>Ga0070734_10001945_pt1 | contig 27377 bp, 26 predicted proteins | sample Coa_R1_8_FD_66444 | JGI IMG/M metagenome (GOLD analysis project Ga0070734, IMG submission 66444) | Surface soil microbial communities from Centralia Pennsylvania, which are recovering from an underground coalmine fire - Coalmine... | ecosystem: Environmental > Terrestrial > Soil > Unclassified ... | reverse complement strand
GTGACCGGGTTGGTGACGGTAGAGGCGGCGGAATTGTTTTTTTGGAGGAAAAAGTTGCCAGGATAGTTGTCGAGCGAAATGCCGATCATATAAGCGTCACCCACGTTGGGCGCGGCGGTATTGTCGGCGATGATCAAGTGGGCATCGGCACCCTCGGGATCGCCCACCGGGATATAGGCGTTCCCTTCCACCGTATAGGTGGCACAAAGGCTCACCGGCGGGGAATTCCGCAGGAGAGAGCCGAAGGTATTGCAAGTTACGCCCTGGGCCATGCCCAGGCAGGCGGTAGCAACGATGTAATGGTTGTTTTGGGGGTCAACGGCGGTGATGAAGGAAACGCCGGTTGAGGCGGTATAGGGAGTGCCATCGTAGCCTTGGATGGCGTTGCCGATCGTGCCCGCCGTGTCGTTATCATAGGAATCGAAGAACTGCAGGCTCTGGCCGCCGTGGGAATAGGAAAGGGTGTAGGTGACGTTCTGCCCCGGCAGGAGCGAAGTGGAAGACTCACTCTTGGTTATCTGAAAACCAGGCCCCACCGTGACCGAGGCAGTGTTGCTGGTGGCGGATGGTATTTGAGTGGAAGAAAGGGCTGCGGTATTGGAGATGACCGTGCCGGATGCCGGTGCCGAAGCGCCGGAATTGACCCGCGCCAGCATCCATACTTCCCCAGAGATTTGCGTGGTGGCCGCACCGAGGGACCAAGTGACCGGTGTTCCCGCAGCAGCGCCCGGGGAGGCACCGGTCTCGATGCCCGGCGGACCGGTGGAGACCAGGGTGGTATAAGGAGGGACCGCGTCCGCTATGGCGAAGGTATCCGTGTTCACGAAACTATAATCGATCCGAAAAAGCACCAGGTCGCCGGGGTTGATGGTGGTTCCGCTCATTTCGGCGCTTTTGACGGCGGAGATGCCGGGAGGGGGAAGGGGAATAGTAATGGGCACCGAGGCCAGGTTGGAAAGGGAGCCGCTGCACCGGAGGTTCGTATAGCCCCCGGCCGCCACCACCACGTTATAAGTGCCGCCAACCTGGACGTTGTTGGGGACCGTCACCACCCAGGTCACCGAATGACCGAGGGTACAGGGCGAAGTGGTGCTATTGGTGGCCTCATCATTCATGTAGTGCCCGATATCGCAGCCGCTCGCGGCCCCACAGGGATTGGTGTCGTTCTGGTTTTGCCCGTTCAAATCCACCAGGAAGATCTGTCCGGAAGTGGGACAGGCCTGGATGGTGGCGGCATTGCTGTTCAGGGAAACGGTGAATTCGGTGCCGTTTCCGCCGGTGACCTGGCTGCAATAATTGGCAACGACGGTCAGGGCCGAGCCGGGGGCCGGATTGGCCGGAGAAACAGTGATGCATAGATCAGGGACGTTGCTGGTGTTGGTGACACAGGCCGATTGGGCCAGGAGGACAGAGGGGGGAAGGAACAAGAAAAGAAGAAACCAGCCAGCCTGGTTTCGAATGGATCGAGAAAACGTCGAATCGTTTTCTTTAGAATGCAAAAAGAAACAAACAGAGCTGGTTTTTCTTCCCCAAAGGCTGAACCAAAGGCGGAGAAAAGCTTCCACCTTTGGAAAAGTGAAGTTGTCAGACTTCTTTTCCAAGAGACCTATTTCCCGACCGGGGGGCAGCCCGATCTGAACTTTGAAATCCTAATTTTCCCTTTGTTTTCCATTAAAATCGTTTTATTGGAAAAGGTGACTGGAAGTTCCGGAAAGTTTCATTATTAAAATAATCCGGTTATGACCGGTGGCTCAATGGAAAATGACCTAAAAACCTGTCCCCCGTTTTACGTCCCGGGTTGAACTTTAAATGTAAACCGGTTCAATAGATGAACCCGTTTTTGGAACCGGTTTTGAGGCGGCTTATTCGTCGAAAATTGAAAAACGGTTTTGCCGCTTTATTTCAAAGGAATGGGTAAGACCAGCGGGCTTTGGTCTGTGAAAGCGGACTTCGCTGATGATGAAGGGTGTTCTCGGTTTATTATTCCGATGAATCCCTCGTATGTTTCCCAGGGCCGTAAGACCGCCTGTTTTTTCATTCCGTTATTTGTCCGGGCAGAAAATCCCTGCTTTTTAAAATCATTTGGGCAGGAGACTGCGACGAAATCTTCATTGTTCTTTATCCCGGGTTTAGGAGCCGATAGGCGCCTTTTTCTTCATCAGCAAAAAGCCTTTCAAAATTCGTTTTTTCCATCCTGGCTTCCGCCGAACAAAGATGAATCTTTGGCGAATTATGCAGAACGCTGGGTGAGACAACTAAAGTTGAAACGGGGCTGCTCTTTAGTGGGTGTTTCTTTTGGGGGAATGGTGATCCAGGAAATGGCCCGTTGGGTTGAGCCCAAGTGCGTTGTTTTAATCAGCAGCTGTCGGACCCCGGCGAGTATTCCCCTTTATTTGAGGATGGCCGGAACATTTCCAACATGGTCCCATCTTTCCAAGGGCCTTTGCAGAGTGCTTCCGAAATCCAGCGGCCGCTTTTTGGGGGCCGAGACCCCGGACCAGCGCGATCTGCTTATTAGGATGTTCCTAGAAACACCCGATGAATTCGCCGAATGGACGGTGAAGGCTATTCGCCATTGGAAAGGATGCGAAATGAAAAGCGTGAAAATCCAACATATTCACGGGGAAAAAGACCATTTAATCCCTGTCGGTCGGGTTCAACCGGACAAAGTTATTCCAGGAGGCGGACATCTCATCAATTTAACCCATTCTGAAGAAGTTAATGGGTTCATTCGGAAATGCCTTCAGAATCCCTAAGAAATTTAAATATAGTTTCCGGCGAATCAAGGCCGTCCATAAATGGGATTCAAAAGATAAAGATTTTTGAAAAGTCCAGACCCCAAAATAAAAAAAGGCCGTTTCCCATAAGGGAAACGGCCTTTAAGCTTCTCGCTTCTTAGTTGACGAGCTTGTTCACATCCGGGCGCTTCGGGGGATCGTTGGCTGGGCGGGTAGCCACGGGCGCATTGTTCTTGAACGAAGGGGCCAATTCGGCGTTGATCTTGCCGTATTCGGGATCCTTGTCCACGCCTTCGACGATCGCGCCGATGGGGCAGGCCGAATAGCAGCTGGTGCACTCGGTACATTCCTCGGGGTCGATGATCATGAAAGCTTGATTCTTGTACTGCCCGGGGTGAATGCAATTCACGGGGCACACATCCACGCATTGGGCGTAAACTTCACCCAGGCACTTCTCGGTAATGACGTACGGCATGACACGCCTCCTTCGATATTCACTCTCCCTTTAAAGGGAGGGGTTTGAAGCCTCTTCGACCACCAAAGCCAGCATAGTTTAGAAGAGCGGGCCTTTCTTTCGCAAGGCCATTTTTGGGTTTTTTGCCCGTAAATGGGTCCTTTACGCCACCGTCCCGGAATGATAGTTTGAGGGAGCTTCATGGGACGGTGGAAAGGTTCCCGCTTTCTGAAACCGGCCACCCTGATTCCACATTATTGAAAGCTCCCTTTCCGCTTCGTAAATTTCTCCCGCAAATCAGAAAGGCGAGCAAGACATGAAGGAAAACATGGCTGCTAAAAGAGATTACTACGAGGTCCTGGGCGTCCAACGGGGGGCTTCGGCCGACGACATCAAAAAGGCCTTCCGAAACTTGGCCAAGAAATACCACCCGGACGCCAACCCCAATAATAAAGAAGCCGAGGAAAAGTTTAAGGAAATCAATGAGGCCTACGAAATCCTTTCGGATACGCAAAAGAAGGCCGCCTACGACCAGTTCGGCCATGCGGGTGCGGGTGTTGGGGGCCCGGGAGGTTTCGGCGGTGGGGGATTCCGCCCTCAGGACTTCGGCAATGCGGCCGATTTCGAGGATATTTTCGGGGACGTCTTCAGCAATTTCTTCGGCGGCACGGCGGGTGCGCGCCCAGGCCGGGCCCGCAACCAGGCCCAAGAGGGCGACGACCTCCGCTACGACCTTAACCTGACCTTCGAGGAAGCGGCTTTCGGAATCACCAAAGACATCAAGGTCCACAAGCTGGCCACCTGCGAATCCTGCCACGGGTCCGGCGCCAAGCCTGGTTCGGGCCGGGTGGTCTGCACTACCTGCAAAGGCACGGGCCAGATCCGGTCCACGCAGGGCTTCTTTACCATCGCCCGCACCTGTACCCGTTGCGGTGGCCAGGGCGAGATGCCGGGAAGCCCCTGCCCGGCCTGCAAAGGCCACGGGCGGGTGGAAAAGGAGAGGACCATCTCCGTCAAGGTGCCCGCGGGAGTGGACGAGGGCTCGCGCCTGCGCCTGAGAGGCGAGGGGGAAGCGGGCTTGAACGGGGGACCGGCCGGCGACCTTTACGTCTTCCTGCACGTGGAAGCCCACGATTTTTTCCAGAGGGAAGGAAGCGACCTTCATTGTGAAATCCCCATTTCGTTTCCCCAAGCCGCTTTGGGGTTCGAACTGGAAGTGCCCACCTTGGAAGGCACGGTCAAAATGAAAATCCCGGCGGGAACCCAATCGGGCAAGGTTTTCCGCCTGCGGGAAAAAGGCTTGAAGCATCCCCAAGAAGAGGGTGTGGGGGATCTGCTGGTGACCGTCGTGGTGGAGACACCAAGCGACTTAAATTCCAAGCAAAAGAAATTGCTGGAGGAGTTCACGGCGCTTACCGAAGAAAACAACACGCCCCAGATTTCCAAGTTCATGCACAAGATGAAAAGTTTTTTCGCCCGCAAGAAATGACCTACGGGGACTTTGCCACGAACCGGACTTCTCGCCCATGAGCTCCGTTCCGAGGCTCTACCTGCCGTCGATCCCCAAAAACCAAGCCGAAATCACCCTGGACGAATCCGCCACAAGATACCTGGTGAAGGTCCTGCGGATGGAAGAAGGCGGCCGGTTTGGAGGATTTGACGCTGAGGGACGCCAGTACGAACTGGCTTTGAAAAAAGCCGAAGGCGGGCAAGCCTTGGCCGCTGTCCTATCCTGTCAGGAAGCTTCCAGGGGGACAGCCCATTTGTCGCTCTCCCTGGCGCAAAGCCTGCCAAAGGCCGCCAAGATGGATTTGATTCTGCGGCAAGGCACGGAAGCCGGGGTACACCGTTTCCTGCCGATGGTCACCCGGCGCAGTGTCTCCCGACCAGATGATTCACAGTTCGGCCATAAAAACGAGCGCTGGCAAAAGATACTGGTTGAAGCCTGCCGGCAATGCGGCCGCAACGACGTGCCCCGCCTCGATGGGGTGGCTGATTGGCCCAAGGTCTTGGAGGTCTTCAAGGAGTTTGACTTGGTACTCCTTCCCTATGAACAGGAAGCGCCCACCCTCAAGACGGTGTTAGAATCAAAACCCCAAGCCCGGAAGGTTTTGGTCTTGGTAGGGCCGGAAGGCGGCTGGGATAAGGATGAGGTGAGGGAAGCGGAGGAAATGGGCGCCGCCCCGGTGCATCTTCCAACACCGATCCTTCGCACCGAAACCGCTGGAGTCGCCATTCTTGCCATGCTCCAATTCTTCTACAGCTCGACGCCGGAGGGCGCCCCATGAAGTCCTCTCCAGTTCTTGAACCAGGCATTCGTGGCGCAGGGCATCTTGTCTTCATCCTTGGCCATCCTGTGGGCCACAGTCTTTCCCCTTTGATGCACAATGCGGCTTTTCGGGCCCTGCAAATGTCTTGGGTTTATTCACCCTTGGATGTTGCGAAAGACCAGGTTCAAAACGCGGTGGAGGTGCTACGGTCTTCCAATGTGGAGGGCGCCAATGTGACAATACCTCACAAAGAAGAAGTGATGCCTTTCCTGGACCATGTGCCAAAAGAATCCGCTTGGCTCGGTTCGGTCAATACCATTTACCGTCGGAATGGAAAGCTTTGTGGAACTTCCACGGATGGTGAAGGTTTTTTAAGGTCCTTAGGGCTGTGGCGCAGGAAGCTAAGGGGATCGCAGGGCCTGCTGATAGGGGCGGGCGGAGCCGCCAAGGCAGTGGGGGAGGCTTTGGCCGGGTCGGGAATTAAAGGTCTTTTTATCGCCAACCGGTCTTTTGGCCGAGCCCTCAATCTGACCCGACTGCTTTTGAAGCGCCACCCCGGCTTGAAGGTTGGGGTTGGTTCTTTAAAGGAGGGAGAAAGGCTTTTAAACCAATGCGACTGGGTGGTTCAGTCCACTTCCCTCGGCCTCAAAGCGGGGGATTCCGCTCCCATTTCCCTTAAGAGCGCCAGACGAGCCATCTTGGCGGTGGACCTGGTTTACCACCGTCCCACTGCGTTCCTCCAGGAAGCCCGGCGAATCCACCTGCCGAACTTGGACGGCCTCGGTATGCTGCTGCACCAGGGCGCTCTCGCCTTTGAATATTGGACAGGCCGCAAGGCACCGCTGGCCGTGATGCGCCGTGTCCTGCTCCGGCGGTTGTCGTCAGTCTGATCCTGCGATGGGTCGGCCCGACAATCGTTGACTTCATTTTTTTTCGATTCTATACTTCTTCGAAGATGCCGACGATCCGGCGCAATTCCATCCGGCCGAGGTGTTTCAATGCCTGAATCCATGAAAAAACGCCTGGGCGAAATGTTGGTGGATGAAGGCATTATCTCGGAAGAACAGCTGCAGGAAGCCCTCCACGAACAAAAGATCAAGGGCGGGCGGCTCGAGAAAATCCTCATCAGCCAGGGTTACGTCACCCAGGACGTGATTATGGCTTTCGTGGGAACCCAATTGGGCATTCCCCACGTAAGCCTGACTGAAATTGGCGATATTCCCAATGACGTTGTTTTTTCCGTTCCCGAATCCATCGCCATCAACCACTGCCTCATTCCCATCGTTAAAAAAGACAAGAAACTAACAGTCGCCATGGCGGACCCCCTAAACGTTTTCGCCATCGATGACATCAAAATGATGACGGGCTTTGAAGTGGAACCCGCCATTGCTAGTGAAACCGAGATTAAGGCCATGCAGGCCAAATACTACGGCGCGGCGGCGGGTGCGGGAGGCGGTGGCGGCGGGGAAGTTGGCGGCGATATGCAGGAAATCATCAATTCCATGGGTGCGGGGGACAACCTGGAAGTCATGGAAGAGAAACAAGAGGAGATGGACATCTCCAAGCTGGAGGCGGCGGGCGAGGACGCTCCCGTGGTCCGGTTGGTGAACCTGATCCTTACCGAGGCGGTGCGGTCGGGCGCCAGCGACATCCACATTGAACCCTATGAAAAAAGCCTGCGGTGTCGCTACCGTATCGACGGTGTGCTGCACGAAGTTCAGTCGCCGCCCCGGTCGCTTTCCGCGGCCATTTCCTCGCGCCTCAAGATCATGTCCTCGTTGGACATCGCAGAAAGGCGCCTTCCCCAGGACGGCCGTATCAAGATCAAAGTCTTGGGAAAAGAAATCGACCTTCGTGTTTCGATTTGCCCCGTCCAATTCGGCGAAAAAATCGTTATGCGCATTTTGGATTCCTCCAACCTGTCTTTGGACCTTCCAAAACTGGGATTTGAGGACGATATCCTGCCGAAATTCGAGAAGGCCATTGTGGAACCCTATGGCATGGTACTGGTCACGGGTCCGACCGGCTCGGGTAAATCCACCACGCTTTATTCCGCCCTTCATTACATCAACAATCCTGACACCAATATTTCCACCATCGAAGACCCGGTGGAATACAACCTGCCCGGCATCAACCAGGTCAATGCCAAGGCGGGGATCGGGTTAACCTTTGCGGCTGGTTTGAGATCCTTTCTGCGGCAGGACCCAGATGTGATCATGGTGGGGGAAATCCGGGATAAGGAAACCGCCGAGGTCGCCATCAACGCGGCCTTGACGGGCCATTTGGTTTTCTCAACCTTGCACACCAACGATGCACCGGGAGCCGTCACCCGTATGACCAACATGGGAGTGGAACCCTTCCTCATTACTTCGACGGTCCATTGTGTAGTGGCCCAGCGGTTATTGCGCCGCATTTGCAAGGACTGCAAAGAATCTTACGAGGCCCCCCTGGAAGTTTTGGAGGAAATCGGGGTCAAACCCAACGCGGGTGAGACGGTGACACTTTACCGAGGCCGGGGTTGTGCGACCTGTTCCAATACGGGGTACAAGGGCCGTATGGCAATTCATGAAGTCCTCATTACGAACGATGATTTCAAAAAGGGCGTGATCCAAAGAAAGCCAACTTCCGAACTCAAGAAAGTCGCCCGAGAGGGAGGCATGCAAACCCTGCGGGAATGTGGCGTGAGGAAGGTTTTGAAGGGATTGACGTCCGTTGAGGAGCTCTTGCGCGTAGCCCATGCGGATTCGGAAGAATAAGGCTGAAGAACCTGCCAAAGGAGAAGATAAGATTTCATGGTTAATATTGATACGCTTTTAAGGCTGATGTTTGAACGGAATGCTTCGGACCTTCATATCACGGCGGGGGCCCCACCCATGCTGCGCATCGACGGCGTGATGACAGCCACGGAATACGAAAAATTGAGGCCCGAAACGACCCAGCAATTGATTTACAGCATTTTGACGGATGAACAGAAGGAGAAATTCGAGAAAGACAACGAGTTGGACGTTTCTTTCGGGGTGGAGGGCGTGGGACGTGTGCGTATGAATGTTTACCAGCAACGCGGAGCTGTGGCGGCCGCCCTCCGTAATATTCCAACCTCCATCCGCACTTTTGACGATTTAAAACTGCCCGCAGTTGTTCAAGATATCGTGAAGCTGCCCAAGGGATTGGTGCTGGTAACGGGGCCCACCGGTTCGGGAAAATCCACCACCCTGGCGGCCATGTTGGATTGGATCAACACCAACCAACAGCACCATATCATCACCATCGAAGATCCAATCGAGTATGTCCATACCCATAAATCCAGTATCGTCAACCAACGGGAAGTCGGAACCGACACCCACACTTTTGCGAGCGCCTTAAAATATGCCCTACGGCAGGATCCGGACGTAATCCTCATCGGGGAAATGCGCGACTTGGAAACCGTCAATGCCGCACTGACGATCGCTGAGACCGGTCACTTGGTTTTCGCGACTCTCCACACGGTTGATGCCATCCAAACCATCAATCGTATTATTGACGTCTTTCCCGGGAGTCAGCAGCAACAAATCCGGGCCCAAATTTCCTTTGTGCTTCAAGCGGTTCTATCCCAACAACTCCTTCCCAAGGCTTATGGTTCGGGCCGTTGCATGGCCGTCGAGGTTTTGATACCTACGGCGGCTGTCCGGAACCTTATCCGTGAGGAAAAAATCCATCAGATTTACTCGTCCATGCAGACAGGAACGGAATACGGCATGCAAACCATGAACCAGTCCTTGTTTGAGCTTTATCAAAAACAATTGGTCAGCTACAACGAAATCTTTTCAAGGACTCTTGACCCGAAGGAACTTCAACGGATGGTGAAGGGCGTCATCTGATTTAAAAAGGACTTTAAGTGCCAACGTTTAAATATAAGGCCAAGAATAACTTGGGGAAGGTCATCGAAGGAACGATTGATGCCGAAGCCGAGTCGGCTGTTGCCGCGGCTTTGCGCCAAAAAAGGCTGGAAGTTGTTTCGGTTTCGGCTGCTGGCGGTTTGGGAGGTTTTTTAAGTGCGCTTAACAAGAAGGGCGGAAAAGTTACGACGAAGGACGTCGTTGTTTTTAGCCGCCAATTCTCAACCATGGTCAATGCAGGACTGCCCATACTTCAGGGTTTGACAATCGTTGCAGAGCAAGCGGAAAACCCGGATTTTCGCGTGGTAATGACTAAGGTTCGTGACGATATTTCCAATGGTGTACCCCTTTCCGAAGCCATGGCCAAATATCCGAAGGTGTTTACTACTCTTTATGTCAACATGGTCAAGGCCGGGGAGCAGGGTGGTATTTTGGATGTCATTTTTGAAAGATTGTCCGAGTATATGGAAAAAGCCGAGGGTGTTTCCCGCAAAGTAAAATCCGCCATGATGTATCCCATTGTGGTTATGTCAGTCGCCCTCCTTGTAGTTATTTTTTTGATGGTTAAAGTGGTCCCTACCTTCCGGGATGTATTTGCTTCTTTCGGAGCGAAACTGCCAGCCCCGACTCAATTTCTTATCGATGTGAGCGATTTTTTAGCAAGTAAAAAGTCCGTGCTTATCGTCATATTTCTTGTGGCATTTTGGATCGCCCTGAGCATGTATCGTAAAACGAAAGCGGGAGCTTATAACTGGGACTTGATGATTTTAAAATTGCCTGTTTTCGGGGTATTGGCTCGAAAAGCCGCTGTTGCAAAATTTGCAAGAACATTGGGAACTCTTATCAAATCGGGCGTTCCCATCATGGATGCGCTGGAAACCGTTGCCAAAACTTCCGGCAACCTTGTCTTAGAAAGGGCGGTATTGAATGCCCGTGATTCGGTCAGGGAAGGTAAAACATTAACTCAACCCTTGAAAGAGAGTAAAGTTTTCCCTCCCATGGTGACCCAGATGATCAACGTAGGTGAAGAGACTGGGGCCCTGGATGCCATGTTGAGTAAAATCGCCGATTTTTATGAGGACGAAGTGGATGCGGCAGTTGAGGGGCTGACTTCCATTATTGAACCCATTTTGATTGTGTTTTTGGGTGTGACGATTGGTTTTATTGTCGTCGCAATGTTTATGCCAATGTTTTCAATAGGAAACGTTGTCTAATTCTTGTTAGTCAGGCCTTTGGAAGTGCTTTTAAGGTCAAGTTGACAATGGGATTTTGGAAAGATAAAATTAATATAAGCCTGATTAGAACGTTAATTTAGTTCTGGTCGGGTTTAGATCGAATGGGAGGGTTTTATGATTCGTTTAAAAGCAAAAGGTTTTACCTTGATTGAACTGATGATCGTTGTCGCGATCATCGGTATCTTGGCGGCTATCGCGATTCCGCGGTTTGCCCAAATGCTTGAAAAGTCAAGGGAAGGGTCGACCAAAGGAAATTTGGGCAGTATCAAGTCGGCCGCTTCTATTTACTATGGGGATACCCAGGGTATCTGGCCGACTACGCTGAATTCCTTCAGCACTTATGGGTTCAGCCGGTACCTGGATAACATTTCGCCGGTGAAAGTGACAGGGGCTTTTGTATCGGGTGCTGTTAGCCCGTCGGGCGCCAAGGTCACTATGACCACGATGAGTTCGGTTCCGACCGGTAGCAGTACCGGGTGGTTGTACGACAGCAGCTTTGGAAGCGTGTACGTCAACAGCACCGTACAAGACTCCAAGAGCCTTCCGTATTCGTTTTACGGGTTTGAGTGATCTGTAAATAAAGGTTGCGATGGGACAATGGGCGACAGAAATGCCGCCCATTGTTTTATTCGGAACGATTGTTGAGGTGACTTTATCCAAGCTCTGATGACCCCTCTCTTTTCAACTCTCCTGGGCTCAATTCTTTTAGGCGCATGCATCGGCAGCTTTTTGAATGTCTGCCTCAGCCGTTGGAAAAACGGTGGAAATGTTTTTTTTCCGACTTCTTCACAATGTCCCCGCTGTCATCATTCCATCTTGTGGTACGACAATCTCCCGGTAGTAAGCTTTATTCTTTTGCGAGCGAAATGCCGTTTTTGTAACAAACCCATTTCCTGGCAATATCCAATCGTTGAAATAAGTACGGCCCTATTGTTTGCACTATCTTTTTACCGTTTTCCCGACTTGCACTCGCTCATTAACAGCTTTTTTTTCGGTAGTTTTATGATTTTGTTTTTTGTTAGCGACATTAAATGGAAGCTGCTTCCTCATCCCTTCACTAATTTTTTCATTTTAACCGGGTTATTCCTTCTGAGCCCTAATCCCTTTCAACATTGGTTTTTTTCAATTGCTGATTTTTTAATACTTGGATTTGTTTTATACGGGACTACCCAAATAATCCCGCAAGGATTAGGGGGTGGCGATATCAAACTGGGAGCGGGGTTGGCCCTCTGGCTTGGCCTACCTAAAACTTTTGTTGTTTTATCGCTTGCGGTTGGCTTATGCCTTTTAGTGGTGATTCCTTTTCTCTTAATGAAGAAAGTGACGAGGAAATCAATGATCCCATTTGGCCCCTTCTTGGCGATAGGTTCCCTTCTTATTTGGTTCTGGCCGAACTTATTGGTCAAAGTGGGAGTCCCGCTATGAGTCTATTTTCCAAAACTATCGTGGGATTGGACATAGGTTCTTCCAGTGTGAAAATTGTCCAATTAAAACCATCAGGCACTCAATGGCAATTGATGGCTATGGGCATGGCTGAAATTCCAAAAGAATCCTTAGAACTGAAAAATCAAGATGTGCAAAGAGCGGCCGTGATGGATGCGATCAAACGAGTTTTTAAGGAAAGTGGCATCAAAAGCAAAAAAGTCGCCACTTCTTTGTCGGGAGATTCTGTCATCATCCGTTATGTCAAGCTCCCGTTCATGACGGCCGAAGAATTAAAGGGAGCCATTTCAAAAGAGGCGGAACAATATATTCCGCTGAATATTGATCAGGTTGTTTTGGACTTTCAAATACTGGGCGAAGCCCAAGAGGATGGCCAGAAAAAGTTGGATGTTTTGCTGGTGGCGGCAAAGGTTGATGTTGTGGACCAACATCTTTTGATGCTTAAGTCGACGGGACTAACCCCGATGGTGATTGATGTAGATGCTTTTGCACTACAAAATGCTTATGAGATCAACCGTCTTGAGCCTAGTGAAGAAACGGTGGCCTTGGTCAATATGGGGGCTTCTTTAACCACAATCAACATTTTAGAAGGCAACAACACACGTTTTACCCGGGATATTCCAGTGGCGGGCAATGATTTTACGAAAGAGATTCAAAAAGAATTCAACTTGAAATTTTCGGAAGCGGAAGAACTAAAGAAATCACATGGAACCATTTCGATGGAAGAAGATGATTTTAGCTTATCGACAGTCTCGCAGAAAGATGACAGGGTTTTGAGGATGTCGGATGTGATGACTCCTGTTTTGAACAAATTGCTGGGTGAGATTAGGCGTTCCTTCGATTACTACGAGACTCAAGCCCGAAAAAAGACCGTTGAACGAGTCATTCTTCTGGGAGGAAGCGCCAGGTTGAAGAATGTTAACCGCTTCCTTGCAAACAAGTTGGGTATACCCGTGGAACACTTCGGGGCCTTTAGGAACATTGAAGCCAATAAAAATATCGATGCGGAACAGTTGGCCGAGAAAGAATATCACATGGGTGTTTGTCTGGGTCTCGCATTGCGCCAAATGGAATCATAAAAATGATTAAGATTAACCTCGTCCCCGTCAAAGAGAAAAAGAAACGCCAGGAGTTTTTTATCATCTTATGTTCCGTGTTTTTGCTGGCGCTGGTGATTTCCGGCATGCTTCTTATTTATGCGAAACGAAAAGCGGTAGTTAATGACATAAATAAGCAAATTGTCGAAGTTGACAAAGAAGCCGAAAGTTATAAAAAAGAAGAGGATGAGATCGACGCTTTCAATGCCCAAAAGGACAGCCTGGAAGCCATTAAAAAGGTGATGACGGGAATTTCAGAGATTCAACGAAAGGTATTGGCCGGCGTCGATCAATTGGGAATCAATCTGCCCGAGGGGGTTTGGTTAACCAGGATCGAAGAGGGCAAGGACAAGGATGCCAACCTATTTACAATCCAAGGTTATGCGGTTTCGGTTGAAAAGATGAAGGCTTATCTTTCCAATTTGCAACGGCCCGGCGGCTTGCTCAAAGAGGCGACGTTCGATGAAAAAAATGTGGCCGCGCCATTGGCAACGAATCCCAACGTTAAGGTTCATCAATTTATAATTAGTTTTAGGGTTGCGGACCAAGGCACATGAAACTTACACCATTACAACAATATATGATTTTGGGCGTTGTTGCTTTTTTGGGCATTGCCTTTCTTTACTATCAGTTCCTGTTGAAGCCCGTTAACGCACAAATAGAGAGCCTTCAGGCCACCCTCAAGCAAAAAAAAGACAAGCTGGAAGAAGCAAAGAAAAAAGTCGCCAACTACGTGGAGTTTAAAAAACAGGCAGACTCAATACAACGAGAGCTTGAGTGGTATCAAAATCGAATACCAAAAACGGTAGAGAGAACTAAATTATTGGAGGCCGTAAGTCTGGCGCAAGGTCGTTCCGGGGTCATCCTGACAAGCTTTATATTTCCCCAAACGCCCCAAGTATCAAAGGATTATTCCGAGTTACCGGCTTCGGTCCGATTCAATTCCGATTTTACCGGCCTGATTAATTTTTTATATCAAACCAACGAGTCGAATTTAGTCATGACAGTCCGCGATCTGGTTGTAACCCCTATTACGGTAGCCGACCATCCCAATTTTTCGATACAAACCCAGTTGACCATTAGTGGGATACAGGCAAAACAATGAAAAGTTTATTCATCCTAATCGCTGTGACGAGCGGCCTGTTCCTAACGGCATTGCGAACGCAGGCTCAACAACAGGATGTTCCTGAGCCTGTTTTCTTAAATTTTTCGATTCAACCACCTTATATTCCGACATATCATGGGAGGGATCCATTTAAACCATTGGACTGGATTTTAAACGAACCAAAAATTTCAATCGCTGAGCTCGAATACCATGGAATAGTGGAGTTTGGGGGAACGTCAATGGCGTTGTTTGGCTGGCGAACAGATCAATCAAAAAGATACACCTTAAAGCAAAGAAAGTTGTACAGCGATGCTGATATTGCGATAGATGGAGTGGTTGGTGATATCACGGATTCGCAAGTCATTTTGATCCAAGGGGATCAAAAAATAGTTTACCCACGGCAATAAAGGAGAATCATTGATGCGCAGTTTCTCTTCTTTTTTAAGGATTTGCGTCGGTTTATTAACTGCGTTTATTTTCCTCGAATTTGCTTGGGCTGATGACATCGAAATTGATTTGAAAGGTTCGCAACCCGCAACCACAAAATCATCACAGGCATCATCGAGCCCTGTTTCCAGTATCTCCTCGCCGCAATCAAATGCGATTAAAGCAAGCGGCACCGATAATTCGGGAACCGCTGGAACGGAAAAGGAAACCACGCCTTCTTCCGGCGATCGTCCGAAAGTTGAAAAGGTCGAGTTGGCATCAGAAGCGGACGGGACAAGGGTTTCTATTGAAGGGACAAGCCTTTCCGACCCATCTGTCGAAAAACTTTCAGCAAAAAAAATATTGGTGAAATTCGCCGGAACAGCTTTGGGAATTCCCCCGAAACTGAACGAAAAAAATGATATGGTAAAGGCGATCCGGTCCTCAATGCATTCCAAGACCGCTTGGATTGTTTTTGACGTTTCTGGTGTTAAGAAGTGGAGAATGGAAAAAACCGATTCGGGTTACGCTTTACTTTTGAATGTTCCTGAAAATTCCGATGTTACTACCGAAAAAACAAACGACGCTCAATCTCCCGCCGCCACCGATGGAAACTCCGAGAAAGGATTTTATTCAAGATTGATTGATGCTTCAGTAAAACCGATGGAAAATGGGATAAAGCTCGTTTTAACTTCTGATGGTCCTTCCAAATATATGATTCGAAGGCTTTCGCAACCGGAAAAAATCATTATTCATTTTTACAACACAAAATTAGAAATTCCCGAAAAACTGAAAAAATTTAAAAGCGGGGATCCTGTCCTGCAAAAAGGGGGAGTTCTTTCCCTGGAGTTTAGGCAAATAGGCCCTTCCTTTTCCCCGATTTCGGAAGCCATGCTGACTGTTTTGCCCGGAACCATTCATCAGGTTGACAGGGATTTAAACCAAGTTGTCATTACCTTAACAGCTCCCTCCGTCGCAAAAAAGCCGGTAGAAAAACGAGGCAATTTAAATCAGCTCATTTCCATGGATTTACAAAATGCCGATTTAAATGCGGTTATCAGAATGCTCGCAGGCGAAGGCGGTTTTGATTTGGACATGGTCTCGGGCCCGGTTTCTGGTGTTGTGAACGAAAAATACAAAGATGTTCCGCTGAAAACGGCCTTGGCAGATTTATTGACACCAGGAAGCTATGGTTATGATGTGCAAGGCAACACCCTTCGCGTGGGAACACAGGCTCTTTTAACGTCCTCCAAATCAACCCAACCCCATGTGACTGAATTGATTGCCCCCGCGGGTGGGATGACACCCCAGCAATTTGATGCATTGGTTCGCCCGCTTCTTGCACCCAGTAACGCAGTTTCATTCGAAGCAGATACGATTCGGAACATGGTCGTTCTGAACGGTACTTCGTCCGATATTGAAGATTACAGAAGGGCCATTCGAGATTTGAAATTGGATGAAAGCACAGAAAGTAACCGCATCACACGGGTAGTTAAATTAAATTATGCCGACCCAACCCAATTGAGCGTCATTTTGACAGCTTACTTGACCCCTGTTGGAAAAATCCAAGTTTCTGGATACCGCTTGGTGATTTGGGAGACGGCGCAGAATATGGGGACTTTATTGGAGTTAATTAATGAATTGGACCGCAAACCACCCCAGGTCTTAATCGAATCCAATATTGTTGAAGTTGATAACGAAGCCGATTTGAACTTGGGTGTTCAATGGAATCTTAGTAAAAGCACCGGAGATCCAACAATGGCAGCAACATTGATTGCCCCCCCGTCCAGTAACGTTCAATCTGCAAACGGTCCCGGATTGATACAGTTTGGAACTGTGAAAGCTGGCATCAATATTAATGCGACTTTGGAAGCCTTGGAAAGTCACAAAAAAGGAAAAATCATTTCGAGGCCAAGAATAGCTACTACTAATGGCGTGGCGGGCGAAATTAACGAAATTGAAAATGTTATCATTACAACCACTTCAACCATTCTTGTTCCAAACGCGGGCACTTCGATAACAACTACGTTCACTCAGCTGCCACTTCCAATCGATTTAAAAGTAACACCAAGAATTACAGATGAGGGAACCATCACAAATGATATTGCCGTATCCATAACGTCTCAGACAGGTCCTGCGCAGGGTATAGGCGCACCACCCCCAACCAGCGTGCAAACCGCCACAACCCGGATTAACACGAAGAACGGAGAAACTATCGTAATCGGTGGATTGGTAAGGGAAAATGTCCAAGAAATTACAAATGGAGTTCCGATCCTTTCGAGCATTCCTATTATTGGCGCTCTTTTTGAAGAAAAGGACCGGCAAAACCGCAAGGAAGAATTAGTTATTTTCATAACTCCGACATTGCTAGAAGATTAACTAGAACAACATTCCAAGAAATAAAATAAGCGCCCCACAAAGGCGCTTATTTTTTTAACCAAACGACGGGCTTACTAATTTCCATTTTAAATTCTGATTGGAGCGAGAAGTGACTATACGCTTATTAACCGCCGGAGAATCGCATGGAAAGGGACTCGTTGTTGTTTTAGAGGGATTTCCGGCTCAATTGAGGATAACCTCCGAAGATATTAATGTTGAGCTAGCAAGGCGCCAAAAGGGTTACGGCCGAGGCGGCCGGATGCTAATCGAAAAAGATCAAGTTGAAATTTTGTCAGGCGTGAGACGGGGAGTGACCATAGGTTCGCCAATCACGCTTTTTGTAAAGAACAAGGATTATGAGAATTGGGAGAAAATCATGACTCCCGATCCCACCAAAGAAAGTATTGGGAACCCGTTGCAAAGACCCCGTCCCGGACATGCGGATTTATCCGGCGGTCTCAAATACAACCAAAGGGACTTGAGGAACATTTTGGAAAGGGCAAGCGCCCGCGAAACAACCATGAGGGTTGCGGCTGGTGCAGTGGCAAAAAAACTTCTCAACCATTTTGGAATTTTGATCCAAAGTTACGTTTGCGAACTTGGGCCGATTTTGGCCAAATCTCCTTTGCTTTTTGCGACCAATTTGAATAAACGTGCAGACCTTTCCCCGGTGCGCATGTTGAACAAAGACTCCGAAAAAAGGGCAATGAAACAAATTGATTTGGCGAAGGCCAAGGGAGACACGCTGGGCGGGGTTTTCGAAGTCGTCATGACCGGTGTTCCGCCCGGCCTTGGTAGTCATGTGCAATGGGACAGAAAATTGGACGGAAAACTGGCTCAGGCTTTATTGAGCCTCCAGGCCGTAAAAGGCGTTGAAATTGGTGAAGGATTCAAAAATGCGAGAAAATTTGGTTCGCAAGTACATGATGAGATTTTTTATGAAAAGAGAAAGGGATATTTTCATCGCACCAATCGGGCTGGTGGAATCGAAGGGGGAATGAGCAACGGAGAACCCATCATTGTACGGGTCGCTAAAAAACCCATTTCCACACTTCGGAAACCGCTTCGGTCCGTGGATATTAAAACAAAAGAACCTATAAAAGCCGCATACGAACGATCTGACACATGTGCCCTACCGGCAGCATCGGTCATCGGCGAAGCTATTTGTGCCTGGGTTTTAGCGGATGCATTCTTGGAGAAAATGGGCGGTGACTTTATGGATGAAATCACCAACAGGTTTAAATCCTACTTGAGCCATATTAAGAAATTCTAAAACAGCCATGTCCCTTCCACCCAATATCATTCTTGTGGGGTTTATGGGTTCGGGGAAAACCGTCACTGGGAAAATCGTTTCGGAAATTTTGAATCTTCAGTTTTGGGATATGGACGAGTGGATCGAAAAGATCACCGATGAGAAAATCCCGGATCTTTTTGAAACGAAGGGAGAGGCTTTTTTTCGTCGGAAGGAAGAAGAAGCCATCCTGTGGTTAAGCGATAAAAGAAATTATGTTGTTTCCACCGGCGGTGGTGCCTGGATCCAAGAAAAAAACAGAAAAGTTCTCTTGGAATCAGGGTGGTGCGTCTGGCTAAGGGTTTCAGTGGATGATGTCTGGAAAAGGGTTGGAAACCGCTTGAAACAACGTCCCATTTTGTCCAATTCCAAAAACCCGATACAAACCGTGGAATCACTTTTAGAGGAAAGAAGTCCCTATTACTCCTTGGCCCACACCTCCCTTGATACCTCCGGAAAAAATCCCCAACAAGTCGCCTTTGAAGTGGTAAGGATTTTTAAAGAAATAAAGCCTTTTGGAATAACTTGATAGAATCATTGGGTGGAAATTGTCCATTCGTCACTAAGATTGTTCGTTTGAAAAAAAATTGGACTTTGCAAAAGGTTACTTGGCCCATGCCAAAGTAAAGCGTTCGAGGGAAACAGAGTGATGTCTGAAATTAAAGTTGAACTAGGTAAAAAAAGTTATTCCATTTTTATCCAAAATGGTCTTTTAAATGGGTGCGGCCAAGTTTTGAACAATGTCATTGCCACAAAAAGAATTTGCGTTTTAACCACTGTCAAGATCCACAAAATCTGCGGTAAAAAACTGGCCGAAAGTTTCCGAAAAATGCGGGCCCGTCCCGGCTTTATTTTCATCCAGGATGGTGAAAAGAACAAAGACGGAGAAACTTTATTTTATGTGCTGAAAAAAATGGCTTTGTTTGGAATGCAACGTGACAGTTGCTTAATAGCACTGGGTGGCGGAGTCGTCGGGGACATAGGTGGATTAGCAGCTTCTCTCTACATGCGTGGAATTGATTTCGTCCAGTGCCCCACTACGCTTTTGGCACAAGTTGATGCAAGTGTCGGCGGAAAGACCGCGATCGATTTTAACGGCATTAAAAATTTGATTGGGACCTTCCACCAACCCAAATGCGTCTTGATCGACCCCACTGTTCTCAAAAGTTTAAGCGACCGCCAATTCAAAACCGGCTTAGCCGAGGTCATCAAATATGGCGTCATCCAGGATGAATCTCTTTTTAGGAACTTTGAGAACAATGCAGGTTCAATTTTGGGACGTGAATACTCTACATTATTCAGATTGATCTCGAGGTCTTGTGAGATTAAAGCCGGGATTGTTTCCGAAGATGAGAAAGAGAGCGGGAAAAGAGCATGGTTAAATTATGGACATACTTTGGGGCATGCTTTGGAGGCTTACTACGGTTATGAAACTTTGACCCATGGGGAAGCGATTGCTTATGGAATGTGGTTTGCTTCCTTACTTTCGGTGAAGCTGGGGTTGTCCACGCGGAGTGTTTTAGAGAGGCAAAAAAATGTATTCGAAAAAGTGGGTTTGCTTCAAGGGTTGCCCCGTTTTCGCCCCCAAGCCGTTTATGAAAAAATGTTTTTGGATAAGAAGGCCCGAAACGGGCAAATCCAATTTGTATTGACAAGAAAAATAGGTCTTGTTACCATTCAAAAAAATGTGCCTCGTCCCGCTATTTTTTCAGCCTTGACCCAACTCCAAGCTGAAGCAAATAAGAGAAGTTAAGCCCATGGCGAAGGATTCCGTTACGTCCGAAATCACCGAACTCAAAAAAAAGCTTGAAGAAAATCCGGATTCGCTGGTCTTTGCACCCCTTGCTGAAGCTTACCGCAAGCAAGGAAATCTGGAAGAAGCTTTTAAGATTTGCAAAAAGGGCCTCGAGAAACATCCTAATAATGCCAGCGCCCGTGTCGTTCTTGGCCGTGTTTACCAGGGTCAGGGAAAGGTTCAGGACGCAGCAAGTGAATTGAAAAAGGTTTTGGAGCTCGACCCTGAAAATTTAATGGCCCATTCACTTCTTGGATCCATTTATATGGAGAAAGGTGACCACCAAGCGGCCATCGAAGAGTATCAAAAAATCCTGACGCTAAACCCTGACGATGAAGAAACGCAAACGTCTTTAAAGCAAGCCATTGAAAAGGCCGCAGGGGAATCCAAACCAAGTACAAGCTTTAAAAGCGAGCCTTCCGCGGATGAAAAAAGGACGACCTCAAAGGATAGTACGGCAACCCTGACGGTTGCGGAACTTTATCTAAAGCAGGGACATTATGATAAAGCCATAGAAGTATTCCGGGAGTTGCTTGCCAATGACCCGCAAAACTTAATGTTGCGCCAGAAATTAACCGAAGTTACCGAAAGACAACAAAAGGAATCAAGCGCGGAGTCCGCTTCTTCCAAACTTAAAAAAAGCGAGTTTATTAAACCCCCGGACCAAAAAGAAGATGTCCTTGAAGAAGTCCACATCGATGCAAAAAGCCAAAGTAAGCCTAAAAAGGAAGATGATTCCAAATTTACGAATGACGACATCCTTCAAGTCATGCGCCGGGGCGGGAAAGACGACTTGGTAGTTGATGATAAGAAACACCGTCCTGTTCCAGCCGTTGTAACCCCCCCGTCCGAAGCCAAGACCACTCCGCCTGTTAAGAAGGATGAGCCGACTTTACAAGCTTCACAAATAGACGGTCTGAAAGGCATCCTAGCGGATTTGAGTTCTGTGGAAGGTATAATGAGGTGCTTCGTTACTGGAAACGATGGAATAACCATTGTTTCCATGGGTGAAACCAGTAATAATGCTGTCTTAGGCAAGCAAGCAGCAGCCATCTTTGATAGCACCAACCGATCCGTAGCCCAATTGAATCAAGGTAAAATGCAGCAAGTTTTGGTGACAGCTGAGTCTGGCCATATTTTGCTAGTCTCATTTGCTGCCTATGTTTTAGTCGTCTTGGCCAACAGCAAAATTAATTTGGGCCTTTTAAGGTTGGCTTTAGAATCGGCAACTAAGAAATTGGATAAAATTTTATAGTTTTAGACCGAAAAAAAATCTATATTGTCCTGCCTCAAGGTTTTTCAACCCCAATTGGATTTGACCGATGGATTTCAAAAAAATATTAGAGGAAACCCTTTCCAACGTCGAAGGTGCCATAGGCGCCGGTTTGGTTGGCATGGACGGCATTGTCATCGATCAAATCTCGCATAATTCGACTTTCGATATCAATGCGGTTGGGGCTGAATATTCCAGTATCATCAAAAATGCAATGCGCGCTTCCTCCAATTTCGGCTTGGGCAATACGGCAGAGATTCTCATCACCACGGACAAGGCCACAATGATCATGATGATGGTGGGACAGAATTACTTTGTAACCCTGGCCATCAATTTGGACGGGAATTTAGGCAGGGGTCGCCTGGAGTTAAAAAAAGCCATCCCGAAATTCGAAAAAGAGCTGACGTAGTCGTTGACCGCGGCCCCGAACTCTTCTCCGGACGAGCTGTCCCTCCGAGTCTTCCACTGTTCCCAATGGCCCGAGATCTTTCGATCGTGGTTTTGGCGTTTTTACGACCATCTTTTTAAACTCCTGCTTTACAACTTAGCCTGGTCCCTTTCTTGTTGCGGCATTGCCTGGATAGCGATCCATTTTGGGTGGGTTGAAATCCCAAAGGACATAAGCTTAACCGGGCCGTTACAGCTTTATGTTTTGTTCCTTGTTGAAAATGGGGTTTCAGTCGGGTGGGCCTATTTGATCTTCAAAATATTCATCGAAGGCCATGGAAGTTTGCGGGAAGTCTGGGTCGGGACACGGAAATATTTTTGGAAAGCGACGGGGCTTTCCGCCGTCTCGGGACTCCTGTTTTTTTTGGTGCTTTACAATATTCATTTTTATTTTTCCCTTGTCACCACCAACCGTTTTTTAACCTTGCTGGTAGCAGCCTTTGCCATTTGGATCCTTGTTTTTTGCTTGGCGGCCTTCCTTCATCAATGGCCCATCCTTTTTTTTCAAAACCCGCCCTTTTTAAAGGTGCTTAAAAAATCGCTTCTGCTCACTTTGGGAAATGGACTGGTTTCATTGGGTATTGTGCTTTTTTTCGCGGCATGCTTCGTATTTTTTCTGTTTGTGCCTTTTCTTATGTTTTTTATCGGTGCTGTTTTTTTCTTTTCCTTCCAGTGTGTCGCCCTTGAAAAAAGCTTTTTAAAGTATAAAATAACTTACGGCGACGAACCCCTTCAGTCCGTTTTGGAACATCTGGAAGTTGAACAACAGCGAGGTTGGAGGGAGCTTTTGAAACCGTGGGAGAATCGATGAAGAACGGGAAAAAATGGGGGACCGTCGTCACGGGCGCGGCATTTTTATACCTTGTTTTCAGCGGCAACCGCGGTCTATGGAACCTTTATAAACTCCATCAAGAAAAACAGGTTCTATCACAACAAGTCACCCAATTAAAGTCGGAGATTGACCGGTATCAACTGGAATATCGGGATTGTCAACGAAATCCTTCCGTATTGGAAAAACAAGCCCGCGAAGAATTAAACCTGGTGAAGCCGGGCGAGATCGTGTACAAATTTACCGAAGCCGAGAACCACTGATCCACTGTTCGAATCCTCATTGACTTCCCCTAGTCGGCTCGTTATCCTACGTTTCCTTTTGAATCCCTTTGCATCCCGGGTGGATTCTTTTTAAATGTGGGTTTCTTCCCGGCCACAAATGTAATTCCGGTTTTAAGGTAATATTCTAAAAGGGTTCTTCGCCGAGATGGCGGAATTGGCAGACGCAAGGGACTTAAAATCCCTCGGGCCTAAAGCCCGTCCCGGTTCGATTCCGGGTCTCGGCACCAATTTTCGCCAGTTGTCATGGGAACGAAACACTGGAATTCATAGCTTGAAAATTGTAATCCAGTACAGGCGCTTTGGCGCCAAACAGACGCGGGGTGGAGCAGCCTGGTAGCTCGTTGGGCTCATAACCCAAAGGTCGCTGGTTCAAATCCAGCCCCCGCAACCAACGCAAAAGCCGTACCCTGTGGGTACGGCTTTTTTTTTAGCATCCGAGTCTCTGAAGATATTTTACCGTTTGGTAAGTTAAGATTCCAAAACCATAAACTTTTGTCGGAAGCGACCCAACTTAGACATCCCGAGGCTTATTTGGAGACGATACGCCTTCGAAAAGAAAACAAGGGCAGGGGCGGCAAAACGGTCACTGTTTTGGAGGGATTTAGCCGCCGTTCGGAAGAAGTTGAAGACTTGGCCCGCCGAATCAAAACCGCCCTCGGGGTGGGTGGAACGGTTAAAGACGGGTTGATTGAGATTCAAGGGGATCATCGTGTAAAAATATCCGCGATGCTTCAAGGCTGGGGTTTTTCGGTAAAAGGGGTTTAAGAAGCCTGAATTCCTTGGAAGGACAATTGATTGCGTGTATTTGCTTCCATCTCACCCTGGCTCCCGCTTTTAAAAAACCACCTGGCGTCTTTTGTTGTCCTGGAGGAGAAAGCGGCTGAACTTTACCTCATCTCCTTATTGGAGAAGCCAGCCGCTGCCCACCGAACCAAAGAAGCGGTCTTAGGAATCTGGAAAGAAGGGAAACCGGTCCAATCTCTACATGACCATTTGATTCAAAATGGTTTCCGGAAACGTTCCCTGATGTCCAACGATGTCCCAGGAACCTCCCGAGGGTATTTCCGGGAGGACTTGGGAAATATCCGTTTTATTTGTCCGCAAACCCGGCCAGATCAAAAGCCGAGCAGTCGTGGCTTATCCGCTTTACCCGATAAAAGAGCGTTTTTTTTACTGGAAAGTCCCCACTCGGTTGACGTGCCTTATCTTGGCCAGAATTATGAAGTCCAGATTCCCCAAGTGGGCCGGTTCATCCTGGATAAGGGTTTAGAACTCAAAACAGGACGATTCTTAAATCCGGAGAAGATTTACGAATCTTCCCAAGGATTGCTCGTGATCCTGGACTTATTGGTGTCCCACGCGGAATTGCAAGAGGAAGCCATGGATGACTTTTTAGAAATTCGACCTCCCGCACTCGTTAAAGAATTCCTGCAAATCCTCAAACAACAAGGCCCTGGTTCAGTCCTATGGGATTCGGCGCAAAGGCTTTATCTCGAAAGATACCCCGGTTCCAAAATTGTTACGTTGACAAAATGGTACTGGGATTTCGTTAAGGGTCTCTCGCGGCTTGTCGAACAACAAAAAAATCCGCCGGCCTAAGATGTGAAAACCGGCTTAGATGGATAAACTATGGGCATGATTTCAAGGCATCGAAAATCCGATCCCATCTCTTCCCCCGTGGCCCTTGTCACCGGTGCAGCCAGTACCCTCGGTACTGCCATCTGCTTAAAACTAGCCCGCCAGGGTTTCCGTATCGCCCTTCATTATGGAATGTCCCGTGAAAAGACCTTCCGGCTCCAAGCTGAATTGAACCGTCAAGACGCTAGGAGTTTTACAGTCCAAGCCAATTTGTCCAAAACGAATCAAGTTTCTTCCCTGGTTCGCCGGGTAATTCGCCAATGGGGAAGGCTGGACTTCATTGTGAATAATGCTTCTTTATTTGAACCAACAAATCCCCAAAAAGGTGCCTGGGATCAATGGCAGCGCCTGTTTACGGTCAATTCCATAACGCCTTACGCTCTGGCCCAAGTCGCCAGGCCCTATCTAGCCAAAGCAAAGGGAAGCATCGTCAATATCGGGGATATTTACGGGGAAATGCCGATTCTCAAGGCGCATGCAGCTTACTCTGTTTCAAAAGCCGGGATTCTTTTCCTGACGAAATATTTGGCCGTGGAATTGGCGCCTGAAGTCAGGGTTAATGCGGTTTCACCAGGGGTCATATCTTTTCCTGAAAAATACACGGATCAAAAACGGAAGAAGTTAATCCAAAGGACCGCATTAAAAAGACAGGGGACACCTGAGGAAGTAGCGGAAGCAGTTTGGTTTTTGGCTTCCAATCAATTTGTAACAGGACAAATTTTGAGAGTGGATGGGGGCCGATTTATTTCTTAAATCTTTTGAGGGGGAAAATTTTTGAAAGTAGTATCAGGCAATTGTCGGATTTTTTGAGTCGGATCCCTGAAGTCGACCGCCAACTCAATCAGGGGTTTTCGCAGACTTGGGTGAACCAAGTTGGGACTGATTTCCAAAAGCGGAAAAAGGGCGAAGGCCTTTGTTGCTATATCGGGATGAGGCAAGTCGAAATCCTTGTTTTTCTCAACCCGGTCCCCCCAAAGCAAAAGATCGACATCCAAGGTCCGAGGGGCGTTGCGGTTGGAAGAGCGCCGGCGTCCGGCCATTTTTTCAACGGCTTCCAGCCATTTTCGGACGGTTTTCAGGGAATCGCTGGTTTCTATTCCCACCACAAGGTTCCAAAAAGCCGCTTGCCTGGCATAACCTACCGGAGACGTTTCATAAACGTGGGAAAGACCCACGATCAAAAATTTCTTCTGGATTTCCGCCAAGGCCATTCCGAGATTTTGCCGGGGATTCATGTTGGATCCCAAACCTAAAAAGACCATTCCTTGCAGCCCCATATGGGCTAAAGACCGATGAATTTGGATGCCGACGTTTTGGGAACCGCGGATGGCTCCCGGCTTCGAAACATTCAACTCTATTTCAGACAATCGAAAATTTTCCAGGAGAAAGGCGGCCAGCCGTTCCGCCAATGTTTCGATCAATTGAAATTTACTTTTTTCCACGAAAGCGATTGTGGCCTTGGCTATTTTTTTATAATCCACCGTTTCCTGGATATGGTCCCGTTGGGCAGCCCGGCGGATGTCGCAGGGGAATTTCAAGTCAATCAGGACATCCTGCTTACGCTTTCGTTCCCATTCAAAGATGCCGATAATGCAGGAGATTTTTAATCCGGTTAAGACGATCGAGTCCCGGGGTGCCAAGCTGTGACTCCTTTATGTTGATGGACTGTTTGATTTTATTGGAAATAAAGCCGTCATGCCGGGCTATTTTCGCTTTGGATTCCATCCATGGTACTCACAAATACCTGTTGACGCTTCCCCCTCCTTTTGTTTCCATGACCTTATGACTTCCCAAGTTGAGCCATATTTCAAGCGGCCCCTTCTTTGGGGGGGGCTCGGTTATATGGCACTGAACCTCCTGCTTTTTGGGGATCTTTTTTGGGCGGGGGGAAACCAAGTTCTCTCCAGCCCCCAAACCGACCTTTATTTCCATTTTACCGCCTGGCGTCAATTCGCCTTTGAACAGCTTCGGCAGGGACATCTTGTCTTGTGGAACACCCATTATCTTTGTGGGGCCCCCTTCTTAGGGGGCTTTGAAGCCGCGCTTCTTTACCCCCCCAACTGGCTTTATATGGTTCTGCCGCTGGGAGCGGCTCTCAACTTGGGGATGGTTCTCCACGTGTTTCTTGCAGGATTTTTGACTTACCTTTGGGCCCACCATCGGGGCCTCCATCCTCTCGCCGCCTTTACCTCAGGAGTCATTTTTATGTGGGGAGGCGCTTACTACCTTCATCTTTTTGCCGGCCACCTACCGAATCTTTGCGTTATGGCTTGGGCCCCACTGGTCTTTCTGTGTATTGACCAGCTGACCGAAAAATTTTCAATTCGTTGGATTCTTTTGGGTGTTTTTGCCGTTTCCATGCAGGTTTTGGCAGGGCATCCCCAGTATGTTTATTTCACGGCCATCATGGCGTGGATTTATTGTTTGATCGGCCTCAAGGGGGCTGACGCCAAGTTCAAGCTTGTGCTTTCCTTGGCCGCGATTTATTTAGGGGCTTGCCTGTTAACGGCGGTCCAATTATGGACGGGATTTGAAGCATTCGAGGAATGTGGCCGCAATATCCCGATGGAAATGAATTCGGCGAAATCCTTTTCTTTTCCCCCTGAAAATATCCTCACTCTTTTTCTGCCGGACTTCTTTGGAAACCTGACGACGGAGCCTTATTGGGGACGGTGGTTTTTGTGGGAAGTTTCAATTTATATGGGTGTGGTTGGAACTTTTTTAGCGGTTTTGGGCGCGTCCACGAATCCTTCTAACTCCAAAGGAAGACTTTTAGCCGCAGCCGGGCTTGCTTTTCT
>Ga0070734_10001944_pt1 | contig 27388 bp, 24 predicted proteins | sample Coa_R1_8_FD_66444 | JGI IMG/M metagenome (GOLD analysis project Ga0070734, IMG submission 66444) | Surface soil microbial communities from Centralia Pennsylvania, which are recovering from an underground coalmine fire - Coalmine... | ecosystem: Environmental > Terrestrial > Soil > Unclassified ... | reverse complement strand
AGGCCGGTCGTTCGGCTCGAACCTGTGGTGAATACGCTCGTACGCTTGTTCATTGTGCGTACGGGGCTATGGGTGCGGGCAACGCACCCGGCTTTCCCTGCGCCCTCTGCCTTTCGAGGGGCGTGTCTTGGCTCCAACTCGGGCGCCTCAAGCGCAGCGGGAACGCGAATTCGTGGCTTTACGCTTTTGTGACAGGCGGCGTTGATTTTCCATTCGATTTCGCCTCCGCCAGAGCTGCTCGCAACGGCTAGCAGCCTCTAACATGTGATCACGGGGAATATTCAGGCTCGTGCACGATTGTTATAAGGGGCCGGGGCTCGGCTCGGTCAGCACAATTGCATGAAACCAAAGGAGCTCAACGTGAACCTCAATCAGATTCAGGCGCGTCAGAAAATGAGCCGATTGGTCGGCCTATTGGCCTTTGGGATTCTGGCGATCATGCCAGCCACGTCCCGGGCTGAGGAGAGCTCACCCACCATTGAAATAGCCAAGGCTTTCGGCCTTGATTCCTTTGGGCAAATCGAAGCGATCCGATACACCTGGAATGTCGATTCCCCTATCGGCAAGGCTTCTAACAAATGGGAATGGAGCCCCAAGACCGATACGGTCTCCTATGAGGGCAAGGACAAGGAGGGCAAGGAAGTCAAGGCGAGCTACAAGCGCTCGGAACTTTCCAGTCAAACCGATGCGGTCAAGGCGATCGATCCGATGTTCGTCAATGATCAGTATTGGCTGCTGCTCCCGTTCCGCATCGTATGGGACGGCGTGCCCGGAACCGACGAGAGCACGCAGAAACTCCCGCTTGGTGACGGCTCTGCTCGGCGGATCGTAGTGAAATACCCCGAGGCCGGCTATCAGCCCGGCGATACATGGGACCTCTACGCGGGTCCCGACAAGCGAATTCAGGCGATCGTCTACCACCGTGGCGCGCCCACCCCTCCGCCCAAGCTCGTTGAAGCGACCTATGAGGACTACAAGAAGGCCGGCCCGCTTCTGATCTCGATGGATCATCACGGCAAGGTCGATGGAAAAGACCTTCGCATTTACTTCACGGACGTATCCGTCAAGCTGTCGGGATCGGACAAGTGGATCAACGCGCAGTGATGCCGGCGTAATAAAGGCGCGTCCGTTTCGTAGTAGCCTGGAAGGCGTGCCGCGCGCGGCGCGTCTTCCCCGGCTACCCCGCAATGCCGCGTCACTCATGTTTTTGACCTGGATTGTCCTGCCCTTTGGAGCACTCGCATGCCAAATAATCCCTTCGGCGATGCCTGGCATTTCCTGACCGCCAACACCGGCGACTATCAAAAGCTCGGAGACTGGCGCTTTGTAATCCTGGCGCTCTTCTGGGTATTGCTGATCGCCGGGACTGCCTTGGCTTTCAAGAACTGGGAAGAAGATCCAGAGCAACGGACCGGCCGGCATCTCGGAATCTGGCTGGTGCGCATGCTGATCGGCTGCATGTGGTTCCAGGGCATGTTGTGGAAGCTGCCGTTGCCCTTCTCCGACGGCCTGCAATACTGGACCGAGCAGGAATCGACCAACGCGGCCTTCGAGTTTCACCGGGCTTTCTTGAAGGATACCGTATTGCCGAACATGAAGGTGTTTGGGCCTATTGTATTCGTTGCCGAGCTGGTCTTCGCGGGATCGATGCTGCTTGGGCTGGCGGTGCGGTTCGTGGGCGTGCTGGCGCTCGCCTATACGCTGCAACTCTGGCTCGGGCTTTATGACAATCCATCCGAGTGGCCGTGGACATACATGTTCCTGGCCTTGCTGACGCTCTTGTTCGTGATCGAGCCCGCCGGCCGCAGCCTAGGCCTTGATGCCTGGTTGCGCCGCAATGTCGCGGAGGTGCGGAATAGGAAGGGTATGATTGGCCGGTTCTTCCACATGGCGGGCTAGCAGCGGGCATGACCGCGCTGGTGTCCCGGTTCTGACATTCGTATCGCGTTGCAGCGACCTAGTTTACGAATGTCAGAACCAAAGGGACACCAGCAAGATATTGATTCCAACGCGGCTTAGGATTTGACATTCGCTATGCGGACTCGCGGAAATGCTGAAGCGAATGTCAAATCCGCCGCGCTGGCGCGCGCAGCGATACTCGTCATCGCGTTGGGCGCATCTTGCGCGCACGCCGCTGAGATCGGTTATCTGGCTCCGCCCGGCATTCCGGCCAACGCGTTTCCCTCGCCTCAGCGCCCGGTCGCGCCCATCGTCAGCCCCAGACGGGCCAGTGAGGAGCACCGCGATGCGCTGAACGAGAACGGCGAGATTGCGCAGATACTTGAACTCAAGGCCGGGATGATCGTCGGCGACATCGGCGCCGGCAGCGGCTATCACACGGTCCGTCTCTCGCGGCTGGTCGGACCTACCGGCTCGGTTATCGCGGAGGACGTTACGCGGGACTATCTCGTCGAGCTTGCCGAGCGAATAAAACAGTTGAAGCTGACAAACGTCAGATTGGCGCTCGGCGAACCACACGACCCGCGCCTGCCTGCTTCACTGCTCGATGCTGCGATCCTCGTGCACATGTATCACGAGATCGGCCAGCCTTATGCTTTCATGTACAATCTCGCCCCTGCTCTGAAGCAGGGTGCGAGGGTCGGCATCGTGGATCAGGAACGTCCCACTTCGGAGCATGGCACGCCGATCGAGCTCTTGCGATGCGAACTGGCTGCTGTCGGCTATCAGGCGATCTCCACGCATCAGCTAGCCGGCGACGGCGGATATTTGGCGGTGTTCTCTCCACCGGAGCCCGCTGCCCGAAAATCTCCCAAGGACATCGTCGCATGCAAGGATACTGCGGGTGCGCGTTGAGTTACCTTTCGGTGAGACGGGGCTCACGTCGCAGCTCAAGCGCGAGGCGGATGAATGTCGTCGTGATCGACCAGGCTGCCTTGAGGCCGGCTATAGGATTACCGGAAACCTTCGATACGCCGCCGACCCTGCGGCGCTGCCCGGCCGCGATCTCCAGAGCCGGCAAACGGGCGGCTGCGACCCGCATCAGCATTTCCAGGTTCCAGCCGTAGGTCTCCTCCTTCATGCCGAGGCGTCCGAGCGCATCCCGGCGGATCGCGCGAAACGGCGAGAGGTCGGTGAAATCCACTCCATAAACCGTGCACAAAAGCAGCCTGCCGACATGGGCCGCGAGAATTTGCTGTGGCGCCAGACTGCCCGGCTCGCGCAGCCCGCGAACGCGAGAGCCGAGGACGAAAACAGCTTCGCCTTTGATGATCGGCGAAACGAGATCGGAGATGCGTTCCGCAGGATCGCTGCCGTCGCCATCGAGGAAGAGCAGAATATCGGCATCGTCGCGCACAGCGGCGATGCCGGCCTGGATGGCGCGACCGTAGCCGCGTCGCGGTTCCACCACCACACGGGCGCCCGCCGCCGCCGCACGCTCGGCCGTACGATCCCGCGAGGCTCCGTCGACAACGATGACCTCGCTCACATTTTGCGCGAGCACCGCGATGACGACCTCCCCGATCGCCGTTTCCTCATCGAGGCAGGGGATGATCGCTGAAACGACCGACGGATCGCTCACCTTGTTCACAGGCTCCAGCGCAAGCCGCAATTCGCGCAGGCCTTCGGCGGCTTGTCCGAAAGAAGTGCCGTGCGAAAATCCCGATACGCAGGCCCGTTCCAGATCTCCTGCAAGGACTGCTGGCCGGCGTGCCCCAGCGTATAATTGTCGTAGCCGTGCTGCGAAAACGGCGCGATGCAACAGGGCAGCGCTCGACCATTGGCCGTGAAATACATCAACGACCACGGACGCCGGCACAGCGACCAGGGAGAACCGTCGCAGCTCGCCTTCAGGCTCAAGCCCGGCTCGCTCGCCGCACCCGACGCGCTGAAGGTGATGCCGAGCGAACGTGCCAGATCCTCGGCCTGTCTCAGATAGGCCGATTCCTCTTGCGTCAGCCGCTCGAACAACGCCTGATCCGGCTGCGCCTTGCCGATCGCCGCCTCCGTGAAGAACACCAGCCGTTGCAGATAGACCTCCTTGACGCCGGCCTCGGCGGCAACTTTCACGAAGGCCGGAAGCTCTTCGACGGTCTCCTTCAGGCCGGTAAGCCAGACAGACACCTGCGGCTTGACGTGTCCCTCCCGCTCCTGCAGCGCGCGCAAGGCGCGCACGTTGCGGATGATGCGGCCGAAATAATCGCGGCCTCGGATCGCCTTGAAACTCTCGCGGTTCGACGCGTCGAGCGACACGCGCAGCTCATCGAGGCCCGCGTCAATCAGCGCGCGGCCATTGCGCTCACTGAGCACCGTCCCGTTGGTATTGAAAAGCACATAGACACTGCGATCCTTGAGGTATCTGACCATTCTCGGCAGGTTCGCGACCAGCATCGGTTCGCCGACGCCGTGCAGGACCGCGCGCGCAAGTCCCGGAGCCTGGTCGACGATCGAGATGAACAGGTCCCAACTCATGTCTGCCGGCGGCTCGAGCTCCTCGTAAGTGCGAGGACAGGTGGTGCACAACAGGTTGCAGCGATTGGTCACTTCAAGATAGAGGCAGACCGGCGGGCAGCCTGCGACTGCGGAGCGCGCCCCCGTGACCTGCTCGTGATAACGGCGCGGATCGAAAGGCGCGCGAGCGGCAGCTAGCTCGTCAGATACGCTCATTTCAACAATCCTTGCTCTGTGGGTCTGGCCTTGCTGTTCCTCCAGCTCATCAACACCCAGGTCAGTAACAGCCCACCGAACAGAACTGATTTTGTCACTATTCTTGGAATGTAAAAATCCCAATCGAGCTGCTCGGAGAGCATGAGGGCTACGATCGAAACGACCCAGGTGGGGGGCGTGCCAACCAATGCGACAAACGGCGTGATCAGGAGAAAGTACCAGGGATAATTCGGCGACAAAACAGGAGTGTGACAAGTAACAGCGTGTTGATGTCGGCAAGCCTGGGCGCGATGCCGCGATCGGCGCGCAGAGCCACAGCAAACGCGGCAAACAACAGGACCAGCGCCGCCAGCACCATGTAGACCGCGACATCGCCCCGATGCTCGCCAAACACAAGCCGCCAGAGCGACAGCAGCCAGAGCTCGTAGCCGGCGCTGATCCCTTCTTCCGTCAAATAGCCTTTGGTCAAATATCCAAAAACGCCCCAACCGACCGACAGATAGGGCAGATAACAAAACGCGACGACGGCTATCACGACGAGCGGCATTTTGACGTCCCAGGGGCGCCAGATGCCAGCCAGCACCGGCGCCACATAGGGTTTGACCAGTGCTGAAAGCGCGATCAGCGCGGATCCGCGCAGTGCTTGGCCAGTCAGCGCGATCCAAAGGCCCAACATCATCAACGCGACCATCAGCGCATCGACGTGACCGCCATTGGCGATCTCCCACAGGGGCAGCGGATGCCAGAGATAGGCGATCACGCGCGTGAGCGGCTGGTTCATCCGTCGCAGGAACAACATGATCAGCGCGACAGTGACGGACTCGCATCCCAGCATGGCAAGACGCATCGTGGTCACGTTTTCACCGAACCGCGTGACGATCAGAAAGAAAAACTGAGCGACCGGCGGATAGATGGTGGCAGCCGTATCGACCCGGTTGATGTGAGGAAACATCCTCGCATCGCGCAGAGATGCCAGCGCCGGGTCGGCGGGAAAATAGCGATAGGGATTGATGCCGGCGGCCTGAACCCTGCCATCCCAGATGTAGCGATAGATATCGCTGGACAGCAACGGATCGAACAGCATCACATAGGCGCGCAGCAGGATCGCAACCGAAAATGTCAACCACAGCACGCGATTGATTGGTGCACGCTCGGCCAAGCGGGTCGCCATGACGGTCAAGAGTCCCGCCGAAATCGTCAGGGCAATATAGGCATTGTCGCCGAAGGTTTCGAACGCGAAAGGGGTCACCGACGTGAGAGCGATCAAAGCGGCAGCAATGCCGATCAACATCGCGAGCGGCTTCATAGGTTGAGCTCGGACATGTCCTTGAGAAAGGCCCGGCTCGCGGGCGCAAATCCGCCGCCGCAAAACCGTGTCGAATGGCCGGCTAATTCGTCCTTGAGCCAGCCCAACGTTTCGACGTCGTCGATGTCGTACCATTCCGGAAGCAGCATCGTGGGGAGTCCGATTCTGGCAGCGCGCTCGCAGGTCGTGCGAGCCACGGTGTCCGTCCCCCATGCGACGCGCGTGAACAACTGCCGATGCGGATGTTTTAGGCCGATGAGGTAGTAACCGCCATCGCTGGCCGGCCCGAGCACCATCCGGTCGCCCGGCTCGCGCAGGGCCTCGATCGCCTCCACCAAAAAACGGGTTGGCAGGGTCGGGCTATCGCCGTTGACAAGCAGAATGCAGTCATGTCCTGCATCCAGCAGCGCGCGCGACGCACCAAACAGCACCTCGCCAAGATCGTGGCCAGCCTGTAGCAAAAGCCCGAAGTTGTGCGGAAGCAATCCGCGCATGACTTGCTCGGCTCCCGCGGGCGCATAGACGCCATAGCCGCTCCTGCCAAGCTGCTCAGGCACCGCATCGATGACAGCGGCGACGTCGCGCAAAAAACAGGCGGAAAGCTCGGAGGCAGCGACGTCACCGATTGCTGTCGCAAGGCGCGTCTTTGAGCGCCCCGGTAGTGGCGCCTTGCAGATAATTCCGATCGCGGCGACGCTCACGGCAGAACGCGGGATTTCAAGCGATCGGCGGCAATCGCGATCAAATGCAGCGCATCACGGCTACCGTCCGCCTCGCCCTTCTCAAAATCTCCGTCGACGCGCCCCATTTGATTTGTCACATGAGCAAAACACAGAACGCGCTTTTGTCGGACTCGCGCGAACGCATAGAGCGCAGCAGCCTCCATTTCGACCGCCATCAGTTTGCGCTTGACCATTGCATCAATCGCCGCTTGCGTTTCACGAAATGGCGCATCGGTGGTCCAGGTCGCGCCGGTGAGAATAGGAACGGGAAATGCCTCGAATGCGCCCTGAAGCGCCGAGATCAATCCGCTATCTGCATGTGAGTATTCGGACGGCGGCATGTAATGATAGCTCGTGCCTTCATCGCGCAGAGCGCGTTCGATGAGGATGAAATAGGGCGGCGGACGGATCGGCACGATCTGGCCTGAGGACGTCACGCTGATCAACAGCTTGCATCCAGATGCGAACATTTCCTCGGCAATCAGCACAGCGAAGGAGGCGCCGACCGCGCAGCCGACGATTCCAAAATCTATTCCGCCGCGGCTGAAGGCATAAAGCTGCGTGTGATAGCAGGCCCATCCGGAGTCAGGCCGCGCCTCGCCACGGGCGAGCAGGCTACGCAGAATGTCGCCGTCAGGATCGAGGATGCAGATGTCCGGGACGCTGAAGCTTGCAATGTTCTTTTGCCTGCGTGCCTCGCGCAGCAGGTTTTCCGGCGTGAAGGCAGACGGCTGCGCATAGTGCTTTTGCGCGAGGATTGGCGGGATCCCGCCGTCATTTGCAGCCATCTCCTACCTCATTACGTCGTGGCCGGTCATTCGTAGCCTCCTCCTTGATGACGGGCAAGCGCCGGCCGCCCGCTCGCGGCCGAACGCAACCTCTGGCATGAAAAAAAAAAGTTCGGACACTGAAACAACACGGCATTCAACAACGTAATTGACAAGGCAAAATCGCCCCAAGGTCTGGCGCCCGCGAGCTGGCGCAAGATCGTCATGCACGCAACGCATCGTGTTGATCCGTTTGCGTGGATCGCCTAGCATCGATCGTACAGGACATGCGGGTTTGACATTTCCAACGCCTACGAGGGCCACCATGGATCACGAGGCCGCAGTTTCGAAAACCAAGGACATTGCCGATCGCATCCTAGCGCCGGCGGCAAGACAAAGCGACAAGGATGCACGATTTTCATCCGAAGCCGTCGCGGCGCTTGGCTCAAGCGGATTGCTGGCGATGACGCTGCCTGCCGAGGCCGGTGGCTCGGCGCTTGGACCGCGGACGCTTGCTGCTGTCATCGCGACGCTTGCGGAAGCAGACGCCTCCGCCGCGATGGTCTATTTGATGCACATGTGCGCCACGGCGACAATCGCGGCGGCCCGTCCTAGTGCCGCAGTCGCGCAGACACTCAAAGACATATCCGTTGGCCGACACCTCACCACCCTGGCATTCAGCGAAGCAGGATCGCGCAGCCATTTCTGGGCGCCCGTCTCGCGGGCGAAACGCAACGGCGCCAATGTGCGCATTTCGGCCAAGAAATCCTGGGTGACAAGCGCGGGCCACGCGCAAAGCTACGTCGTCTCGGCGCTCGCGCCCGAAGGAAAGGGCCCGACAGATTCGACGCTTTACCTAGTCGCAACCAACAGTCCCGGATTGTCGGTGGCCGGCGCCTGGGACGGTCTTGGGATGCGCGCCAATGCGTCGGCACCGATGGTGCTCGAGGATTGCGACGTCGCGCCCGCTTTCCAGTTGACCGATGACGGCGCGGGCTTCAAAGCGATGCTGGAGATTGTCCTTCCCTTGTTCAACCTTGGAACGTCCGCGGTTGCGCTGGGCCTCTGCCGCGCCGCGGTGGCGGGGGCCGCTACGCACCTTAAAACCGCGCGCTTCGAGCATCTGGGCGCAACTCTGGGAGAGAGCCTGCCTACGCTTCGCGCCCAGCTTGCGACGATGCAGATCGAGACCGATGGACTTGCCGCCCGCATCGACGATCTCGTCGATCACCTCGAGCGTCCGCGACAGACCACCGTGCTGCGGGTGCTCGAGAGCAAGGCGGCCGCCGGCGATATCGCCATCGTCGTCACTTCGGCCGCGATGCGTGTGTGCGGAGGAGCCGCATTTTCCAAGCATATGGCGATCGAGCGATTGTTCAGGGATGCCCATGCCGGCGCGGTCATGGCGCCGACGAGCGATGTGCTGCGCGAATTCATCGGCAAGGCCGTGTTGGGAATTCCGCTGTTCTAGTGGTGGCGAGAGGCAATCATGAGCCGAACGATCTGGATAGGTGCCGTCGCATACGATCCGAAGGTGGTCGGCATCTGGGAGGGCATGCGACGATATTTTCACGAGGAGGCGCACCTCGATGTCGAGGTGGTGCTGTTTCAAAGCTACGAGGCACAGGTCGCCGCCCTCCTCGCCGAGCCCGGCGAGAACTTGCCGCGCATCGACATCGGATGGAATACCAATCTCGCCTACATCCAGTCGGAAGCCTGGAGCGAGCACCGTTGCCGGCCCATCGCAATGCGCGACACTGATCTGGGCTGGATGACCAAAATCGTCGCGGTCACCGGAGGCGGCGTCTCCAAGTTCGCCGATCTCAAGGGCCGGACGCTCGCCCTTGGCAGCCGCGACAGCGGGCATGCCGCGATCCTGCCGGTCTATTTCCTGGAGCGCGAGGGATTGGTTGAGGGGAAGGACTACAAGACGCTGCGCTTCAACACCGACCTCGGCAAGCACGGTGACACCGGCACCAGCGAATCCGATGTCGTTCGCGCGGTGCTCGATGGTCGTGCCGATGCCGGCGCGATCGGCAGTCCATTCTGGAACGCAGTGCGGAGCGAGCGTCTGGTGCCGGAAGGCGCGCTCAACGAGATCTGGACCTCGCCGCCATTCAATCACTGCATGTTTACGGCGCGGTCAGACCTTGACCCCGCACTGGAGCAGCAGTTTGCCAAAGCTTTGTTTTCCATGAGCTTTGACAACCCGACGCATCGGCCCGTGCTAGAGGCAGAAGGCTTGCGCCAATGGATCGCGCCGCGGCTGGAGGCCTATGCGAGCTTGCGGGAGGCGTCGTCGCAGCAGGGATTTTTGAAGCGGCCCTAAGCCGTCAGGCGCAATTGAAAATCTTCGCCAATCGGCGCTGATGCTCATGTTCGCGGTCGAAAGCGCGGCGAACGGCGGCAAAGGATTCGGCGAGAGGGAAGATCTCGCGGCTAACCAGGAGATCGCTATCCTCGGCTCCGACCGGGTGCCAGAACACACCCTCCGCCGTAATCGTCACCTCGGGAACCAGATCGGCCCTTGCCAAGGCAATGCCCTCCGTCGCACTGCCTCGCAGTGCAATGCGTCGGATCACCCGATCCTCATCGTTGATGCAGTGCGCGTCAAGGAAACGGCTGAACTCATCGGCCTCCGCCTCGGTCGACACGGTCGCCGCCAGTCGCACGCGAAAGCCCTCGGCGCGGGCGAGCTCGATGCCCTTCCAGGCACGGGCCCATGTTCCTTTCCCACGATGGCCGTCGTGGCGCTCTGCGGTCGGACTGTCCAGACTGATCTGGAATGTCACGCGCCCGCGCGGCAGCGCGCGCAACGTGTTCAGCGCCCGTCCAGCAAACAGCATGCCGTTCGTGAGAACGGTGACCGGCGCGACCGCGGCGCAGGCGGCGATGATGTCGCCGATATCCGGCAACATGAACGGCTCGCCGCCGGTCAGAAAGAGCTCTTCGACCCCAAGGTCGCCCGCCTCGCTGGCGATCTGTCGCACCCGCTCAAGACCAAGCGCGCGCCGCGGCACCTTGGGCGACGAGCGCACACAACAATAGTCGCAGCTCAAATTGCAGTCGAAATTGGTGTAAAGCCACAGGCGAGAGCCGACAGGCCGATCCTCTCCAACATCCTCCGGGGCTTCTCCATGGCGGAGCACCCAGCGCGTGCGACCGTTCTCCACGGACACATCGACCAGACTGTTGCGGGTGAAGCGACACCATGATTCGAGATCGGGGCCAAGGCCTGGATCGCCGCTGATGATGGCCACGAGGTCGCCTTTGCGGCTGCGGCGCAACGCAGCTATTAAATCCGGCAGGAGGCCCGAGGCAAATGTCTTGGTGCCGGCGTCGAGTTCGACGTTCGCGCTGGTTCTCATGGAGCCAAGTATAGTTTCGGTCTCAAGAAATCCAAGACGATCCTGTTCGCACGCTTCAACATGAATTGAGGGGTGCCATATCCCCTAATGTCCTAAGATACGCCTGTGATCAGATTGAAATACGGGTCGCGAACCACCGACGCAAACTGCGCTGAGACACAACTGCAATCGCGAACCGATTGAAGCAGTTTAGAAATAAGCATTCGCACTCACATCTTTCCCACGTATCCGCGGCAACGCTGATAATGCTTCGGAGATATCACGATGAAGAATCCCTTGCTCTATATGACCGCAGTCTGCCTTGCCGCCCTCACCTCCGTCGCGCAGGCGCGCTCCGCCTACGACGGGTCCTGGGGCGTTATCTTTTACACCCAAAGAGGCGCGTGCGAACCGACCTATAACTTCTCGGTCAACATCACCAACGGGGTCGTCACGGAGCCAAATCTGGTCAGGTTCAGAGGCTATGTGGCGCGCTCCGGCGCGGTTCGCGCATCGGTGACCGTTCAAGACAAATATGCCGCTGGTTCTGGCCGGCTCGCGGGCAATTCCGGTCGCGGCACGTGGAGCGGCTACTCGGGAAACGCGCGCTGCTCAGGCTATTGGATCGCCCAGCGGAACTAGTGGTGAACGATCGCTAGACCCGGTCCGCAACAATCTCTCCGGAGCCGCGCAAAGCGGCCGCGCCGTCGTGCATCCTCATTCAGCCATCACTGCATGACCTCCGCCGCGCCTGGCAGGCGGCCTCGTGAACACGATGAGCAGTGGGATGACCGCAATAGTTGCGATCATCAACAGCTTGTAATCGTCAATATAGGCGATGATCTGCGCCTGCGTCGTGATTACCGAATCGAGGGCAGCTCGCCCGGCGGCGGTGAACGGACTCAAGTACTGCGCGATGGCAGGATTCTGAAAGGCCCGGTTGACCGCAGTGACGTGGGTCGAGATGTCGGCGTGATTGACCTGCGTGTTGCTGACGAGCAGCGCGTTTACAATGGAGATGCCGACGCTCGAGCCGATGTTCCGGGCCAAATTGTAGATGCCGGCGCCTTCGGTGCGCCAGTCCGGCGGCAGCGTCGCCAAAGCCACCGCGCTGAGCGGCGGGAACAGAAAGCCGAGACCCGCTCCCTGAATCACCCCGACCCAGATGATTTCGCTCTCTGATACGTCCGGCGTCCATCCCGTCATGGCGTAGAAGGCCCAGGCATTCAGCGCGAGCCCGATGAACAGCAAAAGCCGCGTATCGATCCGTCCCGTCAGCCGGCCGACGACCAGCATGGCCGCCATCGTGCCGATGCCCCGCGGTCCCATCACGAGGCCCGAGGTGACGACGGGATAGTTCATGAGGTCCTGGAGGTAGGGCGGCTGCAGCGCCAGTGAGGCGTAATAGGTGAGGCCGACGATGGCGATGAAGATCGAGCCTGCCACAAAGTTGCGGTCGCGGAACAGCGCCGGCCTGATGAAGGGTTTTTCCGCGGTGAAGGTATGGACCAGGAAAAGGTAAAAGGCCGATGCGGCAACGATCGCCTCGATCCAGATTTCTCCCGAACCGAACCAGTCCTTCTGCTCGCCGCGATCAAGCATGATCTGCAACGCGCCGACGGCGACGCTCAACGCGGCGAAGCCGAACCAATCGAGTCTTGCATTGGCGTGGCGCCGCGTGTCCGGCAGAAACATGGAGAGGCCGAGGAAGCAGAGAATGCCGATGGGCAGATTGATGTAGAACACATAACGCCAGCTGTAATTCTCGGTCAGCCAGCCGCCGATCACCGGACCGAGAATGGGGCCCGCCATCACGCCAAGCCCGAACAGAGCCATGGCGGAACCCTGGCGTTCGCTGGGATAGATATTGATTAGCACAGATTGCGACAAGGGAACGAGTGCCGCGCCGAACGCACCTTGCAGGATACGGAACAGAACGATTTGGGTAAGCGACTGAGCAATCCCGCAGAGCATCGAGGCAACCGTGAATCCGGCAACCGCAATCAGAAACAGCCGCTTCACGCCGAAGCGGCCGGCGAGGTATCCGGTCGGCGGCGTCATGATTGCGGCTGCCGTGATATAGGACGTCAGCACCCAGGCGATCTGGTCGGGGCTTGCTGCGACGCTGCCCTGGATGTGCGGAAGTGCGACATTGGCGATCGTGGTATCGAGCGCCTGCATCAGCGTTGCGATGCTGACGCACAACGTGATTGCACCACGGTTCATCCCAGCCGCACCCTGGTCCGCCATCAGGCCCTCCGATTAGTTCCGCCGAACAGCGAGGTGAGGACATGCGGCAGGCCGCGCACGTGGCCGGTGTCAACTGCGACTTCCACACTCATGCCTGCGCGCAACGGCGGCTGCTGGCCTCCGCTGGTGTCAACGCGCACCCGCATGGGGATCCGCTGCACGACCTTGACCCAGTTGCCGCTCGTGTTTTGCGCGGGCAGAAGCTGAAATTCCTGCGCTGCCGCCGGGCTGATGCTCTCAACCGTGCCGTGCCATGTCCTGCCCGGATAAGTGTCGACCGTCACGGTGACCGGCTGGCCCGGCCGCACATAGGTCAACTCCGTTTCCTTCGGATTGGCATCGACCCAGACGTGATCGGTGGCTACGAGATAGAAGGCGGCGGTCGAGGCCTGCAGATATTTTCCTGGTGCGATCGCGGGCACATCTGTCACGATTCCGGCGAAAGGAGCCTTGACCACCGTGCGGTCGAGCTCGCGTTGCGCCTCGTCGACTTGCGCCTTGGCCTGCTTGAATTGTGGATGGTCGGTGACGGCAATGTCTGCATTGCCGCCGAGTTTTGCGAGTTGAACGTCGGCTTGACCTTTCAGGGAGGCGAGCTTGCTCTGATCGGTTTGCAGCGTGTAGCGGGCCTGATCGTAATTGGCCTTGGAAACCGCGTCTGTCTTCACAAGGGTCGCATAACGGTCAAAGTTGACCTGGTCGAGATCGACCTGCGACTGCTGCGCGTTGATGTCGCTCAGCATTCGCTTGTAATCCTGCTTCATCGCCTCGATTGTGAGCTGCGTCTGCGCGAGGTTTGCCTTGGCATTGTCAAGCCCGATCTGGAATTGGCGTGGATCGAGCCGATACAACACTTGCCCCGCTTTGACGTGCTGGTTGTCGGCGACGTCGACCACTTGCACGATACCCGACACGTCGGTCGAAATACCGACCTTGTCGGCGTTGACATAAGCGTCGTCAGTCGACATCACTTCGCCGCCGGTGACATACCAATAGGCTGCGGCAAGCAAGACGAGAGGCAAAAGGGCAAACAACCCCCATCGTAGCAACCGCTGCCGCCGCGCCCTGCGCAGCTTTGGCGTGCCGCTCTCTGACCGCGGTTCCGGCCGTTCCGTGGGGGGAATCTCTCGGGGCTCGTTCCGGTTCGGAACTCGTGCAACCGTGCTGTCGGCCGCCCTCGCATCTCCACTTGATTTCGGTTCCGTTAGGCGGTCATCGCCGACTTGCGAAGAGCGCTGAACTGGCTTCGTCTTCTGCATGCGGCCTCCTTACGCGGACACCCTGGCGAGCCGCCGCTCGCTCAGGTTTTCCTTCATCTGCCGTAAACCGGCCGCCATGGCATCGAGCACCGCCGGCTCGATACCTCGGGTCATGTCCTGGTGCAGCTCAGCCCGGGCCCGCTTGATCTCGCGCAGGATCGGCGCTGCCGCAGGCGTCAATCGCAGCCGCCAGGCGCGACGGTCGTCGGGATCGGTGCAGCGCCTGACCAGCCCCGTCTCTTCGAGACGGTCGATGAGGCGTGCGATGGTCATCGGGGCAACCTCGGCAGCGGCCGCGAGTTCATTTTGCGATATATCCGGCTGCCGCTCGAGACGCGCGAGGATGATCATCTGCGCCCGAGTCATGCCCTGCGCCCGCGCGCGAAGGTCGGCGTAGGTGCGCATGTGGCGCGCCACGTCGTAAAGCTGGATCAGCAGGTCGTGATCGAGATCGGTTGACATGATGGCCTCGAACTCTGGAACGCAGTCAGGGAGCGGTTTCTCCGATGTCGAAGAACGTTCCCAAGAGGGAACGCAACGAACGAAGGTCGCTCATCCCTCGCCCTGGTAGATAATAAGCAAGCTTACGATTTGATCCCGGAGGGATGGCAAGCCTGGCTTGTCGCCTCGGCATGGCGGTGTTGGAGCAACGCGCGCGCGCAATTGAGCTGGTGGAAGCCGGCCAGCGGAGGGGCAGCGCACTCGGCCGAAGGGCGCAAACGGTGGAAAAGCCGGCAGCTTGAACTCAGGTCCCGCCGGCGGCTTGTTGCGTCGCCCGATAGATCACATAGCCTTCGAAGAGACGGCGGGCGCTTCTGTATACTGCGCCATATTCGGCCTTCACATCGCCCGCGCCGGAGACGGAGACACTCGCATCGACCAGCGTAACGCCCGACGGATGCGCAATCCGGATCGGACCTTCCGCGCGGCTCAACGCAGCCGGGATGCTGCCCGGAATCCGCGCCGCAACCGCCAGGCAAATTGCCCCGGTGATCGGCACCGCGCGATGCGGCTGCCCGACCGAGATCATGCGAACCCATATATCGGCATCGGACGCGGCAAGCTCGCGACCGGACAAGGTTCGCCCGGAACGTGAAGGAGCGACCATTGCGACTTTGGGAATGCCGGTCATGCGGCGTGCCTGATCGATATCAGTCGCAATACCCATTTGGATCGACGCCGCGCAACGGATGGCTTCCATCCGCTGCAGAAAGTGAGAGTCGCCATCAAGCGCCTCCGGCAGTTCATCGCCCGACATCCCCACCGCGGTCGCTTCGACGAACGCGCAAGGGTTCGCCGCGTCAACGCACGACACGTCGACCATCCCAAGGCCATCGATATTCAGCCGGTCCCTCGCCTTGCCGGTCGGCAGCAGCCTGCCGGTTCTCGCGCCGCCCGGATCGAGAAACTCCAGACGGATCGGCGCCGCCGTGCCGGCGACACCATCGATTTCAAGATCGCCGTCGATGGCCAGCCGCCCCTCATCGAGGGGAAATCGCGCTACGATGATTTTCGATGTGTTGGTGTTGTGGATCCGGACCGTCGCCTCACTGCCCGTCTGAGCCGCCACCAGCCCTTCATCGAGCGCGAATGGTCCGACCGCCGAAGACATGTTGCCGCAATTGGCGCTGTAATCGACGAAAGAGTCGCGAACCCCGATCTGGGCGAAGGTGTAATCGATGTCGGCGTCCGGGCGGCTCGGAGAGCCGATCACGCAGATTTTCGACAACGAGGAAATTCCGCCGCCCATGCCGTCAAGCTGCCGGCCGTTCGGATCCGGCGAACCCATGACATCGAGAAAAATCGGCTCCCAGTCCCCGGGATCGGCAGGCAGATCGTTGCGGCGGAACATCACCGCCTTGGACGTTCCCCCACGCATGAATACGGCACGTATCCTGTTGTTTGCCATCGGACCACCCTATCGTTATCCCCTCAAATATAGTCCGGTATCTCAGGGACCAACTGCCGTTTGACTCATAGATTGTCATGTCTCCTCTGCGTTAGCCAACGCGAAAACTATTGCCAGTTTCCGGGCGTACATTAAGGTTCTTGGGGGGAACGGCCCTGGGACGAATAGATAACAATAGAGAGCGCCGCCGAGCCGTCCCGCTTTTTGTTCGTGAGGATCACGCGTGAACGAATTCGATGTCATCGTGGTCGGGGCCGGCAATGCCGCTCTCGCGGCCGCAGTATCTGCACGCGAAAATGGCGCCGAACGAGTTGTGGTTCTGGAAAAGGCACCCAGGGACATGCGCGGCGGCAACACGCATTGGAGCGGCGGGGTCCTGCGCTTTGCATTCGACGATCCCCGCGAGATCGACCCCCTGATTCCCGGCGCGGCAGAAGAGTACGAGAATTTCTACGAGGGCATCTCGCCCTACACCAAGGACGATTATCACGGCGACCTGATGCGGGTTACCAACGGGCGAACCGACCCGATCTTGTCGCGCATCCTTGTAGACCAATCGAAGGCGACGGTTTTCTGGATGAACACCGTCGGCCGGATCAAGATGGAGCCGGCGATCACGCTTTCTGCCATCCGCAAGGACAATATGATGATCTGGGCGCGCGGAATGGTGGTCCGCGCTGCGCATGAGGGCGTCGGACTTTCGCGAAGCTGGTTTGCCACCGCCGAGAACATGGGCATCGATGTCCGCTATGGGTCCGCTGCAACCAGCCTTGTCCTCGACGGCGACGGCCGCGTGAGCGGCGTCACCGTTCGCGAGGACGATGGCTTACGGACCTATTCTGCCAGAAGCGTTGTCCTCGGATGCGGCGGGTTCGAAGCCAACGTGCAGATGCGCACCCAGCACATTGGCGCCTTGATCGGCCAGGCCAAGGTGCGCGGCACGCCGCATAACCAGGGTGACGGGCTGCGCATGGCGCTGGCCATCGGCGCGATGCCGTGGGGCCAATGGGCGGGATGTCATGCCACTCCGATCAGCGCGGACTGGGGTGAATTCGCGCCCCGAGAATTGACCGACCGCAGCAACAGATTGAGCTATCTCTACGGAGTAATGTTGAACAAGCGCGGCAAGCGCTTTCTCGACGAAGGCGAGGACACCGCGCTCTTCACTTACGCGAAGTTCGGCCGCGCGATTCTGGCGGAGCCCGGGGCCAAGGCCTATCAGATATTCGATTCCCAGGTCGTTCATCTGCTCGAGCCGCGTTATCAGACGAGCAAGCCAGTCACATCGGACACGCTCGAAGCGCTGATCGCGCAGCTCGACATCGATGACAAGACCGAGGCGCTCAAAAGCCTCGCCGACTACAACAGGGCGGCTCACCGTGCATCCGACGGTTTCGATCCGACCCGCAAGGACGGCCTGAGCAGCCACGGCCTGACGCCGGAGAAGACCAACTGGGCCGTCAAGATCGACAAGCCTCCCTATTATGCCTACAGTGCGACCGGCGGCATTACCTTTACGTTTGGCGGCCTCAAGGTCACGGAGAAAGCCGAGGTCGTCGGCACCGACTGGCGGCCGCTCCCCGGCCTTTACGCGTGCGGGGAGATGATCGGCGGCCTCTTCTACGACAATTATCCCGCCGGCACCGGCTTAGTATCCGGCGCGACCTTCGGACGCATTGCGGGACGCAACGCCGCGCACCGCGCCAGGAGCTAATAACTAAATAAAAAGATAGCGAGGACAGCATGAGTGAACAGCCAGCACCTCCTTTCGCAGTCCGGCTTGCCGAAAAAATCTGCGGCTTTGCGGCCGACCACGTGACGGAACTGGCGCGTCGACGCGCGCGGGCTTCGATCATCGATACGGTTGCGGTGACACTTGCCGGAATTCCTGAAGCGTGCACCCAGATCCTCCTGAAGACCGGCGGCATCGCGCAAGGCCCGGGCGACGCGCTGATATTCGGGACCGATCGCCGCACCAGCGCGCTCGACGCAACCTTCGTCAACGGGGTCGCATCGCATGCGCTCGATTTTGACGATTTCAGCGGTGTCTTTGGCGGGCACCAATCCGTTCCACTGGTCGCTCCGCTGATCGCAGTTGGCGAAGAGCGCAAGGTCTCCGGTCGCCAGCTACTTCTTGCCTATCTCGTCGGTGTCGAAACCGAGCTCAAGCTCGCGCGCGCCGTTCACTACCACCACTACGACAAAGGCTGGCACCCAACATCGACGCTAGGCACGATCGGAGCTGCTGCCGCGGCTGCCTATCTGCTGAAACTCGGCCCACAGCGGACCGCAACCGCGCTCGCGATCGCCGCATCGCTTTCGAGCGGCATCAAGGCCAATTTCGGAACGATGACCAAGCCGCTGCATATCGGCCAGTGCGGCCGGAACGGCTTGATGGCGGCGCTGCTTGCCGAGGCTGGTTTCGAAGCCAATCATCTTGCCTATGAGCATGAGCAAGGCTTCTTCAACGTCTTTAACGGCCCGGGCCTTTTCGACATGGAGAAAGCGCTGGCCGATTGGTGGCACCCTGCAGAGATCGAGCAAAAGGGCATTGCTCTCAAGCAATTTCCATGCTGCGGCAGCACCCATCCCGCCATCGCCATGATGCTGGCACTGCGCCGCGAGGAAAACATTCGTGCCGGCGATGTCGCGCACATCCAGGTTCTTCCGAACGGCCGCAGGCTCCGGCATACCAATACACCTCGTCCCGCCACCTCATTACAGGCCAAGTTCAGTGTGCAATACGTCGTCGGCCGCGCGCTGCTCTCAGGCGCAGTGCGCCTGAAGGATTTCGAGGGCAACGCCCATCGCGATCCCGAAATCCTGAAACTCTTGGACATCACCGACGCGGAGCCTCATCCCGAAATGACCGAAAGCTCCAGCCAGCAGTGGGGCGCGGAAGTCATCGTCACCTTGAAGGATGGCCGCAAGGTCTCGCGTCGGGTCGACAACATGGTCGGGCGCGACGGCGATCATCCGATGACGAACGACGAGCTGTGGGAGAAGTTCGAGGACTGTGCGCGCCGGACCCTGCCGCTCGAGCAGATTGCTCCGCTGTTCGAACGCCTCGAAACACTCGACGCTGTCGCAGACATCGATCAGATCACGCAGCTTGCGCGGGTCAGCCGGCTGCACGACCGAGCCACGCCATCGCGCGGCTCGTTTGCTCCGCGTAGCACCGAACCAGCTCCCGAGACGACGTGGGTGCCATAGTCGTATCCTCAAACTAAAAATGAAAGGGAAGTGGACATGGCCGAGAAGGTTGCAGTGATCGGCATGGGCCAGATGGGATCGGGCATGGCCGGACGCCTGCGGGACTCCAATCTCGACGTTGTCGGATACGATATCAGCACCGATCAAAGCGCGCGCCTCGCCAAGGAAGGTTTTCGGATGACATCGAACATCGCAGAAGCCGTCTCAGGTCGCACGCTCGTGCTCACCAGCCTGCCGGATCCGAAGGCGGTGACGGACGCCTGCCTGGGAGCCGACGGTATTGTGGCCAACGCCGCCAAGGGCACATTATGCATCGAGCTCAGTACCATCGATCCGCACACGATGCGGCAGGTCGCCGAGGCGGCCGCAGCGCGCGGGATCGCCGTCGTGGATTGCCCGGTCAGCGGCAGCCCGAAAGAGGCGCGCGAAGGCAAGCTGATCGTGATCGCCGGCGGCGATCAGGCCGACGTGGCGCGGCCCGAACCCATTTTCAAGCTGCTTGGCACGGATTGGAAGTATACCGGCGGTGTGGGCACGGCGAAGGTTGTCAAAATCGTCAACAACATGATGTCGATGGGCAATGTTCTCGTCGCAGCCGAAGCTTTTGCGCTTGGCGTTGCGGCCGGGGTCGAGCCGCAGAAGCTTTATGACGTGCTGTCCGTCAGCGGCGGACGCTCGCACCATTTCACCAAGCGATTCCCCAACGCGCTCAAGGGCGACTTCTCGCCTGGCTTCAAGATGGAGCTTGGCGAGAAGGATCTCGCGCTTGGGATCGAGCTCGGGCGGATGATGCACATGCCGACACCGTCCGCTTCGGCAACCCGCGAGCTTTACGCGCTCGCGCTGACGCAAGGGTTTCGCGGCCAGGATATCGTTTCGCTGCTTACCATGTATCGGAATTGGGCGAAACGGACCTGACGCCTGCTGCGAAGAAACGGAGGTCCCATGATGGATCACGTTCGCGACCCCAGCCACGACGCAACCAGCCACATCTGGCCGAGCGACGGGGTGACCCGCGTGCCCTACTGGATCTTTGGGGATCGCGACATCTACTCCGCCGAACAGCAGCGCATCTTTCAGGGACCGTCCTGGAACTACCTTTGTCTGTCGGTCGAAGTGAAAAATACCGGCGATTTCATCACCACCTTCGTCGGCGATACGCCGGTCATCGTTTCCAGAGATTCCGACGGCGAGCTCTATGCGTTCGAAAACCGCTGCGCGCATCGTGGCGCTCTGATCGCGCTGGAGAGCCGCGGCAACACCAAGGCCTTTACATGCGTCTACCACGCCTGGAGCTATGACCGGCAGGGTAATCTCAAGGAGGTCGCCTTCAAGGATGGCATCAAAGGCAAGGGCGGGATGCCCGCCTCGTTTTGCTTGGAGCAGCACAATCCGCGCAAGCTGCGGCTTTCGGAAGCCTTCGGACTCGTTTTCGGGAGCTTCTCCAACGATGTTCCGCCGCTGGAGGAATATCTCGGCGACGAAATCTATTCGCGGATTGGCCGCGTGATGGGCGGCCGCACACCAGTCGTCCTCGGCCGTTACACGCAGGCGCTGCCCAACAACTGGAAGCTCTACATAGAGAATGTGAAGGACCCCTATCACGCCAGCATCCTGCACCTGTTCTTCACCACATTCGAGCTCAACCGCCTGTCCCAGACCGGCGGCATCATCGTCGACCCCTCCGGCGGCCATCACGTCAGCTTTTCCGCGATCGACACGACGCACACCGAGGACAATGAATACGCCGAGCAGAACATTCGTTCCGACAGCGAGTTCAGACTGGCGGACCCGTCGGTGTTGGAGAGCTTCAAGGAATTTCCGGACAATGTAACGCTGCAGATCCTCTCGACTTTCCCAACCTTCATCCTGCAACAAATCCAGAATGCGATCGCAGTACGGCAGATCGTGCCGCGCGGTGTCGATCGCGCGGACCTGCATTGGACCTTACTCGGATTTGCCGAGGATACACCCGAGCAGCGTCTGATCAGATTGAAGCAGGCCAATCTCGTTGGCCCCGCCGGCTATATTTCGATGGAGGACGGCTGCGTCGGCGGTTTCGTGCAGCGCGGCATCGCCGGCGCGCCCGGCGAGCAGGCCGTGGTCGAAATGGGCGGCGCCAGCGCCGACTCAAGCGAGAGCCGCGTGACCGAGGCCTCGGTGCGCGGTTTCTGGAAAGCCTATCGCGCACAGATGGGGCTTTGAGGAGCATATCGCGTGGCTGACGTTTTCCACCTGATCAACCATGTCCAAAACGCCTATGCCCGTTGCATCGACAACGGAAACCTCGAGGCTTGGCCAGAATTCTTCGAGGAGAACTGCACCTATAAGATAACAACCGCCGACAATCATGCTCTGGGGTTAGAGGCCGGCGTCATCTTCGCCAATTCCAAGGGCATGCTGCGCGATCGCGTGGCCTCGCTGCGCGAGGCGAATATCTACGAACGGCACGTCTATCGGCATTTCCTGGGTCAGCCCTGGATTTTATCGGAAGAGGCGAACGAAGTGCGCAGCGAAACATCCTTCTTCGTCGCGCGCATCATGCGCGACGGCACCACCGACGTCTACGCAACCGGCCGCTACATCGACGTCTACGGCCTGAATGGGAGCAACGCCCCAAGACTCCGTGAGCGGATCGTCGTTTGCGATAGCTCGCGCTTCGACACCCTGCTGGCATTGCCGCTATGAGCCATCTGGACGATCGCACGACGACCCGCAACGCGCCTAGCCAAATCAAAGTGGGCACGGCATGACATTCCTTGTGCACGTCGCCGAGACCGGCATCACGTTCCCATGCGAGCCGCGCGAGTCCGTACTCGACGCGGCCGAACGCGCAGGCTACTCGATGCCTTCATCGTGCCGGAAGGGTGCGTGCAACACCTGCGAAGCCGATCTCCTCGAAGGCGAAGTCGAGCAGCGTGGCCGCGGCCGAAGGACCGCGAAAGACGGCATGGCGCTGATGTGCCGCTCCCGGCCCTGCGCGGATTTGGCGATCCGCCCCAAGCGTTTCGAGCGCATCGATATCTTTGGCCGCAAAATGATCATCACAAAGATATTCAGGCTTGCAACGCCCTCACCCGATGTCACGATCCTTATGTTGCGCTTCCCGATCGGTTTGAGGGCACCGTTCAAGGCCGGGCAATATCTGCAAGTCGTGATGGAGGATGGCGACCGCCGCAATTTTTCGATGGCGAATGCCGCACACAACAATGACGGCGCGGAGCTGCACATCCGGCACGTGCCGGGCGGGAAGTTTTCCATCAAAACTTTGTCGAAACTGTCGGTCGGCGATGCTTTTCAGGTCGAAGTGCCCTTTGGCGATTTCTATTTGCGCGCATCGACCCGGCCCGCCGTGCTGTTGGCCAGCGGCACCGGCTTCGCGCCGATCAAATCGATCATCGAGACGGCGATCCGTGGGGGAAACACCCGGCCGCTGCATCTCTATTGGGGAGCGCGCAGACCCGAAGACATTTACCTTGCAGAGGTGCCGGCGCGATGGGCGAATCGCCTGCCCTGGTTTTCGTTTACGCCGGTGCTTTCGGAGCCGCCTTCATCCTGGACGGGACGCACCGGTCTCGTGCATAACGCCGTTCGCGAAGACCACAAAAATCTTTCCGAGACCGAAGTGTACGCTTGCGGCAATCCGTTGATGGTGACTGCCGCGCAACGCGACTTCACGGCAGGCCACGGTCTACCCGACGCGCAATTCTTTGCGGACGCATTTGTCGAGTCCGGATCTTTCGCACTCAACGATCTCCAAACGGTGCCGGCTTAAGTCATCGCTCAGCTTCCTGAAACCAGAGCTGCATCAGGTGCCGTCGCCTTTGTCCATCCCAGTACCGGTGCCACTTTCTTCGCGACCAGTTCGATCGATCGCAAGATATAGGGATGCGGTGGGTCGACCGAATGGACCTGAAAGACGAGATCGGTCACCCTATCCAACGTTATGTCGGCGCGAAGCGAAGCGATGACGTCGTCGGGCATGCCGACATGCGTGTCAAACGCCTTGATCATCTCAGCCACGGTCTCTCCCGGCGGCAAGTGGCCGCCGTGGAGAAAATGTGGGAGCGCACGCCTCAAGCCGATGCCCGCAAGGCGCAGCGCTGTCTCATGATCGTCGGCAGCGAACACGCTGCGCGAGGCCATGATCCGAGGCTCACATCCGGGCGGCAGCGCGTCGAGATAGGCGTCGATAATAGGATCCTGAATCTCGGCCAACCGCGCCCGCGGAGCGTCTTTTGAGCGGGGCTGCGTCCGCGACAATAACAAGCCATCGCCTGCCTTGCCGGCCCTCACGCCGCCGCTCACCGAGAATGTCGCCTGCCAGATCCGGTCGCACAGTTGCGGACCTGGCGGATAAAGCGTGTCGCCGCCCGCAAGCGGCCGGCCTGCGAGCGCGGCGCGGACGGTGTCGAGATTTCGCGCAAAAATGTCACTGCGTTGTGAACTGTCGAACCCGAACGCGGCAAAGGCCGTCGGATTTCCGCCGGTGCCGACGCCGAGTTCAAATCGGCCATTACACAGGAGATCGAGGACCGCGGCATCCTCCGCCACTCTCACGGCGTTTTCCAGCGGCAGCGTGACGATGCCGGTCCCAAGCCGAATGCGTGACGTTTCGGCCGCGACGAACCCGAGAAAAGCAAAAGGGGCCGGAAGCCCACCCTCATGTTCATGGAAGTGATGTTGCGCGATCCATGCGGAATCAAGTCCGCACTTTTCCGCCTGCACAATCTGCTCAGTCGCCAAGCGATATCGTTCCGCGGGAGGTGCCTCATCCAGAAGCCGCGTGAAGAATCCCAATCTCTTTAATTTTGCGAACCGTTTCATGGGAGCGCTTTGTGGCTTGCTTACAAACCTATGGAATCAAGGCTCGCCGCCTTGCATCCATCGTCTGCTGCCGTCCTGGACGAACCAATTGGCCAAGTTTGCTCGGAGATCAGGAGCCAGTCAAACAAGCGCAAGCACTTGGCGGTCGTACTTTCAGCAAACGGGTCATCGCGCCGTTTGCGCCAGTCGGAGCTGAGAATGGGCTAGACGTCCAACAAATCTCGACGATTCGAGTCTGCCAGGACCTGCAGAGCTCTGAGCAGGGCGAATTGCGGCTCCGCACCTGACGATCGTCGCGGACAGACCCCGTTCGCAATCATCGTAAGCGTATACTGGCCGATCCACAGTGATGGCAGACCAGCACGAAATCGGCGGCCTCATCGGATTTAGCCTCCGCCTCTTTTCAAGCGCATCCGAACCTCAGCCCCGAATACCAATCGCCAGGACTCCCTCTGAGCCTCCTGGATTGCGCTTATGCGGCTTCTGCCTATCTGAAGCTCACTTAATTCTGTGAGGGAATTTCTTTAATCCATAATAAATAATTAAATTAACGATATAAATATATATTTTCTAAACGTATTAAATATGTCAGAGTTGCAATGCCTGGGCCTGCTCTTTGGCGAGCATCGTTGATCCCCGCGATCTCGGAACGGGCCCTCTGCTGGTCCTTACTGAAAAGTCGAGGCGAGACGTCGCGACCAACAATTCATGCGAGATAGAGGACGCCCATGAACGTAAACGTCACTGCTCCGCAGGGCAGTTCTGGTGTGAACCCAAGGTTTTGGCGTGGCAAAAGAGTGTTTCTCACGGGTCACACTGGTTTCAAGGGTTCTTGGATGGGGGCCTCGTTGACCCGGCTCGGCGCGCGCGTAACCGGATTTTCGCTTCCGCCGCATACGAGGCCGAGTCACTTCGCCTTGCTGCCCAAGGAGTACGAGAGTCTCGAGGGCGACATTCGTGATTTTGAAGCGTTGAGGGACGCTCTGCGGAGCACAAACCCCGACATGATCATCCATATGGCTGCACGGACGCTGGTCCGTGCATCATACGCCGACCCGGTCGGCACCTACGCGACCAACGTCATGGGAACATTGCACGTGCTCGAGGCAATTCGGCAAGCGCCGTCGGTGCGCGCGGCCCTGATTGTGACGTCCGATAAGTGCTACGAAAACCGCGAGACAATTAGGCCTTATGTCGAAAGCGATCCGTTCGGCGGCCATGATCCATACAGCTCGTCCGAAGGCTGCGCCGAAATTCTGACCTCGAGCATGCGCCGCAGCTTTTTCTCGAATTCGAATTGTCTCATTGCTTCAGCTCGCGCTGGCAGTATCATCGGCGGAGGTGACTGGGCGGCCGGTCGGCTGATTCCCGACTGTATGCGTGCTTGGCTCAAGCGTGAACCCGTGCGGATACGACGACCGCGCGCCATTCGGCCCTGGCAGCACGTGCTCGATCCCCTCTCCGGCTATCTTCAATTGATGCAAACGCTGTTCGCTGGACCGCGCATATTCGCGAAAGGCTGGAATTTCGGACCAACCCTCGACTCAGCGTGGCCAGTAGAAAGGGTGGTCGACGCTGTGAAGGCGCGACTGCCGGGTTTCGATTTCTACGTCGAGCCGTCGAGCGAGCACGAAGACAACGTCCTCACCTTGGATTCCGAGAAGGCACGGCGGGAACTCAGCTGGAGGCCGCGTTGGGGAATTGAGACGGCCCTAGAGAAGACGCTCGAGTGGTACACGACCTATCAGGACACGGGCGCATTATTGACCGACCAACAGATCCAGGAGCACATGACGGGATCACGCTTCTCGGACATGAAAGCTGGAACCGGCTCATTGCTCCACTTTTCGGCCGCTTCGTGATCCTGATCCAGGCATTGATGCGACGCCAGAACCGAAGCGAGCAATTGCAGCATTGTACGAAATTGTCACGATTGGAACATCAAGAGAACGAAATCGTTTAGTTGAGTTAGGGTGGGGGTTGGTTCGGCGAGGATCGCCATGTCAGCGCTAAAACACCGGTATTTGGACGTCTGGCCGACGCGGAGCGTGAAACAAAAGCCCGCACTCGGTGTCTCGGTGGCAAGAACCGACCCGGCACTGAGATACTCTTCGCCGTGGCCCTGGGTTCTTGGCCTCTCAATCAGCATCCCGATATGGGCCGGCGTTGGTTGGCTACTTTTGCGGTATGTGTAGAAATCGGGCAATCCAGAGCCACGTGGGCGTTGATTTTCGCATAGTTGCGTGAGCTTTATTTCGTCGCGGCCGCGCGCGCACCGATTCCAGTTGTGCTCCTGGGAGCTCTGTTTTGATAGCTACGCTGGAAAATCAATGTGCTCGGTCGAGCAGGAATTTCACTGACCGCTCTAAGGCGAGCCGACCGGCGGTACTATCGAGATCAAATTGAAATTCATGCGGGAGCGCAGGTGAATAGTTGCCATCGAAAAAGAGGCTATCGATAACAACGCCTAGCGATTTCGCGGACTCTGCAAGGAAATACGATTGCGGTGCAAAGGTATCGGCGTTCCCAACTGACAAGAAGATCGGGGGAAAGTCGCTGGTCATCTGCCGTGCTACTGAAAATTGCTCAATCCTCGGATCATTCATGAAGTCTTGAGTACCAAAATATTTGGACAGCACACCGTCTTTGCGAAAGAAGTTGGCTCGAGCAGCGTCATAGACGCCGCAATAAAGAATGACGCCGCGCAGCTGTGATCTTTCGATGGACGGCGAGACGCCTACTGTTTGAGAATAGCTCGCCACGCTGATGACGTTCGCCAATTGCGCGGCAATTTGGGCGCCCGCAGAATCACCCGCCAAAAAAAACTTCGACCGATCGACATGAAGCCGCTGCGCATTCTCTTTCAGATAGCCGAGTGCTGCATTCACTTCCCTTATGGGCGCAGGATACATTTCTGCCGGCGCGAGAGGATAATCCACGCCGACTGTCGTAAAGCCTTTGGCGGCCAACACTTTCAAATAATTCGCGATGCCATCCTTACTTCCGGTAACCCAAGATCCACCATGCACCCACACTACTGCAGGTAAAACCTTTTCCGTCTTCTCCACTTCAGATGGATAGAAAACATCAAGGAATGCGCTTGAGTTATTGAGGTCGTAGTGCAGATTCAATTCTGCGGAGACGCCGGCAGGAATATGTTTT
>Ga0070734_10001942_pt1 | contig 27459 bp, 28 predicted proteins | sample Coa_R1_8_FD_66444 | JGI IMG/M metagenome (GOLD analysis project Ga0070734, IMG submission 66444) | Surface soil microbial communities from Centralia Pennsylvania, which are recovering from an underground coalmine fire - Coalmine... | ecosystem: Environmental > Terrestrial > Soil > Unclassified ... | reverse complement strand
TACGTTGCCAAGATTCAAAGCGGAGGGCGAGACTCCCATCTGTCCCGCCATAATGCCGACGCCTTGCAGGCCAATTCCTAAATTCGTCGTTGAAGCGCTGGTCGCAACCGACAAGCTGCCCGTCACACTGCTTGCCTTCGTCGGCGCGAAGGTCACGCCCACGGTGGTGTTTCCATTCGCTAAAACTGTAAACGGAGTCGAAAGCGCTGAGCTCAGCGTGAAACCGCTTCCCGTGATCTGCAATTGATTCACGGTAATGCTGTCGCTTGAGGAGTTGGTCAGGGTCAAGGTGCTGGTCTTCGTCCCGCCGACCGTCACATTGCCGAAATCGATGCTGCTGACACTGGCATTCAGCCCGCTATTGGTGCCGTTGCCGTTCCCCGGCCCCGGCTGGTTGTTGGAAATACCAGTACCGCCCCCGCAGCCTGTGAGCACGCCTGCGACCAGCAACGACAACGCCATGGCAAACTTTCGGAACATGAGCAGCTGCCTCCCTCGTACGAAGCCAATTATTCCGGCTCAACCGCTCCCTTCCTAGAGTCCGGAGATTCATGGTCAGAACGAGATTGGGGCTACAACCGGCGTAACTGAATCGTGGCACGCGAGAGTATCGAACGCTTATAAACCACTGAAAAGCAATAAGTAATGCTCAATATGAACTAATCCATTTGGGCTAATTTCTTATGGGAATCTGCCCCATTCAGGTTTCCTCAGTAGGCTAATCGGAAGGGCAAAGGTTACTCTTGATTACCAAAGTCACTCTGTGGATCTTCTAACACCGCTATGGGATTACGTTCGATTGCCGAAATAAGCTCAGAACAGAGCAGCCTCATCATTCCAGATTTTCCTTAATGTGCAATACTTTGCACAATGCGCCGGCGGGCATTGTCTAAGCTGTTGATTATGCGAATCTTATGGTGGCCGGGGGGCTGCACTAATTCCCAGCATGAGTGCACTTCGCTATCTGGCCGCAATCGCACTGATCGCAACCGCAGCTTCCGCCCAGAACCTGCCGGAGGCGCCGAACAGCCGTGTTGTGGACAATAAGTTCATCACTTTGGCCTTCCTATCCACCGCGACATCGTTTTCAGACTCCTACACGACGACCTGGGCCCGCGAGAACTGGCTTGCCGGCAAGACCGGCGTTTGCAACATCGAAAAAGAATCAGCCTATCTCTATGGCACTCACCCGACACCGGGACGCGCGTACGCCGTTGCCGCGGGTAAGAGCGTCACTTCGGCGCTGGCATCGTACTACCTGCGCAAACACCACAGCCGCCTCTGGAGCCTGCCCTTGGTTGTGAATGCCACATTCGGCATGCAAGGCACCGCGCAGAACATGGTGATGTGCAACTAGCTCAAAATTTCTCTCCGTAACTCAGCAGACAAAAGTGCGGGATTAAAAAATTCCGCACTTCGTCTTTTCCGGGCTTTTATTCTTCGTTTTGGTAAGTCATTGAGTTTTCGTGCAAGTGATTGATTCTTCGTCGAGCCGAATTTTCGGGCCGCAAAATCTGGTTCGAACGGCTCCCAGAAAGGCGTCTATTTTGCGTTTTAAATGCGTTCTGGCGAGAGCTAGATCATCGGGGCGAGTTGGAGGCTGTCAAAAATTTCACGCGCTCTACGGGGCTGCAAATGCCCCTAGCGTCGGTTTCCCATTTTGGGAAATTAGAGAGACAGAAACATACGTACAGAAAGAAACTGCGCTGTGCGTTCCATCATGGGATCACCGCTATCACTTGATTGGAGAATACACTCTGTTCTCCGCCAGAATTGACCGCTGTGGTGACGTAATAGTAAGTCTGCCCAGACTTTACCGTGTTGTCGGTATAGAGCGTGGTCGGATCCAGCGAGGAATTGATTTGGGTGTACGGGCCACCGGAGACGATTCCGCGGAAGATGTTGTAGCCCGCGATCTGCGATCCGCTGCCATCCCAAGTAAGCGTCACGCTCGGAGGTGGGGGAGGGTTGTTGCCGGTTCCGGCGAGCAATTCAATCGTCGGATTATTAGGCGCGTCGCTGAAATCCAGGTTGGCTGAGGCCACACCACTTTGTTGCGGCGCGAAGGTTACAACGAAGGGTGCGGACTGACCTGGTTGCAGGGTAAAGGGGAAGTTCAGTCCGCTGGCGGAAAACTCGGAGTTGTTGATGCTGGCAGCGGTCACGGTGACCGGGCCGCCGCTGGCCGTGAGCATGGCATTCTGCTGGCTGGTTTGGCCAACATTGACCGTGCCGAAGTTAATGCTCGCAGGCGAAACGGAAAGTTGTCCGGCTCCGATTCCGCTGGCCGTCATCGGAATGGACAGCGTGCCCCGGTCTGCATAAAGGATGATCGTTCCGGTGGCATTGCCGCCTGCGGTCGGGGTAAACGTCGCAGTAAACGTGATGCTATGGCCGGGGGCTAAGACGAGGGGGAAGTTCAACCCGCTGATGCTGAAAGCCGAGCCGGATACCGATGCCGATGAGGCATTGATATAGGCGTGGCCCACGTTGGTGATGGTTTCATTTAAATTAGCGCTGTCGCCAACTTGCACGCTGCCAAATTGCAAGCTGGAGGGATTGGTCGTGACGAGGTTTCTAACCTGCGGCGCGGCAAAGGCCGGCGCGCAAACAGCCAGCAATCCGAGAGCAAGAAACCCGTTCCATTTGGACTTCAGACAACCTAACTTCAACCAGCGCAATCCAAAATACGCCACGCAAACCTCTCATGACCGTTCTGCGTGCGAACGGCGGGGGATTTGTTACCTGCAGGCGCTCAGGAAAAACTTGTTTGGCCCGAGCAGCGCCGCAAACACAGTGTGCTTGCGAGCATGGCATGCCGCATAGGTCTCAGTAGTTCTTGTTGCGTACGAAAAGTGGCGAAGTGGATTTGGTCTAGATTACACGAAATTACTGCGAAATTGGGCTTGTGGAAATTGTCCAGTTGCCTTACTGGACAAGGGAATGCAATGAATTGCACACTGGCCGACCGGGCAGTGCCCTGAAAGACGTAGTAGATGAAAGCAGTGTGAAAAGCAGAAAAATGCAGTGTGAAAACCTTACGGCGCGCGCGTGACCGGCGGGCGCATGGTTCCGGGAAGGCAGCAATTTTCAGGGCAAATATCGTGATTGGGACCGTATTTTCCCAATGCGCGGCGCGGAATGCCCGGATCCATGCGCTCGGTAACCAATTCGCGAATCATACGCACAAACAAGGGATGAGTGCCTGCGGTGGCCGCCCGGGCCATGGGCAGTTGCATCTCCTCGCATAGATTTTTCGCTTCAGTATCGAGGTCGTAGAGAACTTCCATGTGGTCGGAGATGAAGCCAATCGGTGCGAGCACAACGGCGGGAACGTTTTTCTGCTTAGCTTCCCGGAGGTAATCGAGCACGTCCGGTTCGAGCCAGGGCTGCGTCGGCGGCCCGCTGCGGCTCTGATAGACGAGACGATCGCCTGACCGGCCTAACGCTGCTGATACAAGCGCGCAAGCTTCTTCAAGTTGTTCAACATATTTCGAGCTTTGCGCCATGTTTAAGGGAATGCTGTGCGCCGTGTAGAGGACTTGCGCGCCGTTCCGCAGTTTGTTGGGCAATTCCTGCAATGTTTTCTGGATGCGGTCTGCCATCGCTTGGATAAAGTTGGGGTGATTGTAAAAAGCACGCAGCTTGCTGATTTGCGGTGCGCCGTCGCCGACTTCCTGCTGCGCGGCAGCGATGTTTTCGCGATATTGGCGGCAACCCGAATAAGAGCTGAAGGCGGAGGTAAAAAACGCCAGGGCATTCTTTACCCCGTCGTTTTTCATTCGCCGCAACGTGCCGGCGAGCATGGGGTGCCAGTTGCGATTTCCCCAATAAATGGGAAGTTGGATGTTGTTGGCTGCGAAATCTTTCTGGATGGAAGCGATGAGCTCGCGATTCTGGTCGTTGATGGGGCTTTTTCCGCCGAAGTGGTAGTAATGCTCGGCCACGGCCAACATGCGCTCGCGAGGAACGTTTTTTCCGCGGAGGACATTTTCGAGGAAGGGAATGACTTCTTCCCGTTTTTCGGGGCCGCCAAACGAAACCAGCAAAAGCGCATCAAAGGGCATCGGTGGATTTATTTTAAATGCGAATGGTGTTATTCATTCTTCCTTGCCTTATTGCGAACCCTCGGTCATGCTAGGCGTGCCTATGGTGAAAACGATATATCGCGTCGCCTGGCTGGCGGTGATTGTCTTGGCTTTCTCGCCCGGGACGACTGCATACTCTGTGCTGACGCATGAGCAGGTCGTGGACTTGCGATGGGTTGACCAGATCCAGCCCCTCTTGTTGCATCGCTTTCCGGCGGCTACTCCCGACGAGCTGCGCAAGGCGCATGCGTATGCATACGGCGGTTCATTGATTCAAGACATGGGCTATTACCCGTTTGGCAGTGAGTTCTTCAGCAATCTTGTCCATTACGTGCGCAGCGGAGATTTCGTCGAAGCTTTGATCCAGGATTCATCCGATCTGAATGAATATGCTTTTTCCCTGGGAGCGTTGTCGCACTATGCCTCGGATAATGATGGTCATCCCGCCGTGAACCGCGCTGTGGCGATTGAATTCCCGAAGCTGCGAAAGAAACATGGGGATTCAGTCACCTACGCCGATGATCCCAAAGCCCACATTCGTACGGAGTTCGGGTTTGACGTGGTACAGGTGGCAAAGAATCACTATACGTCTGACAGCTACCACGACATGATTGGTTTTGAGGTATCGAAGCCGCTGCTGGAACGGGCTTTTCAGGAAACTTATGGCCTGAAGTTGGAAGACGTCTTCGGGAGCGTGGACCTTGCCATTGGCAGCTACCGCCGTAGCGTAAGCAAAGTCATTCCGGAAATGACCAGGGTAGCTTTAATCTCGCGGCACGACATGATCGTGAAAGATACGCCTGATTTCGATCGGAAAAAATTTCTCTACTATCTTTCGCGCAGCAATTATGAACATGAATGGGGAACGCAATACCGCAAGCCTGGATTGGGTGCGCGGGTAATTGCATTTTTTCTCGACCTTGTGCCAAAAATCGGGCCCTTTAAGGCCGTCCACTTTCAGGTTCCCACCAAACAGACAGAAGACATGTACATCAAGAGCGTGGATGAAACCGTGGAAAGCTATTCTGTCCTTCTTCGAGAGGCTCGCGACGGAAAAGTGGATCTTCCCAACCGCGATTTTGACACCGGTCGGGAAACGAGGGCGGGGGAGTATATCTTGACCGACAAGACTTATGCGCAATTGCTCGACGAACTGACGAAAAAGTCGTTGAACACGGTCACGCCCGAGCTGCAGAAAAATGTTTTAACGTTTTATGGAAACCTGGACGCCCCGATCGCAACCAAGAAGAACGCAAAGGACTGGCAGAAATTGCAGGACGAGTTGAAACAGCTGAAAGGGGTTACGCCAGTTTCATCCTAGGGCCACGACATGGCAGAGACAATTTCGTCAAAGTACAAACCTGGGCCGCCGCTCGACCAATTTGTGGATTGCTTCTGGTATTGGGAAAGCCCGCCAAGCGCTCATGCTAAAGAACGGCTGATGCCGAATGGCGAGCCGGGAATTGTATTCAATCTACGCGACAATCCATTTCGAATTTACGATGCGCAGGATTTGAATCGCTTTTCATCATACGGAACCGCGGTGTTTTCCGGAGCGGGGACGGAAGGGTTCGTGATTGATACCGACTGCGAAGAGTGCGTATTCGGGATCCAGTTCAAGCCGGGCGGGGCGTTTCCGTTTTCTAAAGTTCCGGCTTCGGAGTTCGCGAATCGTTCCTTGCCGCTCGACGATTTATGGAGGCAGAATACGGCGCAGATGCGCGACCGATTGTTAAGCGCCGCCACCGTAGCGCAAAAAATCTCGGTCGCTGAGGCTTGTCTGCTGCAACAACTGGTTCGCCCGCTGGAGCTTCATCCGGCAGTGCGGTTTGGAGTGAACAAATTTTGCCGTGCGCCGCACCTGATTTCGGTTTCTTCGCTGATAGAGGAAACTGGTCTGAGCCAGCGCCATTTCATTGATACTTTTCGCCAACAAGTTGGGCTGACGCCAAAAGCTTTTTCCCGTGTACGAAGATTTCAGCGGGCCCTGAGATCCGTGCACGGCGCGAAAGAGGTGGATTGGGTATCAGTCGCGCTCGGCTGTGGGTATTATGATCAGGCGCACTTTATTCATGACTTCAAAGCATTCTCCGGCTTTACTCCCTCACAATATCTGGCGAAGGCGACGGAGCATTTGAATCACGTGCCGATAGCGTGAGGAAAAGCAGATTCCTCGCGCATTCTCGCTACGCGGCGAATGGCTCGGAATGACAAGGTGGTAAGAGTCATGTCGCTACGCGCGAGGTCTCCTTCGACTGCGCTCAGGACAGGCCTCAGTCCGCTGGTGAGAGCGCGGACTTTCGGGATGACAAGGTTCGGAGCGCGCAAAAAACCTTTCCACGTCAGTTTTTTACAATACGTGTCTCTTTAGAAATGACACAATCGTTTGCATGAGGAGGATGTCATGGCAAAAGTAAAACCAATTCCCGATGGTTATCACAGCGTTCAACCCTATCTGATGATGAAGAACTCCAAGACAGCGATTGAGTTCTACAAGAAAGCATTCGGCGCGACCGAGCGGCTGTGCATGAAAGAGCCGAGCGGCCGCGTGGCCCATGCAGAAATTGAGATTGGCGATTGTTGCCTGATGATGGCGGATGAGAATCCGTCCATTGAGGCGTATAGCGCCGAGCATTATGGCGGTTCGCCAGTCAGCCTGCAACTTTATGTTGAAGACTGCGACGCGGTTTACCGCAAGGCCCTCGCGCTGGGCGCAAAGAGCGAGCGCGAGCCGGCCGACCAATTTTATGGCGACCGCTCGGCGGGAGTTCGCGATCCCTTCGGCTACCGCTGGTATATCAGTACGCACATTAAAGACGTGACGAAAGAAGAGTTGGAAAAAGGGAAGTGAGGGTATCCAACCTCTGCGCCGGGGGCGTCCACAATGGCGAATACTGACGACATATTCGGAATGACAAAATGGTCAGGGCGATGGATCTCCGCGCAATATCCCTCGCCTCGCTGGAGAAAGCGCGAGGCTTCGGGATGACAAGACTGGAAAGATTTGAGCATTTTCCGTGCAAGCCAGCGAACGGGCGAAATTGATCGCCGGCAATCTAGTTAAAATCAGAGAATGACGTCATATCGCGGACGCCTTGCGCCGTCGCCCACGGGTCTGCTCCACATCGGCCATGCGCGGACGTTTTGGATCGCCGCGGAGCGGTCGCGGGAAAATCAAGGCACGCTGATTTTTCGCAATGAAGATTTGGACGCGCAGCGCTGCCGTCCTGAATTTGTGACGGCGATGTATGAAGACCTGCGCTGGCTGGGCGTTTCCTGGCAGGAGGGCCCCGATGTTGGTGGTCTTTTCGCCCCTTATTCGCAGAGTGAGCGGCGACATTTCTATTTGAAGGCGTGGCGCGAGTTGCGAGATGGCGGATTTATCTATCCCTGTGGCTGTTCTCGTAAGGATGTGGCGGAATCTGCGGGTGCGCCGCATGAAAACGCAGACAATCAAGACGACGAACCTGTCTATTCTGGACGCTGCCGCAGACGCAGCGATGCCACGAGCTTTGACGCTCCTGCCGGCGTGAATTGGCGCTTCCGCGTCCCGGATGGAGAGAAGATTGAATTTACCGATAAGAATCTCGGCCAGCAGAGTTTCACCGCTGGCCGCGACTTCGGCGATTTTCTGGTTTGGCGCAGAGACGATGTTCCGGCGTATCAACTTGCCGTGGTTGTGGATGACGCGGCCATGCAAATCACCGAAGTCGTCCGCGGATCTGATTTGCTGAAATCCACGGCGCGGCAGATTTTGCTCTGCCGGGCTTTAAATCTTGCCATTCGTGACTTTTATCACTGCGAATTAGTCCGCGACGAAGCTGGGGTTCGGCTAGCGAAACGGCACGACGCGTTGAGTGTCCGCCGATTGCGCGAGCAGGGAAAGCGTCCAAGCGAACTATTCCGCGACGCGAGCAGATAAATTCCTTCTATGTCTCCCATCAGCTTTTTTAATTGGCCTATCAGCGATTCCCGCGTTAGCCTTAGTCGGTCATTCATACCGGATGGCGTCCCCTGTACAAAATCCGCGCACAAAAAATCACAAGGAGATCCATGTCTAACGAACTGCGTAATTTCCTCGCGCTCTCATATGACGAGTTGGAAAAACTGAATCTGGAGGCCAAGGAACAGCGCAAGAACCGCGTTCCGATGCATAAAATCCAGGAACTGCGGCTGAAGTATCTTGCCGGCGAAAAACGCATTAAAGCGGTCACGGTTTTGTTCAGCGATCTCGAAGGCCGCCTGCACATGCTGGATTACGACAAGAAATTTCTCATCAAGAGTTTCGACAACCTGACCTTTGACGGCTCTTCGATTCGCGGCTTTACGGCGCAGCGCGAGAGCGATTTGCGGCTGGGGATTGATTGGAGCGCATTCTATTGGGCGCCGGCGGATTTCTTTGGATCGGGCAAGGTTTTAGTGTTTGGGGAAGTGATTGACAAGAATGGAACGCCCTATAGCGGCGACATTCGCGGCGTGCTGAAAGGCTATGCCACGCATTTGAACAAGAAAGAAGGCTACACGCTCAACGCCGCCAACGAAATTGAAGGATTTTTATTTCAGGGCGCCGACGCCGAGCAGCGTTACCACGAGACGGGCAAGTTTGAGTATGTAAATACCGGCGGATATTACCACTCGCTGCCGGGCGATCCGCTGCGGACGTTTATTGATACGACGGCGGAGATTCAACGGGCGATGGGCTTCCAGAATGAGAAAGACCATCCGGAAGTGGCGCCGTCGCAGTTTGAAATCAATTATGGCTACGGCGAAGTTGTCGCCGCCGCCGACCAGATTCAGCTCTACAAATTGATTTGCCGCCAGGTTGCCACGAGGATGGGCATGACCGCATCATTTTTGCCGAAGCCCGTCGTTGGCGTGAATGGTAATGGCATGCATACTAATGTCTCGATCAGCAAGGGCGGAAAGAACCTTTTCTGGGACCCGAAGGGCGAAGAGAAGCTGAGCAAGCTGGGCTGGTCGTTTGTGGATCGAGTTCTGACGCACGCCAACGACATTTGCCTGATCCTGAATGCCAGCGTGAATGCATACCGGCGGCTTGATCCGCACTTCGAAGCGCCCAATCAAATCAAGGCTTCCGCGACTGACCGCGGTTCGATGGTGCGCATCCCGATTGGCAACGACAAGAGCATGCGCGTGGAAGTGCGCTCGGTGGGGCCGGATGCGAACCCGTATATGGCGCTCTATTCCATCTTCAAGAGCGGGATTGACGGCGACACTTCCAAGATCAAAAACCTGCGGCAGGCCGAGCGTTATCTTCCCGATAATGTCTATACGGCTATTGACCACTTCAATAAGTCGCAGTGGACGACGAAAATTCTGGGACCGGATGTGAAGGCGCGCTACGCCGAGCTGAAAGAATCGGCGGCGGACCGCTGCGCCCGCTCATTGGGAACGTTTGTGAAAGTTCCCGAGGTCCAGTACCACCACGAAGTCTATAACCAGTTCACCTGGAATTTATTTTAACTTCCTGGGGGTAATACTTCGGGGCAGGCGAGAGCCTGCCCCATTTTTTATTGGGATGTAGCCTTAGCATACGCTACACGAATGAGCATTACGGATTCGTGCACGGATCTGGCTCGCGACAAGACTATGAAAATTAGGGTAATACCTTCAATAGAAAATCAGATGGGATAAAGTCAGCTAGAACAAGTCCGAGTTCGTCTTGTGCGAAGCGCTGGATAAATTTCATCGCGTTTTCCACATGGAATGCGGCGTCATCGGCATTTGGATTCGAGTACTTGTGTTGAATGTTGTTCCGCTCTTCGTGGAGTAACTCGAGGTTCGGTTTTTCGGGGAATTTACATCCTACTTCCTTTTCCAGTATCTCGTAGGCCCCCCATATGCTAATTGTTTCTTTTGGATTTTTGTAGATTGAGTGACCGCTTATGCGGACTCGTTCTTTTAGAAAGAGTTCGATCGACTGGTCTACGTGAAGTAAAGCAAATTTCATGTCGGTAGTGGTATCGCTCCGCAGAAAGTGCCAGAGGCCGTGCTCAAGCACCTCAAAGGCTGATCGGACAAGTGGCGAAGACGCCGGTTTTTTAACCTTGCGTGAGGACGACTTGGCTGAGGCTTTGGATATATTTTTGGCCATACTACGGGTTGTCGAATTACTCGTCGTTGCCACGAGCCGAAGCTTGCTGGAGATATTCCTCTCCTGAACGAGTTAAAGTAAAAAGCTTTCTTCCACCTTTTTGCTCCTTCAGTTTGCCTTTCGCTTCCATCATGTATCCCCGCTTAATATCCTGGATTATCATCTGGCTAGTGTTCGAACTCTCCATTTTTGCCTCGTAGTAGCAATTGTTTATATCTGCAGCACTAAACGCTTGAAGCCCAGAGTGTTTTTCTAAATAGAAGCCAAACGCCAAAACGAAATCTGTGTGCTTCTTAAATCGGAACTGGCGGATGAATTCACCTGCAGAAATCCCTTTACCTGCAAGGGCTAGAGGATTGGCATCTCTATCCTTATCCTTCGCTTCACGTGGCGGCAGTGCTTTACCTGGCGAGATTGGTGATTGTTTTTCAAATCTAGCGAGCATCTCTAGGACGAACTTCTTGTCCCCTTCTGCTTCAAACTGGAATCCCTCGCGGACAATCTTTACTCGATACGGTACGTTAGCCATTTTCGTATTTCATCCTCCCTCAACAAAATTCGAGCCTTACAAGGAATTGCTCCTTTAGGCTTTGCATCGCTTGTTCGTGTTACTAGAGCTAACAAGAACAAACAACTACTGCGCTTGCGCTTCCAGCGTTGCATTCACATTCACCTGCCCGCCGGAAACCAGCATCTTGCGTTCCCAGGGTTTGAATCCGGATTTCTTGACGGAGATATTGTGCTGGCCGGACGCAACATTCAAAGTCGAAGGTGTGTTCCCGACAAAGTTGCCGTCGATTTCGATGTCCGCGCCCGACGGATCCGATGATACTTTCAGTGAAGGCATCGCGAAGTCAGCAGAGGTAACCTCATTCGCAGCGACACCACTCTTCACGGCTGCGACGGCCTGATTCGGCGATTTTCCGGTTTTCTCGAGGCAGTCCTGCCGCGCCTGCTGCAGTTCGCCATCCGTATAGTCCTGCTTAAGCACGATGACCTCCGCGCCTCGTCCTTGAAGGTTGCGCACGTCGTGGTCGGTCATTCTTCCATGAAAAGGAAAGCCGTCGGGGAGTTGCCCCTCAATGTACTGGAATTGCTTTCCCCGGATTCCAAACGAATAGAGGCGGCTAGTGACCTGATCGGCTGGTCCCATCCGCTTGAGAAGTACGCAACTGGCGGACGCGGCGTGACCTGCGCCGCCTTGCGGTATGACTGCGCCCGATTGTGCGAACGCTTGCGCGGCGAGAGTCAGCGCGAACACCAGCATGAGAGCACGACGCATGAAGATCTCCTGAAAGTTAATTTGTAAGGGGCCCGGTGATGCGCGAACGATGTTTCGGGGAAGGACGGAGCATTGTGAATCGGGCGGGCGGGGTTTGTCAATGGGTTTTGCGGGGAGTAGAGGGAGAAAACCCATTCGGGCCGGTGATGAGGCATGCGGCGATGGGGTCCTTCGACTGCATAGATTCATTCGCAAGCGAATGAATCTACTCCGCTCAGGATGACAAGGTGGGGAGGGCGGGGATATCTCCATTCTCAGGGATGACGAGGTGGTAGGAGACGCGCAAAAGCAGATTCCTCGTCGCTTCGCTCACTCGGAATGACAAGGTGGTGAGGGAGGGGATGGGCTCGCTCAGGATGATAAGGATGCGAGCAACTGCCGAGCTACGCTCGGCTGGACAGACGAGGACGTCTGTCCCTACGTGAGTGGATTTTGGGGGACGGACGAGGGCGTCCGTCCCTACGCTCGCTCAGGATGACAAACGATGCCGGATAGTCCACCCGGCTAATACAAAAAATTTAGCGTGCTCTGAAAATCCAACGCAACTTTGCAAGATGTGTCGTGTTCATCCTCTCGGAGTCCTTCCAACGGGGCGTACGAAGGTATGAAAATTACGGACAGGCTGATGACGAAGAGTGTCATCTGCGTATGCGGTAAAGAGTGGGAAATGTGGCGGGGAAACCTGAGCCTGCATGAAGAGGAGTATTCGTTCCGCTGCACCTGTGGAGCACGCCTCTCCAATATGAAGAAAGACTCCGTTCTGGAGCGAAAAAGCGTTCCCGTGAAAAAGAAAGCGAAGTAGCAGCTGCCGAGCTGCGCTCGGCTGGACAGACGAGGACGTCTGTCCCTACACAAGCTTGGCTGGGCGGACGAGGCGTCCGCCCGTACGTGAGTGGATTTGGCGTCTGCCCCTACGTGAGCATGTTTACTGCGCTGGGCTGCCGCTGCCTAAGCATGAGGCGGCGGTGCCGTCGGCGGATGAGCGAATGACGCCCGACTGATCGGCACAGAAAGCGCGGCGGCCATAGGCTTCTCCGATGGGAACGGCGGTCAACTGAAATTTGTTTGCGGGCGCGCCGTTGCACTGCGAAAGAGTAAAGGAATATCCGCGCCACTTTCCGCTGGCGAGGCCGCTGTTGATGAGCATTGCCTGATGTTCGTTAGCCTCGCCACCGCCGAATCCGTCGAGGTCGGAGAGGGTGCAGGTGAATCCGACGGCGGGATAGGTTGCGGCGTAGGTGATTTCGGCGGTCGTGATGGTGCGCATGGCCGATACTGTGCTTGAATCGTTGGTGAAAGTGTGGGCGGCCGGCTGCGCGTGCATCGTCGTAAACGTTGGAGCGGCAGCGTGCGCCTTGATGCCGTCGGAAACGGTCTTGAGCAGGTCTGGATCGGCGAGCGGCACGTGGATGGTCACGGAGATTTCAAATAATTTCCAGACGCCGGATTCGGTTTTCATGGAGAAGATCAGGTGCGGCATGAAGGGCGTGCGTTTCACCTGGCCATCTTTATAAGAATGGAATGAAACTTCGATGTCGTCCTGATCGCCGTGCAGGTCATCGTTTTCGATGAACATGTCCACTTTTTGGCCGGTCTTGGGATCTTCAGAAGTGAACATAATGGGGCCGGCTTCAAAGGTCTGGAAATTTTTCGATTGTGCCTGCATCTGTCCCGCGAGCGCCGTGTATTGCTGAATGTTGGTGAGAGCGCCCGATTGCTCCAGCGTGGCGCGGGTCACGGCGGGAAGATGGTTAAGAAACGTTCCCGCTTCCTTTCCGAAAAACATCTCCGACAGAGCCTGTCGCGCGGTCTGTGATGGCTGCTGCGACGTGCCTTTGGCCCACGAGCCGGGCAGGTAAGTGAGGGCGATGGCAATTACGGCAATGGCGGATTTACGCATGGAAGCTCCCTTTATCGGACAGTTTGATGGTGGCATAGAGTTCCGGTTCTCTCCAGTTACGGAGGTAAGCGCAATGGATGGAAGGCTTTACGTGCGGAGGATCCGTGGTAGAACGCGTTCGGGATTTTATGGGCAAGCGTCAGGATAACTACAACCCGCCAGGCATCTTCGCACGGATAACATCCTCTTTCGTGAAAACTGTGCAAGGAAACAACCATCTTTCTGCAAGAACTTACAATTTTCCGCTCGCGCAGTTTTCCGATCGGATTGTCTAACTCTAGTTTTTTCATAACTTTACGAAGAGACGCCAATGTGGCTTTTGATTTGCAGCGCCGCGAATATTGGTTGATTTTGCTACGGCGCAACCATGCCCCCCGGAAAAGGCACTCGCGACAATGAAGAACGTACTACTCTCCCTGATTCTGCTTATGTGTGCGCACTCGATGTATGCGTCGCCGAGCGGCTGCGATTCCATGGTTACGGGATTTCTTTCCAGTCAACAGGAAAACAAATTGTGGTCGGCGCTGGTTCAGGACTCTCACTTTTCGGCGTTGACCAACACGGCGTCGCGCGCAACCTGTGAGCGCACTGCCGATCCTGAAGCGCTGGCAACGCCCCAACCTTTGTTGAGCGATGGCAAGCCCCAAACGAAAATCGTCGTCAATTTCATTATCGGAACGGATGGGCATGTGCACAGCCCGCTGATTCTAAAAAGCACCGACGATGCGCGCGATTCCATGGTGCTGGCGACAATCCGTTCGTGGAAATTTCGTCCGGCGACCTGCAACGGGGTACCTGCTGAGGCAGATGGCACGGTCGAGTTTTCGCGCCGCTAGGGAATATTTAGGCTAAAATCAGCGCTGTGGATTCGGAAAAGAAAACGAAACCGCCTGCCGACTCGCCGAGTTCAACGGGAAAAGAGTCCACCTCTTCTTCGTCCGGCCGGAAAACCATGAGCGACGGATATGTGCCGCGCATTGATTACGCTTTGCGTGCGCGTTTGGCGCGAGAGGCTGGCCAGGATGCCAGCAAAGATCCCTTAGCCAGCAGTTTCGATGCGGATGAATTCGACGCAGAGATGGATGCGGAAAGCACGCTTCAGCGAGCGCTGAGTGGCGAAAGCGAATTGGGCGGCGCGTGCCGAGTCTGCGGGAAGCACAATCCGGCGGGAACGCGCTTTTGCGCGGGGTGCGGAGTGCCGGTAGAAGCCGGGGCAAAACGCGCAGCGCCGTGGGAAGTGCAATCGCATAGCGGACAACATCACTACCACCACCATTATCATCACCACTATTTTGGGCAGGACCATGCGGCTCCACAGGAACGCACGGCGATTTCCGCGCCGGTGGGCCGCGACGCCACAACGCCTCGCGTCGCATTGACAGGGAGCGGCTTGAGCAGAGCCGAGGCTGCCGTGCGCAAACTGGCGCAAGATTGGGCGCAGGCCTGCAACACAAAACATCTCGACGATCTGATTGAGCTTTATGCCACCGACGCACTCGTTATGCGCCCCAATGTGCCACCGGTGCGGGGAACGGCGCCGATCCGCGAATTGTTCTTTAGTGTGTTGGACGCGGGTTTGGGCGAAGTGGAAATGGACACCGTTCGGGTGGAAATTTTAGGCGATGTTGCTTATGAAGCGGGCCGCTGCAAAATGCTGGTTCCCACGCCCATGGGCAAGCGTAGGGAAGAGCGGGGCAAATATCTGATTGTGTCCACCCGGCAGGCTGGAGAATGGAAAATCGCGACCGATAGCTGGTCGAGCGATCTGAGTTTGGATGTGGAACCCGTAAGTCCTCGCGGGCGCAAGTAGGATTAAGGCGTTACTCCAATCATCTGCAAACTTTGCCGCAATTTTTCAGTCCCTTCCATTTGAATCACCTTCATTCCCAATTGGGCCGGAGCTTTAAGGTTCTCAGCTCGATCGTCAATGAAGCAGCATTGGCTGGGAGCAGATTGAGTAAGATCCAACGCCGTGCGATAAATAGCTTCGCCGGGTTTGCGCTGCGCCACAAAGCATGAACTGACGAACAGGCTGAAAATTTCCACGAAGCCGTACTTCTCGATGCGATAAACATTCAATTCTCGCGATTCATTGTTAAGCGTGGCCATTTTGTATTTACCGGAGTGAGCCAGCTCTTTGGCAAATGCGAGGGAATCTGTCATAGGCTGCGACAGATGCAGCATGCAGTCTTTGAACTCCTCTTTTGAGAAACTGCGTGGACGAAAGAAAATTGTCTGATCGAGATATTGGTCCAGGCTGACCTGGCCTTTTTCGAATGCATCCACGATTTGTTCGTGGCGGGGTGTGAACTCCGCTTCGTCCACGTGAAAGCGGGAAAGGGCAGTGCGCCGCTCATTGTGGTCCCAAGCGTTGTTGAGTAACACGCCACCAACGTCCCAGAAAAGTGTCGTGATGGGTTGCGCAGGCATTTCCGAAGTTCTCTCCGTACAAAATAACAATGAAGATTAGCGTTTATAAATTGTCGTGCCGGCGTGGTAATTTCGCCAATCGAACCAATAATCTTTCAATGCGCTTAATTCCTGAAGACACTCACCCCGCATGGGGCCGGAAATGGCGCAACCCTGAAAATTCCATTGGCTCGCCGTGGAGGAATCCGTGAGCCCCCATTGGCCGCTGGTGTTGCGGAACAATTCAATGTCGGCGCTACGTGCGCGGCTGACAAATGCGCGTACAGATTTTCCATCAGGGCCGACGACAAGCAGAATCGGGGTTCCGCCCAGATGATCTTGAACAACAGCTTCCGAAACAATCGAATCCAGCGGATAGGCCCGGCTGGCGCCATTCATTTCCATCCCAATCACCACATCGCGCGATTGCAGCGGAGTTCCGGGGAATGAAATTACGACCGGTAACTTGGCGACGTGCGGCTCCCAATCGCTTTCGTATTCTTTGGAATCTTTTGTCACAGGCGCTAGCACTTGTCCATTGGGCGCTTCCAGCTTCCATGTCGCATAAATCATCTCGTCGCTCAACACTGGCTCCAGTTGCTGCCCCTTCATCGGCCCAAAAATCGCTTTGCCGGTGATTTGCTGCCACCACGTGCCGGTTTCTTCGTCCCGCATTAGGAAATTCTGATTGTTAATACCAGCGAGATGAAATCGCAGGGCCTTGCCGCCTACACTTCGTTTCCACACCAGACCGGTGTGACAGAGCGTTCAATAGGTGACGGCGATCGGCACTCCACCGACGACATCATTGACGATATGGTGATAGGCCATTTCGCGGATGGGGTACGCTCGCGCATCGCCGTTGAATTTCACAGCCATGACCATCTCAGGATCATCGAGAGAGGTTTTTGCAATGGAGTTAAATCCGGGAGCGGCCACCGGGTGAAACATCCACTCGAAATAATCCACACGCGCCATGACCGCAGCGGTACAGGTCAAAATCATTCCCAGCACAAGCAGCGACTTTTTCCACACGGAAATTTTCCGCCACAGCATCATGCTGATGATCAATGCTGCCCCTGAAGTGACAAGAGTTAACCAGGGCGAATATTGCTTCAATGCCATTGCCACAATGAGGCCTCGCGCCGATTCGTACTTGAATGGCTGAATGATGTAGGCAGGAATAAAAAACAAAGCCACGGTCGCACAAGCTAAAAAGAAGAAAATGATTCCGAGCAGAAAGTTATTTGAGCTCTGGGGTTTTTCCGTGAGCGAACTTGCCATGCGCTGGTCTCCGAAGTGTTTATTGTACTTGGAGAGCATCCATTGCAAAAAAGAAAAGCCCCGACCCAGATTTCTGGATCGGGGCTTTTCAATCGGCCTAGTAGGCTGCGAAGTTCTGCCAATAACTCAGGTTCACAATATCCTGCAATTCCGGTGTGCCGGGTGGCAGGTTGACCGGGTTCAAGAAGTCCGTGTCGAAGTAATATTTACGGCCAGGAGGCGAGTACACTAGTCCGCTCTTGTACACGCCGGTATTGTATTGCGCGTAGTACAAGCTGACGAGCGAACCGCGATAGTAGATGTTGCTCATCTTCTCCAGGTAACGCAGGAAGTTGTGTACACCGCCATCCGTTCCGAAGTCCTGCTCGTAGCCGCTCTGCGGGAAATTACGGTTCTTTCCGGCAGAGATGGCAGTCCGGTAATACGTGTCGGTACCGACGCGGCCGCCTAAGTTGTTCGGATTGTTCATGTCGGTAATGTCGCTCCACGCATTCGATAACAAACTCACTGTGTCCGCGATCACAGCGGCGTCAGAGTGAGCTACGTCAACATTCGTGGTTGGACTCGCCCAGAAAGGGTCACCCGAATTGGAGTTGTAGTCTCCCAGGATGTAAAGTGGGTTTTCCGAAGCTACGGTGAATCCGCCAAGGCCCGTGTCGGGGCGAACTGGCAAGTTACCCAGCGCACCGTCAATCAACCGCAGGACGTGACGCGCTCCGCTAACACGATTGGCACGGCCAATGGTTGCGCAGTTGGTAGACTGAAATGGATTATAAGGCACAAGCCCGGTATTCACTCCGAAGCCGTAACCGATTGTTCTTTCTCCCCAGTTATCCAGAAGACCATTGCCGTTAACGTCTTCCGGCGAGAGATTGTCGTTGTTGTTATAACCCGCTGTTGCTGGCTCGAGCGTTCCGTTCGGTACTCCCGTACTGGACGCGAGGTTGACTACATCTTCGATACCAGATTCGCCTGAGGTTAGGTTTGTGTACGGCGCTGGCGCGTTTGGATCTCCAATCATATCCCGGCGATCGGAGAAGTACACCAGATAACCGTTCTGTGATGTGTACGAGACAAGGGTGCCGCTACCCGCGATAGTGCCGCTCAGCCACCTTGTCAGGTTGCCGACGTTTAACTCGACGGCACTCATAATGCCATTCACATTGCAGTTGGTGCCCGTAAGGGTCGTCGTATTGCGCGGGAAGCCTTCGCGTTCATCGAAGAAGTTAATCGGATAGTAAGCGTACTTGTTGTTTTGAGCATTCGGTGGACCCCAAGTGCCGGCACCCGTTCCGCGTTGCGCTTCCTGCTGGAAGATAAGAATCGCATTTCTATTCAACGGATCGCTCTGCGGTGTCGTAGGAGGTGTTAGACCACGTGCAAATCCCAGCCCAAGCCACTCGTTCGTAACTCCAACCCAAAGACCGGCGGTGTTGAGATATTCCACACGCAGCCAGCCTGTGATCAAGGGCCAACTCGTTGTGCCAACTTCGCATGGAGACCCGCCCGTTGTCGCGACCCAGTTCACATCCTGGGCCGGAGCGCCCCAGGCAAAAGGTTGGGCCACTCCACCGACGTTCACGGTAACTCCGCCGGCTACGCAGCCATTGGTCAAATCCACATCGTTGGCGTCAAGCACGGCGCCGCCCCGCTCCGGATGCAGATCAGCGATGCTACTCGCCAGCAAGATTCTGATATTGGCTTTGTTGTACTCGCGCGACGCGCCGGTCGGCGAGGAAGCAGACTCCCCGTTTGGCGGTTTGCGAATGATTTGTACTTGTGACGCGCCGCCCTGCACAAAGGGCAGTACAAGCGGCTGCACGCCAGTCGAAGCTTGGTTGCCGATGAAGCCGTTGAAAGTTGTCTTCGAGATACTCAGCCAGCTGCCGTTGCTGGATCCCCCCGGGGGATAAGCGCCACTCCAACTGCCGTCAGACATGCTTAAAAGACCACAATTGGCCGGGGCGCTGCCACTGCCGGTATATCCATCGCAGCCTCCGGTAGCAGTGGGTACGTACACATCACCGGTGTACCCGCTGGTGTTGCCGTTGGCCAGAGGCGAACGGAAGATGTTGGCCACGGCCGTGACCTTTCCATCCAACACAAGAGGCCCGTTATTTGCGGCAAGGAACAAGTTGCCGTTGGTGTGGACGCGTCCTGCGAAGGTGAACGGCGGGCCGGCGAAGTAGCTCAGGTCGCTATCCGAGAACACGCCAAACTGAAACACTGGAATCAGCGCCACTTCCACCCCGCGAGTCATGTTCACGTTGGCGCCGGAGGGCCGTGTAGCTGCTGAATTCAAAGTGAGCGGAATGATTTCCGCCGTCAATCCAGCATTGGGTCCTTGCGTAATCACTGAAGTGTGGGAAACCGGGTTGCCATTCGCATCTTGAATCCAAGTGATGCTCTGCTGATAAGCCATGTTTGGAACTTCGGCCGCCGTGGGATATTGCGTGGCCACAGCATCCAATTGCGCAGGAGTCGGCGCCAGGTTGGCCTGATACAGAGCGGCCAGGTTGGCGGTCATCTTTTCCATGCCGGACTCAGCCCCGTAGTACGCCATATTGGCTTCCAAGTCGTTGCCGTTGATGTGCTGCGATCCGTTGGTCATGTAAATCATGCCGATGGCCAGGCCGGAGAGCAACGTCAGGATCAGCAAGCTCGCGATCAGGGTAAATCCGCGAGAATCACGCTGGTTGTGGTTCCACTTAGCCGTGTATCGTATTTTCGTCATAATGGTTTTCACCAGTCGAACTTTATGTTTTACCGATTTTCTAGCTTTACAACTTTCACTCACGCGAAAATTCGTCGCGGAGCGCAATGTCATTGGTACCGGTTCGTAAATGTCAGGTTCCGTGTACTCACTGAAGTTGAAATCGCAATGCTCTTGCTTTTATTGCCATAGTTAGTGACACTCTGACCCGTCATGGTGATATTCGCTTTTTCAATCTGATTGGGCGAATAGCCCGCGGCGATCGGATTCGACTGCCCTGAGCAACCAGCGACCACCACGGCGGTGCACATGTCGTAGGTGATCTGCATCGCGATAATGTTGTCCGCCACCGGAATCGCCGGCTGGCTGTTTACCTGCCGCATCAAGCGCGGAGTTTGACCGGCTGCGGCGGGGACTTCCAGGAAGTAGGTCACGGCGTAAACCCGATAGGCGACAGTCGTCGTATTGGGCGGAAGCAGTGGAGGTGCACTGCCTGTGCAACCTCCGGCTGCACTACAGGGATCAATGTATTTGATGTTTCCACTGGCCGCGCCCGATTGGTTGATATTTAGTGGATCCAGATTGGCGAACGTGAGTACCGTTCCTCCGGGATTGATGCCGGTGACTTCACCAATGGCCGATCCAGTCGGATTCGTCAACAAGATTAAGTCCCCTACCACGATGCCATTCGGGCTCAAAATCGCCGGAAAGTTTGGCGGTGGTACCGCGGGGGGGGCGACGTTAATACTCGTCCCGGTGTTGTCGGGAAAGGTCACGATGTATTGGTTGAGCGGAAAGCTATAGTCCACGTAAATAAACGTGGCGGAATCCGGCAACACACCTGAAGCCGCCATGGCAGGCACGCTAACCGGCCCGCCTTTTTCCATCCCATTCGCTGGGCGTGGAATGACCCCAAACATGTAGTTGCTGAAAGCGATCGGAGGAGTTCCGACGTTTCCACTGATGTATTGATTGGCGTTGATCCAGGTCTTGGCGTTCTGGTCCACGCCGATCAACGACACCCCGTTGGATGCGCCGCCATAAGGCAGAGTCAATCCACCCGACGGCAGTCCGGAACCAGCCATACTCGCGTCTCTTGCCACCAGGTTGAGCGCCGCGCGTACGTTCTCTTCCATTTCGCCGCGTTGTGTCACCGACACCGTGGCATCCATGCCGCTCTTGAAAAGCTGCGTCGCGCCGGTAAGCACAACCGCGCCCACCGCCATGGCGACCAGAAGTTCCGTCAAGCTGAAACCGCGATTTATTTTGCCATCCATGCAAACTCTCCCGTATATCTTCATAGCCTTAGCGGAACGAGGAAATCAGCGACTGCACCGTATATTGACGCTGTCCGCCCTGCGGCGCGGCGTATTGCACCAGGACCGTGACCATTTTCAAGTTGGCATTGTTCGGGTCCTGCGTGATCGTGATTTGCCGTTGAAAATTGGTCAGACTAATGGCGACGTCCGGCGGGCTGACTCCGGTAAGTGTGCCGCTGATGCCCGGAACCATAACCGGCGCTGGACCGGTGTCATCACCTGTTCCGTCCAGTCCATCCGGGCCGGCATCTTTCAAAGGCCCGAGGCCGGCGACAAAGATTCCCGGGGGGGCCGTGGTGTTGGCGATCTGCGCAAACGTGATCTGGTCAGTTTGACGTGCCGTATAGATGCTTTCCAAAGCCTCGGTGGCTTTCTGCCGGGCGATGGTGTCAAGTTGCACGTTGGCGCTGGAAGCGACCGCCACCGTGAACGCGGAGAGCAGACCTACAAGGCCCACGGTGACCACCACAATGGAAATCATGGTCTCCAGTAGCGTGAATCCATTCTGCCTGCGAATGCGTAGCGAATTGGTTCGAGTTGTAATCATTGCTCGTTCCATGAGTAAACAGCTCCTGTCTTGATTAGCGCCCAACCTCGTGAGCGGCCGCTGGCTCCAAACAATGTCACCGCGTGCGAACTCATCAAGTTGTTGTTCTTCGCCAGGTAGAGAATTCCGCTATTCAAGTTGAGGTTCGTGTCGCGGGCGGATCCATCCGGCAAGAACATGATTTGCTGCTTGTTGCCTCCGACCACGCCTTGATCGAAGTCGAGGGCGACTACGCCAGTGCCGAATCCATCCGGTACTGCTCCCGGTCCGGTAGGAATTCCGGCAATGGTTTGGAATTGCACGTCAGTGGGAAGCTGCAAATTGGAAACCTGGACGGCTGCTGCCAAGGCTGTGCCCGCATCCCAGCGAAATAACTGGATGCTTTGTGCGGTGGGCGCGCCGAGCGGGGTCGCTGCGCCGGTGGGCGTCGTCAGGCCGAAGCAAAGAATATATTGTTTACGCTCTTCAATGGAGCGCTCGCGTGCAATGCGGATCTGGCTCAGCGTGGTATCAAATGCCTGCCGTACATGGGAGTCCTGTAAACCGGTTCCCAAAAGCAGCACAGACATGCTGAGGATTGTGAGCATGACGCAAATCACGATCAGAATTTCAATCAGGCTGAAGCCGCGTGCGTCGCGTTGTCTGCGGCCGTATTTGCCTTCCTTTTCCATCTTCGTATTCCTTTTATTCCGCTCAGTCATACACGCCTTGTCTGCGCAATCTTGCGAGATGCAAAACTCCCTTGCCTCTCAGTTCGAGGGGGAGTTAACCGTGATGCACAATGTCCTGCGGGATATTCCGCAGTTGTGTCATCGTAAGGACGGGGTCGAGGGCGGTCAAAGCACGAAAGGCAGCGATTCAAGAGGGACTTCTGTAACGTAACCACGCCCGGGTAACTCTGGTCATTTTGGCAGCTGGAATAGCGGTGATGAGCGCTTAAAACGCACGAGCAGCTTGTGCCCGATTGCCTTTTGTAGCCACGCTGCGGCTGCTGGGTACATAGGCGCAAGAGCGGAAATCGTAGTGTTTGGTCAGGCAGTTACCGCACAAATGCAGCTGATGCACTTTGCAGTGCACCACAGGAGACTCCGTAGCGCACAGCTCGCAACCACCATGAATTCTGCGGGTGAGGGCAAGATCAGTGGCCCCGGTCTCGGCTCGCAATATAGCCGCTTTTACATACAACCCGGTCGAGACAACCAGAGAGCCCAAGCCGAATAAGAGCGATCCGACGGCGACCAGGTCAACTTCCCTGCGTCTCTCAAGAATCGCGGGGACGAAGCACACCGCCAGAAACAGTAGCCCCACGCCCAACGCGATAATCCAATTGCCAACTCGTGACCGCATCTGAAAGAAGAGCCCTCAATTTATGTCGCTGAAACCCGAAAATAACGGGTAACCGCAACATGGTTACGCTTTCACCATAGCGGCTGGACGGGGTAACATCCAGATGACTAAAGGGAAGCGTACTTTCAGGTTGAACGGTAACTAAGCTCGCGCAGGACTGTCTTGAGCCACGGCCTCACGGAAGTAGTCGAGCGATAGTTTCAGGCCAGTTTCAAGATTAATTTTCGGCTCCCAGCCCAATAAAGTTCTGGCCTTGGTGATATCTGGCCGCCGCTGCTTGGGATCATCCGGCGGAAGCGGTTCGTATTTAATGGTGCTCTTCGATCCCGTGACCCCGATCACGCGCTTGGCGCACTCCAGAATCGTGAACTCAGACGGATTGCCGATGTTCACCGGCAAGTGCTCATCCGATTTTGAAAGCCGGAGAAATCCATCAATTTCATCGCTGACAAAGCAGAAGCTGCGCGTCTGCCCGCCATCTCCGTAGACAGTAAGCGGTTCTCCACGCAAAGCCTGCTTCATGAAATTGGGAACGACTCTTCCATCATTCAGTTGCATGCGTGGGCCGTAGGTATTGAAGATGCGCACAATACGCGTATCCACTTTGTAGTAACGGTGGTATGCCATCGTCGCGGCTTCCGTGAAGCGCTTGGCTTCGTCATAGACTGACCGCGGCCCGATGGGATTTACGTGGCCCCAGTACGTTTCTTTTTGCGGATGCTCGAGCGGGTCGCCGTAGCATTCTGACGTGGAAGACACTAAATATTTCGCGCCGTATTTTCGGGCGACATCCAGTGCGTGAAAAGTGCCCAAGGAACCGACCTGTAAAGTCTCAACGCCGTGAATTGTGTAATCCACTGGGCTCGCGGGGCAGGCAAAGTGAAACACATAGTCCACGGGGCCACAATCAAAGGCATGATTGATGTCAATCTCGCGAAATTCAAAGCGCGAATCGTTGCGCAAGTGTGCCAGATTCGACAGCCTCCCAGTCAGCAGATTGTCCACTGCAACGACGTTGTAACCTTCGCCGAGCAGTGCGTCGCACAGATGCGATCCAAGAAATCCCGCGCCCCCGGTCACCAGGGCGCGGCGTACATTCGTTGAAGAACTGGTCATGATTTTTGAACTTCACGAGCAGGCACACTCGAAGATGAGCCTATGCCTTCAGAAAGAGCAGCGGGGCGCCCTACGCTGTAATAGGTGAACCCATGCTCCGCCATGACCTGAGGATTGTAGAGATTGCGGCCATCAATCACAATGGGATATTTTAATTCGCCGCGCAGACGATTCAAATCGAGGCAGCCGAACTCTTCCCATTCCGTCAAAATCAGCAGGGCATCGGCATCGCGGGCTGCTTCGTAAGGATCGGAAGCGAATTCCACCCTGTCTCCAAATTCTTCGCTGCGTGCCCGTTCCTGCGCTGCTGGATCAAAAGCTGAAACTGTGCAGCCTTCCTGCAAGAGCGATTTGACGAGCATGATTGCGGGAGATTCGCGAATGTCGTCCGTGCCGCCTTTGAAAGCCAGCCCCAGCACGCCAATTCGCTTGCCGCGCAGCGTCCACAACGCACTCCGGATTTTGCGCAGAAAACGCGCCCGCTGTTCTTCATTGATGCGCATGACTTCATCCAACAGGCGAAAATCGTAACCGCATTCCCGCGCCACAGAACGGAAAGCCATGATGTCTTTGGGAAAGCACGAACCGCCGTAACCGATTCCGGGGTTCAGGAAACGCGAGCCGATGCGATTGTCAGATCCGATTCCCTGGCAAACCTGCTGCACATTGGCTCCCACGGACTCGCAAATCGAAGCCACCGCGTTGATAAAAGAAATTTTCATAGCTAGGAAAGCGTTGGAAGCATGCTTAATCAGCTCCGCACTTTTGGCGCTCGTTACGATGATGGGCGGTGGAATCTGCGCACGATCCGGCCCGGGGATCGCATCTTTCTTCTGATAGTAGGTTCCTTCGGTCAGCGGCGCGTAGACTTCGCGCAGCAATGCCGCGCAACGTTCATTGTCCGCACCCACAACGATGCGGTCGGGGTAAAGGAAATCCGTGACGGCTGTTCCTTCCCGCAAGAATTCCGGGTTCGAAGCTACATCAAACGAATCTGGAGAAACCGCATTGCGCAGAACAATCTTCCGGACCCAGTCGCTTGTGTAAACCGGCACGGTGCTTTTTTCCACTAAAACTTTGTAGCCGTCAATCGCGCCCGAAATACTACGCGCCACTGATTCAACGAAAGACAAATCAGCTTCGCCCTGCTCTGTCGGTGGAGTACCGACTGCAATGAATATTGCACTGCTTACTCGCACAGCGGCCTGTAGATCATCGGTGAAAGTCAGCTTTTTGCCGCGGTGCCTTTGCAGCAGCTCAGGCAAAAAATTTTCATGGATGGGCACCTGCCCACTTTTCAACGCTGCAAGCTTCTGCTGGTCATTGTCTACGACAATGACGTCGTGGCCGAGATCGGCGAAGCACGCTCCCGCCACCAAACCTACATATCCTGATCCCACAACAGCAATCTGCATGAATATTCCCCTTACGGATGGATGAGACTTAAAAAGATTATTAAGGATCCCGCTGAATTTAGTCTAACAGTTGAACTTTTCGCCGCGCCGCGTTATTGCACCTCATATTAACTGGTTCCATACCACTTTTCCTTTAGAGGAGGCAGCGCAAACCGGACTTTCGGCCGATGTGGCGCGCCCAATTTCAGCGCATGAAGCGTTAATTCCACCCGCGTCGAAACGCCGAGTTTTTCAAAAATTCGAAATAGATAGTTCTTGACCGTATGTTCGCTGAGGTCCAACTGCTCGGATATTTGCCGGTTGCTCAGGCCATGTGCTGCCAATCGTGCAATTTCCTCTTCCCGTGGACTCAACGTTCTCGGCGTCGGTGGAACAACCGTCTCTTGCATCGGGGCCTGTTCCGAGAGAGATTCAATCAAATACAACACTTGTTCCGATGTGGCCCAAGTTTGCCCGGCATGGACGCAGGCGATGCATTTGCATAATGTTTGAAACGCCTCATCCCTGCAAAACACGCCTTGGGCTCCTGCCCGGAAGGCTTCCACGACCTGGCTCCGATCTTTGGAATCGAGCAATGCGATGATATTGATCTCCGGATACGCGTTCTTAACTTCCTGTAACAGCGCAAAAGGCCGCGACATCATTCCTTCAAACCTGACGCTAATCAATAGAACGTGAAAGACTTCCTGGCCCAGGATTTCGGCCAGTTCCATCGGCGTAGTCACTGCCATCGTCTCGTAGCGCCGGTCTCGCGCCAGCGTTCCGGCAAGGAAGTCACAACTCATGTCAGCTGAGTCGGCTACCAGTACCCTAATTTTTGGAATTGCAGCAAAGACGGAACTCATGCCTGACAGTTTCACCGGATCCCGGGGGAAATTTCCTTAATCTATCTGGCTTAATCCTATGCGGAATCTCCTACCCTCGACAAGGAGACATAGGTCTCCATTACGCTCGACCACTGTCAAAAAAGAGCTTTTTCCACTAATTTCTATGCAGTTTTGTTAGTATTTTGAGTAAGTTGGGTCTAGAAGCTTGGGGGCTGCCTGAATACCGCCTTCCGTGACCTTTCACTGGAGACGCGCCATGTATTTGAAGTTTTTCGGGTTCCGCGAGCAGCCGTTCGGAGTTACTCCGGATCCTCGATTCCTTTATTTAAGCCCATCCCATCGCGAAGCCATGGCTTCGCTCGACTACGGTTTGGAGGCAAATCGTGGCTTTCTCGGTCTGATTGCCCGCCCCGGCATGGGCAAAACTACGTTGCTGTTCCATTTATTGGAAAAGTATCGCTCCACGGCCCGAACTGCTTTTCTCTTTCAAACCCAATGCACATCGCGCGAATTTATGCGTTTTCTGCTCGCTGAATTGGGCTACGAGGGCGATTCCACCGACTTCGTCAAAATGCATGACGAATTCAACAAGCGCCTTCTTCAGGAAGCCCGCGCGGGCCGCAAATTTATCGTGGTCGTGGACGAGGCACAAAACTTAAAGCCTCCCGTCCTCGAAACCGTGCGCCTGCTCTCCGACTTCGAAACGCCCCGTGCCAAGCTGCTGCAAATCATCCTTGCCGGCCAGCCGGAACTGGCCGATAAACTGGCCAGCGCTGGGCTATCCCAGCTTCGGCAACGTATTTCCATGTTGAACCGGCTGGAGCCGTTATCGCCGGATGAAGTGAAAAACTATGTGGATCATCGTCTCGCCGTGGCCGGTTATCGGGGCGACACGCTGTTCACGCCCGAAGCGCTGGCGGAAATCTGCGAGTTTACCGAGGGCATTCCCCGCAATATCAATAATTTCTGTTTTAATGCGCTGTCTCTTGCCTGCGCCTTGCAGCAAAAGCTCGTGGACTCGTCCATCGTGCAGGAAGTGATTTCCGACCTCGATATTTCCCGGCTGGGCTCGATCGCCAGCGCTCCATTGCCGGTTT
>Ga0070734_10001938_pt1 | contig 27546 bp, 16 predicted proteins | sample Coa_R1_8_FD_66444 | JGI IMG/M metagenome (GOLD analysis project Ga0070734, IMG submission 66444) | Surface soil microbial communities from Centralia Pennsylvania, which are recovering from an underground coalmine fire - Coalmine... | ecosystem: Environmental > Terrestrial > Soil > Unclassified ... | reverse complement strand
GCCAGCTGCGGCCCCGCATTCAGCCCCGGCGGCACCAACGTGGCCACGGCAGAGTAGCGGGCCTCGGCCAAGGACAGCCACGCGAACTCGACCGTGGTGCCGTCCCGGAACCGCCAGCCAATGTTGAAGCGGAAACCGGGCTCATACGTTTCATGGTTGCCCCCCGCAACATCATCGGCGAACAGGGCAGGATTGCCACTGCCGATGAAGCGGCCGACGGTGGGCGCGCCAGGGACAATAATGGGGGGCGCCGTCGGCGGTTGCAAGAGCGTGCCGTTCAAATCAGCGCTGATGCTCCCGTCGAAATCGAGCAGACCCCGCAGGGCAATTTCCTGATGTTTGAGCGGGTTGGTCTGGCGGAAGAAGACGAACTCACCGCCCACGAACAATCCACCCTTTTCCGGGCGATCGTGGTAGAGCGGCAAAGGAACCGCAGGATCTGCGGGCGGTACATCTTGGCCTCGCACCCCCGTCGGTGCCAACGCTACCCCCGCCGTCAGCAGCAACACCAGCCAGCCGGTCCGTGTTCGCATAAGCCCGATCTCCTCCTTGACGAAGGCGCTTCGTCCGCCTGCCAAACCTCTCTCCCCCGTGTGCGGACCTTTCCGCCGAGAGGGCGCGCAGTGCAGCCCGCTGATCTGTTCACCGGTAATCGGCAGTAAGAAAAAGGTAGCGGACTATAGCAACGCGCCAGACCAAGTCAAGAGCTTTTTTGCCATCAATGCAGGCATGTCCCATTCGGATTTGATAACGGAGCCAAGCGCTTGCCTTACGCAGCTTCGCCAATTAGCGCTGACCTCTTCCAGAGCCCCCAAGGACACATGGGATGGAATCCGCACGGACGCTCAGCGATTTTTCTGGCTAAACACCCCGGGCCTCTGGGCATCATTGCCGCTCTCTCCTTGTCCCAGCCGTCCTCCGGCGGGGAATGGAGAAGCTGTCCTTTCCGAAAACACCTGGGATCTTGGGGCCGAAGGAGTCCGTTTGGAGAAAGAGAATCGACCGCTATGGAGCAGGATGAGGAACGCCGGTACCAGAATCGGCCGGACGACAAACGTATCGAGCAAAACGCCAAACGCCAGGGCAAAGCCCAGTTCCTTCATCTCCGTCAGCGAGCCGGCCAGGAGCGACGAGAACGTGCCGGCCATGATCAATCCACAGCTGGAGATGATCGGCCCGGTTCGCGTCAGGGCCTCGGTGATGCCGCGGATCGGCCCAAAGCGCTGTTGTTCCTCGCGGATTCGGGTCATCAGGAAGATGTTGTAATCCTCGCCCACCGCGATCAGAATCGTGAACAGGAAAATGGCAACCTTCCAGTCAATACCCGAGAAGCCATGTGGATTGAGGAGCCAAAAAAAGGCGAAGGCCAACCCCAAGGTGGCGTAATAGCTCAGGAGCACGCTGGCGATGAGATACAGCGAAACAGCGAGTTGCCGTAAGAGCAGGACCAAGACCACAAATACACTCGCCAGGACCAAGAGTTCGATGCGGACGCGATCGCGCTCGATGACGGCGTTCAGGTCGCGAATGCTGGCCGCCGGCCCCAGGAAGTAAAGCTGTGAATCAGTCTGAAGGTCCCGTGGAAGAGATGTTGAGACAATCTGCTCCACTTTTTCCAGCTCCGTCACCGAGCGCCGGGAGAACGGGTCGCTCTCAAAGATCAATTCGAGCCGGGTCCCGATCTTGGCGCGCTCACCAAAATCCGTGACATAGCGGTCGAGCGATTCTTGCCGCACCGCCCGCTGAACCGCTTCGCGGGGCATGTCGAGGCCGGTGAAGGCATGGGCTGCTGCCGAGGTGATTCCCAGCGGTGCTGTCAGGCTGCGGAGATCGGCAAGTCCTAGCTCATCCTTGCGATCCTCCAGCCGTTTCGTCAATTCCTCAACCAGTGCCCGGCCTTTTGGGTTACGGAAATCGGCATTCGGATTGACTAACAATACGGTGGTGGGCCCCATCAATCCGGCCGGGAAGTGTTCTTGGAGCGCCGCGGTCCCCACGACGCTCGGAGCATCGGCCGGCAAGTTGCCGATGAAGTCGTAACTCAGATGATTGTAAAGCAGAATGGCAACCACCGCGAACGGCACCATGGGGGCAATGCTTGCCAACCAAGTCGTGCCCGGCCTACGGAGCAAGATCCGCGCGGTATGTTCCCACAGATGGTGGAAGGCACTGCCTTGGGCCAGGCTTCTCCACCCACCGGCCGGCGGCGGTGCGGTGAGTTCCTCATTGCTCGCGGGGAGCTTCTGTTTCTGTGGCCAAAATGCCCACCGGCCGGTCAAACGTAACAAGGCGGAGCTAAAGGTGAGGGTGGCGCACAAGACGAGAAACAGGCTGAGCGGAATTGCGATGCCTGCCTCATGAAACTTGCCGAACTCGGCAAACGTCATCATTCCGATGCCGCACATGACCGTGGCAGCGCTGGCCACCAGGGCCGACCCCACGCTGCCAATCGCCAACGCCACTGCATCCCGACGGCTGGCTCCCCGATCGAGCTCTTCCTTGTAGCGTGCCGTCAGGAACAGGCAATAATCGACCCCGGCACCATATGCCAGGATGGTGATGTAAATCTGCATCCCCTGGAAAAGCGTGACATAACCGGCTTGGCTGAGCAATGCGAGGATGTTCAGCGAAATCTGCACTCCCAAATACACGGTAGCTAAAGGAATCAATGCCAACAGCGGTGCCCGGTAAATGATGACCAACAGGGCCACGACCAAAATCACGGTCAGCATCTCGGTATCCTGGGCACTCCGCAGCTCGGCCAGGGTGTGATCGCGGCCAATCACGGCACTGCCGGTCATGGAAATCTCCAGGCCGGCCGGGACTTTTCCCTGATGCTGGAGATGACGAACCAGGCCACTGATTTTGTCGATGATGGACCAGTTGCGGTTGGAAAGGAACTCGGTGGTCAAGTCGATCACCACGAGCAGTGCCTTGCCGTCGGCACTGACCAGCAAGGCCCCGGTCCCTGGAGCATTCGGCGTCCGGATGCGTTCGATGATCGATCTGGGCCGACTTGACTCCGGAGCAAAATCATCGGGGAGGTCAGGCCCTTCCAGGGGAGCGAGCTCCGAAGCCAGTCCTCCTTCTTCCTTGGCGATCTGCCGCAATCCCGGTTCGAGCAAGTCCTCGATGAACTTCTTATCTTGGTCGAGATTGCCCGACCCCGCCGACTCGCGGTGCAGAACCAGAACGATGTTGCTGCCGGCCTGTTCGTCGGGAAAGGCCTTCTTGAGCAGTTCCTCACTCTGCCGGCTTGGGGCACTGGCAGGAAGGAAAGCAAATTCCTTGTCCTGAGCTACCTCATTCCACGGGGGGGCGGCCAGCTTGGTTCCAACGAGCAGACCGACCCAGGCCACAAGAAGGATGGGCCAGGTCCGAGCAACGAATTTACCAAGGACTGGGAACATAGGACACGTGTCTCTCGATTCCCTGTTGTTCGCGCCGAGTCCGCTTGCGACGGCATCGTGCCGGTGTCATTGCGTTGCCTTCTTGGGCGGCGGATAAGCCTTCCGCGTTTCCGCCAACACCTTGCTGAAGTCGCTGGGCGCCACTTCGAATCCCGTCAACTTGAACAGGTTGAGAAGCCGTTGACCCTTTTCCTTGTTGTTGGCGGTCAGGAGGCCTTCCTGAAAACGCTGCCGGGTCTGCGGATCCACGACCTCATCGTAGTAGGCCACCAGCGGCGGAGGGAACGCTTGCGAGTGAGCCAATTCTCGAAGTCGAGCGAATCGGCCCGGCTTCCGCCGCCGGTAGGCTTCCAGGCCGACTCGATCTACCACGGCCGCCTGAACGACTCCATCGACCACGTCATCCAATGCATCCTCGATGTTGTCGGGCGTGGCGATCTTCGAAAAGAACGCATTGAGCGGCTTGCCATTGCTCTGGCTGAGACGCTCGATATACAGCCGCAGGTGCGCTTGCCCAATCTGCGGTAGGGAGATGGTCTGGCCTTGGAGGGCGTTGAAATCAGCGATCTTGCTATCGCGGCGGATCATGAGGTAGGCGTAACGGTAGTGGTAGACGTCCACCGCCAAGGCCAACGGCTGAAGCTTCGCATTCTCGGCTTGCACCCAGGCAAATTCATAGCCCTGGAAGACCCCGAGGTGCAGTTGGCCGTTCACCAGTTTGTGGAGGAGCTCCTCGTAATCTTTTTGCTGAATGATTTCGTTATCGAAGCCAGTCTCGGTTTTGATGAAGCTCTTAAGTGCATCCAGCGCGGTTTCTTCCTTGGTGCCGGAAGCGTTTAGCGCCAACGAACCACTCGTGCCGATCCGAAGCACGTCTATTTTCTTGGCTGGCTGTCCCTGAATCCCTTCCGTGAGCACGAACACTGCGAGCACGCAGGTCAGGCTCATCCTTCTTGGGAACCGGATCATTGACGTTTCTCCTTGGTTTAGCCGATGTTCGCCAATCCATTACTGCAATCCCTGTTGCGCGGCTGGCTGCTCGGGGCAAGGTTCCCGCGCAGACTCATGAATGCGTTCTTAAGGCCAACGGGAGCAAATCATAAGCCAACCGACCTGTCCCTTCTCAGGAATCTCGAGCGTGCACTCACCATGCCCAAGGGCATCCGATTGCACAACCTCTTCCGGACCCCGATATTGTATAATGGATTCGGTTTCGCGAAGGCATAACGGATTGCCACATCCGTGACACGATGCACGTGCGGAAGCTCCGGAGAGCGACAAAGAGACCGTTCGAATCGGGTTGCCGCCGCCTTGGGCGGCTTCTAGCATAACCAGTGTTCGGAACAATCCGGCCGCGAATCGACTTGGAATAGAGAGTTCAGAACCCTCCCGGCTGCACACGCCGGCCCATTCGCAAACGTGGTCTCCGCATGGGCAGCTCGGTGGCAAATCCACCAAGGATCCCGGTTCCCCATTACCGTACGAGGTGCGCGCTTGGACTGGATTGCGGCTCGGTGCCGTCAGGATACAGATTATTTGGCCACTCTTGCGACCAAATCCTGATCTACCTACACCGCCGGGCGGAGCCGATGCCGCAAGGCCAACGGTCTTCGGCCACGATTCCCAGTTTTCCGGTGCATGGCCTCGACTTTTTATTGCATCGTGCTTGTGGCTCGGGTACAGTCGGATGAACTGTTGTTTGGTGCCCCGTTCATCGAATTCGGACCAACAGTTCCCACAACTGGATGAATGCTCGTAGCGGCATGGGCATGGAACCCGCAATGCCCGCCCGGCGCCGATTTTCGCTGAGCGCGCATCGCTCGCTGATCCACGGATGGGAACGATTCCGCATTGCTTTGGATTACCGTGTGAAGCGTAACGGAGGATTTTGAGATGTATCTGTTCTGGCGCCGGTGGCTGAATCGACGAGTCTTGTCCTCCAAACAACGGGTCGGCAAGCGGTCCCGCCCGCGATGCTACCGACCCCGTATTGAGCGGTTCGAAGACCGCGTTGTCTTGTCGACGATCCACTGGATCAATCCGAACAGCGGCAACTGGGAGGTGGGCAGCAATTGGAGCGGCGGCGCTGTACCAGGTCCAGGAGATGACGTGATCATCGATGTGCCTGGCAACATCACCGTCACGCACGGCAGCGGCAAGGACTCGGTCCAAAGCCTGACCAGCCAGCAAAACCTGGCCTTGACGGATGGCTCCTCCCTGACCGTTACGGGCGCTTTCTCGGAGAGCGCCAATCATCTGCTGGACGCTGATCAGGCGTCGACATTGCTAGCCAACGGCACCAGCACGATCAATGGGGCAAGCTTGTATGCCGCCAATGGCAGCACGATCAGCCTGCCCGGTGCAACGAGCTACGATGCCTTGGGAGCGGGCTTCAGCCCTACCCTCCAAGCTTCCGGGGCTGGTAGCCGGTTGGATCTGTCACATGTGACCACGTGGAGGGGAGCCGGGGATTCGGGCAATGGCAACCGCATTTATGTGCAAGCCTTGGGTGGCGGAGTGGTGGATTTATCGCAGCTGCCGCAGATTGCTGCGGGCAATACGTGGTTTCAAGCCTACGATGGCGGGCAGATCTCCCTGACGCAGTTGACCAACTTTACCGGCGCCCTGCCTGGTGGCTACAACGTCCTCGATGTCCGCCGTGGTGGGTCAGCCATCATGGCCCCGAATCTCACCAGCCTGACCAATGTAGACCTCGACCTCGGCGGCAATGCGACATTGCCGGTGGCCGGCTTGAGCAGCTTCAACCATGGCAACCTGTATGCGTTCAACGATGGCAACATCGGCGGCGTACTTGCTTTGCCGCTCACCACCATAGATTTGGCCAGCAGCAACTTCAGTCCCACGTTCCAAGCTTCCGGGGTTGGTAGCCGGTTGGATCTATCGCATGTGACCACGTGGAGGGGAGCTGGGGATTCGGGCAATGGCAACCGCATTTATGTGCAAGCCTTGGGTGGTGGAGTGGTGGATCTATCGCAGCTGCCGCAGATTGCTGTGGGCAATACGTGGTTCCAAGCCTACGATGGCGGGCAGATCTCCCTGACGCAGTTGACCAACTTTACCGGCGCCCTGCCCGGCGGCTACAACATTCTCGATGTCCGCCGCGGTGGGGCAATCAGCCTGAGCAGCGGTACGACTGGCGTCTCCAACGTGATTGTCTCGGTGGATCCGACAAGCACCATCACGGCCGGTACGCTGCACCTTGCCAGCGCCAGCCTACTCACCGGCTCCGGCACGATCACTGCCAACGTGATCAACGATGCCGAGGTTCAACCCGATCTCGCCACGGATACGCTCGTGGTCACCGGAGATTACACGCAGAACCCGGCAGGCACCGTGACGCACATGGGGACCCTCACCGTCGACGGTTTGTTCACCTGGGCGGGCGGCACCATCACAGGGAGCGGCACAGTCAACGCCTCCGGCGGCCTGAGCATCAGCGGAGACAGCAACAAGACACTCGATGGCCGGACGCTGAACGATAGCGGCTCCGGCACGTGGACCGGGACCGGCAACCTGATTATCGGCGATGGAGCGATCCTCTACCTGTTCAACGCTGCCGCCCTTGACATCCAGAATGATCAAACCATCACCAACACGCTCGGCGGATCCGCAACGGTCGACAACACCGGTTTGCTCCGGAAGTCGGGCGGTACGGGCACAACCACGATCGGGGTTCCATTTACCAACACCGGCACCGTGCAGGTAGTGAACGGGACACTTCGCCTTACGGGCCCCTTCAGTAATTTCTCCGGGTCGACGTTGACCGGCGGCGTTTACTTGATCGGCGGCACGTTCCAGTTCCCCGGGGCGGCGATTACCACGAACCTCGCCACGATTTTGCTTAATGGCCCGTCAGCGCAAATTGTCGATGCATCCGGCAACGACGCTCTCGTCAACTTCACCAGCAATGGCGGCAACTTCACGATTGAGAATAGCCGGAATTTTACGAGTGCGGGCTTCAACGATTCGGGCAGCTTGACGATTGGTCCCGGCAGCACCTTCACCGTGAACGGAACGTATACGGAAACCGGCACACTTTCCGTCCAGCTCGGCGGAACCATGACCGTGGCCGGCTCCTTCAGCGACTTCTCCGGCGGCACACTGGCTGGAGGCACGTATCTGATCGGCGGTACGTTCCAGTTCCCGGGGGCCAACATCGTCAGCAACGATGCCAACCTCGTGCTCACCGGTCCAGCCTCCCAAATTGTGGACCAAGCAAACAACGACGCCCTGGCCAACTTCGCTGGAATCGATGCCACAGGCAGCTTCACGATCCAGAATGGCCGCAACTTCACCACGGCCGGGGCTTTCAGCAACGCGGGCAGCCTGATCATCGGTCTCGGCAGCACGCTGACCGTAACCGGAGCGTTCACCCAAACCGGCACCTTGAGCATTCAGGATTTAGGCATTCTCGACCTGCTCGGCGGCGGATCGGCCAACGCCAGTCTTACCAGTGCCGGTACGCTGGTCATCGACGCCGGCAGCATGTTTACGCTGACCTTGCCGGTGACGTTGACCGGAACCGTGAACGTTCAGCCGGGAGCAACGCTCAGCCTTCCCGGTGATAGCACCAACCAAGGCAGCTTGTACGTCTTGGGTGTTGTCACGGTCATCGGCGACTTCAGCAATAACGGCAGTGTCCAGCTTCTCGCGGGCGGCACCTTCACCGTCATTGGAGCCTATACGCAGAACGGTGGCAGCACCAGCCTGAGCAATGCTACGTTGTCTGCCACGGGCTTGGTCAATTTAGCCGGAGGCGTCCTGTCCGGCTCAGGGACGATCAACGCCAGCGTCCTGAATGCTGCCCTGATTGAATTGGGAAGCGGTGACGCCGCGGGCCTGTTGACCATCACGGGCGACTACACGCAAACCGCTACCGGCATCCTGAGCCTCACCATCGGTGGCTATAGAGCGGGGGTCGATTTTGGTCAATTGGCGATCGGCGGGACGGCGACGCTCGGCGGCATGCTGGATGTCAGCCTGGCTAATGGCTTCACACCCATGTCGGGAGATAGCTTCGTGGTGTTGACCTTCGCTTCGCTCAGCGGCGGGTTTGCCACCACGAATCTCGATCCGAGTCTACAAACTCCGCCCACGTATGATGCCACCGACGTGATGATTCAGGCGAACTGAACCGCCAAGGACGATGGTGCAACATACAAGCCTGAAGCGCGAGCGGAGAATTGTGCGACGCTTCGCTCGCGCTTCAGGCTTGTGAGCTTCGGAATGCGTGCTCTCGATCAGATCGAGAGCTCTCCCCTTCAGCCGCGGCGAACTCCGGCCGCATTGACCCGCGGTGCGGGAATGGTTCGTTGATAAGGTCGGTATTCCAACAGGCGGACGCGGCCGGTGCCGCTCACTTCATAGGTGATGCCGCGCCATTCAACCTTGCGGGCGAAACTCGCGGCCAGCAAGCTGGCCAAGTGGACCGTCTGGGTCGGCAGGCCCGCCAACAACATCCGCCAGGGATACGGGTAGGAAAATCCCCCCCGGGCCTGGACCAGATGGTTAATCTGGCGATCCGTCCACGACAAGGCGAACGCCATCCCTACGAGAAATGCTGCCAACGCGATCCCCACGCCGGCAGCTAACAAACCTTGCCCGCTCCAGAGTTCCCGTGTAGCCGCCCATACCGCGCCGCCCAAAGTCAAAGGCGTTCCGATACTCACGGCCACGATTACCAGCCAACTTTCGTGATAGAGCCGTGTATTGAGGAGTTGACGGCGGATAAATCGGAAACTATTGTTCAAACCAATCGGCTCATGGCTCACCATCGTCCCTTCCGGGACGAGGCACAAGTCCAACCCCAGCGACCGCAAGACCCGGTAGGTCACCGCATCTTCCACGAGACTGCGTGCCCACCGATCAAGCAATTCCGACTGGCGGAAGAGTTCGGCTCGGAATGCCATGGAGCCCGCCCAAGGGATATGGAGGGCAGCCATCTGCGTGCATGCCACTGCATTCCACAGGGATCGGACCAGGGTTCCCCAGCTCGAGTTCCCGTAGGGCACATACCAGCGCACCCCACATGTGGCCCCGACGCCCGGGCTGGCCAATGGCCGGACTAGATCCCGTAACCAGTGGCGATAGGGAACAACATCCGCATCAATCAGGACTACGACTTCCGTAGACGGCTTCAGTTCGCGAATCGCCTGCACCAGGGCACTCACCTTCAGGCTGCAGGTCTCGTGACGTTCCCTGAGAGCGCACACCTTGACTGCGGGTCGGCCGGTCCGGGCCTGCTGCATCTGGGAAACCAGTTCCGAGGCAGGATCTTCTGGGCTGTCGAGGATGACGCAGATGTCGTACTGCGGGTAATCCTGATGGAAGAGCCCATTCAGGCAGTCACGCAGCGACGGATCCAGTCCGCGGATACACAGGAGCACCGTCGCGGGGGGGAGTTGATCATCGGTACGGTTCGTCGGCCGGGGTGGATAGCGCAGCGCGAACCGGCACGCCCAAAAGACTTGCAAACCCATCAACAGCAGACTAGCCGAGAGACAAATGAAGCCGATACCCATTGTCCGCGCCTTTCCTTGCTGGGGTAGATGACTGGCTTAGGTATTGGTTCCAACCGGCAAATGGCGATGCGGATTCTCTGAACAAGACATTGTTCCGGGAGAGTGCTGCTATCCTATGCGAACGGTTCGGAGAGCCAAGCCTGAAAGGTACCCCATTGCGGCAAATAAGCCTGACGCGCTCACCAAAAATCAGGGCGAGCCCGCCAGGCTTATGCTGTGGAGATTCGGAAAGGTGGATCAGTCGGGTTTCGCCGGCTTGTTGGTGCGGAGGGCCTCGTTGACCTTATCGATGGCCGCACGGAGGGCCTTCAGCTCCTGCTCGACGTGATCCAGCCGCTGCCCCAGATCCTCGCCACTGCCTACGGCTGAATCCGCCCGTTTGAGATCGCGGAGCGTGATCAACGATCTCGACAGATTGTCCTTGAGGGCTGCCTGGCCCAGCTGCCGTTCTAGCAGCCAGACGCGATAGTCCTCCTGGGCAGCGCTCGGTTCGACTGGCCTCAGACTGCCCGTCACTGGAAGAGTTAGTGGTTTGCCGCCACGGAGCAGTTTCAAGGTCGTCGGCTTATCCTGGGCGAGCTGGACCTCGCGGGCCAAGTCCTGGGGATTATCAATCCGCTTGCCGCCAATCTCGAGAAGGATGTCGTGCTTCTTGACACCGGCTTTGTCGGCTGGACTTCCGCTGATCACATCATTCACGACTACCCCCTGTCCTTCCGGCAAAGCCAGCTGAGCCCGGATTGCATCGTCAACGGCATCGATGTTGACGCCGATGAAGTATTCCGCCTTCGCCTCTACAACGGGCCCAAGGGTCACACGGTAGATCGGGCGAACCTGAATCGTAAGGGGCTTCCCGGCACGGAGGATCTTCAAGGGCACCGCCGACTCCCCAGCAGCCTTCAGCTGTTTGCGCACATCCTCAGCGGCAGCGAGCGGCTGGCCACCAAGGGTGAGCAGGATATCGTTGGGCTTCAGGCCCACTTGTGCACTCGGACCGTCGCCCCGCAAAGCTGAAACCAGGAGCCCCTGCCCGGCAGGAATGTCAAGCTGCGCTCGCATCGTGTCGTCGATCGGCTGAAGCGTGGCACCAAGAAGCTCGTCGGCTGGGTCGCGGACGGTAAACAAGAGTTGATTCAAGTAGGGCGCCTGAGCCTCAGCCGGCGTGTCTAGCACGAGCGGGGAATACTGGTGCTGTTTGACGCGGCCCACGCTGCCATCGAGATCCAAGAGAACCTTGGCCTGTTCCTTCAGTTGCGAGCTGTTGTTGGTGTTGGGTTTGTTATCGTTTTGCGCTTGGACTTGGGGCACGGTGCCCAGTCTGGCCGCAACCAGGACGGCAAGCACCATCGCTTTCTTGCTCCAGTCAGCATAGTTCATCATTTTCTCCCTTCACTCTATAATGCTCTCGTACAACGGCCGCGGCGCGCGGCCCTTCCATCCATCAATACGTCCGGCTCCCGATATAATGGAGCCGAAGCTCCTGGATCGGCACATTCAATCTTCGGCCGCCTTGTAATTCCAGCGATACGAGCCGTTTTTGTGTCTCGGCGCGATACCCCCGCTGCTCCAAGCGTTTGATAACTGGATGGAGCGCGGCGGGTAATTCCGTCGGCCGAGAAGGTTCCTGCTCGACAAGGCTGGTCGGTGGGGCCTGGGCGGGCTCACCGACTCGGTCAGGAACCGGGGTTGTCTCCTTGACAGCCACCCTGTCCACCGCGATCTGCCCGGGTACGCCATGCAACGCCCAGCCCAATCCGAAGGCCAGAACAAGCGCAGCGGCCAGCCCGGTCAGGATCGCCGCTGCACCCCACACCCCCCGCTGAGGACCGGGACACTCCGGCAGCCGTACCGTCTGCGCCAGCGTGGGAGTCACGAGCGGAGCGAAGGCTTCGCGCCAGCACTGAGCTTCCAGAAACGCCAGGGCGCAGCGGCGCCAGCCATCGGGCTCATTCTCAAAACGCAAAAGCAGCGCGCGGCGTTCCATTTCGCTGAGTTCTCCGTCCACGAGACGGTCGACCAAGCTGCCTTCCAAAGGATCCAGAGGCTCATGCGGTTCCAGCGGCAAGCTCATTCTGTCACCTCGATGGTATGCGTGCCAATCATCTCCTCGCGGAGTCGTTGCCGGGCCCGGTGCAACCGGGCCTGAATCGCGCTCTCGCTCACTCCCAGATGAAGGGCCAATTCCCGGTAACTCCAGTCTTCGGTGTACTTCAGCAGCAGGATCTCCGCGTCACGCGACGGCAACCGGCGCAAACAACTTCGGACCATTTCGCAGCGCTCAAACTGGAGAAGCCGGTCCAGTGGGTCAGCGGATACGAACAGCCCGCCATCCGGCCGCTGCCTTCCTGCATAGTTGCCGAGGAGTTTTCGTTGTCTCCCCAACCGGCGGCGGTAGAGCAACGCTTGCCGGACGGCCAGCCGGTAAAGCCAGGCGGCGACCCGCGAACGGTCGATGAGCGGGGCCTGCTGGGCAACCGCCGCCAGAGCCACTTCCTGCATGACTTCCTCGACCGCGTGCCGTTCTCCCAGACGGGCAAAGACAACCGTGCGCAGCCAGCGATCGTGTTCGGCGAGCGTGGCCGCCCAATCGATTCCAAGCCCGACCGGCCGGTGCGCCGACCCTCCGACATTGGGTAGCGGCATCGTTTCGCCCATGTTGAAAAGATAGTTACCGCAGGCTGGCGGATGTTGCAGGAGCTGAAATACCAGACAGGAAGGGTGCGGCGCGATCGTGGAACAATTTCGCCGCTGGCGGCTTGCGTTCGGCAAGGATGACCGAACGCAAGCCGCCAGCGGCGACCAGGTTTTTAAAATCGTTCGTTAGTTGAAGCTAACATTCAGCGTCAGCGTCGGGCCGACGACCGCGATGCCGTTGTACATCGTGTTCGTGTAACCTGCATAAGTAGCGGCCACGTTGGGATCGGGCGGTGTCACCACGATCCGCAAGGGAGTGGGAGTGCTGGGATCCGCGTTCGCAAAAATGGCCAGCACGTAGGCCACCGTCGCGGGGTCCAGCTGGGTGGTGCTATCCGGCGGGAAGGTGAACGTATCCATCGTGCCGGTCGTATCGTTCGGATTGGGAGTTCCCGTGAACATTCCCGATCCGAGCAGGTGCAACGGCGACAGCTGCATGGGTGCATTCTGTCCGTTCAGCCCTTCGCCGCTAGGATCCGTGAGGTCGAAGATCACCGCGGCGTCATTGGGTTGAATGCTCGTGGTGGTGTCCTCGGCAAGGTAAAAATTGAGCAACCCGGCAGTGGTGAACGACGCATTGGCCTGGGTGAGGGTGATGGTGATCGAATTGAGGCCCGTTGGCGCGCTCGGCATCGGGTTTCCAGAACCATCGACGAGGTCGCCGATATGGAAGTCGGCCACGCCAAAGGATGAGAAATTGTTGTTGTTGATCCCTTCCATGTTGAAAAAGTTCTTGCCATTGCTGAACGGCCGGGGCCCGCCGGGCTGGATCGTAGCGTTATCAAAGGCCAGAGCGGAGTAGGACTGGGCATGGAGGCTTGCGGCAGGCAGACACAGGACGGTGAGCAGCGCTCCGAGGGCCGCTCGACGGCAGGAAACGATCATCAGCATCTTCTCCAAACGGAAAACATCGTGTGGTCGTGGGGTACGTCCCCTGTCGACCGGTCACCCCCACTCCTTGATACGCTCAACCGTGCGCCTATGCAAGCGAAATCTCATGAAAATTGCATAAAAATTATCCCATCAGTGATTTCGCGATTCCCGGCACTTCTGCCGCACGAACTACACCGAGGCTAAATATTCTGCGGACGATACTAACGCCGCGATCACCGCTTCGTCGGAAGCTCCATTGACGAGAGACTGGGCGAAACTATTGAGCCCCGCATTGTCGGCCGGACGCTTGAGAAACTGCTGATAGAATCCCCTGACTTGGTCGGTCTGGGCCTCCAAGCTGGTGAGAATCACGCTCGCCACGGTCAGGGGTGAAGCCCCATTGCCCAATGCCGTGGTAAACGCGTTCAGGCCGCCGCTATCGGCCGGCCGATTAAATACCTTTTGGAATAGAAAATCGACGAATTTTTGATTGGCGGTCGTCAGGCCGGCGGTCGTGTCCTGCGCCTGGGCATCGTTGATGAATTCCTGGCTGCTGCCCAAAATGGCCTTGAGCTGTTCCACGGAACCGCCGCTCTGGAGGAACTGCACGAAATTGCCCAGGCCCGTGGGATCGGCCGGACGGCCCAGGATTTGTTGATAGGCGGCGTTCACTTCCACAACCCGGTACTCCAGGCTGCTCTCGATTCCCTGCACGACTTGTGTCCGATTCATGGTGCCGGCGTCGAGTACTCCGCCCCAGAATTGCAGACCCGAAGCATCGACGATGCGGTGGAGCAGATCGAGGTAGACCTGGGCCACGAAGCGATGGTTTTGATCGCCAGCCGAAACGTGGGCCGTGTTGTTGATGGACAGCGTCGGTTGGCTGCCATTCAATCCCGGGCCGCCGCCAAAGTCCGCGATATCGACATCAATCGTGAAGTTGACGGGAACGGCATACGTATTTGTGCCACTGACATCGAAGCCGCCCTGGGCGTTCTTCGTGATCGTGCCGTTGGAGAAATGGCCATCGCCCCAGTTAATGGTAGCCGTGAAATCATTGGCGTTGCCGTTGGGGTCCGAATCCGAAAACGTGGCCACCACGCCCGTGAAGGGCGTGGCCACGGTCGGGATGACGGCGGCCTGGGCGTTGAGTGTGCCCTGGGCTCCGGAAACGATTGGGAAACCGTTGGCGGCCGGCTGCGGCTCGGCATAAACGAAATCATCGGTGGCGACCAGATTGTTGGTGGTCGAATTGGCGCCGCCTGGAGTAACTGTTGTGCCATCAAACCGGAAGATCACTCCTTGGCCCAGCGTCAGCAGCACATTGGTCACGATCGCGTTGTTGAACAGCTCGCCAGCGAAGACGGCTGCGCCAGCCGAGCCATTGGTCGGGACGTTTAACGTATCGAGGAGCGTACTGCCGTGGAAATATTGAATGGTGGTACCGGGCTGCTGCACGTTGAGGAAGATGGCCCCGAAGCCGCGCGACACGGCCGAGACGGGTGGCGTGGTCGGCGAAGCAGGCACGACAAACTTGAAATCGATGCCGTTGTCGTTGAACATCGCAAACGTGTTGGGGGCGCTGAAGGCCGGGAAGAGGACAGGATTCGGATTGCCCACGCTCGGGTTCACATCCCCGAAGCCGTCGTTGCTGACCGCGTAGACGGCCCCGAAGAAGACGCCCTGGTTCTGGAAGCGGTTCAGGGGAATTCCGACCGTGTGGCCGGGCGTGATGACGACTGTGCTGTTGGTCCCGGCCACCGCATCGGAGCCATCGACCTTGACGCCGTCCCAGGTAATGGTGCGGAAGCCGGTCGGCTGGGGCGCCGTGAGCGTGTTCTTGCTCCCGCCGACGGCGGCTTCGAAATTCGTCAGTGCGGCCGTTCCGCCGGTAAACACGGTGGGGGTGCCGGCCGTGATCGGATTGCCGGGAGCAAGTGCCGCATCGAGCACAAAGGCCTGGCTCGTTCCCGTGCCGGTCAGACCTGAGGAAACTTTTTCTGTCACCGTGATCGTGACCGTGAAGGCGAAGGGAGGGACCGTGGAGCCAGACTCCTCGGGGAATGTATGGTTGTCCGTGATCGTAAATGTGCCGGCCGAGCCCGCGACCAGCAGGTTGCTGTCGAATATGCTACCGTTCGGCGCCGGGTTGATGGTGGTCACGGGGGACGTACCGTCGCCGTAGTTGATCGTGACGTTGAACTGGCCGGCCGTCAGGCTGGTGGCGGAATCGGTGAACGTCGCCACCTGAAGCCCCAGATTCGGTTGGCCCTCGAACACATTCGAGATGGCAGAAGCACTGACCGCGACCGACGGGACCGTACGGTCTTCCAGAATTTCCAGCCGCAGACTTCGGATCCGAAGCCCGCGGCCGTGCGGAGAAGAGGGGGTCCGCTTGCTTGTCCCGCCACACCACACGGATTGAAACATGCTCCAACTCCTTTGTCAGAACGACAGGGGAACGGAAGGGAAAGAGAAGGTGTATCCGCCGCCGTCTCCGTTGGCCAGCATGCGATCGCCCAGCGTATCGCTGAACGGATTGAAGATTTTCAATCTCTAGTTTTCAACTTTCTTCTTCTGAAGTAATCCGCGTCCCTTCATCCACCCCGCCAGCCGTTCGGACCACGATGACAGGATTGGATCATTCGGAGCCAGGCCCACCCCGTGCGGGCCCTTTTCGTAAATGTGCAGTTCGGCCGGCACGCCCGCTTTGCGGAGAGCCAAGTAAAACAACACGCTGTTTTCCGGCACGACGCCTTTGTCGGCATCGGTATGGAAAAGAAACGTGGGCGGCGTTCGCGGATTGACCTGTTTCTCGTTGGAGAGGCTTTCGACGAGCTTGGGATCGGGCTCCGCCCCCAGCAAGTTGCGGCGGGAACCGCGGTGTACACTCGGTTCGGCCAAAGTGATGACGGGATAGGCCAGGATCAGGAAATCGGGCCGGCAGCTCACGCGCTGCACCGGATCCTCCGCTTCGGGCTTGCCCTCGTCGAAATGCGTGCCAGCCGTGGATGCCAGATGGCCTCCGGCGGAAAAGCCCCAGATCCCGATGCGGCCCGGATCGATGTGCCACGCCTTGGCGTTGGCCCGCACCGTGCGGAGGGCCTGCTGAGCATCCTGAAGCGGGGCGGGATGGTGATACCGCGGGGCGATGCGATATTTGAGGACGACGGCAGCCACTCCCAGGGAGTTGAGCCAGCGTGCCACCTGACGGCCTTCGTGGTCGTCGGCCAGGGCTCCGTAGCCACCGCCGGGGCAGACGACCACGGCGGTTCCGGTAGCCGTTTCCGGGGATGGAAGATAGCGTGTCAGCGTCGGCCGATCCGCGGGTTCTTGGCCGACAGCCCCCGGAGCGCCCTGGGGCCAAAGCAGTTCCTCCGCCCACAACCAGCGCAGGGAGTCCGGCAAAATGGCCCCGCCGTGCTTACCGTTATGTCCACCATCGCCGTAGACGAACTGGTAATCGTACTTGGCAAATTCCAGGGCCGAGGCCATCTGCTGATTGGCCAAAGGCCAATTGCCGAACTGGTTGTTCAAGTCGCCCGAGCCATCCTGAAGGAAGACACGGATCGGTTTACGGGGCGTCTTGCGGATCTTTCCTGGATACACATCGCCACCGCGGATATTGGTAAAACTGCCGACGTGGCTCAGGACCTTGCTGAACAGGTCCGGCCGCTCCCAGGCCACCGTGAAGGCACAGATCCCCCCCGAGCTGATGCCGCCGATGGCCCGGCCGACGGGGTCTTGCCGCAGATGGTACTGTTTGCCGACCTCCGCCAGGATCTCCGTCTCCAGAAAACGGGCATACCGATCCGAAAGGGTATCATATTCGAGGCTCCGCTCGCGCGGTTCGTTGGTGGTGTTGCTGCCCGGATTGATGAAGATGCCAATGGTGACCGGCATTTCCTTTTTGTAAATGAGGTTGTCGAAAACCGTCGGCACACGAAAATTCCCTTGAGGATCGACGTAGCCCTTGCCGTCCTGGAAGACCATGACGCATGCCGGTTGCTTGGGATCATACTGGGCCGGCACATAGATCCAGTAATCGCGGGGCGGTCCTGGGTAGATGGTGCTGGTCCAGGTCCCTTTGGTGACTTGGCCCTTGGGTACGTTGGCGTGTTCCTGCGAGTCGGGACCGAACTGGTAGTCATCCGCCGCACGGGTAGCGACCGGAACCAGCAGCCAGACTAGTGCCACCGTGAGAAGCCGCGACAACATGGGTGAAACTCCTCGGAAGATCGAAGCTTGCGAAACGGAAGGTGATGAAGCTGTGATACGCCCATGAGCGAGCGGCGGCAAGCAAGCTCCGCACGGACCGCGGCAGCGTCCCGACCCCGCCTTGACCGAAAAGATTAAAAGCCCTACCATCGGCCCCATTGGCAGTCCATCACCGGCAGCGACTTGTTGACACCGGGAAGGATGAGGCGAACGCCAAGGACAGGGAAGCGGGGTAATTCATGGAAGGGCCCGCGGCGAGCCCACCAGCAAGGAAGCAAACGCTCAAGACCGGAGCGACGATCCGGCTCGAGATTCCACCGGAGACCAATTCGGCAACCCAGTCCGCAGAGCCAGGCCCCGCCTTACGATGGGAGTTGGCCCTGCTAGCCGTGCTGCTGCTCTTGGCGGCGAGTAGCCGGGCCTGGCTGCTTGGCCATACCGAAGTGGCCGCACGGGACAGCGTCGGGTTCATTCGTTACGCCTTGGAGCTGGAGCGCGACCCCTGGAAGGAAGTGCTGCGGCGCAACTTACAGCATCCGGGCTATCCCATCGTGCTCTTGACCGTCTCCTGGCCGGTGCGATATTTCCTGGGGGGCACCAACGCGGTTTCCATGCAACTGAGTGCTCAGTTGGCGAGTGCACTGGCGGGGGTGCTCCTGGTCATTCCGATGTACTTCCTGGGCCGTGACCTCTTCGGCCGACGCGTTGGCTTCTGGGGGACCGCTCTGTTCCAGTGCCTGCCGGTCAGTGCCCGCGTGATGTCCGATGCGCTGTCGGAGGCGACCTTTTTGCTCTTCACGGCCACCGCGCTACTGTTGGCGGTGCGCGCCCTGCGCAGCTATTCAGTAACTGGCTTTGCCTTGTGCGGGCTCTTCAGTGGATTGGCCTATTGGACACGTCCGGAAGGGGCATTGATTGCGGTTGCTGCCGGCCTGGTGCTCGTGGCGATGCCGTTCGTTGCCGCCGGACCGCAACTGTGGCGGCGCGTGCTGGGCTGTGGCATCGCTTTGCTGCTCGTCGCCACAGTCGTCAGCAGCCCTTATGCACTGATTACCGGCCGGCTCACCAATAAACCGACGCCACGAAAACTGTGGGAGACGGCCGTCTCTGCGGAACGGAGCCAGAATCCCGGCCCGCTCACCGCATCAGTCCTGGCCAGTTATGCTCCGGAAAATCTCCAGGATCGCCATTGGTGGGGGCTGTATGCGATCGCTACCGAAGTGATCAAGGACTTCCAATATCTTTCGGTGCTCCCCTTGCTGCTCGGGATGTGGTGGTTTCGAAACCGGCTGAAAAGCGGCGGCGGCATCTGGGTGCTCCTGGTCTTGTGCGCGCTTCACTTTTTAATCCTGTGGCGACTGGCGGTCGTCGTGGGATACGTTTCCGACCGGCACGTCTTGGTGCTCGTCCTGTGTGGTGTCTACCTGGTTGCCGGCGGTGTATTGGCCATCAGCGAATGCATCACGCTGATGGATCGCCGCAGGCTGTCGTTGATGCTGTTTCTCGTCTTGATTGGTCTGGGGTTGGTGGAAGCCCTCAAGCCCTTGCACGCCAATCGCATCGGGCATCGCCAGGCTGGGCTCTGGCTGGCGGAACATACCGAGTTGGCCGACCCCATCGTCGATCCGTTCTGTTGGGCGCACTACTACGCCGGCCGGGTTTTCTGGGAAGGGCGCACGCCGCCCGCGCCCCCCGGCTACGTACCGACGCAATATGTCGTCCTTGAACGGAGCCCCAGCAGCGATCACTCCCGTCTGCCGACGATTGATCACGCCAAAGCACTGGCCGCACGTGGCCGGCTCATCTACCGTTGGCCAGTCGAAAAGACCGAGGCCGAAGCCAAGATCCTTGTCTTCGCAGTGCGGCCGTAGGAGCCACTTACCGCAAACAGCGACGGCGTTCCGGATAAAGCCCTCGTGGCGCAAGGTTTCCACCTGCTTGCGGCGCTCTTCCCACGTTGACATACTCGACTCCCGTAGTCGACAGACCCTACAAACATTCATCCAGATCCTGTGGAAGCGACTGGCTAGGGGAAATCCGATGTGCCGCCTCCGTGAGTTCACGCGTCCAGTTTCACCATTCTCTGCGTGCCGTTATGTTCCCCGGATCGAACCGCAGGGCCTCCCCAGCAATGCCTCCTACCGGGTCAGCTACACCCTCGATGGCATCACTTTGGGAACACCTTTACTGAACTTGGGGGCTAGTTCCAACGCTACCCAGAATTGGTTCGTCTATCGGGGCGGCTGGTTTGCTTCGCCCCGTACGCACAACGTCGCCGTTTCCATCGACCCAACATGCTACGAAACAACTATCCAAACCTTCAGCTTCACGCCCGCGCCGGCCTCGAGTTCGGCGGCACGGTCGCCGCCGGCCCCGTTTTGCCCCACGGAAAATGACGGGAATCCTTTCGAACGTAAAATAAGAAAGAGGGGATTTCATTCGGTTTCTTCCGATCCATTCGCGATGCGCCCTTGATCGCAAGGAGCAACCCACATGGCCAGAAAGAAAAAGGACCGCCGTTCTCAGAAGCAGCCCAGCGGTACCCTCCCTCGACGAATCACGGAGCGTCTCCACGATGCGGCCCAGCTTGTGTCAGCAGGACAACTTGGCCGGGCACGCGATGTTCTAGAAGAGCTGGAGCGGCGCTACCCCAACCATCAGGACATCCTCCTTCTTCTGGCCAACGTTTACCACGACGCCAAGGATTCCGCGGCCTATCAAGCGGCCTGCGAGCGATTGGTGGCCATCAAGCCCAGCGCCGGCTTCACGTTGATGTTGGCCGGAGCCTATTTGATGAACCTGATGCCCCTCCTGGCGCTGCGCACGTTTCACCGCTTCTTGGACCGCTGGCCTGACCATCCGCGCGCCGACGAAACGCGGAAAACTGTGGCCGACTTGCAAAGTAACCTCGATGCGCATCTGGCGGGATTGCAGATGACCGGTCCGGACGCGATGGAAGTGGCGACGTTGCACGAGGAAGTGCGATCTCTGCTGGGACAGGCGAAATGCTCGGAGGCCCGGCGAACAGCGGAAGAGGTGCTGCGACGCCGGCCCAACTTCCTGGCGGCGCTGAATAACATCAGCCAGGCTTACGCTGCTGAAGGACAGATGGAGCAGGCCATCGCAACAGCTCACCGCACCCTGGAGAGCGATGCCGAAAATGTCCACGCCCTGTCCAACCTCACCCGTTTCCTTTACCTCAGCGGCCGGACAGAGGAAGCAAAGGCCTACGCGGATCGGCTCAAGGCCTCTCCCCCAAAGGGTTTTGATGTGTGGACAAAAAAGGCGGAGGCATTCAGTTACCTGGGAGACGACCAAGCCGTGGTCGATGTCCTTCAAGCGTTCGAGCACTTTGCGGATGCGGACCGACAGCCAGCGTCTCCATTTTTCCTCCATCTGGCCGCGGTCGCCAACTTCCGGTTGGGCCATGAGGAGGAGGCCCGGCGGCGCTGGAAGGAGGCGCTGCAACTTCAGCCCGGATTTGCTCCAGCGCGCGCCAACCTGGATGACCTGCGCAAACCCGCGGGCGAACGGCATGCGCCCTGGCCTTTTCCCTTCAACCACTGGGTGACGGAGAAATTTCTGAACGAAATGATCGCTCATTACAGCCCAGCCCGTTCTGCCGCCCTGAAGCAGCCAGACAGGCCACAGACGGCCATCTTTCTGCGGAATCATCCGGAACTGGGCACGCTCCTGCCCGCCCTCCTTGACCGGGGCGACCCATCCGGACGGGAGTTCGGCTTCCGGACCGCTGCGATGGTCAAGACACCCGAGATGCTGGCGATGTTGCGCGACTTTGCCCTCAGTCAGCACGGGCCCGATAGCCTCCGTAGCGAAGCTGCCCAGGCCGCCGTTGAAGCCGGACTCCTACCCCCAGGCCCTGTTCGCCTGTGGATCCAAGGCGAATGGCGCGAGATCCTCCTGTTCGGCTGGGAGGTATCCGGCGAACCGTTCAACCGTCATCATCACAGCCTGCAGGTTCAGGAATTACTGGCCGAAGCTTTCGAGGCATTGCACGAGGGCAAGGCGGAACATTCGGAAGCTTTGTACAAACAAGCCCTGAAGCTGGAACCGGATTCACCCGACCTGCTGAACAATCTGGCCGCGGCGTACCAATCCCAAGGCCGGCATACGGAAGCGGAGGCTCTCGTCCGCCAAATCCACGAGCGCTTCCCCGATTACTTGTTTGGCCGCGTCGGGATGGCCAAGTTTTGCATCCGGGATGGTCGGTTCGCCGAGGCCAAGAAGCTGCTGGATCCGCTCCTGAGTCAGCGATGCTTCCACACCAGCGAGTTTGCAGCACTCGCCGCCGCGGAAATCGATTACTGGCTGGCCCAGAAGAACAAGGACGCAGCTCGCCCTTGGCTCGAGGTATGGGAAAGGACGGTGCCAGACTCACCCATGCTCGCAGTCTATCGCGAGAAGTTTCGTCCCCGCCGCTGGCGCGATTCGCTGCCGTGGTAATCGTGCGCCTCCGGGACACCAGCCTGAAGCGCAAGCAAAAGAAGGAGTTATGCCGTCCCTCCGCTTGCGCTTCAAGCTTGTTGAGCCTCGTTCTCGTCCAGCAGCCTCACCAGCTCCCCCGCTGCCTTCACCTTCTCGAGCTCCCAGCAGGCTTGCAACACCCGATCGGCACGCTCCTTCCCGTAGCGGGGCTGGACCAGCGTGCGGAATTTGTGCTCCACTTCTGCGTCGGTCATCGGATTGCGAGCATGACCGCGGGGAAATTCCACTTCCCGCATCAGCTGCCGGCCATTTTGCAGTCTCACGGTAACTCGATTGGGGATACCGGCCGGATACCGGCTGCTCAGAGCGGCGTCGCGGTGGATGTTCACTTTGGCGACCAGCTCCAACAGGGCCGGATCGGTGAAACGCTCGGGGGCGAATTGTGCCAGCGTGACATCGCCGTCCGCCAGGGCCACGGCCGTGCAATAGGGCAGGCTATGATCGGCAGTTTCGCGCGTCTTGGGCCGCCATTTTTCCGGATCCTTGCCGATGATCTCCACCGCAGCATCAAACGTTTGGATATCGATCGCCGCGACGTTTCGAATGTCCCCGACCTCCGGGCGAAGCTGTAGCGCGGCGTCGATGGCACTTTGTGAGTGGTACTCCGCCGGCCAAAATTTGATGTAGGTTTGCAAAATCATGAATGGCCGACCTTCGCCGCCCAGCGGTCCCAACTCGAAGGGCCCGGTCAACAACTTCATGATGCCCAACTCGCCTTCGAAGATCGGAGCCGGTCCCGTCATTCCCTCCGCCGCGAGGAGAGCCGCGAAGACGCCATTGCGGGCCGCGTTGGCGAAGGCACACCCCTTCCACATGCTCAATTCACCCGCCCGCGTCTGCCGGAGCGCCACATTACACACGCCTGCCAAGCCGACCGCTTGCTTGGAGCGCGCGGCATCGAGCCGAAGAACTTTGCAGGCCGCCAGTGCGGCCGAGATGGCTCCATACGTGACATGATCCCAGCCATGTTTGCGTAAGCTAGCTGCATCGCAAAGCCGGCACTGCACCTCGTAAGCCAGCACAGCGGCCGTGATCAGCTCCCGGCCGTTGGCCTGAGCCATGTCGCCGGCGGCGAGGACAGCCGCCAGGTTATCGCTGGGATGAGCCGGCTCCAAGGAGAGATAGGTATCGTTGTAATCGAGGTAACGGATGAGCAAGCCATTGACGAATGTCGCCCACTCCACCGAGCTTCGAGCACCGCCCAGCAGCCCGGCTCCGGGTCGCCCCTGGACGCGCTCGGCGCAGCGCCGGGCAATCGCGTACGCATCGGCATCCATCGCTCCCACTGCCGTGGCAAACGAATCTATAAACCGTCGCTTCGCCTCATGAACGACTGGCGCGGGCAGCTTCTCAAAGCGAAGCGCGGACGTGTATTCGGCCAGGCGATCAGCGAGCGGTTGGGGCATCGAAATCTCCTTGCATCACGATGGATCCGAGTGGAGCCGGTGGCCACTTTGGTCATTATAACCTTACTCACGGCCGGTTCACGTGGCCGTGTTTTCCTTTGCAACCGTGGGCTCCTTCCAAAGGACGAGCAGGGCAAGGAAGCCGAGCATCGGAACCAGCCCGGCCACCACCACGATCGAGGCATAATCCTGGGTCTGATCGAGCCATTTACCCACGAGCGGGTGCATGCGTGCCGTGGCGTACCAGGTGAGACAGCCGAGCATGCCGTTCACTTTCCCCTGGTGGCGGACGGTCAGCTCCTGCGTGAACGCATAATAAATGGGAAACAAGCCCAACGCACCGAAACCGATGACCAGCAGCAGGCCACAAACCACCATGCGGTTGGCAAGCCACGGTACGGCAACGCTGAATAGCGTGAGGATCATGCAGCAAAGAAACATGAGCCGCCGGCTCCCGTGTACGGTCATGCCGCCGCGTGCCAGGAACAGGGTGGCGAAGCCGATGGTGAGCGAGCCGGCATCGGTGGCCAGGTAATAGCCGGCGGTAAAATAATTCATCTGACTGGGCGTGAAGCCACGATCCTCTTGCAAAAACAACGGCAGCCAAACCCGGAAGAAATGCCAGGTGAGGTTGATCGTGACGGCCATTACCAAACATGCCAAGAACCGTCGATCGGCGTAGATCCGCACGACCGCCGGTCCCCGCAAGCGCTCATAGGGACCCGCGGTAGAGGCCCCCGAGTCGGACTCGGCGGGGGGCAATGTCAGGTCTTCGGAACGAACCGTTGCCAGCCAGAGCAAGACCCAGCCGGCACCGAGCGCGCCAATAACCCGGAAGGGATAAGGCCAGGTGCCCCCGCCACTCACCAGGGCTTGTACGATCAACGGTGTAAACACGGCACCGATGGCGGCCCCGCTTTGCAGGATGCCGTTTCCCAGGGTGCGTTGGTCCGGCCGGAGAATGCGCTGGGTGGTACGGAGGGCACAGGGCCAATTGCCGGCTTCAAAAAGGCCGAGCGCAAACCGGCAGGCCAGCAACGGTACGAAACCTTGTGCAAAACCGGTCAGGAAGCCGGCTATGGACCACCCGAGCAAGGCCGCGGGATAAATCCAGCGCACGTTCCAGCGATCGACGGTCCAGCCGATGGCGAGCGAGCCCAAGGCAAATGCCAGCCCAAAGGCGTATTCGATTTCGCCGTACTGTTCGTTGTTGATCCCGATCTCATCCTTGATGAGTTTCGCCGTCTGATTAATCGTTAGGCGGTCCATGTAATTGATCATGGTCGCCAGCAGCAGCAGACCACAGACCCACCATTTCCATGCGCAGAACGGCGATCGTGGTTGGGAAGGAGGGAGAGGCATGACGGCTGGCGAACCTCGGGGCAGGCGGACGCAACGTGCCCAGTGTAACAGACTGGGCTCCCGGCGACTACGTGCCGCCTCCTCGATCTGTGAACCAATGGTCGGGGTTCCATGACCGTCCCTGCTGCGTTAAGATGATCCCCATCGAAAACTCGTTTCCCTCTCGGTGGCCCATCCCGATGACCTTGAGCGTTTGCCTGCTGACTCGCAACGAAGAGAAAAACATCGCCCGTGCCCTGCGGTCCGTGCGCGGGGTTGCCGACCAGGTCATCGTCGCAGATACCGGCTCCAGTGATCGCACCGTCCCCATTGCGATCGAACTGGGAGCCGAGATTTGCCATGTCGCCTGGCAAGATGACTTTGCCGCCGGACGGGATACCGCGCTCGCCCGGGCCAGGAGCGACTGGATTCTTTGGCTGAATCCTGACGAGGAATTGCTCGCCACCAGTGAGTCCGAGGTGCGCGCATGCCTGGGCCGACAAGAGGCGTTTGGCTACTACGTGATCGTCCACGAATTGGTCGAGGCCGATCAGCCACACAACTATAGCGAAACGACGCAGCTGCGGCTCTTCCGGCGCCGGCCGCAGTTGCGTTCTCAAGGCCGGCTGCATCCGAGTTTCGTGCCACCTTTGGAAGAATTGGCCGAGCACGAAGGGAAACGCCTCTACGTTACCGAAATCCGGCTCCAGCGGCACGCTTATCTGTCGCAACTGACCGAAGCCAAGCTCCGCTGGGCGGCGCGGCTGCTAGAACTGGAGCTTCGGGATCGGCCTGGCCAGCTGCATTACCTCATCCAGTATGGACGGACGCTTCTACTGTTGAACGATCCCACGGCCCACGTAGTTTTGGCCGAGGCGGTTGAGCAGCTTCTGCCGTTGCGGTCCGCGCCCGCGGCACCGCTGCCGGAAGTTCAGCGTCTCCTTGAATATGAGCTAACCGTTTCCCCGGAACAGTCGCGGAGCCGGCTTACCAGGGAAGAAGCCTGTAATCTCGCCCAGCGATGGTTTCCGTACAGTCCAGCGATGCTTTGGCGAATTGGGGAATATTACTTCCAGCGCAATGACTTCCGCCGGGCCGCCGAGTTCCTGGAACGACTCGATGAATGCCGGAGGACGGGCGTCTACGACCGTTCCGAGAGTTTCGACCCGGCCATCTTGGGTGAGCTGGTCGTTCTGAATCTCGGGGTGTGTTACACCCGGCTGTCCCAGCTGGACAAAGCGGAGCGTTGTTTCCTCTCCCTGTTGGAGAATCCGACCTTCCGGGATCGGGCGGCGCAGAATTTAGCACTGGTGCAATCGATGCGCGGACAATCGACGAATATGAATTGAGGAGCCACACCCTGAACAAGCAGCCTCGTCGAATTCTTCCCTCTATTCTTCCCCACTGCGTCCTCGGCGCCTCTGGGCGGCACGCTTTCCAAAAGGGGTGCGCGCAGCGACGCACAACCCGAACCTGGCTCGTGGTGCTCTCGGTTCTGTTGGCTGTTCCAGTCCAATCCCGCGCCGGCCAAGCCGAGAGCCAGCGTCCGCTCATCTGGGCTTCCGATGCCGAGGGGGGGGCGCCGTACATTTTCAAGAGTCCGAAAAACGTCCAGGAGAATATCGGCTTCGAAGTGGATCTGATCAACGCCTTGGCCCAGGAATTGGGCCGGCCGATCCAGTTCAAACAATACAGCTTCCAAAGCTTGATCCCGGGCTTGGAGCGCGGGGAACATGGCGACTTCGATTTCGCAATGGACGGGCTCGAAGTGACGCCGGAGCGCAAGGAACAGGTTCGCTTCAGCCGGCCCTATTACATCTACAAGCTCCAACTGGTTGCCCGCGCCGGGGACAAGCGATTTGAAACGCTGGAGCAATGCCGTGCGTTGGGTGGCACGGTGGGGACCATGGAAGAAACCGCGGCCGAGCGGCTGCTCGCGGAGATGAAGATCAAGAAAGCGAGCTACGACGCCCCGGTGCAAGCGTACGATGACCTCGCCATCGGCCGCATCGATGCCGTGCTCATGGACTTGCCCATCGCCATCTACTACGCCCAGCCGAGACCTGAGCTGCGGTTTGCCGGCGAACCGCTCGGCAAAGGGTTCTACGCCATCGCCTTCTCCAAGCGAAAAGAGACCCTGGCCCAGGAATTCGACACCGCCCTGGAGCATCTGATCCAGAAGGGCACGCTGCGGCGGATCTACGAGAAATGGAACCTCTGGAACGATGACCAAAATGAGTTACTCCTAGCCAAGATCGGCGACATCACCGGGGAATCGGGCAATCTCTGGACCTTGAGTCTTTACCTTCCTCTCCTCCTGAACGGCGCTTGGGAGACGATCGAAATCAGCGTGGTCAGCATGGTGCTGGCGATCCTCCTGGGCCTGATGATCGCCGTGGCCCGGCTGTACGGTCCAGGGCCCCTGCCATTGTTGGCCACGGCCTATGTCGAATTCTTTCGCGGCATCCCGGTGTTGATCCTGCTATTTTTCCTGTATTACGGTTTGCCAGAAGTCGCCAAGCAGGCGGGCCTGAGTATCACACTCGACCTGGGCCC
>Ga0070734_10001937_pt1 | contig 27553 bp, 26 predicted proteins | sample Coa_R1_8_FD_66444 | JGI IMG/M metagenome (GOLD analysis project Ga0070734, IMG submission 66444) | Surface soil microbial communities from Centralia Pennsylvania, which are recovering from an underground coalmine fire - Coalmine... | ecosystem: Environmental > Terrestrial > Soil > Unclassified ... | reverse complement strand
TTTTTCCTCCCCCGTGAGCGAAGCGAACGGTGGGAGGTGCTGAGCGCGGAACGCGCGAAGCGGAGGGGGCTCGCGCGTGATGCTCGCCGCTTCGCGGCGAAAGCCCCCTCCGTCAGCGCGTGAAGGACGCGCGCTGCCACCTCCCACCGCTTCGCGGGGGAGGAAAGAAACGGCGCGGGGGAGGAAAATAGAGCGCGATGCTCGCCAGCAGTTTCCTCTCCCGCGACAGCGGAGGTGGCAGCGCGTTCACCCGCGCTGACGGAGGGCGGCGGTTTTACACCGCCGCAATTTTTCCGCCCGGGCTCGCGACGATCAGCCTGATGATCTCTTCGGTGATCTTCGGCTCGAGACCTTCGGTATGGCCTTTGTCGATCCGCACGATATCGGCGATGAGGCGCCCGCCGCGCGCATCGGGATAGACGAAGATCCTCGCCGTTCCCGGCCGCGGCTTAAGGCCCCACGCTCTGGTCGAATAGCTCTCGCGCAGGGTGTCGTGAATTTTTCCGGGCTCGGTATCGACGACTTCCTTAAGAAGCTGCTTTTTGCCCGCGCCATATTTCTCGGCCCAGGGCGATGATTCGGGAAGCGCCGCGATCTCGTGTTCGCCCGTGGCGTAGATGAACGAGAAATCGCCCTGGAGTTCCGGTGGCGGCGGGAACGCCGGCATTTGACGTGTGACTCCCGGCGGCAAGGGCACGCTGAACCCCGGCGCGCGTTCCGCCGCACCGATGCGTCCGCCGGAGAGGCTGAGCCAGCCGTCAACCCGGTCCCTGAAAAACGCGTGCTCCGCGAGAAGCCGCCGCGCGGTCATGCCGCCCTGGCTGTGTCCGACCAGCCAGAAGCGCGCAATGTTCTTTTTTCCGTATTTGGCCGCCACGTGATCGACGATGTTGTGCAGATGCGCGTCGTCGGCTTCGCCAACCCAGCGCCGCGCCGGCTCCTTCGTCGCGGCGGACGGTGTTGCGATCACCAGACGGTACCGATCTTTGAAATCGGCCACCGGGAAATAGGCGCGCTGCCAGGCACCGACCGAGCCGCCGCCGTGGAGGCTGAGGATGAAGGTGAGATTGCCGCCGCCGCGAAGATCTTCGGGATCATCGAGATAGAATTTCCGGCCGGTCTTCTCGTCGAGCGCTGAGATGCTGGGCATTGTTGCCTCCACTCGTTTGGATTGAAGCTATCAAAATCCCTTTCGCTGTCATCCCGGCGGAGCGGAGCGACAGCCGGGACCTATCCGGCGAGCGTTCGCGAGCCGAAGAGAGTCACCCGTTCGCGGACGCTCGCGCGATGGTTCCCGGCTCGCGCTGGCGCGCGGCCAGGATGACACTTGTTTGCGGGGTGAATGAGGCTACCCCGCCTTCCGCCCGGTGTCTGCGCTTCCCGGTGCCATCGCGTTCAGCACATTGGCCTGGCCTCCGAGCGTGTGCGCAATGCCGGAGAGCAGGGAAAACGCACGGCCGACGAGGACGAAATCGCTCGGCACCTTCACCACCGGATTCTCCCGAATGGTGTTGAAGAGATCTTCCGTCACCTCATCAGTGAACTCGCCGCGAAACTGGCCGCCTTGCGCACGCCGGTTCATCGCCTTCGCGATAAGGAGCAGGGTCGAGGGATCGCCGTTTTTTGTTTCGAAGCCGAGCTGCTGGAAGGCGCGCACCATCGCGCCTTCGTTCGTCGTCATCAGCGAGAACATGAGATTGAAGAGGCCGTAGCCGAAGCCGTCGGGCAGTTCCTTCGACAGCCCGAAATCGAGCAGCACGAAGTGCGGGACGATCCGCCCGCTCCTCGTGCGCACAGGATTGACGAAGATATTGCCGGGGTGCGGATCGGCCTGGAAGAAGCCGCGCGCGAGAATCATCGTTGTGTAGATCCGCATCAGTTCCTGCACCACGTCTTGCGGATCTATGCCGGCGGCCTCGAGCGCCGGCTTGTCGTTGGGTTTGATGCCGGAGAGGAATTCCATCGTGATCACGCGCGCGGTGGAAAGCGCGTGATGGACACGTGGCACGCGCACGGCGGGATCTTCCCGGAAGAGTTCGGCGATGCGTTCGCCGCTCTGCACTTCGCGGCGGAAATCGAGTTCGAGCGCGAGATGCTTGTGCATCTCCTGCACCAGGGGACCGAAGTCCATCGGCTGCGGATCGAGCCTCTGGTAAATGGAAAAAAGCCGCGTGACATTGGCGAGGTCGGTGCGCACGACATCCTGGATATCGGGATACTGGATCTTCACCGCAACCTGTTCGCCGCTCTTGAGACGTGCGCGATGCACCTGCGCGAGCGAGGCCGATGCGACAGGAACAGGTTCGATCTCCGCGAACGAAGCCGCGAGCTTTCCGCCAAGTTCCTCTTCGAGGACCCGGGAGATGTCTTCCCAGGCGCGCGACGGCACCGCGTCATGGCACTGGCTCAGGGTCCTGATGTACTCGGGCGGGAAGACGTCCGAGCGCGTTCCGATCACCTGTGCGAGCTTGATCATCAGCCCGCGCAGCCGGATCGCATTGCGATAGACGAGCCGCGCGTTTGCCTCATGCAGCCGCGAGAGGTCGCGCTTCCCGGGATCGCGGCCGGCCACGCGATCGAATGACCGCAGAACTTTGTAGCTGCCATAGACCCGCGCGGCGAGCGCGGCCGTGCGTGCCGAGCGGCTGAGGCGCGCGAGCGGGTTCATGGTCCGGTTCGTCTATTGCGCGGCGAGTGCCGAGGCGGCCGCGTCCGGATCATCCAGATAGCGTGCCGGCGGTTGCCATTCGGTCTCGAGCGCATCGAAGCGCTGGATCAGTTCCTCGACGTCCTTGACCACGCCCTTGGCCGACGCGCGGATCGTTTCATGCAGCTGGTTTCGCCGCTCGCCGCGCTGGCGAAGGGAAAAGCGCAGGAAACGATCGAGCAGGCGCTGCACCATCTCGTTGCCCGCATATTCCTTGCCGTCATCGCCCACCAGCGTGCGCGCTGAAATTTCGGAAAGTGCGGTGCGCAGATATTCGACATGCGGTGATTCATCGGAACGGATGTAGCGCACCATGTCGGCGGCGGCTTGCGGTGCATCCGAGACGTCCGGATCAGCCAGCACCTCTTCGGCCCAGCGGAAGGTCGAAGCGGCGAACACCTCGATGATGAGCACGTTCATCATGAAGCCGAGTACGCGCTCGACATCCTCGTGAAGCTCCGGAAGCGCGCGGGCGCTGCGGTTGCGGTTCCCGCGCCGGCCCATGATGGCCATCAGGATGTCGCCCGGGACCTTCGGGTTCGAGAGTGCGAGATCGCGCGCGGCCTCCCACATCTGCTTGTGGCCGCCTTCTTCGCCCCAGCCGGCTTCGTCGCGCGCATGCGCCTCAAACAGGCCCTGGGTCAGGTGCGCAAGTGCGGTGCCTGTGACGTTTTCCCGGATGAAGCTTTCGAGCGGCGGCACGGGCAGTTCGCGGATGGTGGCGCCGAAGCCTTCGACAATGGCGATTTCGGTGAGCGTGCGGATCATCGGCTCGCGCACGCCTTCCTTGAGCAGCAGTTTGGCCTGCGCAACGCTTGGAAGATGCGGCGGCACTGCGTCCTTCGGCACTTCGACGAGGGGGAGCGGCGAGGTTTTCAGATGTTGCTCCTGCCAGGCCTTGACCGCCGGATTGCGCCACAGCGTGCGCGGCGAGACATAGCGGCCGTCGGCATCGAAGCCGCCATGGCAACGCACCCCGCCCGCGATCAGAGGAGCATCGAGTTTCGGGCTCGCGAGCAGCTCGTCCAATTTGAATTCGAGCCGGGACTCGTGAGTCGCGCTTGCTATGGCCATGAGAAAACTCCTCGTTGGGAAATGGAACGGACTCTAGCCCCGTGGAGACGGAGAACCTCTTTGCAGCGCCAGGTCGGCGCCCAGAAAATCGATGGCACGGCGCAGCGCGGCGAGCGCCGCCTCGTTCCGGCGTGCGGACCGATGCTTCAGGCATTCGTCGACGAGCTCGGCGAGCTTGGAGAAATCTTTCGGCAGACGGCGGCGCGTTTCGCGCAGAGGTCCGGACGACAGCAGCGCGCGCACGCGGCGCGCCAGCATCTGCCAAACCCTATTGCCGCTCATGTCGGAGACGACGACGAGAATGTCATGCGCGGCGGCGGCGCGCGATTCCTGGTCGCGCTTCGGATCTGCCATGACGGCGCTCAGGGCACGCAGGTGTTCGGCTTGCGCGGCGTTCGCGCGCTCGAGCGCGAGCCGCGCCATTTCGTAAAGTGCGGGCCGCACCACTTCGTGCAGATCTTTGACCGTCTTCATGTCGATGCGGCCGTTGCGGAAGATCATCGCCGGAAGCAGATCGAACGAGGCTTCGACAATCGGCTGTACCGTGGCGCCATCGCCATGGCGCACGCGCACGAGATTGAGGCTCTCGAGCACTTTCAGCGCATCGCGGATGGACGCGCGATTGACGTCGAATTCGCGCGCGAGCTCGCGCTCCGGCGGAAGCTTCGTCCCCGCCGGAATGCGGCCATCGAGAATGGCGTCGCGCAGCTGGCCTGCGATGTCTTCATGGATCCGCCGCCGTGCGGCGGGGCGGAAATCGATCATGCGCTCGGATTTTTCGGCGAGGCTCATGTGGCCACTTATCCAGTGGTCCAACCAATTTGCAAGTCGCCAATTCCGAGTTCCCCGAGTTCCGCTCGAACCCATCCGCTCGCTAAGGAATCGCAACCGCCCTTTCCACGCAGGAAAGCGCGATGTCCACTGCCCGCCGCATCAGGCGCTCGTGGCCTTCGGGCGGCAGATGCTGTTCGAGGATTTCGATCGGCCCGCCCCGCTTTCCATAGGCGAAGAACACAAGACCGACGGGATTGCCGTCTTCGTCCGGCTCGGGTCCGAGGACGCCGGTAATCGCGAGCGCGATGTCCGCCGGCGAGCGCGCGAGCGCGCCTTCGACCAGCAGCCGCGCGACCTCAGCGTTGACACTGCCCTGCGTCTTCAGGAGCTCGGTGGGAACACTGAGCATCTCCGCCTTGCACTCTTGCTGTACTCGACGAACCCACCCTGCAAGGCGTCACCGGCGCCATCGGCTTGCGCCAGCGCCGAACAGATGAGCCCGCCCGTACAGGATTCGGCTGTGACAAGTGTCATCTTGTTGTGAACGAGGCGGTCCATTGCCTCCTGCGCCCTGAGCACGAGATCGGAATCGATGCAGCTGGGGCTCATGAGGTTGGGATCGGGCCGGCCCGCATTCATGAAGCTTCTACGAACGACAGCACGGGAGCGTTCCGCGAGCACGGCCAGTAGCTTATGCGAAAGCGCATGTGTGCGCCCGGCAACTGGATCGGAGGAGTCCATCGCGGTAGGTTTGGCGTTCGAACGGATCTCCGATTTGCAAAGTCCGGGATCCATTCAAAACGCGGAGGACCTCATGAATTTCCGAACAAATGTCGCTTCAAGATTGTGTTATGCGGCCATCCTCGGTGCCGGCCTCTTGGTTGCTGCGGCCGGGCCCGCCTCTGCCTACATTGTCTGCAACGATGACGGCGACTGCTGGCACGCTCACACCAGATATCATCAACCCGGCGTGCACTTCGTCTATCATGACGACGACTGGTACTTCCATCACCATTGGGGTCATGACTGGGATCGCGAGCATGACTACGATTACGATTCCGATCGTCACTATCGCTGGCGCGACTATCACGAAGGCCGTGGCTACTGGCGCGATGGCGTGTGGATCACCTTCTGAACAACAGAATCGATTGACGTCGAAAGTGCCGCAGCATCCCTGCGGCACTTTTCGTTTGCGGATGGAGAAGTGTTGCTGGCTGCTTCTGCGCCTGGTCCCCGCCGCAGCGCAAGCTCAGCTGTTTGCCCGGCCCTGCCGACCTCGCATCGCAGGCAGTTCCAGACTTCGCATGTCACACATCCGCCCGCTAGCATGACAACCGAGATCACACATCAGGGGCAATCATGTCACTCTCGGACCTGGCGTCACTGGGCAGCTTCGTCAGTGGTGTCGCCGTGCTCGTGTCGCTTGTCTTCCTCTATTTTCAACTTCGACAGGTCAGCAGCCAGGTAAAGCAGGCTGAGAAGAACCAGCGTGCGGTTCTCAATCACGGTTACATCACGCGCGTGACGGAGTACCTGCGATGGTATGCCGAGTCTCCCATCAATGAGCTGAGAGCGCGGGTCATCGCCGGCGACACATCCTTCACGGCAGAGGAGCTGCTGCGCTTGCAGATGGCGTTTCGTGTTACGCTTCTCAGCGCGCAGGATGCTTATCTCCAGCATAAGGCCGGGCTGGTCGATTCCATGACTCTGGACAACTCCATGCGGAGCGTCAGGACGACCTGGCTCGGTCAATCCGTTTACCGCGCACTTTGGCGGCAACAGGCTCCGACGATTGCGCCGGAATTTGCCGAGGTGATCGAACAGATGCTGAAAGAAACGCCGCTGGCCAAGCCCATCGATGCGGTTTCGACGTTTCGGGCGGACCTCGCCGGCATCGCCTGACGGACGCGATGCGAGAGCTCCGGTGACGGGAGCAACGTTCCCTGAAATCGCCGCCCGATTCTTCGCGCGGTGACAGGCTGCAAATGCGGAGTGTTGCTCCTGTCACCTAATTCTTTCTCCTTGCAGCTTGCTTCTGGTTGGCCGGAAGGCGGGGTCTCAACGAGCGGAGAGGCGCTTGCGCGCGATGGCAGCGCTATCGCAGGGAACTCTTCCGGAGGTGATCGATTTCCTCGTCCGGAACCTCTCCACTAGAGTCGCAGAAGCATTGGTCTGAAGAACCTGGCCCCGCTCTACGGCGCGCCGGTTTGATGTGACGCGGAGGCCACCTTGGCTCAAATCAGCGGCGACAAGCCGACCATTCCCCTCGCGGCGACAGGCATCGAAGGTCTGGACGATGTGTTGCAGGGCGGGCTTGCACGGGATCGCGTGTTCCTTCTGGAGGGCAATCCCGGTACCGGAAAGACGACGATCGCGCTGCAGTTCCTGCTGGAGGGGCGGCGTCAGGGCGAACGCGGGCTTTACATCACGCTCTCCGAAACCGCCGGCGAACTGGCGATAAGCGCCGCGTCCCATGGCTGGTCCCTAAACGGCATCGATGTCTTCGAGCTTTTGCCTCCCGAAGATCTGCTCGACGAGCAGCAGCAGCAGAGCCTCCTCTATTCCTCCGACCTCGAGCTGGGCGAAACGACGAGGCGCATTTTTGAGGCGTTCGATAACGCCGGGCCCGATCGCGTCGTCCTCGACTCTCTTTCCGAGATTCGCCTGCTTGCGCAGAGCTCCCTGCGCTACCGGCGTCAGATTCTCGCCCTCAAGCACTTCTTCGCAAAGCGGCAGGTTACGGTGTTGCTGCTCGACGATCTGACGACCGATGTCAACGACAAGACCGTACACAGCGTGGCGCACGGCGTGATCCGACTGGAAGAGCTGGCTCCCGACTACGGAGCGGAAAGGCGCCGCCTGAAGGTCGTGAAATATCGCGGGCAGGCCTACAGAGGCGGATACCACGACTTCGTCATCGCCACCGGTGGCGCCCGGGTATTTCCCCGGCTGGTCTCAGCGGAACACAAGCGCGGTTTCCGGCGCGAGAAGCTCGAATCGGAAAGCGCAGAACTCAACGCGCTCCTGGGTGGGGGAATCGAGCGGGGATCGAGCGTGCTTGCGCTCGGACCCGCCGGATCGGGCAAGTCGATCCTCGTCCTGACGTTCGTCGCCAATGCGATAAGGCGTGGGGAAAAAGCGGCGATATTCCTGTTCGACGAGGAGCAGGGACTGCTCATTGAACGATCCAAAGGCATCAATCTCGATCTCGATCAGATGCTCGGGACGGGATTGCTCACAATACAGCAGGTGGACGCCGCAGAGCTCTCACCGGGCGAGTTTGCCCAAAGCGTCAAACGCTGCATCGAGAGCGGCGCGCAAAGCATCGTGATCGACAGTCTGAACGGCTATCAGGCCGCAATGCCGCAGGAGAATGCCCTTGTTCTCCACATGCACGAGCTTCTGCAATTCGCGAACCGGCAAGGTGCGACGACGTTCCTGACCGTCGCGCAGCACGGGCTCGTCGGCGAAATGAAGTCGCCGGTCGATCTCACCTATCTCGCAGATACCGTGATCCTGCTCCGCTATTTCGAAGCGCTCGGGCGGGTTCGGCGTGCAATGTCGGTGATGAAGAAGCGCACCGGAAGGCACGAGGACACAATCCGGGAATACCTGATCGACAAACGCGGGCTGACGCTGGGTGAGCCATTGACGAACTTCCAAGGCGTCCTGCGCGGCGTTCCCATACTGAGGAATGAAAGCCCGGCCCCTATGCTCAGAGGCGCGGACGAGTGAGCCTGGAGTCCTCCGAGCGCAGCCTGATATTGGCGCCGCAAGGCCGTGATTCAAAAGTCGCGGCTGCAATGCTCATGGAGGCGGGGATTGCGAGCGAAATCTGCCCGAGCCTCGCTGCCCTCGTCAGCGAGCTCAGGCGCGGTGCCGGCTTCTGCATCGTGACGGAAGAAGCGCTCAACAGAGCCGACCTTCAAGGCCTCGCTGCATGGCTCGAGGCGCAGCCCGAATGGTCCGATATTCCATTCATTCTGCTCACTGCGAGGGGTGGCGGGCTCGAGCGCAATCCCGCTGCGGCCCGCTTTCTCGAGATCCTGGGAAACGTAAGCTTCCTCGAGCGGCCGTTTCACCCGACGACGCTCCTCAGCCTAAGCAATGCCGCCTTGCGCGGCCGCAGGCGTCAATACGAGGCTCGCGCTCGCCTGGCCGATCTCCATGAACAGGGCCGCCGCCTGACCGAAGCAAACGCAACGCTGGAGGATCGCGTTCGCGAACGCACCGCCGCTCTCAAAGCGGCGTATGAAAAAGTCGTGGAAGAAAGCACCCAGCGTGCCACGGCCGAAGAGCAACTGAGGCAGGTTCAAAAGCTGGAGATGCTGGGTGAGCTAACCGGCGGGGTCGCGCACGATTTCAACAATCTCCTGACCGCCGTGCTCGGGAATCTGTATCTCATCCAGAAACACCTTCCGGAAAAGGATCGGAAGGGAGAGCGCTTCGTCGAGAACGCCATTCAGGGGGCCTCGCGGGGCGCGGCGCTCACGCAGAGACTGCTCGCCTTCGCGCGGCGTCAGCGGCTGGACGTCGCGCCCACCGATGTTGTCGCGCTCATCGGCGGGATGAAAGACCTTTTGGAACGCGCGGTGGGACCTGCGTTTGCGTTCTCGTTCGAGCTTCCGCCCGGCGAAGCTATTGCGATGATAGATGCCAATCAGGTCGAGCTCGCGATCCTGAATCTCGCGGTCAACGCGCGGGACGCGATGCCCGATGGCGGTGAAATCGTCATCGGCGTCGACCGCACGAAGGGGAGAGGCGGTTTGCCTGCCGACCAGTACATCCGGATATGGGTCAGCGACACGGGAAGGGGAATGGACGAAGAAACGGCAAGGCGCGCTGTCGAGCCTTTCTTCTCTACAAAGGAACTCGGGAAAGGGACCGGCCTCGGTCTCTCGATGGTTCACGGGCTCGCAAATCAGTTGAACGGAGCCCTTCGTCTCCACAGCCGTGTTGGTGAGGGCACGCGCGCCGAGCTTTATTTTCCGGCCTCGCTGCAACCGGCTGCCACGCGGGACGCCGAGCCTGCAGACGCCACGCCCGCGCTCAGGCGGTTGCGGATTTTGCTCGTGGATGACGATCCATTGGTCGCCATGAGCAGCGTCGACATGCTGGAGGACCTCGGTCACGAGGTGATGGAAGCGAATTCGGGCAAGCAGGCATTGGCGCTTCTGCAAAAAAGCCAGGGTCGCTTCGATCTGCTGATCACCGACTTTGCCATGCCGGGAATGAACGGGGCGCGACTCATCGAGGCGGCGAGACAATCGTGTCCCGATCTCCTGATTTTGCTGGCGACGGGTTATGCAGAACTCCCTGGCGGAGCGTGCGAGGACATCGCGCGAATTGAAAAGCCCTACACGCAGGAACACTTGGCTGCCGAGATCGCGAAGGTCGTCCAGGCAGGGCAGGCACAGGCAGCCCTCGCGCGCGATCGCGGGACCACCCCGGCAAGTCTCCACCACACGCGGTGAGCCGTCAGCCGGCTCGCGAAGCCTGACATCGACGCCTTGGATCGAAGGCTCCAAGGCGGACATGAGGCCAAGCATGTCGAGTGCACAGGAGTAAGGGCACCTTCTTGGACACTACTACAGAAGGCAACGGCGTAGTCCGCGCACGAAAATCCACCGCTCACGTCACCGTTCCTGATCCGGGCATCCCTGCTAGTATCTCTCGAGGGGGCGGCATGACTGTCAGCTTCGGCACGAACGCACTATCGCGCGACACGATCGCGACGCTGCTGACCTATGTCGAAGGCAAGAAGAAGGACTTCGCGTGGGGTTCGAATTTCCTGATGTGGCAGCCCACGCTGACAATCGCAACCGGCGTGGTGCTTACGCATGGTCTGCCCGGCGAAATGGCCGACCGGATCTATAACGAGTTGGTTGAGAGAAAAACGTTGCCCTACTTCCCGGCGGCGCGGTCGATAATGTTCTATTCGTGGTTTCCAGGCAGCAGCATTACCTGGCACACCGACTACGAAGACAAGAATTCAATGACAATCTACCTGTGCAAGGATTGGGACCCCAACCACGGTGGCGAGTTTTGTTGGAGGGACTGGGATGCGGCTTTTTCCAAGCACGGCTCCAACGGTCCGCCGGATGTCTGCAGGATGCGTCGTCCCAGCTTCAACGAATACGTCTACATGACGGACGCCGAGTGGCACGCAACCACAATCACCGCACCCAGCGCCCCTCCGCGGCTTACACTGCAGATGTTTTTTGCCAAGCCAGGCGGCGCAATCGATGGCAGGCAATCGGAGTCGGTAGTCACGATCGGCCGCCAAAGCGAATTGATCCCAAATGATGAGGTCGCGCAGGAGAACGGTAGTGTTATGGACGAGCGAGTGTCCGTGACCCTTCTGTTGCGGAACGGACATCAACGCAGGCTCGCCATGGCGGCCAGCGATCCCGCACTCAAGTCCTTGCTCGAGGTTCTCGCGAAAAGGAACGACGAGAAGCTTCAGAGCACGGTTTTCAATCTAGAAATCGAGGACGGTGCTGGCTCCCTGGTCTTTGGCGCGTCTGATCTCGTTGCACTCACCTCGGAGCCGCCGCTCAGTGTCGAGGTTGAGACGCCCGGAGCCGGTTTGAGCACCCGACGTTCCGCGGCGATTCTGGGAGAACCATGGCCTGCGCTGGGACTCGTCGAGCCTAGCCACAATCCCGTAGGAACTGCATTGGCCCTGGCGGATCTAGCTGAAGCCCGGTCGCGCGACCTCATCCTCCTCCACTGTCCCGTCGAGCTTTCACGATACGGCGCCACAACCGTCGGCCGCGGCGGAGCGCTGGTGCGCTCCTATCTCAATGAGTTGCTCGAGCCTTCGCCGAATCCCGAGCAGGTGTTGATAGACTTCGATTTGCGGCAATCGCTCAAACTTGCCGATGCACGTGTCTTCGACCTCGGCAATATCCTATTCAGCATGGGCCGCGAGCCTGCCAACGCCGCATGGGCTCGCTGCGCGGAAGTTTTGACCGAGTGTTTTCATCGCCGTGCCGTGCCGGTTCTGCTCGGCGGCGATCACACCGTGACCTACGCCGCGCTCGAGGCACTCAACCGCGTATTGCCGGCCTTCGGCGTGATTCACTTCGACGCCCACCACGACTTCTATGCCAGCGGCGACCAAGGCGCGGACAGCACGCTGACACATGGCAATGTATTTCACTTTGCTCGTCGTCTCAGTGGTCTGCGTCATCTATTTCAGATCGGCTTGCGCGATGTGTATCGCCCCGCGCCCAATGCCCGGCCGGTCGGTGACGGCATTTTGCCTGAGTTCGTTTCGGCGAGGGAAGCAGCCCAGCGGGAGCCCGAGGCCATCATTGCGGGCCTTCGCCCTGAACTGCCCTACTACGTAACATTCGACGTCGATGTCCTCGACCTGGCCCGCCGGTCCGGGACCGCGACGCCACTACGCGGCGGCCTTAGTCGTGACGTGCCATTCGATCTACTGCGCGCGATCTTTGCGCGTATTCCGGTTTGCGGACTCGATTTTGTCGAAATCGCTGAAAGCGAAGACGGGCGGTCCGAGACCGCAGACTTTGCGGCACGCGCGGTCCTCATGTTCCTATTCTCGCTTCGCTCCCCAGATCCGCTCAGCAGCTACGTCTTTTCGTGAATGACCGCGACTCGGACCGAGGTCCAAGCCACAAGAATGACCGGGACCGATCCAAGCTGGCCGCCTGAAACCGAGGTGACGGTCGCCGTCGAACTTCTGCTGGATGATGGGCTTACGCGACGCAGCCAGTTTTCGGCGACGGATCCCGTGCTTGGTGCTTTGCTAGAGGCAGTGTCCCAACGGCACAACAGGGCGCTTCAGGCAAGAATCTTTGCAGTTCAATCGGACACCGGCCCGCTGAGGTTTGCTGGATCTGCGCTCGCAGGTATTGCCACGCATCCGCCCCTTTCGATCGAGGCTGGGCCGCGCTCCACCGCCACCTTCAGTGATCGGCGCTCGGGCAAGACATCCGCGATTCTTGTCTCCATGCCATTCTTCTCGACCTTCAGCCCCAGCCTTCAGATCGGACTGCTCGCCGCCATCGGGCGTCAGTGCGGCCACGCAGTCGACACACTCCATCTGAATGTGGAATTTGCCGCGGGCATCGGGCTTGAACTGTACGAAGCTTTTGGCAGCTACCGCTATCCCGAACTCGGCAACTGGCTCTTTGCCCTAGACGCGTTCCGTGACCAGGCCGTCGATCTCGAAGGACGTCTCCTCACAGAATATCCCGAAGTTGAGGAGCTGCTGCGTGCCCATGGATTGGACGCACGCGCGCTGCATCGCCTGCGGAACGAAGGCGTGCCGGCCTACCTCCGCTTTGCGGAAACCATCGTCGATTGGTCGCGCTACTCCGTCGTTGGGTTCTCCTCGACGTTCCAACAGAACACCGCCTCCCTGGCCCTTGCTCGCCGACTCAAGGAACGGCATCCCAATCTTCTCATCCTGTTCGGCGGCGCGAATTTCGATGGAGAGATGGGTCGCGAAATCGTTCGCGCCTGCCCGTGGATCGACTATGCGGTCGAAGGTGATGGCGACGAAGCATTCCCGGCTTTTCTGACCGCGATCGCCGAGGCGCGTTCTCCCGACGATATTCCAGGCGTCTTCTCGCGAACGAGACGTTCCCCCGGCCGCAGCATGTTCGGAAAACTCGATGATCTTCCCGTCCCCGACTATCGTGAGTTCTTCGAACGCGCCGGAAAATTTGCAATCTATTCCGGGCGCGAGTTCCGATTGTTCTTCGAAGCATCGCGCGGGTGTTGGTGGGGCGAGAAGCATCATTGCACCTTCTGCGGCCTCAATGGGGCAGCGATGCACTTCCGCCAGAAGAAGGCAGAACGCGTTCTCTCGGAACTCGCTGAACTGCACCGCGAATATGGCACCAGACACTTCGGTGCCGCCGACAACATCATGCCCGCCGATTTCTTGCGCGAGCTCGTACCGGCCCTGATCGAAAAGAAAGCGGATTACAATCTCTTTTTCGAGATCAAGGGCAACTTGACACGACAGCAAATCGAATCCCTGAGCCGAGCCGGCGTTCGCAAACTCCAACCCGGGCTCGAGTCGCTGAACTCGGCCGTTCTTAGACTGGTGCGCAAAGGCATTCGTGCCGCGCAAAACGTCAATCTTCTGCGCTGGGCCTCGTACTATGGTGTGGAGATCCACTGGAATTTTCTTTGGGGGTTTCCCGGCGAGCTTGAGGCGCATTACGACGACCAAGCGGAATTGATTCCGAGTCTCGTTCATCTGAAACCGCCCGGATCTTTCGGCCGGATTTGGCTCGAGCGATTTAGCCCGTTCCACTTCGACCGGAAGCAATTCCCCGTAAGACGTCTTGAGCCTCATCGAAGCCTCGACTTCATCTATCCTGCCCACATCGATCGCATGAAGGTCGCTTATATGTTCGAACACGAGTTCGAGCAGGAGTTACCAGAAGTCGCGTATCGCGAAGTGGCTCGTCGGCTTCGCGATTGGCAGGACAGGTGGCAGAACGAGGCGTCCCCTCGACCGTCACTCACGTTCCATGCCTCGTCGGAAGGATTGAAAATTGACGATCGAAGGAATCCGGCCCTACCGCGCACCATCAATCTCGACGTCGATGCGGCGCGACTCTATCTCGCCCTTAGCGAGCGGCCCCTGAGCGCCAATGCTCTAACAGAAAAGGAGTCCGATCTGGCGCCCGCCCAAGTAAGAGAGAGACTTGTTCGCCTCGTCGATCATGGACTCGTGATGCACGATGAAGATCTGTTTCTCTCGCTCGCCATTCCATCGACGGAGGCCGACCGAACATTCAGCGACTTCAAGACGGAGAGAGCGTGAGCCACAGCCGGGCGCATGCTCCCCGTCGACGGATCGCCGTGACTCTGCTTCTGGCGGGAGGGCACGAGCAACGTCTCTCGCTCAAGGCGACAGACCCAGTCCTGACGGCACTTCTCGGGAGCGTTGCAAGCCGGGAAAATTCAAGGACACGATCGACGATATTCAACCTGGAGACGGAAGATGGAAAGGGCTCCGTTGTCCTTGCGGCGTCGGATGTGATCGCGATCTCGACAACTCCGGCCATCTCGATCGACTTGGCTCGCCATCGCGTGAATTTTGAAGCACGGCATATGAAGGTGGAGAATTATCTACCAACTGAAGCCGTTGCTGCTCTTCTCAAGTTCGTGGAAGATCGAAAACACGACTTTCGCCCGTCGCGAGCAACAGGCCATACGCCTTCGGAAGGCAAGTCCTTACGGGTGCTGAACGAGCTGGGAGCATTCGGTCACATGTTTCGCGAACGTGTGCGGATCGAGTTGCCGCGGATATTGGCGCGCCTGCGCATCCCGCCATTTCCGTTGTCTGAAATCGACTGTCAGCTTCTCGCCTACGGCGACGGTCATCACCTGGGCCGCCATCGAGACAAAGGACCGCCGCCAGGCACGTCGCGCATCGTCAGCTTCGGGTACTACTTCCACCGCGAACCCCGGCGCTTCGATGGTGGCGAATTGCGCCTTTACGACGGGATCGTCGAAAACGGACAATACACCTCGTCAGAAACCGCCACGGATTTGAGCCCGCCGAGCAACACAATGGTGTTCTTTCCGAGCGCTTCCTACCACGAAGTGTTGCCAATCCGGTGCCCTTCGCGGCGGTTCGGCGACGGCCGTTTCGTTATCAATGGCTGGGTCCACAGGGCGTCTTGATATCCTGGTTCAGCTTTACTTTCGGGGAAAAGACGCGATGCAGGGCGTGAGGCGAAAAGCAGGAATCCCTGAGAAAGCGGTTGTCGTGACCATTCTGCTCACTGGGGGTCATCAGAAGACCATCAAACTCGCCCCTTCCGATCCTTCCCTGGCGCGCCTGCTCGAGGTCATAGCAAGAAAGGATGATCCGATCCTCCGCCGGACACTCTTCAACTTAGCGAGCGACGACGGGGATGGCTCGCTCGTGTTTGCAGCGTCCGACGTCGTAGCGCTTTCCGCCCAGCCTGCGATCTCGATCGATCTCGAACGGCAGAACCCGGAGGTGATCTTCCCGCGCGTTGTCCGAGATGCCTACCTGCCAGAGAGGAAAGTCGAAGAACTGCTTCGCTTCGTGCAAAAGCGCGCGGCCGGATTCCGTCGCTCCAAGGTGACAAGCAACGATCCGGCGGCTCGGCGATCATTGGTCCTCTACGAACCCGCGAAAATCTCGGAGATGTTTCGCGAGCGAATCAAGCGAGATCTGCCATCGGTCCTGGAACAGCTCAGAATTCCATCTTTCCAGATCGACGAGATCGAGTGCCAGGTCACCGCGCACAATGGCGGGCATTTCTTTCGCAAGCACAACGATGCTGGCGACGCCGGGACCTCAGCCCGCATTGTGACATTCGTCTATTATTTCTTTCGGGAGCCGCGTCGATTCGAGGGCGGATCCCTTCGTTTTTACAAGGGCATACTGGAGGATGGAGTCTTTCGAGCGGGTGGATTCGAGGCCGATTTCGAGCCCGCCAGCAACACCATGCTCTTCTTTCCGAGCGCTTGTTTCCATGAGGTGCTGCCCATAAAGTCCAGACGGGGCAAATTTGGCGACGGTCGATTCACGGTCAACGGCTGGGTGCGCAAGGTTTTGTAAGGGTCGCTCACATCATCGCGTTTGGTCGTGCCGCCAACGACAAGAACGGAGACAGAAGCGATGAGACGCCCAACCAAACCCGTTAAGGTCGTCCTCACTGCATCGGTCGCACTTGTCGCCTCACAAGCATTGCAAGGCACAACCACGGAAGCGCGCGCAAAGCCTGAGGACCAATGGCGCGCCGTGCAACAAAGCATCGAGAATCAGGCGCGAACGCAAGCTGACGAAACGGGTCAGCTGCGCGTCGCGGTAGACCCTCCACTTCAGCCCTACAGCAGTCCCCCCACCAGTCCGACCCCAATGCGGCCGCATCCGCCGTCCCGGCTGATGATGTCTACTGTGAAGCATCATAAGCGGCACCCGCGGTCCTCGAATCTGATGAACGAGCCGAAACCACCCCCTCATCCGGGCGGCAAATCGCAGTAGGCCAGTTCCGTAGAACCTGCTGGGCACCCAATCAAAGCAGCGCCCGAGACAAATTCCTGTGTCGCACGCGAGCCGAGCACACGCGCGATCGCCGCACTCAATCCCCATGCAAGCGAGCCCAGCGGGCCTGCGAGGGTTTACGAAGGCGCTTGCCAGGATCGAGCCCTGACGGATCGGCGCGATTCAGGCGCGCATTTCTCTGCGCGTCAGCGCAGCAATCCACGAACATCGGAGACTGGTTAGGCCCACCACCCTGCTGTCGCGTTCATCCTTTCGCTGTTGCCGCGTCGAGGAGCGAGATCAGGCCCTGAAGCAACTGCGTGGGTGTCGGCGGACAGCCCGGAACGTGCAGGTCGACCGGCACGGCAGAAGAAATCCCGCCGACACAGGCATAGCTCCCGGCGAACACGCCGCCATCCCGCGCGCAATCGCCCGCCGCGATCACCCATTTCGGATCCGGCGTGGCGGCGTAAGTGCGCTCGAGGGCCTCGCGCATGTTCTTCGTCAGCGGCCCGGTGACCAGAAGGACATCGGCGTGGCGCGGAGAGGCCACGAAATGAAGGCCGAAACGCTCGAGATCGTAGAAGGCGTTGTTCAGCGCGTGGATTTCAAGCTCGCAGCCATTGCAGGAGCCCGCATCGACCTGCCGGATCGAAAGACTGCGGCCGAGCTTCCGCCGCGCGCGCTCATCGAGCGAACGCGCGAGCTCGGCCATCATCGCCTCGTCGGCAGGCGGCGGCGATTCCGTCAAGGATCCGCGCAGGCTTTCCAGGAGAAGATTGCGCATGGCCTAGAGATCGTGTCCCGAATACGAGCAGTTGAAGGATTTATTGCAGAGCGGAAAATCGGCGACGATGTTCCCCTCGATCACCGCCTCCAGCAGCGGCCATTGAAACCAGGATGGATCGCGCAGATGGCAGCGCGCGACGGTGCCGTCCGGCGCCATGCGAATCCAGACGAGGATGTCTCCGCGAAACCCTTCGACCATCGCGATGCCTTCGCCCGAAGTGTCGCTCGCGACCGTCTCCGCGCGCAAAGGCCCCGGACGCAGATGGCCGAGGATCTGGGCGATCAGGGCGAGGCTCTGTTCGATTTCCCGGATGCGAATCCAGACGCGCGCGTTGACGTCGCCTTCTTCGAGCACCGGCACCTCGAAGCTGAGCCGTTCATAGGGCGCGTAGGCAGAGGCCTTGCGCGCATCGAAGGCGCGACCAGATGCGCGGCCGATGAACCCGCCGCAGGCGTATTGCCGCGCCAGCTCCGGTTTCAGATATCCCGTGCCGACCGTCCGGTCCTGGAGAGAGGCCGTCTTGTCGTAGAGCTCGCGCAATCGCGGAAGCCTGCTCGCAATGTCGCGCGTCAGTTGCGTGAGCGTTTCAGCGCCGTCGCCGGAGAGATCGCACGCCGTGCCGCCCACACAGATGCGATCGCGCATCAAACGGTGTCCGAAACAGGACTGGGCCGCGCGCAAAACGCGCTCCCGCAAGATCGCGCATTGCGCCTGCATGATCGCAAACGACGCGTCGTTGCAAATGGCACCGAAGTCACCGAGATGATTGGCAATGCGCTCGAGCTCTGCCATCAGAGCGCGCAGCCACACTGCGCGCTCAGGAACCTCGATGCCGAGCGCGGCCTCCGCCGCCATGGCAAAGGCCCAGGCATAGGCGACGGTGCTGTCTCCCGAGGTGCGGCCCGCAAGTTTGATCGCGCGATCGAGATCGCCGCCCTGCATGAGCGCCTCGATGCCCTTGTGGACATAGCCCAGGCGTTCTTCGAGGCGCACGATCGTCTCGCCCGCGGCGGTGAACTGGAAGAAGCCCGGTTCGATAATTCCGGCATGCACCGGGCCGACAGCGACCTGATGCAGGCTTTCGCCTTCGACGGGCAGGAATTCGTAAGACGTCTTGCCGTCCGTGGACGGTTCGGCGGCGGCCAGAGGATGTTTCACGCCCCAACGTCCATGGTCTAGCCAGGGGCGGCGATCCGGCGCGCCTTCGGCTTCGAGTCCGAAGAGATTGCGAATGGCGCGCTCCAAACGGATGGCCGGAGGATGGAACTGCGCGACGGACGGATATCGCCGGCCAACGCACTCCAAAGAGAGAACAGCGATCGCGGTGGTGTCGCTGAGCGCGAGATGGACGGTCGCGCCGTCGGCCCAGAGGCCGGCGAGATCGAGACCGCCTTCGTCCAGCATCTTTGCCGCACGGATCCAATCGCTCGAGTCCACGACGGCGCGCGGCCAGGGACGATGATGGGCGAGGGGCCGCGCGTCAGTCAGTCTGTCGAGGAGCGCCATTGCCATCTCACCCAAGCTGACGCGCCACGGACTGGAACCAGCTCACGACCGGAAGCGGAATATAGAGACCGGCGATGAGCACGATGGTGAGATGCGCGAGGAACGGCAGGTAGGAGGCCTGATCCGGAGCCACGTTGCCGCGCGGTTCTCCGAAAACGATCCCGCCAAGTCGCAGGAAGAGCGCGCCAATTCCAATCAAGAGGCCGAAGACGAGCGCAACCGCGAGCGCGGGCGCGCGCGCGAAGGTCGAGCTGACGACCAGAAACTCGCTCATGAAGATGCCCGACGGAGGAAATCCCGCGATCGCAACGACACCGATCACAAGCGCCCAGGCCAGAGCGGGATGCGTCACGCTCAAGCCGCCCATGTCGGCGATCTTCTGCGTGCCCTTCACCTGGGCGATGTGACCGACTGAAAAGAAGATCGCCGATTTCGTCAGGCTGTGCATGGTCATGTGCAGCAGCCCGGCGAAATTGGCGAGCGGCCCGCCCATGCCGAACGCGAAGGCGATGATCCCCATGTGCTCGATCGAGGAATAGGCGAACAGGCGTTTGATGTCGCGCCGGCGGTAAAGCATGAACGCGGCAAAAATAAGCGACAGCAGGCCCAATGCGATCAACAGAGGCCCCGGCGCGAATGTCCGCGTATTGGCGGCCAGCAGCATCTTAAAACGCAACACGGCATAAAGCGCGACGTTCAGAAGAAGCCCGGAAAGCACGGCAGAGATCGGCGTCGGGCCTTCGGCATGCGCATCCGGCAGCCACGCATGCAGGGGCACGAGCCCGACTTTCGTGCCATAGCCCAGAAGCAGAAAGACGAAAGCGAGATTGAGCAAGGAAGGATCGAAGGAAGCGGCGTGACGGAAAAGCTCGGTCCACGCCATGGCGGGAAGCCCGGTTCCGATCACCGGTTGCGCGGTCATGTAGATGAGGATCGTGCCGAAGAGCGCCAGCGCGATGCCAACGCTTCCCAGGATGAAATACTTCCACGCCGCCTCCAGCGCCTCGTGCGTGCGATAGATGCCGACCATGAGGATGGTGGTGAGGGTCGCGAGCTCCACCGCCACCCACATCAATCCGATGTTGTTGGCGACGAGCGCGAGATTCATCCCGAACATCATGAACTGGAACATCGCGTGATAGAATCGGAGGTAAACGGGAGTAAGACGTCCGGTCTCGAGCTCGTGCGCGATATAGCTCGCGCTGAAGATGCTGGTGGTGAACGCGACGAAGGTGTTGAGAACAACGAAGACGATGTTGAGGTCGTCGATCTGCAGGAACAGGCCGGTCGAGGGTCGCCTGACGAAGAGCAAAAGCGCGGAGCAGAAGGAAAGCAGGCTCACCAGAACATTCAGCCGCGCCGACCAGCGGTAATCCGGGAGAAGCGCCAGCAATCCGGCTCCGGCGAGCGGGACGCAGAGGATCAGATAGACCGGATCGACGGGAAGAGCGGTCATCCGCGGTCTCCGCGAAAGCTGTCGAGCGCACCAATATCGACGCTGTCAAAGCGCTCGCGGATGCGGAACAGGAAGATGCCGATCACGATGAACGCGATCAGCACGGAGAACGCGACGCTGATCTCGACCACGAGCGGCATTCCCTTGGCGCCTGCCGCGGCGAGCACGAGGCCATTCTCCAGCGACATGAAGCCGATCACCTGCCCCACGGCATTGCGGCGGGACACCATCATGAGAAGACCGAGCAGAACGATGGAAAGGGCGAAGGCGAGATCCTCGCGCGCCAACGGATCCGCGGCGGCCGTCACCTTCAGCATGACCACGGTCGAAAGGGCGACCAACGCGATCCCGGCCAGCATCGTCAGACCGATGCCGACCACCGTTTCGATCTCGCGATGGATTTTGAGGCGCTCGACGATCCGCCGTAGCGCCGCCGGAATGACGGTGGCCTTGAAGATGAGCGCAATGACCGCCGTGACGTAGAGGTGCGGCGCGTCCTGAACGAAGGCCTGCCAGGCCACAGAAAGCGCCAGCAGCACCGCATGCAGCGCGAAAGTATTGATCAGTGCGTACATGCGGTCCTGGTAGAGCATGACGAAGCTGACCAGCACGAGGCTGCCGGCTAGAAGATGCGCGACGTCGAAGGAGAAGCTGTGCATCACAAGGTCCGCGAGACGAAAAGCAGGAGCGTGCCCAAGAATCCGAGCATCAATGCCGCGCCGAGGAAGTCCGGCACGCGGAATACGCGCATCTTCGCGGTCGCCGTCTCGAAGATGGCGAGCAGCGCGCCGCCGAAAGCGAGCTTTGCGACATAGGCACCGGCGCCGATCAGATAGGAGAAGAATCCGCTCTCCGCGGCCGCGAGACCGCCCGGGACGAATACGCATCCGATCAGCGAGAAATAGAGCAGCAGCTTCAGCTGCGAGGCGAGCTCGATCATCGCGAGATGCCGGCCCGAATATTCGAGGACCATCGCCTCGTGCACCATCGTGAGCTCGAGATGCGTCGACGGATTGTCGACCGGGATGCGGCCGTTCTCGGCGACAGCGACGAGGACCAGCGCGACGAGGGCGAGTCCCAGCGAAACGCGCAAGCCCACATGGGCGAAGGTGAGCGTCGCTGCAATCGTGCCGAGCTGCGTCGAGCCCGCAACGAGCGCGAGCGTGAACGCCATCATGATCATCGCCGGCTCGGCCAAGGAGGCGATCATCATCTCGCGGCTCGAGCCAATTCCGCCGAAGCTCGTGCCGACATCGAGACCGGCGAGAGCGAGGAAGAAGCGGGCGCTGCCGAGAAGCGCCACGATCGCGATCAGGTCTGCCGACCAGCTGAATTTGAGGCCAACCGCGAACGTCGGGACCAAAGCGGCCGCAACCCAGGTGGCGGCGAAGATGAGATAAGGCGCTGCGCGGAAGAGCCAGGAAGCGTTCTCGGCGAGAACGACCTCCTTGCGCAGAAGCCGCACGAGGTCGCGATAGGGCTGGAAGACGGATGCGCCGCGGCGGCGCTGAAGATGGGCGCGGCACTTGCGCACAAAGCCCATGAGCAGCGGCGATAGCGCAAGGACCAGCACCATCTGGACCGCCTGCACGACGAGATCGCGCATCAGGACCATATCGCCGTCCCCAGGAGAAGCAGGATGAGGGCGAAGAAAACGAGCGTGAGGTATCGGCGAATGCTCAGGAACTGCAGCGCGTTCAGCTGGCCAGCGGTGTAGGACACGGCCTGCGCGATCGGTGCATAGAGCACCTCCCACGGCACATCATGAAGCTCGACCGCGAGCGCGGCTGGCCGCGTGTCGCCGGGCGGCGGCATGGTGACGTTTTCGCGCGCCCGGAAGACGACGTTGCCGAACACGCGCCTTATCGGCTGGGCAAAGCTCGCTGCCGAATATTGCGTGAGGGGACTCGAGCTGGGCGTACCGCAATCCCAGGCGGGTGCGCGGCGTGCGGCGCGCGAGGCAAAAGTGTGAATCGCCCAGATGGCGAGAAGCGTGGACGCGGTAATGAAGAGGAATACGAGCAGCCCGTTGTAGGAGCTGCGGCTCTGCGCGACCGGAATGATCGTCAGCCAGGAAATGGATCGCTGCGCCGGCATATGGCCGTGCACCAATTCGACCGCGGCTGGAGAGATCCAGTCAATCGCGAGCCCCGGCAAAGTGCCAAGAAGAAGACACAGGCTTGCGAGCGCAAACATAGCGCCACGCGAAAAGCGATCGGTCTCGACAGAAGCGGCGGCTTCGGCCGATCGCGCGCGGCCGAGGAACGTCACGCCGAATGCCTTCACAAAGCAGGTGGCTGCAAGCGCTGCCGAGAGCGCAAGAGCTGCGCCGACTGTCGGCACAAGCAGACGCAAGCCCCATTGGGGCAGTGATGGGCTGAGAAAGATCGCCTGGAACGTCAGCCATTCCGAGACGAAACCGTTGAGCGGCGGCAGCGCGGAAATCGCGGCCGCACCCACCAAAAAGGCGAAGGCCGTTTGCGGCATGCGGTGGATGAGACCGCCGAGCCTTTCCATATCGCGTTGGCCGGTCGCGGCAAGCACGGCGCCGGATCCGAAGAACAACAGGCTCTTGAAGACCGAATGGTTGAGCACATGCAGAAGCGCGGCCGTAAAAGCGAGCGCGGCAGCAAGTGCCATCCCATTCGCGCGAAACGCCAGCGCGAGCCCGAGGCCGATGAAGATGATCCCGATGTTCTCGACCGTGTGATAGGCGAGCAGCCGCTTCAGATCGTGCTCCATGAGCGCCTGCAGCACGCCAAGCACGGCGGTGATGCCCGCAATAGCCAGAACGGCGACGCCCCACCACCATGCGGGCGGGCCCAAAAGTTCAAAGACGATGCGGATGAAGGCATAGACGGCGACCTTGGTCATCACTCCGCTCATGAGCGCAGAGACGTGGCTCGGTGCCGAGGGATGCGCGAGCGGCAGCCACACATGCAGCGGTACGAGACCGGCTTTCGAGCCAGCTCCCAGAAGGGCGAGCAACAGCACGAAGGCCGCGAGGATCGGCGCATGGTGTACGTGCATCGCGGCGAAGGAGTATCCGCCGCCGGCGCCGGCAAGGAGACCAAAGGCGAGCAAGAGGCAGAAAGTGCCGAAGCTCGCCATCAGAAGATAAATGTAGCCGGCGCGGATATTGCTCGGGTCGCGATGATGGGAAACGACGAGCGCCCACGAGCTGAGCGACATGAACTCCCAGGCCGAAAGAAACGTGAATGCGTCGCCTGCGATGACGACGAGATTCATGCCCGCGAGAAACGCGGGGAAGAACGGAATCACGCGCGCGGGCTCGGCCTCGTGACGTCCATAGCCGAGCGCAAACAGACTTGCCGTCGATCCGCCGAGATTGACAACGGCGAGGAAGAAGAGTGCGAGTGCGTCGGTATGGAAATGCGCGCCGAGCCAGGGAAGCCCGATCGGCAGTACGCGTTCGGCCGGTGGATCGCCGATGTGCGTCGCGGCGGCAACGAGTAGCACGGCGCTGATCGCGAGCGTCATGCCGTAGACGATCGCCGAGAAAAACCGCGCGCCCCGGGCAAGCGCGGCGAGAACGGAGAGCGCAAGCAGTCCTCCTGCGCCCCAAAGAGTCAGCGCGAGGGTCACTTCTGCTTCCTGGGAGGCGCTTGTGGCGGCCTCGCCTTCAGGCGTACGCCGCGCCCGCCGCTCGCGCTCACCGCGCCATCGCCGATGAGTTCAAGCCCGGCCTTGTCGAGGGCTTCGATGAGCTTCATCAGCGAATCCACATTGCCGCGGATCACGCCGTCGCTCGCTTCCATGCGCTGCACGGTCGGGACGGAGAGCCCGCAAATCTCTGCGAGAACGCGCTGGTCGATTCCGAGCAGCGCGCGTGCGGCCCTCAATTGCGCGGCAGTGATCATTCTTAGATGGTGATCCGGCCTCCGACGACTAACGGTTAGAACAGCTATTTTGATGTGTCAAACATCATTTTCCATGCGTGACATCACAACCAGAGCGCGCGCCCATGCGTTGCCGGGGCGATGGAGGGCGGTGGCAACGACGTGTTCGTCCATATTTCTGCCGTCGAGGCTGGCGGTTTGAGGATCCTGTCGGAGGGCCAGAAGGTCTCCTTCGACATCCAGCCGGATGCGCGCGACAACAAGGCGGCAAATCTGAAGCTCGCATGATATACAAGGGAACGGCGGCCATAACCGCCGTCCCTTTTTCACTCTTTGCTCTCGAGGTCGCGATGGACAAGTTCCTGAGCCTGAGGCGCATCACCAAGCGCGGCACCATGGAAAGCAATCACGACCTGACGGCGGCACGCGCCGAGCTCAGCCAGCAGCTCGCCGACGATGTGCGCCAGGCCAATGAAAGCAAGACGGCCAAGCTTCGTGCGCTGAGGCTCGCCAGAGAATCGGCGGATCTGAGCGAAGAGGAGCCGGGGGACAAATCAGTTCGAGGCCCTGCCAGCGGCGTATCGGCGTTCCAGCTGAGCCGCGTTTTTGCAGAAGGCTGGAATGCGGCCCATAAATTTACCCGCGACACGCCGGAGCCCACTCCGCACGCGGTCGCGGCCCTAAATCCCTATGCAAGCGAGCCCAAACGGGCCCGCTGGATCGAGGGATTCAAGAAGGCGCTGGACAAGATCGGATCCTGACGGATCGGCGCGATTCAGGCGCGAATTTCTCTGCGCGTCGGCGCAGCAATCCACGAATATCCATGCTTCACGCTTCTCCAATGAAGAAGCAAGAAGCAGGATGGTGCCGCCTGGGTGACTCGAACACCCGACCCACGCATTACGAATGCGTTGCTCTACCGGCTGAGCTAAGGCGGCGCCGAGCGCGGTATACGCGGAAGGCCTATTCTGCCGCAACAGCCGTTTCAGATCGGCTGACAGAGCTCAGCCAGCGCGGCATGGCTGTTTCGTCAGATTTCGCAGACGAACCCGAGTCTTTTGCTGCTCGGCCCCCAGTCGATGGAAGCGACCGGCCGGACTTCGATGTCGAATCCTTCACCTGCATGGCGTCTGACCACGTTTGCGAACGCGCTCGTCTCCTCGCTCGATAAAGACGTCCGGCCGCCGATCTCAACGACGATGGTCCGATAGCCGGTTTGCCTCACGCGATATTCATCGAGCGCGCCGGCCGCCGTGAACTCACTCGCGCGGACGTGGAAAGGACTGATCCGTCCATCGTCGTGCTTCAGAAACATCTTCGCCCGTCCCGATACGCCGGAAAGGGCCGGGCCATCGTGGCCACAGGCGCAACGGTCGCCGAGAATGGCGATATCGCCGACATCATATCGGATGAACGGGGTCGCGTAGGAATGCAGATTTGTCAGCAATACCCTGCCGGCACCCGGTTCGTCGGACCGCACATTTTCGGGGATGACTTCCACGATGACATTGCTGGTCGCCACGTGAAACGAACCCCCAACCCGCTCGCACTCGAAACCGATGGTCCCGATCTCCTCGCTTGAATAGGTGCCGCGGACGGGAATTTGCTGTCCCGCGAAAATCGCGCGCATTTCCGGCGGTACAGCCTCGCCGATGGAAATCAGCATCGCCGTGCCAATCCGCGCGAAAAAGGCGGGCTCAACATGCTGCAAGATGAGCTCCACCAGCCTCGGCTGAATGACGAGATATCCCGCCGGATGCTGTTCCATGGCCCTGCACAATGCGCGAATGTCCGGGCGAAAATATTCTATTTGCCGGCCAAGCCCCGTACGGACGAGCGTTGCAAGTGGCTGCATCCAGCTCTCGCTCGTTTCCACTTTGAAACCGGGGACGGCGTTCTTCGCCTGGTAGAAGCGGGTACGGTTGAGGCTTAGGTCCCGTCCCTCGATGAAGTACTGCGCTGCGTTCCTCACGGTATGATAGTTGCTGTTGTGCGCTGCCTGAAAAAACGAAACCGGCGTTCCGCTCGATCCGGAGGTCGAATGGGTGAACAGCTTTCCAAACTCGCTCTCCTTCACGAGCGGGCCCTCGGTTTCGACCTGGTGCACAATCTCTGCACGCGAGAGGACGGGTAAGTCGGCGAGCGCGACGCCTCTGGAGCGGAGCGTGCCGATCCGCTTGCGCCAGAACGGCGAACGCTGATGAGCATGCGCGAGCAGGTTCTGGAGCTGCCTGTGCTGCCAGAACTCCCGTGCGGCGCGATCGCCCGTCTCGATCAGCGCCAGATCGAGCATGGCCGACAGGAAGCTCTTGGGCGCGCGATCGAGGAACGCTTCCGGAGTGCGGCTGTATGCTTTTTCCCGAAGCGGCAGCCCGGAAAAATCGAATCGCATCACTGAGTAACGCTCCGGCAGCGTGGCGCGGAGCAGCGCCACCCGCTTTTAGCTGTGCAGGATTTACGCGCGGTGACAAGGGATTCTCTGTTGTGAGCGTAGATCATGCTTCGTCCAGAGAAAGCGGCCGCGGCGATGAACCATCGATGTCCTGAATGCCAGGTTCGCGCCCCACGGCGGCGGCGACCAAGTCCTTGCCGCTTCGTGCAAGGAGGTTGTTGTTGTCCCGCGCAAGTGTCGCGATCACACTCGGCCGATGAACTCCGGGCTTTCGCTGTTCCCGAGCGTGGCAAAAGCAAGGCCAACTGGAGGCAAGTCGTTCTGGCAGCGAAAAAATTTGCGGAAGAACTTCCCGGAACAAGCGTTGTCTCGCGAGGGTGCGGCTGGGATCCATTCAGGTCGGGTTCAGCGCAACCGAGGCAGCATTCAAAACGGACGTGCAAAACCATGGAGCGTGGGATGAGACTCTTGACGAAAGCCAGGCCTTTCGTGTTTGCCGGTTGTGCGGCTCTTGGACTCGCGGCTTCGATCGCACCGGCTGCAGCGCACACCTATGTGCGCTGCGACTATGACGGGGATCGCTGCGTGCGCATTCACTGCGACTGGGACGGCGACGAATGCTGGCGCGAGTCGGCATACTACAGCCGGCCTTACTACTACGGCAGCGGCCGTTGGGCGTGTGACGAGGACGGCGACGATTGCCGCTGGGTCTATTATCGCCACCCCTACTATGACCGGCCGCACTACCACGGATATTACTACGGACCGAGCGTGAGCCTCGGTATCGGGTTCTGATCGCTACCTGCTGCGCCCTGCAGGTCCCGGGCTCGCTGCGCCTGCCTTCGCCGAAGCCAAGCATCAGCTTCGCGCAGGCAGGCTCGCCCGGGATGACACATGGGAGGGAAGATGGCACTTCCCTCTCAGTTGAAGGGCTCACTTTTCAGGCTTCGAGCGCCTTGTTCGAGAACAGATCGAACC
>Ga0070734_10001935_pt1 | contig 27570 bp, 30 predicted proteins | sample Coa_R1_8_FD_66444 | JGI IMG/M metagenome (GOLD analysis project Ga0070734, IMG submission 66444) | Surface soil microbial communities from Centralia Pennsylvania, which are recovering from an underground coalmine fire - Coalmine... | ecosystem: Environmental > Terrestrial > Soil > Unclassified ... | reverse complement strand
CGGTCAGGCCATCCCGGCGGGCGGCGGCAACCGCCGGGACGGTCTGATGCAACACGAAGCTCCGCAGCGCCTAGATGTTGGACGCGCGGAACGCCGCGATGACGGCTTCCAGCGTTGCCGAGGCCACGTTCTTCAGCACCGTGAGCTCGTCTGCGATCGCCTCGTTCAGCATCGCGGTTTCGATCTCCTCGATGGATTTTCCGCCGAGCGCATTCGCATCGAGGCGGGAAAGCACGTTCACCACCACCTGCGCCTGGTCCTGCGTCAGCGTGACGAGCCCCACCTTCACGATGTCCCATAGCGTGAGGGCGAGCCCTTCGCCCTTGTCGAGCAGCCACGCGCCCGCCGCTTTGAGGTCGGCCTCGACATTCGCAAGCAGCGTGGGAGCGGCAATGGTCGTCGTCATGGATGATCTCCTTTTTGTTCCGGAAAAGACTGTGCGTTCGGGACCGCTGCCGGCGGCACAGTCAGCTTCGCCAGCACCGTTTCTGCGAGGATTGCGAGGTCGCGCGCCGCGGTGGCGCTTTGCGCGGCGACCGCCATGCGCGTCGTGCCGAGCCCGAGGAACACCACGAGCCAGTTCACGAAACCCGGGATCGCGATGTTCGTCACATGCGCGGCATCGAGCCCCTGCACGACGCCGATGAAAAGGCCCGCCGCCACCACCGCATAGGTGCGGTAGCCGCGCGCAAGGGAAAGCAGTTTCATGGGTTCTCCTTCTGGTTTGGTTGCAAAGGCGGGTTCGCGCGGAAGCGCGGAAGTGCGGAAATGCGGAGAGCGCCCGTGAGCACGAGGGCTCTCTGCGATCTCTGCGTCTCTGCGTGAACAGGATGCGTGCCGTCGCGGACGGCCGGCCACTATTTGAAGAACAGCTGCGAGCCGAACGCTCCGCACGCGCGCATCCGCGCGGCCCAGGCCGGCGGTGTTACGAGCGCCTTTGGTGCGTAATAGGAAAGCGCGCCGCCGGTGGGATCCTCGTCCCGCTTCGCGAGCGCCGCATCGAGCAGCGCCGCGAGCGCAACAAGGGAGGGATCGTCGTCGGGAAGGCGCGCGGCCGCGAGCCGGTTGGGATCGCGCGGATTCCAGCCCGAGAAGGCGAACGGATAGAGACACACCTCGCCGAGCGTTCCGCCCCATCGGCCGCTTTTCAGCCGGTTCGCGAGCACATGCGCCACCGCGCGCTGGCCGGCGTGCGGTTCGCCGCGCGCTTCCTGCCACAGCGTGCGCGCGCCGACCTGCATGGAAAAATCCATCTGCCTGTCCTTATGAGATTGGCTTGCGGAAAATCGCTGGCCCGCGACGGTCAGAAGCCCGTGCGCCGCCGCATCGCCAGCGCCATCCTGAGCGCCACGTCCGGTGGCACGCCGCGGCGTCGCAACACGTCGAGAATGGGTGGCGCGCCCGTCGGGCGGAGTATGCTGCTCGGGTTTCCCTCGCGTGACAGCGCGCGCCAGCTCTCCGGCCTCGCCGGATCGCCGCCGAGAAACCTGTAACCGCCTTCGATCGCGCCGATCTCCGGTACGCGCCGTTCTGACATGTCATTCGTCTCCGTAGTTCTGCCAGGGCCCCGGCGGTTCTGCGATTTTGCCGGCGCTTGCTGCACCCTTGGCTCGTGGCGCATTGCGCGCGCCCGCCGCGGCGCTCGCTCGCGCTTTCGTCTGTTCCGCGATCACTTGCGGATCGGCGGGGCCGCCGGCGTCGTAGCGTTCGACCGTTCCGCCGTCGGGCATGGTCTCCCAGTGATAGCCGGGCCGCGTCCGCAATTGAGCCTGGAACGTTTCGCGCGCTTCGCCCGTGAGCGGGTCGATGCCAACCAGCGCTCCGCCGGGCCGCACGTCCTGGTAGCGCGGCAGGAATGGCGTCAGATCGAGTCCAAGCGACAGCGCAAGCGCCTTGGCGTTGCGCATCTGTGTCTCGTCGCCGGACGCGAGCGCCTGCGCGAGACCGGCGCGCGCACCAAGTTGGCGCTGCGCCTGCAGCATGCCGAGCGCGTTCCCGAAATTCTGCGACGGCATCCGTGCACGCGCATTCGCGGCATCGGACGCTGCGTTGAGCATCAGGCCGAGCTTTTGCGTCCAGCTGAGCGGGCCCATGCCGAACATCCCGAAATTCGGAGACGCCGCGGCCGTGGGCTCGACGGGCGCGGTCGACGCGCTTGCGCTCGTCCCTGCTCCCGCAGCTGTTGGCGCGCGTGCGAACAGATTCCCGATCGCGTTACTGATCGAGCCCGTCGCGCCGGCCACGCCGTTGCCGATACTACCGAGAATCCCCAGCAGCGGATTGCTGCCGAGGCCCATGAAACCACCCATAGATTTCTCCTAAATGAAATCGGCCTGGGATCCGAAGCCCATCACCACGTCGCGTTCTCCGTCCTCGACGCGACCGGCTCGCTAGTGTCAGATAAAAAGCCCTGCCATCATTGCTGCGTCACCAAGGCCACCGAGAATCCCTCCCAATGCGCCGCCGCTCTGCTTGGTCGTCTGCGTCTGCTGCAGCGGGATCATGCCGAGCGCCTGGTTCTTCACGTCTTGCATCAGGAACGGCCAATTGAGCTTGTTGAGGAACTGCTGATAGTTCCAGTCATTGACGTTCTGCTGCTGCTGCTGCTGCTCGGCGCCGACCTGATCGAGCAAGCCGCCCTGCTTCGAGGCGAGATCGAATCCGGCCATGCCGAGATTTGCGAGGTCGTTCTCGCCGGTGAGACCGAGCGAGCCCTGCTCCATATTCTGCTGGTTGGCATTCTCGAACGCCTGAAGGGCTTGCGAGTAATCGGACGAATTCAGTTGCGCCAGCGTGTTGGCGTCCAGCAGGCCGTACTGCTGGTTGGTGAGCGCATCTTGAACGCCGACACGATTTCCGCCGAATGCCTTATCGAGCGTCGCGTTCTCGTGGCCGGCCGTCAGCGCCTGGCTCTGTTGCTGGCCAAGCTGCGCCATCGTCGAATTGATGACGTCCTGCTGGTAGGGGTTCATGAACGGCTGAAGGCTCGCCGTGCTCGGCGTCGTGTTGATGCCTTGGATGTTTCCGAGAATGGAATTGACCGAATTGGTCGCGTCACCGAGCGTCTGGCCGAACTGCGGATTGGTTGCTACCCCGCCCAGAATGCCTTCTGCTTGCTGTTGCTGCGGCGTAAGAGGCGCAACGCCCTGGCCGCTGTACGGCGTATAGGGCGTGTTCGCGAGATTGGACGCGCTCTGGTAGTTCTGATTGTAGAGCGCCATCAATTTTGGATCGATGGTGTTGCTCGTCGTCTGCTTGCTGCCGCTCATTGTTTCAAGTTCCTTATCATCGCCACCCAGCCGAGCCGGTAGCCGCGCTTTTCCCAGATCCGTTTCCAGCCCATGCGCCCGAAGCCCATCACCAGATCGCAGCCAGCACCGCGCGCGAACGCTGCGATCGACGGCTCCATCTCGATCAGCTCGTTCAGATCGCCGCCGGCATGATTGACGATGAGCACCCTTTTTCGCGGGTACTGCCCAATCTCGGTAATCACGGCACTCGCGCGCCCCGGCCAGAACTGTAGGCGGCACTCGCGGATTCCCTGTTCGATATCCTCTATCGTTTCGAGGCCCGGCGATCGCTCCAGCGCCTCCTGGATGTAATTTCTGCAGCGCGCCCATTCCGATGCGGCAAGGCCTTTGCCGACGACGCCGGGCTTACGCTCCGCGCCGTGGGCTGCATCGCTTCGGCGATGCACGGATAGGGTGTTTCTCATGTCCAGGGGGCATCTCGTCTTCGCTTGCGCCGCCACCAATGCCTGGGGCGACACCGTCACGCTCATCGCCCGATGCCGCGCGGTTCTATTCCTTCACGGCGACCGTGGCGTGAGGGCCGCGCCGCTACCAGTCAGGGGTCCCTTTTACGAGCGCGGCGCAGATAGACATCCCCACCCGAGCGGCCGAAGTGCACAAGCGTAAACTGGCCGCTGGCAAACTTCGCCCGCACCTCCCTTATGACGCTCGGGGGAGGAAACGGCCGGTCCGGATAAAATTCCGCCGATGAAAAGTACCCTGAACCAATTTGCGCCTCCAAGGCACCCAAGCTTTTGGTACCGGCAAGAACCCCTTGGCGAAAGTTGAACAAGTCCACGGCCATGGGTTTGTGCGCCCAGTAGCAGACCGCTAGCCGCTGGCAGAGCGAAGGCCCCGGTTCGGCTGCAATTTGGCGTGCAGCGTCGAGCGTGGAGCGCTGCTCAATGTAACTCTCCTGTATCCACGGACGTATGAGCAGCACGTCGCGGGTCGCGCCAACGGCCACCCCCGTCAGAATGGAAGCCCCAGAAACAAATATAACGGCCGCACGCAGCGCCCTAAGCGAACTCTGATCCAACCAGCGCCGCAACATTCCCACGAAGTGGCCTCCGGCGAGCGAAAACCCGATCACCGCTTCGAACATCCGATTCATATCGACACCTTCGCCACCCGAGAACCCAAGCGCGGTCAATAACGAGATAAGCGTGTACAAGGTAAAAAGCCTCGAAAAGCGATCAGCTGTGGTCGCAATTCCCAGCACGCAGATCGCCAGAGGGACCTCCATTGGCACCAGGAGGACAATGAACGATTGGTAGCCATGCCAAGAAAACTGTCTGGGTGCCAAAACACTCGTGACGAAGAAGTGGCCGAAGGCAAGACAGCACAGCGCTAAACCTCCAACCGCGAAGAGAATACCGGTTATCGAGAATCGGAGGCACGCCTTCCAGTCATTGAAAAGCAACCAAATCGCTACCGTCATCGGCAGCGCAACTATCATGTGTTTGATAAACAGGGCGAAGGAGATGACTGCCGCAGCCGCTACGGTCGCCCACCATTTCCGCTCCCAGCGGACAAAAAGATACAAGCCTCCGCTTGCAACGGCGTGCGCAAGCATCTGCGGATCGTCATACCCAACGTACCCGGCATATTGCTCGACCATGTAGGCGGCAAAAAGCATACCCCCGAATATCGCCGCTGCGAGATCATGTCCCAGCTCTCTCAAGATTCCGAAAATCGATAGGGCGATGGCCAAAAAGGAAATCCACGCGATCGCCCGACCAACGAAAATGGCATCGCCAAAAATCTTCGCGGCGCCGCCGACGATGTAAAAAGAAAGGGGAGGATAGTTGTTGGTGAAGAGCGCAGAGGGAGAAAAGTAGATTGGCTCTCCCTGCGCCGCGGCGGCGTCGAGATAAGCGTTCCAGCCTTCATTGTAGCGGTCTGTTATGTAAAGCGTCGACGTGTACGCCATCACCGCGAGGGCAAGGAAAAGCGGAATCACAAAGGCGAAAAGCAGCGCGAATTCCATCCTCTCTGTTCGGGTAGTCTCCTTGATCCGATCAAGCGCCGATCGCAATCGAAAGACCTCACTGCGCCCACGACCTGAGCCATGAGCTCGAAAACTTTGTGGAGGATTGGTCACAAGCGGCTCTCAGGCAAGATCATCCCCGGCTCCCGGGAAAGGCGCTACGCTAAAGCCACAGACCTTCAGCGATTTAGCAATGGTGGCGTCGCCAAATGAAGGTCACGTGAACTACGAATCAAACCGTTGAGCCTCTCAATGCGCGGGCCATGCACGGCTGGCTCGTAGGCGATGACGGTATCTCCTCGCTCGAACGCCGCCGGACACGAGGCGCCCTCAGTAGGTACATGCTCAACCAGTCCGTCCGGACAGACGAAATTGAAAAAATACCCAAGCGACTTAAGAAAGGACAACACGTCCCAGGGCCTTAAACCATACGCCGCCTGCCAAGGGGCGAAAAGCTCCATCACAATCAGCGGCCTGAGTCCGTCAGTGAAAGACTTCGCACCGCCTTTCAAGACCATCAGCTCTGCGCCTTCGACGTCAATCTTGAGAAATGACGGTCGGAGCGGCGCCCAAAATGAAAGTGTCTCGTCGAGAGTCTCAAACCTGCATTGGCGCGCCGTAACAGCCGACGATTGTGCAGCTGACCAAGACTCCGCGGAAGCGAGCGAAGCACGTGTGTGCAGCTCGCCTGGAATCGAAACGGCACGAAAACCCGAGGAATCTGACAGCCCGAAAGGCAACGTGACTATTACGGCCTTCTCATAGGCATCACGCTGCAAGTGCTCGCAGAGCAAACGATACGTCGAAGGAACCGGCTCGAAAGCTACGACACATCCGCCTGGTCCAGACAGCCGCGCCATTAGACGTGAAATCTCGCCGATATTGGCACCAACGTCGAAGCAAAAATCTCCCTTTTCGATTAGCCCGCAGTAAAGTTGCTCCTCAAAAGTCTTTGCCTTGAAAGCAGCACGCCTCGGGTATTGAGGCATCCCCAAAACTTCCTTGACGATCCGCTTAAGCGTATAGATCGCCGTCATCGGGTCCCTCCGCGCGCTCGTGCCGGCCGATCAAATGGAAACGCGGCTGCATCCCGTGGTCCCAGCCACTTGATGGACTAACTTTGAGGAACAGCTGCACTGGGAGTGAGATTTTTCGCGCCGGTCTTCAAATTTGAAAGGCTAAACCAAAAAGAAAGTGGCGCGATCAAAAGGTAGCAGGCCGCCCCGCACCAGATCGTTGTGCTGATTGAAAATACGATACTTGTGATGACCGCTGCGCCCGACGCGAGCACACCGGCTGCCCCGTTTATGGCCCAAAGCCAAGGAGTCGGGCCTGGATCGATCGCACTCACGATCCTCATGCCGGTCGGGAAGCCGAATCCCATTAGCAACCCGGAAGGAATGATCGCCGCCAACGAGACCGCCGCGCGAACTGGAAGAGAGGCCTGGCTAAAAATATCGGCGAGCCGCTCGATCCCATAGGGTAGCGCCAACAGAAAGACTCCAATCGAAAGAGCCCACGCAAGTAGCCGCTCCTGCCGCGACAGCGGCACATATCCAGAGATCAAGCTGCCAATTCCTGTCGAGGCGATAATTCCGAATAGTCCGATTGCCAATCCGTAGATCGGATGGCCCAGATAGACGGATATCCTCTGAATGATACCGATTTCTACGAGCATAAAGCCGATGCCGATGAACATGAAATACAACGACCCGAAGAGCGCCAGGCGAGTTTCTACTTGGCGAACGGATCCCCGGAAGGGGAGAAGAATGGTCCCAATGACCAGGCTGACGGAGATCAATACGATCAACACCAACGTCGTGTTGGCACGGAGATTGCCGCGAACCAGATCAGACTCCGCATAAAATGCACCTGAAATCGCGCGCGGCGTCATCTTCAGAATTTGAAAAAAGAAGGGGCGATCGTCGTAGGCGGGCGACAGATCCAGATCCGAATCCGACCCGATGTTTTTTAAGAAACCCGGTTCATGAGCGCTCAAGATCTCACTCAGGACGGGAGATACTGCCGGTTTTTTCGGCGCCAGCACGACAACGAATCCGAGCCGCTTTGCCCGATCGCTGAGAACGCGGATTTCCGTCGATGTAAACGGCGCGTGCGAGACGATGAGCGTCGCGAGGCGCCCATTCACGACGAGAATGAGATGGTCCGGAGGATTTGGCACGCCCTCCTGCAGCAGCGCTGCTACCGCCACGCTCATCATACGTCCTGTTTCGGCGAGCTTCCTCGGCGCGTACCAACGGGAAACTGTGAAGACACCATTCGGAGCGAGATGGCGGAAGAAAACGCGCCAACCCTCAACTGTATAGAGGCCATTCTCGGAGAGGGAAAAAGCCCCTGCTCCGGTCGCCGCCCAAGTGTCGACCATGCTCATCTGAATGAGATCGAAGTGCTCCTGACTACGCGCGAACCAGCTTCGACCGTCGTCAACGAAAAACCTCACCCCAGTAAGGTCCGCAAGATGGTTGTATTTGCGAAGCCGTGTTGACAGCAATTGCACGAACACCGGATTCAACTCGACGCCGGTGATGTCATGAAATCCCGCTCGCGCAGCGGACAGCAGGTCTCTCCCCCCGCCTACACCTACAATCGCCGCCCTTCCCGTCTTTCGAATAGAATAGGCGATGTTAGTAATGTCGTAGTCAAGAAACGACAGCTTCGAGAGGTCCCCATCGAATTTGTACAGGGGACTCGCCGCGGATCCATCGATTGCCAGATGCCGCTGACTCAACCGAAAGCTCGGCATCGATTGAGAAGCACCCCACATCTCTGGCTGACTGACTGTCTCGGGGCCAACAGAGATTCGCGAAAAGGAGTTCCAGAAAAATTGGGTGTCGGTATCAATGCTCTCGATAGCGTCCTTTACGACCGAAAGTCTTATCCCCCAGGGCTGAATCGAAGCGTTGGCAACGGCCACCCCGAGGAGGGCCGCCGCAAGTATCCAAGGGCGCTTAAACAGAGCGGCAGCGCCGACAGTCCGCAGAGCCGCAGCGTTAGGAGCGCCGGCTTTGGCCAGCTTGAACAACGCTCCTGCTGATGCAGCTAAAGCAGCTATGAGGAAAAGTGCTGATACCGCGTCGACGAGCGTCAGCACCAATAGAACGGCAAGACAACCCACGGCTCCGCCTGCAAGGTCAACGCCGTAAACGAGCGGAACAGGCCACGGGCTGCGCGTTAACGCGAGCGAAACCGCCATTCCAGCGAAGACGTATGGGCTTGCAAGAACCACGACGGCTTTCCCCCACTCGAGGGCAGCCATCGAGATATCCGGCTTGTGCTGAACATCAATGAGCACCGTGGTAACGAGAACCAGGGCCGATAAAAAGATCGCTGCCGCGAACGCGCAGGATATCCAGACAAGATTTTCGAAGAGCATTTCGCGCGAAAATCGCTTCTCGGCTACGAAGACAAGCAGCGACCCTGCGGTCATGCCAAACATGGCCATGCCAATTGCGAAGAACGCGAGGTAGTAGTAGGCAATAACTGAGAGAACTCGGGTCTCGACGATCTGCAGCATCAACACGCACATGCAGACGAGGAACAAGCCGCCAAGAAATGGAGAGCGACCGGTCGGAAAGGATTTGGATAGCGCTTCCTGCATCAGGACCTTCCCCGAATTCTCGCGGAGGTCGGCGGCCCCCCCAACGACCTGTCATCCTAGTTCTTGGGTATATGTCTCCCAAGGACCATGGCTATTTACGCTAAACAGCCGGGCGGAAACCACTCGGCTCACATAGGTGCCGCTCCTTACGCGGCTCTGGCTGGAGGACTCGCGCGAAGCGGTCGCCGCGATCAGACGGAAGACGGTTAAACTCCTGAGCTTGCGCCAGATTTGATTACATCGGTCCCGTTCGCGAAATCTCGCTCAAATTCGTGACGTCGCCGATGAAAGCCAACACGAGGCAAGCCGCGCATATCCTCGTTGAGTTTGTATTCAGTAGTGATCCAGGAGATAGCGCACCAAAAATCCGTCTCATCGCTTCGCCGCCTCCCGCCACTCCCTCCAGCCATAAGAGAAGTCGGGGCGGTACGCGATGGTATCGAGATTGTCGCGAGTCATTCGATAGCCCTGACTCGCAAGCAAAGTCGCAGCCGCTTGCATTTGCGTCTTGTCCAGATTGGTGTGCTCATAGCAGATGATCGTCGGTTTCATTTTGGAGAAGTCGATCATCTTGAGGATTTCGAAGTCATAGCCCTCAGCATCGACTAGAAGGATATCGATCTCGTTACCTTCGACCTCGTCAACAAGTGTTCGCATGGAAATGCACCTGACTTGGATCTCTTGAATGCGATCCACGACATCGGGCACCCACCTCGTCTGTTTCTTGACCAGCTCTTTGTCGAACGATGAGTATACACTGGCGCTTTTGGAGTCCCCGGCCGTGTAAAGCGTGCGAGTGCCGTCACGCTCGGACACGGCGGCGTTAATGAATTTGAGTCCCGTCCTGTTCCTATAGTTCGCCTTCAGGCGTTCGAATGCATCTGGTACGGGCTCGACCAGGATTCCGGACCAACCAAACTCGTTCACGAAACGGTACAGAGGATCTACGGTCATTCCGTCGTTGGCGCCGATCTGGACGAAAAACAGATTTTTCTTTCGGAGCATGAGGTGCGCAATGACGAACTCAAGTTCAAAACCCAGCTCCGTGTCGGACTTTTCTAGAGTTATCGGCGGCACCCACGACACGCGATAACCTCTCCGGTTAGCCGCGCGTTCGAACGCAGACCACACGGACCTGAGAGCGTTGAATCTCGTCAATTCAGATCTCCCCCTTGGTAGTTCTGGCCGCTCAAACGCGCGATTTCCTCGCGTACTGGTTCGGCGAAGAACCGCGCGGCTTCACGATCCGCCAGCCCTTCCGAAAGCGGCTCCATAGCCGCGCAATCTATCATCAAGGCGTACGATCACGAACAGCAGAACCCCTCGCTGAGATTCAATTGGGGCTGCGCGGTTGGCCAGGCCTCCTCACATCGCCGGCGTGCGCGTGATTTCGTTCAGGTTCGTCCCGTCCCCAATGAACGCAATCACAAACACTTTGCCGCTCACCGTGCCCGTCGAGAGCGTTCCCGTGCTCTTGAAATTCGACCCAAAAGTGAGCGTGTAGCTCGTCGTTCCACTCGTCGTGACAATCAGGAAAGCAAGAGCGTTTCGCTTGCCCGTGCCGTTGATCGTCACCGCAGCAGTCGGTGTCAGTGTCCACACCGAAATTCCGGCCTGCGGCGCCATCGGCACCGTGCCGCTTGCCCCAAGCGCCGTCAGCGCCGGATTGAAATTCGGCAGCGAAGCAAGCGCGCGCGCGATGATATGGCGAACCTGCGCCTGGTCGTGAACGTCGTACTGTGGCGCCGGGTTGGGGAGCGTCAGTGCGCTCACCGCTCAGCGCCGGCATTGGCATTGAGCCTTGGCACGCCCACCCGCCAGTCATAGTTCGCTGCGCCGGTGAACCGCACCTTGACCTGCCGCGCGCAGAACCTGACGGCCGTGCGCGCGGAGAGCGTATAAGGCCCGACGACCTGCTCAGTATCGTCCGGCATGAACTTGACCTTGAACGTCGCCGTCGTGTCCCCGAGCGTCTTGTCGTCAGGAATGAGCCAGTCGGCATACAGCACGGCATCGCCTGAGCCCACGCCAAAGCCGCCGGTCAGTTCAGGACGAAAGCCCGTGCCGAATTCGAGCGGCCCACCTTCTGCATAAGGAAACGACCCGTCATAGGTAAAGCCGAATTCGTGGTTGTAGATGATCCCGCCGCTATCGACCATCACCGGATAGGGAAAGACGCCGCGATCGGTGCCGCAGGTTCGCGCCTTTCGACCGATGTTCCAGTAATTGAATTTGTAGTTCCAGATGACGCACGAATCGATCTCATTCGATGCGTTCGAGACGTAGTACCATTGCACTTCCGAATTCGCGGCGTCACGAATGCAATAGCACTTCGAAATTTGCTGCGAATTGAGGTTTGCGAATACGAGGTCGGCGACATCACAGGGCAACGGTTGCACATAGCCGTTGAACAGCCAGAAGCCGCTCGATCCCATCCAGACGGCAGAACCGTCACCAAGTGAGGCGATGCACTGCCGCGAGGCCCCGCCGCAGCCGTTGCCCACACGATCAAACGAATAGATCAGAGTCCCGCCGATATAGGTCGCGAGATGCGCGTCGATGTCAGTCAGGAGCAGAGTGCCGCCTTTCACTGGCTTGCCGCAGAGAAGCCGTCCCGGCGTCTGCAGCGGGAAATTCCCCGCCTGGTTGGTCACCGATGGCGTCCAGACCGTATCCGCTTCCTGATCGCACCATTGAACCGTGCGGTTATCGCCAGCACCGAGAGCGAAGACGAAACGCTCGGCCGTCACCACGATGGCATTACAGGTGGGCGAGTTCGAAAGCTGTGCTGCCAGATGGCCGGTGTTCAGATCCCAGGAATAGATCTTGTTGTCGTCGGGCGAGACCCCGATGGGATTCTGCCCGAAGGTGTCGAGCGTCCATTGGGTGGCGTCGAGGATCAGGACGTTATCCGGCGTCGGAGCGCCGTAATTGCCTCCTCCTTGATAATTGCCCTGTCCGTAGCCTCCTGCCGCCGTTGCATCGGCGCGTCCTGACGTGAAGCCCGAGGGCGTTACATCCGTCACGCTTCCTGCACGATCGCTCACATAAAGATGGGAGTGCGTGCCGATCATGATCCATGTGTTGTTCGTATTGTCGCGCCACGTCAGCAGCGCGCGCGCGGCGCCGCTCATGGCGGAAGCGGCCGAGCGGAGCGCCCATCCTCCAACCGGCTTCAGCGTGCCGTCATCCGTCCAGCGCACCAGCCAGGCATCATAGTAGCGGCCTTTGGTGCCATATTCCGTTCCGGCACGAGCAACGCCGGGTGGGAGCTTGAGCGGAAAGAGCATCTAGTATCCGACAGCTATCCAATAAGAGTGGTTCGTGGCGACGTTCTGCGGATTGCGGAAGGTGAAACCGCTCGCATTCGTGCCACTGACAGACGCACCAGCGAAGCCGCTTGAAAGGTCTGACGTGACAGCCACGGCCACCGTCTTTGTCCCAAACGCGCTTGGATAGGTCACTGCCAGAGATCCGTTGCCGGAGCAGGAGCCTCCATCTCCGAACTGCACAAGCCAGCTCCCGATCTGGAATGATCCGCTGTTCCCGGTGGCAGATGCTGCTAGCCCAAGAAGCGTAGCCAGCGCGGACCCGATTCCATTGGCGTCTACGTCAGTCGAGTTCGCTGTAGAGCCGGTGTTGTTCCCCTTGACGGTTTTCGCCGCCATCTGCGCGGCCTTGGCATTGGTCACCGCGTTGGCGCCAATAGTGCCTGCCGCCGTGACATTGCCCGAGCCATCGAAATTGACGTTCCATGCCACGTCGCCGGTCATGGCGATGTTGCGCGCTGTCGTCAGCTTGGCCGCCGATCCGGTCGTGTTTCCCGAGAGCGCAGAGTCAGTATACGCAATCGTCTTCCGCGTCGGGCCCGACGATTGGGTCACATAGAGACTCGCACCGTCCCATTCGAAGGCATGCGCGGCAACAGCCGAGAGCAGAGAGCCCGCCTGGAAATAGGCAGGCGCTCCGCCGGCCCCGGTCGATCCGGCCTGCAGCGTGACCGCCCCGGTCATCGTGCCGCCGGCCTTCGGCAGCGCGGCATTGGCGACGCCAGAGACCCCAAAAACCGTCGAGTCGATCCCGTCGAGATCGGTGTTCAATTCCGATCCCCACGTGTTCGCATCGCCGCCGATGGTCGGCTTGGTCCAGGAGTAATTGGTGGTCGGGCTTCCCATCGGCTTAGCTCTTCATGATCAGGATGCGGATGAGCACGCCGCAGCCCATCAGAAGCAGCGAGATGCAGGAAATCGCCGCCAGCCAGAAGCGATTGTAGAGCCCTTCAACGCCTGTCCGGAGCGCCGCCAGGTTCTCCGCGACCTGGCTATAACGTTCAGCACAAACGGCCTCGTGCTTGGCGATCTTTGCAAGCGCATCCGCTGCGCTGTCGCGCGCTGGCTGATCAAGACTGTTGCTCACCTCAAATGACCGTGCAGCCGGGCTGCGGCGTGAGGTTCGTGGCAAGGGCTTCGAAGGCATACGAATTGAACTCCATGTCATCGAGGATGGCTTGAAATTTCTGCGTCGCGGCTTGCGCGCTCTGGAGGTCGCGCAGCCAGACATAGGCCTCGGCCAATGCGCCGTAGAGATAGGCGTCGGGATGGCTCGCCAGCACCCAGTTGCTTGTGTTCGAATTCGAGAGCGCCGGAATCTTCTGGCGGTAGGTGAGCTCCGCCGTGAGCGAACTCGTCGGGATCGGCCAGAAGCGGAAATTGCCGCCTTCCACCGTGTAAGCCTGCGGCGGATCGGTATCGACGCTCGCGTTGTCCCCATCCTGCATCAGGTTGAGGCCATCGGGAGTTACAAATTGAAGCTCACCTTTCGATCCATCCACATTGGTGGTGAGAAACGACACCGCGCCATTGAAATCAGCCGGAACAGCTGCTGTCTCTGCGGAGATTGTGAACACGATGCGCGTCTCGCCGAGCCGCGTATGCAGCTTCCTGTTCATCTCCGCTTCCGCATTGGCAATGAAGGTCGGAAGCTCGCTCGTCACATCAGTGCGATTGAACAGCCAGTTGCCGAGCTCGGTCTGTAGGTTCGCGTAGCTGGTGATCAGAACGCCGGATGCCATCTCACAATTTCCCCGGTGCGGTTCTGAGCCACAAGAATTCGCTCGAGTTCAGCTTTTCTTTCAGCTTGTTGGCGTTGTGCGGATGGAGCGCGTCCCAACCCTCGACACTTCTCCAATAAAGGAGAAGCCCGACCGGAATAGAGGCGACGCGACGCATGGAACGATCGGCGTTGTAACCGTCATTATGCGTCGCCATCGCCTTGTTCTTCTCGAGCACTTCGGAATCGAAGGGAAAACGCGAGTGGATGCGGAATTTCCCCGCCTCGTGTTCGCCGTCGTCTTCGATGTAGTGCTGAACCCCGGCCGACGAGGTGAAGAGATGTCGGATGCCCACGGACTTTAGCTCGTGAGAATCTCGACCCAACCCTTGTCCTCGAGATCGTAGGCCGACGCATGCGGCAGCTCGATCGTTTCGCCCCGGGCGTAGCACATTCCGCATTGCGCACGGGCCTGCGCGAGCACTGCGTTGTAGGCGCGGTGATGCTCGTCGGCGGTCATCTTCTGGTACCGCCCGTCGCTCGGCTGCAGGTTGTTCTCGCGCGCGCTTCTGAGCTGCCGGATCCTCACCAGTTCCCGCAAGACATGCGCGCTATCGAAATCAATTTTCGGCGGGCGCACCGGCTCGCCTTTGGCATTCAGCCGTCCGGTATGGATCTGTCCGTGCCCATTCGGTAGCACGCGCGCAAGGACGTAACCGTCACGCGGTGCGTCAGTACCAGCCATCGCTTGCGACCCATCCTGGAGAAGCTCCGTCCTAGGAGCCTCCTCTTGCGCGCTCAATTTTTGCTTCTTGCGATAGGCCGGTTCGGCCATGACGACTGCCTCGGGCATGGTTGGGTCCTCTGGTTCAGGGGTTGTTGTTGGAAATCTGCCGAGCCGCCGCAATCGATCTTACGCGCGCGGCGTGCTAGGCTGAACTTCAGTTCAGACGGGAACATGCAATGCGAAGATTGATCTTGGCGTTCGGCGCGCTCGCTCTTGTTACGAGCGTCGGCCTGGCCGACACGGCCTCGCCGAAGCTGTACACGCTCGACGCGAAGGGTAAGTGTCACGACTCGTCGGGCAAGTTCGTCGCGACCGCTTTATGTAAGACAACCCCGGCGCCAGCGCCCAAGCACTGCCACGATCCGAAGACCGGTCGCTTCATCAAGTGCCCGGCTTAGAGTGGGGGCTCGATCCATCTGCGCTAACTTCCTGGCTTCGTGAACTTCGCGACAGCCACAGCGCTTCCAGCTCTCTTGCATAGTCGGCGGTTCATTCTCAGAGGACGGCCTTACCGATAGCTGACATGACCAGTCTTCCCCATCGCCACGGTGTGGTTCGGCGTGTCGTTTTTCTTGGTGTAGGTCTTGCGCGGAGCCGGATCAGAAGACTCGCTCTGCGCCATCGTGCTCCGCCTCTCGCCGAGCTTTGCGCGCGCCTTTGACTTGATGCTTTCTTCCTCGCCCTTGCTGATATTGCCAGCATTGAACGAACGCGTGGCCCCGCCGATCGCGAGCCGCGCGTGCTTCTTGTCGCCGATAGGAAAACTGCCGTTCGGCCCGGCTTTCTTCCCCGGCACTTTGGATGGTCGGATCTTCGTCATGATCATGCGCTCAGGATCGTGTGCCACTGCCCGGCGGTGTAGCAGTAGAATGTCGCCGTCTTTCCTGCCGCCACGGCGAACGCCGCATTGGCACTGAGCGCGTTGATCGCGTCGCCGCTCTGCGGAAACACGTTCATCGAGTTCACAGCTGCCGCATTCGTGACCGTGATGTTCATGCCCGGCTTGGAAACCGGCAGCAGCACCGAGTCGTTTGCAGAACCCACGGTGGTCACGCGGTTCATCATGGCCGTGAGCAAAACCGCAGAGCCCTGACCGCCCCCGGCATGTGCGGTGATGCTGTCCACGGATGTTTCCGTGGCGAAGCCCGACGCATTGCCCATGCCGGTTCCGTCCACGATCCAGGCACCAGCCGCTGCACAGACAGCGAGGTAGACGCCGTTTGCTGGAATGGCGATGCCGGTCGAGCCAACAACGCCGTTCACTGTGTCGGAGCCCGTGCCATAGAGCTGCACAGGATTGTTGGTGTTGTTCCAGACGAGGACGGTCAGACCTGCCGCAGAAGCGGGCAGCTTCACGCCATCGCCAAGAAGAGACCCGGCAGTAGGCGCTGTCGAAGTATCGACACGGTTCACTTCCTGCGCGAGTGCGGTGGCACCTGCCTGCGTGCGCGTGGTGCCCGCAGTGATGCCGGTGGCAGCGCTTTCGAAGATGTAGCTGCCGCTTGTCAGGGTGATCGAGCCGAAGGTCTTCTGCGACTGGTCGGCCGTGAACCACGCGCCCGCGCTCGTCTGCCAGAAGAGCGCGACATCGCCTGCCGCCACGTTTACGCTCGCATTCGCCGAGCCGCCATTGATGGTGGATCCGGAGTCCGGAAAGACCGCCAGCGTATTCGCGCCCGAATTGATGACGATGAAGAGCACGCCACGATTGTCGGCCGGCCCGTCCGGATAGATGTTGATCGCCGTGGCAGGCGGCAGCTTCACGCTATCGCCAGCTGTGGCCACGGTGGTCACGTTGGTGATCTGGGCGGAAAGCTGGACGGCAGAACCTTGGCCGCCGCCAGCATGCGCCGTGACGGCGTCGGTATAGGAATATTGAATGAGGCCGCCAGCGGCATAGGAAACGCCGCGCGCACCTTCGAATTGTCTGTCAGTAGCCATTTCGGTAACTCCGAAAAGAGGAAAGGGGTGCGCGCACCCTGTGGGATGCCAGAGCGCGCGCGAGCGTCAGCCGGGTCCGGGGAGAACAAACCGACCAGATCAGCCGCTATCAGGTGACGTCGGCGACCACGCCATGGGCCTTCTCGTTCTTCATGACCAGCGTCTTCTCGCCGATGATCATGAAGCGCTCGGCGTCGCCGGTCTGTGCGAGAGGCACCGACTTCCAGCCGTCGAGCGTACCGACCGCAGCCATCTCCGGATGAACGATGATGACCTGGTTGGAGACGCCATAGGGATGCGGGATGAGCGCGAGATTACCGAAGTCGGAGACATAAACGTCCGCCGCTCCGATGATCGTCGCCATCTCGTCGCCCGGCACATCCTTGCGGATGGATGCAATGCCGGTGAAGCCACTGAATACCTGCTTGTCGGACGCGCTCATGTAGGCCTGCCAGCCATTGATCGCCTTGCCCGCGTTGTTGAAGATGCTGGAAAGCACCGTCTTGACGAGGGATTCCGTCAGCGTGCGATTAGTGCCCGCGGTCGCCGTCGAAGTGACGCCGCCCGAGAACCCGCCAGACGATCCGCCTGTGCCGCGAGACACGTTTGAGGTCAGCCACGACAGGAACCCGCCCAGGTGGCGCGGCGTGCCGCCGGATTCCACGTTGGACGCGTAATTGCCGAGCAGGCTCATCTCGAGGTCGCGTTTTGCCTCGAGGCCCTTCAGCGTCTTCTGGCGGTTGAGTTCGCTGACACGGCCCGCCTTCTTGACGATTTCCTCGGTGCGCGACACGCCGCCAACCTTGCGGACGATCTGGTTGTAATTGCCCACGCGGGTCGTGAGGTTGGGCGCGCCGAGTGCCGGGCTGTCATCGCCTTCGAGGGCGGCGTTGGTGCCGGACGCGGAAGCGAGACTTTCCGTCTGCCATTCATGGAAGACGCCCGTGCATTTCACGGTGCCGACGTTGTTTGTGAAAGGCGTCTCTTCCGGCGCGACGCGATAGATCACGTCTTCCAGATCTTCGCGGTTGCCGATGGAGACAAGGCTGGTGGTCGTGTTGGCAAGAGCCGACATATCAGTTTAAGCGGCGGTGCCGCTCCTCAGGTTTTGCAGCTCCGTGGCCTCGGCGATGCTCAAGCGCGGTTTCGCCATGAGGGCCTGGATGCGTGCAGATTGCGGATTGCGCGTCGTGGTCGTGGCACTTGGCCTGACAGCCGCAGCCGTCTGCCTCGGTGTCGGCGCTACTTGCGCGGGCTTGGTTTTTGCGGCCGCAGCCGCCTTTTGCGCGGAACGCCAACGCATGGCGTCATACGCGATCGCCGCTTCCTTCGCGCTCATAAGAGCGATCCGGTCGCGGGGAAATCCTTCTTCAATCAAGAACTGGCCGAGATGGGCACGCCTTTGCTGGCCCTCTTTCGCGTCCACGAGGTCGGGCGCGACAGTCTTCAGCGCTTCGGATTCCGACTGTACGAACTGGCGCTGCGCTTCGGCCATCGCGTCGCGCTGGGCTTGTGTCAGCCTTGCGACCTGTTCCCTCTCGGCATCGAACTGCGCCCGAAGCTTGAACGCGGCCTCCGCACCCACTTGGTCCGGCAAGGTCGCCCACTCGACATTCTGCCAGCGGCTCTGAAAGGTCGAGAGCGCTTGCGGCAGAATGGCATCGAGCGCCTGAACGCGCTGGTTGATGGCGAGGCGCTCCTGGTCCGCCGCCTGCTTTGCGGCTTGCGCGTCCTGCTTTGCCTTCTGTACGACGCTCTCGCGCTTTCCTTCCTGTGCAAGAAGCGCGTCCTGCACATCGGGCGCAAGCTTTGAGAACAATTCGCGCTCGGCCGCGTTCCAGTGTTGCGGCGGCGCCCGTGGCGGTTCGGTTTCTGCCGGCGCTTGCTCCTCATTTTCGGCTTCGCCTGGCGCCGTGAGGTCCGCGCCCTCGGGCGCCGCGTTCTGTTGTTCGGCTTCTGGCTTTGGTTGCTCCAGTGCCACTTCCGCAGAAGCTTCCGGCGCAGGGTTTGCTTGCTGGTCGAGCAGCGCCGCAGCGCCGTCAACGCTCAGGAAATCAGCCATTCTTCACCTTCGTTTGCTTGCGGAACGCATCCGCCGCTTCTTCGATCAATTGGGTGTCCTGTGCGCTCCGCACGACCGCAATCATGGTTGCGCGCACCTTGTCGAGCACTTTGACAGCCAAATAGAGCTGCTCGCGCTCTTCGGATTCTTTCGGGTCGGTCTCCAAAAGTCGCGCCACGAAACCCGCGCGAAGCCTGTCGAACGCCTCGTCGGTTTCTGTCAGCTCCTTGAGCGTACGCTGGCCCTTGCGCCTCGATTCTTCGACGTTCATGCAGGAACGTGGCCCGGGCGCACTCTCAGCGTTTTCTCACCTGTGTCCGTCCTATCCAAAAAGACAGCACCAAGTGCACTGAACTTCAAAGCGGCACCAAATAGGATCATATCGCATTCAGAATCCTCTTCATCGATCCTGAAAGTCACAAATCCATCTCTATCTCTGTGCAAAAGCAAACTTGGTCTGTCCCGGTATGCAACGCTAACCGAGACCAAGGCCTCTGCTGCGCGCAACGCTTTATCGAATGTCGTTTTCGCGTCTTCGTAGCGCTGAAAGTGGCCGCATGATTTGCATCTGTCCCAATAGACAAACCAGTACCTCTGTTCTGCCGATGGCATCCAATCATCTGCGTGCCGATAGCGCTGCATGGGCTTTTGGCATTTCGGACAGTTATGACCGCCATTGATCTTCACGGATTTCATGTTGCCTCCAACTGTTCGTGCGGCCACGGGTTGGCGCTTCGTGCCGCCATGATCACTTCCGTCTCGGACTTCTTGTCGATCTCGTAGCGTCTCAAGGCCGCATCGCTCTGCAGCTTTGCCATGTTGAACGCCGCGTCCTGTTCGACCTTCTGTTGCGCCAGCGCCTGATCCGATTGCTGCTTCTGCAATTCCCGCTGATGCTCGAGTTGGACCTGCAGCATCTTCGGGTCGGGCGGCGGTCCTTGCGGTGCCGGCATCGTCGCCGGATCGGTCAGGAACAATTCCGGCGTCTTGATGCCAAGCTTCATGAACAGGCGCTTGGCCGCGTTGTACACATTGGCCGAAGTGACGATCGGGCCTTGTGCGCCCCCTTGTTCGGTCACGATGGTCTGCATCACGGCCGCGACCTGGTTGAGTGCGGCAACCTCGAATTCCTTGCCCGAAGCACCCAGCCCGATCTCGATGTTCATGTCATTGCGCTCGGCCCAGGTGGTCGGGTCTACAGTGACCCATTGACCCTTCAGCCGCGCAATCCGTGGCGCGCTCGCGTTCTCCCGGATCGTCGCGTGAACGCCCAGGAACAGGTCGCGAATGCCGGTCTCCGCAAAGATGCGCGCGATCAGCCTTACCCGCTTCGCGGCGGCGTTCATGAGTGCCATCGCACCCTTGGCGGTATCGTGCAGCGTGTCGGGGTTGAGCCCTTGCGCGTTCCTGACCACGCCCGTGCGGCTCTCGGCCACGGTCGAGAAATATTCGAGCGCCCCGAACACGTCGAATGAAAGCCCCGGACTTTCGATCGGCGTGACCGCCTGCCCGTTCTTGGAGCGGATCGGAAAGCCCGGCTCGTTCCTGAGCAGGTCCGAAATCGTGTTGGCGCTCATCGCGTCTTCGGAGACCTGCATCCGCTGGTTCAAAGCGAAATAGCCACTGTCGAGCGCCATGCGGGTCAGGATGGTCTTGATCCGCTGCACCTCGACGAGGAGATCGGCGAGAGCACGGCCATAGAAGCGATGTGCGACCGGATAAGGCGTGATCGCCGCGAAGTTCACGCGATTGACCAACTCGGCTTCGAGGAAAATTGTCTCGCCGCCGCCGGTGACGACGCGCCAAATCTCTGGCTCGCCATCCTCGCTCACGCATTTCAGGTAATGGGTGACGACCTCCACGACGCGGAAATCGCCCTGCCCGCCCATGTCGGCGATGCCCTGGCTGTGTTCGCCGGCCGTGTCCCTCGCAAGTTCTGTCGTGGTGTTCTTGTCAGTGCCGTAAGGCGGAAGCGTATCGACAACGGCGGGGTCGTACCCTTGCGCTTTTAATTCCTGCGCCCGGGGCCGCGCCCGCATGGCGCAGTAGGTGGCGTCTTCTATGCTCGCCGCGTCGGCCGCAATGGTGAAATCGTCCGGCGCCACCGTCATCACCTTGACGGTGGAACGATCCTTGGTGCGCGTCAGCGTGAAATCGTAAAGCGTACCCAAAATGTGGTCGATCGTACCATTCGGTTTGAGTTCGCTGATCTCGCCGTCCCTCTCGGCCAGCTGCACCTCGGCAATGTTTTTGCCTTTGAACTCTTCCTCGTTGGTCTCGACATCGTCGGCCCAGAACCACGTCGCGATCCCGACCTTTTCGACCAGGGCATCGTGGAACAGATCGTGAAAGATCATGAACCCGTTATTCTCTCGGAAGACGACGTGATTGACGTAGTCGGTCTCCTGCTCGGCCTGCTGTTCGTCCTGCGGGCCTTGCGGCGTGAAGGCCGCCACATCGTCACCGCCGGTGAAAATCTCCATCAGGTCCGGCATGACGGTATGAACAGCATCGGCAATGTCCGTCGAGACTGCCGTCGAGCGATTCGGCAGACTCAGGATGTCCGGCATCTCGCCCTTGAGGTACTGCATCGCTGTGATGCGGTCCCCGGAGACGACGGAAGAGATCGTGCTCGCATAGTCGAAGCCGATGGAGCGCCGGCGCTCGTCGGCAACGATCTTGAGCAATTCGGCGGGCGTGTAGCGGCTGTCCGGCTTTTTGCCCTCGTCGTCATTCGAAACTGGAGGGGCCGGATTGTCGTTCGTGCTCACCTAAATCCCGAAGTCTTTCCACGCCGCGCCGTTGTATCCGACGAAGCACTTGGTCGAACCGCCTCCAGCGACGGTCGAGCCGGCGGTACACGCCGCATTCGCGTCGGTGACGTAGGCAACCATGCCCGCAATAGGCGAAGCCGGAAGCGATGCGACGGTCACGCCCTGCAGACCCTCAGTGGTGAGATTGAATGTGCAGGACTTGTTCCCGTTCGATCCGTTTCCGCAGTCGATCACGTCGGCCGCATCGCGGGAGAGACCTGTGTCGCCGTTGAAGCGATATTGATTTCCGCTCGGTACGTTAAGGCCACTGGAATCAGCGCACGCCTCGTTCGTGAATGATGATTGTACGAGGCTCGGCCCCGCTGTTTGCGAGACAGAAGCGAAACAGATGTTTCCGCTTTGCGCAAAGACTCTTGTGAAAAAGCCATTCGGGAAACTACTTTTATCTCCGAGGTCAACGCCGTACCAGTTGTTACTGCAACCGCTCGCGCAGCCGTAGATCGAAAACCCTCCGGCGAGGTTGGTCGTATCGCCAGCAAGGTTGTTCGGATTGAATGAATAATAAATCGGCGGATTGACGCCGTTCGAGCCCACAACCTGCTTCGGCAATTCGAGCCGCGGAATCTCCGCGACAGCTTCGATAGCCTCGCGCAAATGTTCCTGCCCGGTTGAAGTGGGATGCAGGGTATTGAACATGTCCGAAGTCGAATTGACGTAATTTCGAACGTTGATCCAATAGACGGGAAGGCCATCGCTCTGAAGCTGGTTCGCAACGGTTGAGCTGTCGCTATCGTAAGCAGCGGTCGCGGCCGATTTAGTGTCGTTCTGTTGCTTGATGACGCCAGTGACGAGCACGGAACTGGTCGAGGTATAGGCCACGTTGGGGACAGTCGAGACCATCCAGATATCGACAAGATTGCCCGCGCCAGTTGCCGACGTGACGTTGATGTTGATGGTATGCGCGCCGTTGCTGATCCCCGAAATACGGACAGCCAGCAACGCGCTCGTAGCGCCATTGAGCGTTGCGATCGCCGGTGACGTGAAACAATTAACGGTCGTGGTTCCACCGCTGTCCACCTGATAGGTGAAGGTGCCGGCGTCTCCGTCCGTCGCGCCATAGATGATGTAGACGACGCCGCCGCTGACCGTGATGTTACAGGCAAGCGTGCTCGCATTTGTTGTCGAGTGGCGTCCGACTGTTCCTCCCGCAAGGCTATCGTTGGCCCAGGTTCCTGTGGATGAGCAAGCTTGTGCTGCGGTTTCGAAGTTGGAGGGCGTCGCGAGCCAAATAACGTCGGCCTGCAAACAGCCCTTGTAAACTGCTTCGTAGGTGCCGGCGCCTTTCTGATCGGCGTCATTGATCCCGAAATTGACCGTGTTCAGGATCGGTTTCGATTGCGTCGCGGCAGACTGGTTGAACGGCCCGTCGGAGTTCGTGGCATCGAGATTGTCGCAGACCATCTCGCCGCCGCGGCCGTGATTGTTGAATGCCCCGCCATTGTCGTAGTCGATCAGATAAGCGTAGCCGCTGGTATTGTCGCATCCGCCACCGGAGCAATTGGTGACGCTGTCGCCCCAGTTATCGACGGTCGCGCCCATCTGGCTGAAGAGGGCGGTGTTGTTCTGGACGAAGTTCAACCCGTTCGCGACGGTGACGCCGCCGACACCGCCGAAAACGTTGTTGGCGTTGTACTCAACCTGGTTGGCGCTACCACCCGGCGTACTACTACCACCGCTACCGCCCCCAACGTTGCTGCCCACGGCTGAACCAGCGAGAGCAAGCGTGAGCGCCGCCGCGAGCGCAGCGAAAACACATCCGAATTTCATGGATCAGCCTTGCGTGTACCAGACGCTGCCTTCGACATTCACAGCGTTGGAAGAATTGACGATGAAGTTCGTGTTGTTCGATCCGACGAACCAGGGCTCGCCGGAGAAATCGAGCGTGATCGATCCGTTCGCGGCAATCGGCATCGCGCCAGTGAGCGCCGTCGAGCCGTCCTTGATGGTGATGTTGGTCGCGCCGGATACGACCAGCAGCAGCCGGTAGAGTCGCGTCGCCTTGCCAGCAGCCGCAGCCACCGCCGTCGTGTCGCCCGACGCACCGCCATTGTCGAACTTCGCTTGCGTCAGATCAGGATCCGCGACCGCTTGAAAGGTCACGGCGCCGATTGCCGTTCTCGCCATTCCGAAAATTCCTCTAAACCACGCCGAAATTCGGCACCTCGATGGGCGTCGGCCTTTCGCGCACCGGCGGGCGCCCGTGCGCTAGCGTCCGAAATGCATCCGCCGCGTGGCTGGCCCAGTCGTGCCGCGGCCGTTCGCGAAACGCCTTGCGGCTGTCATCCCATTCGCGCCCATATTGTCTCAGGGCCTCGAGTCCCTTTGCGCAGCGGGTGCGATCAAACCAGCAGCGGGCGATGAAAAGCCGCGTTGCATTGATCGCACTCACGAGGCTTTCGGTGCGCGGCACGATCTCGATGTTCCGCAGTCCGCAGGCTTCGGCCAATTCCCTGTAGGATTTGCCCGTGCCGATCTCGCGCGCCGCTGCATCGTGCGGCATCAGGTGCCGTCCGTAGCGATAGCCTATCTCTTCGAGCCGGCGCACGACATCGGCGACTCCTTCGCCCGAGGTCTCCAGATACCCAATGATCCTCACTTCGCGCCCTACCTCCTGGAAAAACCAGATTGCCGTCAAATCGTCGACGCCAATGTCCCACGCCGTATTCACGCGCACGGTGGGTTCGACGGGCAGAAAATCGCAGATGCGCCCGTCGAGATCCGCACGGAAAATATCGCCGGCGTAATAGGTACCCTCGATCGGCGCGTCGAAGCTGGTCTCCATCTCACGGTTGTAGGCGTGTTCGCCCATGCTCGAGCGCGCCGCGTCGAGCTCTCCTTGCGGCAGCACATGCGTTTGGCTGGCTTTGAGATCAAACAGCTGATGATCGGGCAAACCCCTGCGCGCCTGCTCAACCAGCGTGTGGAAGTGGTTGCGGCCGCGGGAGGTGCCGGCGAAGACCGCAAAACCCTGCCGATCGGCGAGTGCGGGCCGGATCACCTCGTTGAAGACCGAAGGATCGGTGTCGCCATACTCGTCGAGTACCACGCCGTCAAAGTAATGCCCGCGCAAAGCAGCTGCATTGTCGGCGCCGAAGAGTTGAATGCGTGCACCATTGCCAAAATCAATTCGAAGTTCGTTCTCATTGAATACGGCGAGGCCCGCCGGCACATAGCGCTTGAAATAGTCCCACGCGATCGCTTTCGCCTGCTTGAGGAATGGGGCGATGTAGGCGAAGCGTGCATGCGGCCTCGATGCTTCAATCGCCCGCCAGATCAGCTCGTTGATGATCGCCAGGGTTTTTCCGGCACGGCGATGGGCCACAACGATTCGGAACCTGACGCAGCTGCAGTGGAAGGGTCGCCAGATTTCGCGGGGGGAGTAACGGGAGGATACGACGGGGACGGCTTTATCAGCAGTCTCAGTTCGGGTTCCGGCGGCGGCAGGTTCTCCATGTTCGAGCTTTGCCATGTGAATTTGATCCCCCTTGTGTTGCTGCCTTGAATTGTCCCGTTCGGGTGAAAACCGTGTGAAAACGAGCGCAGGTACTCTTTGATGGCCGCAATCTTTGAGCCTGGCGCTCCATCGCCAAACGCGATGTCTCTCAGCACTCGCGCAAAATCGTTTAACAGTGTTTCTTGCGGCTGCTCCGAACGCTGCTTTGTCAATTCAGCGAAGAGTCGATTCTGGACCTCGAGCCTCTTGGTTAGGCCTTGAACCTGGAGCTGAAGATCTCTGTTCCTTTTTTCGAGCGCGCCGGTTTTCGCTTTCCAGACTCTCAATCTGGAACGGCGGGCGCGCGCACTTTTGTCGGCCGCCACTTTCGCGGCGGTCGGCGGCTTTTTCATTCACCCGCTCCATCGACAACTTCTCGTTCCCCGTTTCGAGGGAGGTGTCGGCAGCGCGTAGAAGATGGGCCAGGCGACCTGCGCAGACGACTTCGATCCGCCCTCCAGCCGCCCTGCGCGTCACGGGACCTATTGGTCTCCTGCGTGCGGCGGGCGACTGGAGGCCTGTCCTCCCGCATGTGCGCCGAAGCTTCGGCTCAGGCCGAAGCTCGCGAACGGACCGCAGAGGACGGAAGGCTGATTTCGGTTTTTTGGAAACGCCCCGCAGGCGCCACTTCAGGCGCACCACCGAGGCATGACAAAACGAGTACTATGCTTTTAGAAGCGAGTCAACTGCAATTCGCATCGTAATGCGAATTATTTTGCAAGTCGTTGATTATTCAGCAGTATCTATTCACTTTTCCTGGAACTGACCCCGAACGCGTCCAAGGAAGGGCCGCCCGCCTCCGCTTGGATTATGCGCTTCTGCCCGTCCAATGCAGAATCGGATTCGAGTGAGCCCATATGGCGAACAGAGCTTTGCTGGAAGCAGTTTTGGAGTGCATCAACTTGCGCGCGCTAGGTTGGGCGCACCACCGAGGCATGGCAAAAGGAATAGCTTCGTTTTAGAAACGCGTCAAGCGTGATTTTGCATATTTTTGCATATTTCTGCTCGCGCTGAAAATTTCATTTGGAAACAAAGACATGAGGGTCGGCCGATCTGTCGCGCCAGATCATTCCGGTCCAGCGGGAGCTTTGGCGGGCCGCCCTGCCGCAATGGCTTCGATCAGGGCATCGAGTGCTTCGCGGAATCGAGCGGGCACCGAGTGGCGATAGTCGCTGCAGACCGCGCGCACAGCTTCGCTCGGATAATGGCCCTCGCCGCACACCATGCGCACGATCTTCGCGTCGCGCGCGCCCATGCGGCGCTCGAGAACAACCAATTCGCGCAGCGCCTCGGCTTGCGAATGCGAGAGCGGCGTGCCGCGAGTCGACCGGGCCGTTACCGGGTTGATTTCTGTTGAATCTCGCCCGCTCTGCTGAGCCGAGGCGAACAGGCGGGCATAGAACTCGCCCGCTTCGCGGCGCTGGCTCGCCGTGTACCGCGGGTCTCCGCCGCCGAGTTGGCCGCGGTCGAAGGTAGCGTCGAGCGGGTCCTTGCGGCGCCAGCCTTGCGGCGAGCCGGAAGCCACGGCGAGGGTGCGATCGCGCACGTGATCGAACTGGATGATCGCGGGCCGGTCAACCAGATCCGCCGCTGCTGCTTTTCGCTTTGCCTTCAACCCCATTGTGGCCCCGCCCAATTCGTTCTGCTGCTCTGTTACGCGAAAAGAGTGCATATCGCATCGTCGTTGTCAACGCCCATTACGGCTCATGAACTGCCGGACTTCGCGATCGAAAGCCTCCGGCGCTTCGGCATTGATGGCGTGGCCGCCGTCGAGATCGGCGACGCGCATCGAAGGCAACACCGCCGCGGCGCGGTTGCGCAACGGCTGGAAAGCCTTGTCCCACGCGCCGTTGACGAGCAGGGTCGGCACGGCGGTGCGGCCGAGATCGGTGATCGCCGAAAGCCCCGGCACCGTATGGCGGATCGCTTGGGCCACACCCTCCGGCGAGAGGCGCTCCGCATCGGCGAGCATCTCGGCCTTCACCGCGGGCGCGAGGCGTTCGGCGTGGCGCGGATGAAGCGGAAGCGCTTCGATCGCCTGCCGCCCGCCGCGCGCGATCGCAGCCGCGCTCGCCTCTCTCTGCGCATCCGTGCCGCGCGGCGGCGAAAGCCCCGAAACCGAATTGGTGAACACCTGGCCCTCGATGCGCTCCGGATGCATCAGCGCATAGCGAAGCGTCAGCCCGGCGCCGAAGGATTGGCCGCAGAGCCACCAGCGTTCGATGCCGAGATCGCGGCGGATCGCCTCGAACAGCGCCACGTAATGCGGCACGCGATAGGCGTCGGCCTCGCGCGGGCTGGGCGAACGGCCATGGCCCCACAGCTCCACGATGACGGGCCGGCAGAACGTCTTCAGCGCTTCGAGATTGGCGCGCCATTGCGCGCGGCTCGAAAGAAAGCCGTGCACGAGGAGGAGCGGCGCGGCGCGGTCGTCGCCATGCGTCTCGACATGGAGCTTCGTCAAGCGCGCGCGCCCGGCCAGAGCCGCGTCATCGGGCCAAGGCC
>Ga0070734_10001934_pt1 | contig 27581 bp, 19 predicted proteins | sample Coa_R1_8_FD_66444 | JGI IMG/M metagenome (GOLD analysis project Ga0070734, IMG submission 66444) | Surface soil microbial communities from Centralia Pennsylvania, which are recovering from an underground coalmine fire - Coalmine... | ecosystem: Environmental > Terrestrial > Soil > Unclassified ... | reverse complement strand
GGAGCGTATATTGAAGTCGGCTGACGGAAGCATAGACGCCGACGCCCGTCGCCGCTCCCGTAAAGGGCGCTTTGTAGGCGATGCTGGGCAGATCGGAGATGGGGATCTGGATGGCATAGGTAAGGACGTTGAAGCCTTTGAAGCCATCCACGCCGCCGCCGGCCTGCCCATTCGAGTTGCCGAGAATGCGCGGGTCCAGCAGATCGAAGATGCCGGGAATATCGCAGAAGAAGCTGTCATCGCGCGAGCCGCAGAAGACCGTTTCTCCCGTGGGCAGGTCGTAGACGGTTTCGGCGGTATAGCGGTCGAGCGCAGCGCGGGAGGTAGCGCCGGAAATCGCGATACCGGTCGTCGGGTCGTTGTAGAAGGGCGTGGTGCGCAGCCCCACATTCGGCGGGGGCGTCAGCATACCGCTGCCCAGTGTGGTAGTGCTGCTTCCGATCACTTTCGTCACGGTGTAGGTCTGCGTGTAGTTGTGCCGTGCGTCGTTGACGTGCTGGATCGGCCCGATCTCCGTGCCGACGCCATAAGACAGCGCCGTGTTGGGATTTTTGTAACCGGAATTGACGGACGAGAAGCGGAAATTATAAGTGCGTAGAGTGGCGCCCGTGTTCGGGTCGGCGATATTGATGCTGTAGAGCGCATCATCGGCGAACTTGTCGTAGATGACGCCGTCGCCCGGCTCGCAGAAGGGATGGACATTGACAACGAGGTTCAGCACTTTCGTCTGGCCTCGCATCCCGACAAAAGCATAGACATCGGTCAGGTTGGCCTGGGGGTCTTGTTTGATGAGCGGTGCGTCGCTATGGCTGGAAGCCAGGGCAGCGCCGCCTGCCAGGGCGAGCACACCTGCCGCGCCCAGGGTGGATAACATACGTTTACAATTCACCATACTTGTCTCCTTATGGTCCGGATAGTGCGATTCGGAGCGAGCTTCCCCTCGCTCCTCGTAGGTCGGTGCTGCATGACCTACAGCGCCATGGTATCAGGCCAAGGTTACAAACAGGTAAAGAGGATGCAACGTGTGCGCTACAAATCCACCGTCCGAGGATTTTTCGTGGGGAAAACTCGGAAAAACGCAAAGTCACCCTTGACAGGTAGGGGAAACGTTACTATAATGAAAAAAAGGATTACCGTGTGCAGATTACCGGTTGCGGGATGGGCAGCCACAGGGCTGCAGGCGGGATTCCTCTCAGAAAAGAGCCGTCATGCCACGCTCCAGGCAAACCACAATTCGCGACCTGGCCAGAGAGTTACAGGTATCGCATACAACCGTCTCCCGTGCCTTGAACGGCAAGGGCGAAGGGTTCATCTCGGAAGAGACGCGGCGCAAAGTGATGGAGACCGCCGCCCGGATGAACTACCGCCCCCACCGCGTGGCGCGGGCGCTGGCGACGGGACGCACCGGAATGATCGCGCTCTGGGTGGAGGATCTGCGGCAGCCCTACGCGGTCAGTATCATGAACCACGTTCTGAGCCAGGTCAACGACCCCTGCGTGGAACTGGTGATCCGGGCGATGCGTCCTATGGACACCACGCCCCAGGAGGTGGCGCAGTGGCATGTGGACGGCATCCTGGCCCTGGATGGCGTGGATTATCTCCGGAGCTTATCGGCACAGGGGCTGACGAATTGCCCGCCGCTGGTGGCGATGGGCGATCCGCCGAGAATCGAGGTGGACCACGTGGGCGTGGACCTGTATGCCGGCGCTGTCGAAGCCGTGCGCCACTTGGTCGCCGCCGGATGTCGACGGATCGCGTTTTTTACCAACGACTGGGGCAATCGGGAGGATGAGGCCCGTTACGCCGGATACACCTCCACGATGCAAGCGGCAGGGCGCGATCCGGAATACATCGTGATGACCGGGAATACGCGTGAGGCCGCCCGGGAGACGATCCGCGCATATGTCACACGGGAGGGCTGCCCGGATGGCCTGTTCTGCTTGAGTGACGCCATCGCGATCAGCGCCTATCGGGGCCTGCTGGACCTCCAGCTCCGTGTTCCCGAAGACGTTGCCCTCGTGGGCTGCGACGGCTTGCGGGAGACGGAGTACCTGGAGCGCCCGCTGACCACCATCGTCCAGCCCTTCGATGCGATGTCCGCCCTGGCCTGGCAGTTTCTGCGCCAACGGATGGAGGATCCCTCCCTTCCGATCCAGAGGCGGATCCTGGCGCCGCGTCTGGAGGTACGCGCATCGTCGCTACGTTGACCCTGGGCCTGTCCTGCGGGTGTTGGGCGGCATACACCGCCCCCCGCCGGCCCTCTCTAGAATTACATGGACTTATCATCTGGAGGGCGCTCTCCCGTGCTCTCCGCATCACATGCCGGATCGGCATCATCGGAAGAGCGCTCCTGGCGCTCATAACAAAACAGCGGACAGCGATGTTCCGCGTCCCTAAGTCCCATTTCGGGAGGAACTTATGAACAGCAAGTCACGCACTGGTTTCACACTCATTGAATTGCTTGTCGTCATCGCCATCATCGCGATTCTGGCGGCCATTCTCTTCCCCGTTTTTGCGCAAGCCCGCGAGGCGGCGCGCAAAACCTCCTGTCTGAGCAATACGAAGCAACTTGGCCTGGGTATTATGCAGTATGTCCAGGACTACGACGAGACGTATCCGATGGATGAGTGGAACGCCTCGACGATTGGTACCTCCGACAACGATACCCACTCCGGGAACTACATCACCGTGGTCACCTGGGTCTGGCAGGTGCAGCCCTACATTAAGAACCGCCAGGTCCTGGTCTGCCCCTCGGACGTCAACCCCAAGCACTGGAGTACCGGCTACGATGCCGACCCGTGCAATCTCACCTCCTGCTGCGACGGCTGGGGCATCCCGACGCCGATGAGCTACGCCATTAACGACAGTGTGATCGGATGGAGTTGGACGCCCGGCGTCGGCGCCGACCCGTGCGGCAACGGCGACGGAAGCTGGCTCCAGGGCTCCGGCCTGGAGGTGAAGAGCATGGCCGCCATTCCGACGCCTGCCTCCACCTATGTGCTGGGCGACACCGGACAGGAATTCATGGAGAACCCCTGGATCAACGACGTTCGCGCCGCCAACTACAGTCGGAAATACAACAGCAAAGCGCCTTATGGCGGGTACTCCAGAGACGGTAACAACCCCAACTGGAAGGCTCTTCTGGAGTCCGGGAGCGTTTCTCGGCATCAGATGGGTGAGAATCTCACCTATTGCGACGGTCACAGCAAGTTTCAGCACCATAACCGCATCTGGAGCGGAAACCCCTGGGACGATACGGTGGTTCGGGCCGCCCCCTGGTTCGTCGCTCCCGAGGGCCTGTGCGTGCGTGATTACCCTGGCGATCCGAACCAGGCCGGCACGTACATGAACATGTGCGACTGAGCCGAGTGCTGACGGTCGCCCGGCCCAACAACTCTCGGAGCGACCACGGGAGAATGCGAACGTGAAGAAGGAACTCAGTACGACAACCATCGCTGCGGTGGTCGGTATCGTCGTCGTCATCCTGGTCCTCGTCGGGTGGTGGATGTGGCGTCAACCCGCAAGCGTGGGCAGCACCGCATCGCCCCCCGGCACACCGCAGGCCGCGGCCGAACTAAAGTCCAGAGGCCAGCAGATGCGCGAGGATTTCATGGCAGGGCACAAGCGTGACCACCAATCCAATGGAGGCGCGACCGCGCCAAGCGGCCAGTAATCCATCCTAATCAGGGAACAGGAGGCATCCCGCATTTTGGCCTGAGATTATCCATCCCCGGTCAAAATGCGGGATGCCTCCTTGTATTTCGGCAGCCGGAGGGCGCCGCCAGCTCTCCGGGTTTGCGCTCACCATCTCCTCACCACCAGGATTTCCCTTTTTTGAACATGTTCATTTTACGTATTGACACCGGATCGGTTTCGTTGTAAACTGATAAGTGAACACGTTCATTTTTAATGGTGCGGAGGAAGACCAAAATGCGGATCGTAATTTTCGGCGCAGATGGGTTTTGCGGACGCCTGCTGGTTCCCTACTTTGTCGCGGCAGGACATGAGGTCATCGTCGTTACGCGGAGGGCGAACTCCCTTCCCGGTGTGATCGCGTGGCGATGGGATGGTCAAACGCTGGGGGAGTGGACGCTCGCCCTGGAGGGCGCGGATGCCGTCATTAACCTGGCAGGGCGTAGCGTCAACTGCCGCTATACGCCGGCCCACTGTGCTGAGATCTATGCCTCGCGCCTCGACTCCACGTGGATCCTTGGAGAGGCTATCGCGGCCTGCGTGACACCGCCGCGTGTCTGGCTGAACGCCTCCTCGGCGACGATCTACCGCCATGCCCAAGATCGCCCGATGGATGAGGAGACGGGAGAGATCGGAGCGGGGTTTTCGGTGGACGTCTGCCGCCGATGGGAACGCGAACTCTTTCGTGCCCCAACGCCGGAGACGCGCCGGGTCGCGCTCCGTTCGGCGATGGTCTTTGCGCCACAGGCAGGCGGGGTCTGGGATGCCTTTGCAGGATTGGCCCGATGGGGGCTTGCCGGCCCGATGGCGGGTGGGCGACACTATGTGAGCTGGATCCATGGGGAGGACTTCTGCCGCGCCGTCGCCTGGATCCTCGCCCGCGAAGAACTGGCCGGCCCGGTGAACCTTGCCGCTCCGAACCCTCTGCCGAACCACGACTTTCTGAGTGCGCTCCGACGGGCGATAGGACAGCCCATAGGTCTCCCCTCTGCCCGATGGACGCTGGAGGTCGGGGCCTGGCTGCGCCACACCGAAGCGGAACTGCTGCTCAAGAGCCGCCGCGTCGTTCCGGGCAAACTCCTCGCCTCCGGCTTTACCTTCTGCTACCCTACCTGGCCGGACGCCGCCCGAGCGTTACACACTCTATCGAAAGCTCTGTAACGCGCTATGGAGCGGTAACTCGACAGGGTAGAAAGGGGGAATTGCCTTATGCCAGGGCAGCATTCCGGGCGGAGAAGGAGAAACAAGGGGCGGATGGCTATTGACAGCCATCCGCTTTATCATTATAATGGGGGCGCAGATTATATACACCTAATTATATTCATAAAATTATTGCTATTTTTCTGTATACTTTTGCAAAGAACGATTTTTGGGTTTGCGATGAGGTGGTTTTGAACGCTTCGAGGGAGTAGGCGCGTTTGCACAGGGAGGAAATATGGCATACAAAGAGTGCCCTGAGTGCGGAGGTCCCGTGCGTGATGAGATCCCTGTTTGTGGGACATGCGGATATAAATTTGCGCTGCAGACTACCTCTCGGAATGTCGCCGCAGCGCCGCAGGAGGATGTCGCGCCGCTCAACGACTATTGGGCTGCCGTCTACGGTGCGCCTGTCGAGAGCCCCCAACCCGCCTCAGCATCTCCCTATGCTTCCGAGGTGATAAAGCGTTATGAGGAGGCATACCAGACCGCGAAGACAACCTGCCACGTAGGCGATATCTCTCGAAAAATAGGGATCGGGTTGGCGGTAATCCTGGCGCTGGGTTCGCTGGCAGGAGTGATACAGCAGAACTGGATCCTGCTATGGAGCCTTCTTCTGCTCGCTGGCGCTGTGGGTGCGCTCTTCTATATCCTGGGTGTGCTGGCCTCCGCGCAGGGGAGCGCGCTGAAAGCCTCGCTGGATGGGGCCGTGAACACCTCGCCCTTTCTCACCAAGGAACAAAAAGCGAAGGTCCTGTTGCCGCTCGAGGAGAATGTATCTCCCACAAATGCCCCCACACGCTCTGAGCGCCCGCATCCGTGAGCGCATATGTCTAACCGACGATCCTCTTCCCCCTATGCCTCCCGATCCAACTCACTCCGATCATTTGAGAACACCCTCCCTTCCGCTCTAAGATGCATCTGCTCGAAGCTCTCCCACACCTAAAACAGGCCGTATCATCCCAAAAAATCACCAAAAAATGGACAAAAAATGGATATTTTCCCAATGGGACCGCGCACGCCGTGTCTATAGGAGGTGAGCAGACGATTTCGAATAGATAACAGGAGGTCCTCTATGGCTGCTTTGCCTCGATCCTTTCTTCGTGCGCTGACCCTATCAGGGGTTGTGGTGACTCTGAGCGGCTGTCGTTCCTCGTCCGTTGCCGTCCATACCCCCGTACAGGCGCCGGCTTACCGCGATCCCCATCAGGCTGCAGTCATGCACATTCAGTCCTTACCGCTCTACCATCAAGCGCAAGCCGCCTGTCAACAGCATCAGTACCGGAAGGCCGCCGACTTACTCGACCAACTTGCCGGCCTTCCCGGTATCAACGATCTCGAACGCGAGTTCTGCCACGAGCAACGCTCCCTCTGTTTGGAAGATGCCGCGCCGCAGCGGCTTCCGAGCAGCATCGCAATCGCCCCTCCTAGAAGCCCTGCAGACCGCAATACCGTTCAAAAGGCGCAGCGCGCTAAAACGGGAGCGCCTGTCGCCTCCGTTGAGCCTCTCTCCTCTGCTTCCGGTGCTGCGGATTGCGGGCCACGCGCCCTGTTATTGGTCTGTGAGCAATTGGGTATTCCTGCGCAGTTAGATACGCTGCGGCAGAAGGCAGGGACGAACGCGACGGGCACAAGCCTGCAAGGATTGGCGCAGGCGGCGCAGGCGGTCGGATTAAAGGCTCAAGGAGTTCAACTCAGCCGAGAAGCGTTCTCGGAGGCGCAAATGCCCGCACTTGCCTGGGTCAACGGCAATCATTTTGTCGCCGTGCTGGCGATCACAGGCAGTGGAGAGAGCGGCGTCGCCCGCATTCACGATCCCAATCAGTCGGAGGCAGAGACGATTTCACAGGAGAGATTGTTACGCCTGTGTAGTGGATATTTGTTGCTCATCCGACGCTGAGGATACTTCCCATCCGTCTTGCCGGGGCACTCTCCCCGGTAGGAGCGATGCCCTCGGTTCCCTCCCTCCGGCAAGAGTTAAGGGAACCGAGGGCTCTGAGGTCCCGAAGGACTGGCCGCTAGTGTACTTGCTCTCCTTCGGGCCTGTCAACCCACCAGTTCTCCAACAACAGGAACGAGAGCCTATCGCCCGCTCCTGTCTCTGGAAGGACATGGCCGCCTCCTGCCCCTTTCGGCAGGAAGAAAGGAAGCACCTCTTATGCGACGCACCCGACTGCGTCCCGCCTGGCAGCGATCCATGGCTCTCCTCAGCCTCGCCTCCTTCACCTGGAGCGCGATCCTGGTACAGCCCGTCTATGCCCAGACACAATCGCCATCGAACCGACATTCCGGCGTCCGCTTGCTCTCGGCCGTCGAGATGCAACATATGCGCGGTATGCAAGGTCCTCCTGGCAATACGTTCCACATGCTCTCTTACCCCCCTTCTCCAGGGCCTACCTACCCTTGGCAGGGAGGAGTTGCGGGCATCAACACCGGCAACGGCAACAAACTCACCAGTATGTCGCTGCTCAGTTGGGTCCAACGCGGTGGATTGCCCGTCAACCTGGTGCTATATCACAACAGTCAGGGCAGCGACAACGCTGCATTGAGCAACAAGTGGAACTTCTCCTATAACATCTTCCTGGTCGCTTCCGCCGGCAGCGGGGGCGGTACAGGCGGTGCAGGCGGTACGAGCGGTTTTGGCACGCCAGGCAGTGGCGGCAGCGGCGGAAGCAGTGGAGGAAGTAGTGGCGGCAGCGGCGGTACTGTCAACAATATGACCGTGCACTGGGGCGATGACCAGTCTTACCAGTTCACCAACAACGGCAGCAACGTCTTCTCCGCTCCCACCGGCATCCATGACAGCCTGGTGCTGAATGTGGACGGCAGCTACACTTTGAAGAAACCCGACCAGACCGCCTACCACTTCAACGTCACCAGCCTGCTCTGCGACAACATCAAAGACGAGAACGGCAATACACTCAGCATCTCCCACAATGCGAGCGGCTATGTCACTGCGGTCACGGATGCCACCAGCCGCAGCACCCTCGTCAACTATGACGGCAATAACCACATTACCAGCATCACCGATCCGCTCAGTCGCAGTTGGTCGTTCACCTACTCCGGAACCGGCAGTGCGATGAACCTCGCCAGCGTGACCATGCCGAGCCTGGGAGGGAGCAACTATAGCCAGAGTTTCAGCTACAACAGCACCCACGATATCACCCAGATGACCAGCCCAGGTGGGCGCACCGCGTCCTTCACCTACAATTCCGATGACAGCCTGGCTTCGGAGACGGACGGCTGCTCCAACACGATCAGCTACTCCTATGCCAGCGGTGCGACGACCATCACCGACCCCAACAACCACACCACGACCTACACCTACAGTAACGGATGTTTGAGCAAGGTGACGGACAGCCTGAACCACGCGATCTCCTACACATACGATAGCAACAACAATGTGACTCAGATAACGGACAAACGGGGAAAAGTGTGGAACTACACCTACGACAGCATGGCCAACCTGCTGACGGTAAAGGATCCCTACAATGATACGATCACCAATACCTACAATAGCCACAACAAGGTGCTGACGGTAGTCACTCCGACTGGAGAGAAGAAGCAAAACACCTACGACACCAACGATAACCTGACCGCCCTCACCTATAAGGACAGCGGAGGAACCACGCAGGCGACGGAGAGTTTCGTCGTGGACAGCTATGGTCAGCGCACCGATGCCTACGACGCCAACAACCATCACACTCAGTATGGCTATGATGTTGATGGGGATCTGACTACCATCACTACCCCGCTAGGCCATGGCACCACCTTCGGTTACAATATCCTCGGGGTCAAAACCAGCCGAACCGATGCCCAGAACCGAGAGACCACCTACACCCTCGATGCCTGGGAGCGTACCACGACGACGACCTACCCGGATAGTTCCACCCACACCTTCGCGTACGACGCCGACAACAACCTGACCCAATTCACGGATGCTACCGGGACGACCACGCGCACCTACGACAACGACAATCGCCTGCTCTCCGAAAGCAAGGGCGGCAGCGCCGTCATCAGCCACACCTACGATGCCACCGGTAAGAAGGGGTTGCTCTCAACCACCACGGACGCCAACAGTCGCATCCTCACCTACGCCTACGACAGCAACAATCGCCTCTCTAGCGTGGCGGAGACTGCCGGAACCACCAGCTACGCTTACGACAACGCCGACAACGAGACGGGCATTACAAATGCCAACGGCACCACCGTGACCAAGACCTACGACGATGCCGGCCAGCTCACTGCCGTCGTCAACAAGAACAGCAGCGGCGCGACGCTGAGTTCCTTCAGTTATGTCTACAATGCCAGCGGACGCCGCACCAGTTGCACCGAGGCGAACGGGGATGTGGTCTCCTATGGCTATGACTGGGGAGGTCGCCTCACCAGCGAGAGCCGCGCGGGAACCAATGCCTACTCCACCACCTATACTCTTGATGGCGTCGGCAACCGCACCGGCCAGAGCGTGACGGCGGGAGGCAGCACGGCCACAACGGCCTTCACCCTTGACAACGACGATGAACTGACCGCTACCAGCAGCACCACGGGTGGTTTCATCAACAGCTACTCCTACGATGCCAACGGGGAGCAGACCGGTCGCACGCTCTCCGGAACGGCCAACACGCTGGCGTATGACTTCGATGGTCAGCTCAGCAGCATCACCCAGGGCAGCAGCACCGTCAGCTTCGCCTACGATGCGACCGGACGCCGGGTAAGCCGGACTGCTGGCGGGGTGACCACCAACTTCCTCTACGATGGCGGCGAGATCCTGTTGGAGAAGCAGGGAAGCACGACGACGGCGACGTATACCTATGGTACCGGCCTGGCTCGCAAGGATGGCGAGATCCCTCTGTTCGATGGATTGGGCAGCGAGCGGACAGTGACCAATTCCAGCCAGACAGTGACCGGCACGCTTAACACCAATGCCTTCGGCAATGTGATTGGGAGCACGGGGAGCAGTTCCAATCCCTACATGTTCGGAGCGACGAGCGCGTATCGCAGCGATGGGGATACGGGATTGCTGCATATCGGTGCCAGGTACTACGATATCCAGGTGGGGCGGTTCATCACCCGTGACACTCAACTGGATCAGAAACCGTATCTCTATTGTGAGCACGATCCAGTGAATGGCTTGGACCCAAGCGGACATAACTGGATCACGGATCACTGGCACAAATTGGTAAATGGTGTCTACAATATCATCGGAGCGCCTATCGTCCGAGCTCACAAGGCGTATGTAGATGCAAGAACCGCGATCGCGATGCGCTATATGGTTGACAACTGGCCGACGGACGCGCCGCACCATGATCCGAACAACGATTACACTGTGATGCCCATCGTTATAGGTCAGCAAGGCAACGGGGCGGTAAGCGTCGGCGGTTCAGCCGGCGACGCCCTACAGCAACTCTACGGACCGGGTGGCCTGAAAAGAGGAGTAACGCCCAAGTACTAGCAGAGGGGTTCGCCCCGCTGTCCGGCGCATGGACGCGTTCCCCCGGCCATTTGAGGAAGTTTTCAGGCCGGGGGAACGCTACGCTGCATGCCTATCGGGAAATGGATCTCTCACCCATGCACAAGGGAGGTGTCACACAATGAAATGGATGAAAATCGGGATAGCAATCGGGATTTTCTTTACATGCTTCGCCGCGTTGATGATCGTTCATCACTGGATGCGGACGCCATTGGAGATAGATGCGGATCTGGTGAGGAGCCATCCGAAGAGTATCACCTACCGCGAATTCTATGGCTACGACCTGCAGGCTGCCGGGCGTCCGGTCGAGGCGGAGCGCGAATATAGGGCGGCGCTCCGGATTGACCCTGCATCCAAGTCCGCCCGCTATCTTTTGGGCAAAGCGTTGGAGGCGCAGGGGCGCAATTCGGAGGCGCGAACGGAGTGGCGCACAGCGCTTCCTGGGGCGCCGCCAGCGCTCGCCAGGGACATACGGGCCGCCATCGCCTCGGCTCCCTCCCCATAATCCTAAGAAGGTTACAAATTGGTGAGGAAGAGTTGTACTCGACCCTAAAGGCAAGGAGTGGTGTGCATCGGACGCTGTCAGCGCCAATCCCCATGGAGGAGGAAGGCCGCCCAGTGGAACGGATGGCTCCATTGGGGATGATCCGTCATCTCGCAAATCGCTATCTGCAACGCCATGTCCTTGCTCTTCCCGGCCTTCAGCGCACGATAGAACGCCTCCATAAAGGCCGAGGTGCTGGCATCATGGATCTCCCACAAACTCACCAACACACTCTGAGCGCCCGCATAGGTGAACGCGCGGGTCAAGCCGATCACCCCTTCTCCCCGTACCTCCTGACCTAAGCCACTCTGACAACACGAGAGTACCACCAACTCCGCCTTCAGATGCATCTGCTCGAAGATCTCCCACACCTGCAACAGACCGTTATCACCCTGCTCTGCCCGTTTGCCCAGAGCCTCGGGTTGGGTGAGGATCAGTCCCGAACTTAGGGGCACCTGGCTGTCGAGCCAGCCATGACAGGCAAAATGCAGGATGTCGGCTTCTGCGCTCTCCTTTTGGACGGCTGTTTTGGTGGCTTGCTCTCCGGTGCGGAGATGGGCATGTTCTCCAAAGAGTTGAGCGATGGTCTGGACCTCTTCTCGGGTGTGAGGCAAGGGAGCGAGCGACAGCCCTCGACTGCGCAGTGTCGCCATTTCGGAAGCGAAGCCTGAAGGAGGAGAGGGAGGGGAGGGCTTGCGTTTTCCTCGGGTTGGCTGTTGAACCCGTCTGTTTTGGGAGATCGGAGTGTAGAGCGGGTCGCCCAGAGCCAGCACACGGCGGATCTGCCGGGTTGCTGAAGAGACCGATTGGCTTGGGAACCTCCCTCTCTCGACGGCGTTTGCTCTCTTTTGCTGTTGTCGTGTTTGGGAGTAGACGGTCACGGAGAAGGTGTGATGCAGTGGCTTCTCCTGCCCCAGATAGCGCATTTTGCCTCGGGAGGAGACGACTAGGGCGGCAAACGGTAAAATGTGTAGGACTCCATCCGGACAGACCAGCAAGCGTTTCGCGCGTCGGAGGAGGGGTTGAGCGGGAGCGATCAGGACTTGGTAGAGCAGGCGTCCAATCTGGAGAGCTTGCTCGGGATTGCTCTCCAGGTTGGACAGATCCAGTGCCTCCCGAAACTGCTGCACCTGTTGCTGGAGTTGTTTCTTCTCGATAGAGAGAGGGAATACCTGAAGGTTTCTAGGAGTGATGGCGAAGAGATAGGTCTGTTTCTCTCCGATCATATAGCTCAGCAGCAAGGTTCCGTTATCCAGCACCTTCTGCGCGCCTTTGAGGTCGAGGGGTTGAGGGTATTGGAGAGCGGCAAAAGCGGGGGAAGTCTTGCGGATCTGCGCGGTCAACTGCTGTTGAGTACGTTCGAGTTCGCGCAGTTGGGCATGCAGAGATTGGATTTTGTCATCCGCTTCGGCGCTAAGTTTTGCCAACACGGTGTAAGCTTGTGTGCGTCTGTGGTCGAGTTCTTGTTGTTGCTGCAGCAGTTCCACAGACGCCTGCTCTCCAAAGTTGATCTTGCGCTCTGCGAGCATTTCGACGAGGCTTCTGGCGCGGGCACGTTCAATGACGGCGAAGGCTTGATTCGTATCCTCTAAAGCGAGGTAAGTCTGGAGAAGCCCCAGATACTTGTCGAGGTGTTGCGCAAGGAGCAGGGAGCGAGTTTCGGCAGAGGCGATCTGGCTGCGCTGGTTCTCAACGATGGCAAGCGCGTGGTGATAATAGGGCAATGCACGCTGAGGTTGTTGCCTGTATAGATCTGCGAGGCCGTACAAGCTTTCAGCTACATCCAGCGAGATGGGGGCAAGGCGTTCCTGGATCGCCAGAGCGCGCAGATAGTAGCCCTCGGCAGATGTCAGATTGCCTTGCTGACGGGCCAATTGGGCCAGTAGATAGAAGAGGGTTGCAGCCTCCAGCGAGGCAGGAGCGAGGCGTTCCTGGATCGCCAGAGAGCGCAGATAGTAGCCCTCGGCAGATGCCAGATTGTCCCGTTTCCTGGCGACATTGCCCAGGTTCTTGAGGTTGTCTGCCACACCCAGCGAGTCGGGAGCGAGGCGCTCACGGATTGTCAGGGAATCGCGAATGAAATCCTCCGCAGCAGCCAAATCCCCGCGATCACACGCTATATCGCCGAGATTGTTGAGACTGCTTGCCACCATCAACGAGTCGGGAGCGAGGCGTTTCCGAATTGCCAGACAGTGGTGCATGTGATCCTCTGCCGAGGCAAAATCGCCGCGTTGATAAGCTACAATGCCTAGATTGTTGAAACTGGCTGCCACCATTAACGAGTCGGGAGAAAGGCGCTCATGGATTGCCAGGGAGCGCAAATAGTAGTTCTCGGCGGAAGCCAGGTCGCCCCGTTTCCTGGCCACATTGCCCAGATTGTTGAGGCAGTGTGCCAACTCCTCCGATATGGGGGCATAGCGTTCCCAAATCGACAAGGCGTGCTGATGGTAGTCCTCCGCTGCGGGCAGGTCTCCAAGATTGGAGGTGACAATACCCAGGTTATTGAGCAAGGATGCCATATGCAGCGCTTTGGGAGCACGCCGCTCCAGGATGACTAGGGCGCGGGAAAAGTAATCCTTGGCGGAAGCCGGGTCGCCACAATTCCCGGCGACCCGACCCAACCCGTTGAGGCACCTGACGTTCCAGAAAGGATATGCCTCCTCCTCTGCCAGCTTCAATGCCGACTGGTAACACGCAATCGCTTGAGAAAAGTCGCGCTGAAGGATCGTATAGTAGTCCCCACGCGCTGCGAGACACAGATATCGCTGTGCGTTCTCCTCAGTTGTTTGGAGAACTTCCCAGGCGCGATCATAAGCGGAAATTGCCTCCGATAAGGCGTTCTTCTGTTCGTACCGATTCCCTAACCGCATCTCCAACCATGCGATGATGTGCGGTACCGAAAGCAGTCGAATCGCCTCTCGCCACAGACGCCCTGCCTCCTCCATGTTGTCGGCTTGCCATGCGGCCTGTCCTTGTTGATAGAGAGAGAACACTTCCGACGGCAATTCCGGACGGACTTCCAAGCCTAACGCTCCCGGCGGAACGGAGAGCGTCCTCATCTGTCCCTCACGATGGATCTGCAGAAAGTTGAGGTCGGTTCCAGTAGCGTTTTCCGAGAGGGCTTGTAGCAGCGCAGGAGAGGTGAGAGCATGATTGTTGTAAGCCAGTAGATGATCTCCCACGCATACCCCGGCTTGCGCTGCAAGCCCCTCTGCGGACAGCATCTCGACAATGAGCATAACCGGTCCCTCCTTACGTCTCTTCCTAAGTACGCATCCACATGGGACCTGCAAAAATAGTTCCCACCCTATATAGACTATATCTATCGGATGCAGGTTCGTTGCGGCAGGAATCCGGGGGGTGCAGAGAGAATGTCCAAAACGAATGGTTTCTTTTGCAAGGTTCACGATGACATCACCGCTTGATTATGACCATAAGAAGATCGTCGCTGGTATTCTGTTGCAGCGCTATCTCGCGTCCGGCCCTGCCGAAGTGGAGAGAGCGCGGAACCAGTTGCTGCAAGAGTGCATCCTTCCTCTGGTTCGTACCATCTTATGGCGGAAGCTGGGGGCCGATATAGCCGACCAGGGCGGGGCGCAGGGTCCTCGCGAGGAGTGGGCGCAGGAGGTCTACGGTAAGATTTTGATCGCGCTCCTCCGCCAATTAGGACGCTGGCGTTCAGGGGAAGCGCCCCCGCCGCCGCCCGACAAATTCTGGAGTTATGTCGCCTCTGCTGCCTATAATGCCTGTAAAAATGCTTATGCGCGTACCCCTCTGCCCAAGGGAGCGAGCTACGACGCTTCGTTTCAGATCTACTACCTGCTCACACGCCAGGAGGGCTTTGCCCTGTGGCAAACGGCAGCAGGTCTGCTCTGCGGAGGCTACTCCGCCTGGAAGCAGGCAGGGCTTGCGGAAGCTTCGGAGGCTCTGCGGGACGATTTACAACGCGACCCGGAAGGGTTTGCACTGGCCGGGTTGCAGAAGCGTCGGAGCGGGAAGACGCTCCGCAATTGCGCACCGAGAGAGCTGTTGCTGGCGCTCCTGGATCAGGCGGGAGCCCCACTGGAGTACTCTGCGCTGATCGCGGCTTTCGATGTGCTGGCACGAGCCGCAACGCCATCGCTTCGGGAGGTCGCAGTCTCTTCCTCCAGTCCGCAAGGCGAGGATCCGCGCGACCTGATCACAGCGTTGGAAGGCCATCCCAGCGTCGAACAAACGATCCTGGAACGCGCCTTGTTGCGCCAGTTATGGGAGCAGATCTTACGTCTGCCTGTGCGTCAGCGCAAAGCGCTCTTGCTCAACTTACCGGGCGCGGACATTCGCCTCCTGCCGGAGATGGGAGTCGTCGGTTTCGGCGAGATCGCGGAGGCCCTGGAGCAGACCCCCGCGGAGTTGGCGCACCTCTGGAACAGCCTGCCCCTGGATGACCAGACCATTGCCCTGGTTCTGGAGACGACGCCGCCGAAGGTAAAGAACCTGCGCCAATCGGCGTACGATACCCTCTCGTGGAGAATGCGCCCGTTCCGTCGCGGCGCACTGCTCCGCCTCTGGCAGGAGGCCCTCCGCTTGCCCCAACCTCTCGCGCTCGTCTTTCTGCTGCATGCCAGCGAGACACAGGGCGTCAGCTTATTGGCGCTTCTGGTGCGAGAAGGTTATATAACGAGGGAAGGCATCGCTGAAAACCTCCGCTTATCGCCGGAAGATTTGAAAAGAGTATGGTCGGACCTGCCGATGCGCTTCGATCAGATTGCCGCATTGCTGGGGCAACGGGCGCCGACGGTTGTCCAATGGTACCTTCAGGCATGCGAACAACTGCACACCCATCTTGTGGTGATACGCGGTGAAAGTTAGAGATCACGGAGAGAACACAATGTCGGATTCCCACTTGTCGCCCGACCAGATAGAACGCTGTTTACATTTCACCCTCACACCGGAGGAGATCCCGAACGTCTATGCACACCTGGATCACTGTGCCGAGTGCCGGTCTCAGGTAGCAACGCACCGGGAAACGCCATTAACCTTCACCCGCGTCGAAACCGCCCTTCTCTGGAATGAGAGCCAGGATCGGGAGGTATTGTCCAACGAACAGATCGCCGCATACGTGGACGACTCCCTGACCCCAGAGGAAAGAGAGTGGGTAGATGTCTATTTGGAACGCAGCGCTATTGCACGGCTCGAAATGCGGCAGGCGCAGTCTGTACGCAACCTATTGGCCTCGCTTCCTCCCCTGGAAGCCGCGCCCCTTGCGCATGTTCTGCTGCGGGATACAGACAGCCCGATCCTGCAGGATACGGAGGGGCACATCTCTTCGACGGGATGGATGGGTTTGCCGGATATCCTCAAGGCATGGGCGTATGCGGTGGTAACGCAGGGAATAGCGTCCCCGATCGTTTCCGTGCGTGAGGCGCTGGAGAGCATGCATCGCATTGCCGTTCCGACGCTGCGCCGAGGCAGCCCTGTGCCGGACCCCCTCTCTCCCACATTCACGGCGGTTCGGGCGATGCCGCTCCTGTTTCGCTGGCAAAGCGTACCCAACGCACAGGAGTATGTGGTTATCCTGACTCGGCAGACCGATGCGACACATCGTACCATCGTCTGGAAACGGAGCGCGGGCCTGCAGACGGAGATTGCCCTGGCGGCGGAGATAACGCTGGAGCCGAAGAGCGCCTATGTCTGGCAGGTGACGGCCAACGTTGCAGGGCTGTCCATGCGCTCGCCCTTCGCCTGGTTTCTTACTCTTTCGGAGGCGGATCTGCAGGCGTTCCTGGCCGACGAGCAGACATGCGGCACATCCCTGGTGGCACGGATCGGCGTTCTCGAAGCCTATGGGTTCTATGAAGAGGCGTTGGCCCAGGTCGCTGCGCTGGCGGAGTTGAATCCGGACAACCCCATCGTGGGAGCGGTCCGGGCGCAACTTCAGCAGCGCTTCGAACACTCCAGGGACGCTGAATAGAATCCCTCCCTCCAACCAGAGGAAAAAGCGCCCGCGAACGCGAAATAGTCGCCGAACCGGATAGGGCACTCCTCCGGTTCGATTGCAGCCAGCGCGAGCGGCCTCTGCCGCTCCTTCAGGAACTTCCCATCAAAGGAGGGACGGCGATGCCTCGAAAAATCACCGCGGACGATTTTCAGCGTATTCAAACGGTCAGTGATCCGCAAGTCGCGCCCAATGGCACCCGAATTGCCTGCGTCAAACGCCACATAGACCCCGAAAAGAACAAATATCGGGGTGAGATCTGGATGATGCCCACAGGCGGAGGTGAACCGCGCCGCTTCACCGGCGGCGAATGGAGCGACAGCAGCCCCCGCTGGTCGCCGGGTGGAACGCAGATCGCCTTTCTCTCGGACCGCCAGAAGCCCAAAAACCAGATTTTTCTGATCCCCGCCGATGGAGGCGAAGCCCGCCCGCTCACCAAGCTGGAGGCGGAGGGCGGCATTCAGGCGCTGCGCTGGTCGCCGGACGGCAGCAAGCTCGCGTTTCTGTTCCGCACCACCCCCGAAGCCTGGCGGAAGGAGGCGGTCGAGGAGCGCAAAACCAGGGAGTTGCCGCCCCCGCCCCGCATTCATAAGAGCCTGAACTATCGGACCGATGGCTTCGGCTACTACGACGATTCCTACTGGCAGGTCTGGGTCGCGGACGCCAGGACCGGGGCCGCCATGCAGTTGACCCTTGGGGACTTCCACTGCGACGCGCCGATCTGGTCGCCGGATAGCAAGACCCTCGCCTTCTGCTCCGACCGGCGCGCAGACAACGACATCCTGCTGCCGCACGAGGACCTCTGGACGGTCCCCGCCGAGGGCGGCGAACTGACCCGCATTCCCACCCCTCCCGGCTCCAAGGGCGCGCTGGCCTGGTCGCCGGACGGCAAGCTGTTCGCCTACGCCGGCAACCCCGACCCCGGCGATCCCTGGGGGACCAACAACACACGCCTCTTTCTCCTTCCGGCTGCCGGGGGAGATACCGTGCTCGATCTGACCGGCCCGACCGATATGTCGCTGGGCTACCTCACCCTCAGCGACGTACACGATGCGGGCGCGGGCGACCTGATCCAGTGGTCTTCGGATGGGAAGCACCTCTTCTGCGCCGTGAGCGCGTTCGGGGATACGCGGCTTGCCGCCGTCAGCCTGCCCGAGGGCGAGATGACGCTCTGCACCGCGCAGGGGCGCGAGATGGGCGGCTTCAGCGTCAGCCGTACCGGCTTCACCATCGCTTTCACCTCCAGCAGCCCGACCACGCCCCAGGAGCTCTATCTCTTCTCCCCGGCGCTCACCGGCGGGGGCACGCCCTCGTTCCAGCAGCGTACCCAGTTCAATCAGGACTGGCTGGAGGAGGTGCAGCTTATCAAGCCCGAGCCGGTCTCCGTACCCAATGGCGAAGGGGGCGAGGTTCCGGGCTGGATCCTCAAACCGACCGATCTGGAACCCGGCCAGAAGGCCCCGCTGGTCCTCTACATCCACGGCGGGCCGCACGCCCAGTATGGCAACAGCCTATTCCAGGAGCTGCAGTGGCTGGTGGCGGAGGGCTACGCGGTGCTCTACACCAACCCTCGGGGCAGCAAGGGCTACGGCGAGGCGCACACAAAGGCCATCTGGGGCCAGTGGGGCGGCCCGGACTATCGCGATCTCATGGCCGCGACCGACTACGCCGTCTCCTTGCCCTATGTGGACGCGACCAAGACCGCCGTCATGGGCGGCTCGTATGGCGGCTACATGACGGCGCTCATCATCGGCAAGACCGATCGCTTTACCTGCGCTATCGCCGACCGCCTCGTCTCCAACCGCCATAGCATGAGCGGCACCACCGACTTCGCGTGGCATCACGACGTCTATTTCAAGGGTACCGCCTGGGACAATCCCCTGCCGCTCCTCGACTGCTCCCCGATCTCCTACGCCCATAACGTCAAGACCCCGCTGCTGCTGATCCACAGCGACGGCGACCTGCGCTGCCCCGTCTCGCAGGCGGAAGAGATGTTTGCGGCGCTGCGCCTGCAGCGCAAAACCGTGGAGTTTGTGCGGTATCCCGCCGAGACCTCGCACGGCATGTCGCGAGGCGGGCCGCCCAATCTGCGCCTGGATCGCCTCCAGCGGAACCTGGAGTGGCTCGATCGCTGGCTCAAGCCATAATTTTCGCCAAATGACGCCTGCCATCCATTGACAATCCGACATTTCCTCGTTACAATGCTAGGAAGCTTTGTGATTAAAGACAGACAAGCTTAACAGGAAACACCCCGAAAGTTTATCTCTTCTGAATGCCGGAAGGAGGTGAGGACGCTACCGTGAGGCAGGTCTGACCTGCCGGTTGTCTTAGCGTCGCGGTAGGAGACCCGACGCATGTCGCAGGAGATAAAGATGCAAGCTACCAGAACAAAAGCATTTACTCTAATCGAGCTACTCGTCGTTATCGCCATCATCGCCATTCTCGCGGCTATTCTCTTCCCGGTGTTCGCACGTGCGCGTGAAATGGCCCGTAAGACCAGTTGCCTCAGCAACATCAAACAGATCCTGACCGGCTCGATGATGTACAGTCAGGATTACGATGAACGCATCATGCCGGCCTGGCTGAACTACAAACAGCCCCTCGATATGATTGCATGCGGCGACGATCCCAATGGATTTAGCTGCGGCACCCCCTGGGAGACGTTCATTCAGCCCTACATCAAGAACAGGCAGGCATTGATCTGCCCCAGCGCTCTGGACGGCTGGGGGGACTACTCTCCGGATACGGTTGGCGGCAGTTATGGACTGAACCATGACAACCTCGGCTGGGATACCCTGACCGTCAAACTGGCGGTGGTCAACAAGCCGGCGGAAACCATCTATTTCCACGAAGTCGGCGGCGCCTGGGATGGAAGTTGGCAACAGGGCTATACCGAGTTCCTCAATAATCCGGATGATCCGGCTGCCATCAAGGGTCGCATTCCCGCGGGCATGATCTTCCGCAGCCCCGCGCAGTACAATGGGGGCGCGGCCGGCTGGTGCGACGCCCCGGTTCCGATCGCCCAACACCTCAATACCTGCAACACCGGTTACCTGGACGGCCACGCGAAAGCGGTCAAACTCTCCAGTGTCTGGATCCGACCAGGTCAGGATTGGAACACCTACTGGAATACGAGCCATTACAATCCCTACGCGCAGTAATCTCTCCTCCCCGACGGGCCGATCGGCCTGTCGGGGAGCTTTGCTCGTTTTCCTAATTCATTCCGTAATGCCTGTGTGAAGGAGCTGGTTCGTATGGCTTCGACCCCTAGCGATTTCGGCGCGATGACTGCCGACGCTTCCCCAAAGAGTATCCTACAAACCCGTCGCGGTGTTAAATTCTCGTGGCGCATCCTCTTGTTCCTGGTCGTCCTGGCGATCCTGGTGGATCTCGGTGGGATGGCGCTGTGGAATGGGCGGAAAAGTGCGCACATCAGCGCCGTGCTGCCGAATGTGCCCGACCTGCATGAGCTGCGGGCGCTGGTACGAGACGATCCAAAGAATAAAGACCTGCATCTGCTGCTGGCGCAATCTTACCTGCACTATAAACACTATCTCTCCGCGCGCAGCGAATACGACCAGGCCCTGCAGTTAGGAGCCGATGAGTGGGCGGTTCGGAGCGGGCGGGCGCAGGCCAACCGCGCCCTGGCGCGAACGGACCTATTGGAGCAGGATCTGACCCGCATGATCGCGATGCGCCCCGCCCTCATGGAGACCTACCTGACCCTGGCGGAGGAGCGGCAGTATGCGGACGACCTGGCCGGGGCAAAGCGCATTCTGGACCAGATCCCGCGCGACCACGATGGCCTGCCGCAGGGTGACGGACCGGACCGGCTGGCAAACGCAGAGTTGCTTGCAACGGCTTACAGCCACCTGGACGCCTGGGATGACGTTCACAAGCTGATCGCGCAGTGTCTGCAGATCGATCCGAAACGCCTCTCCTCGCACATCATCCTCGGCAAAACGCTGCACGCCACCGGCAAGCGCGCAGACGCCATCCCCTATCTGCTGGAGGGGGTGAAAGCTGCGCCGAAAAATGCGGAGTTGCAGTATCTGCTGGGCACAGCGTACCAGGCCCGCAAACAGAGCGGGGATGAGGATCGCGCCTTTGTATGCCTCCAGAATGCAGTGCACCTGGATGAGAGGCACGGGGCGGCCACGCTGGCCCTGGCGGAGGAGTGCGACCGCCGTGGGCTGAAAGAGCCTGCCGCCTTCGCCTATATGCAGGCCTTCAAACTGGGCATGGAGGGGGCCGTCCCCATGCTCCGGTCCGGAGAGTTACTCCTGCAGGCGGGCAATAAAGAGGAGGGGTGGTATCGCGAGGGCGTCTACTACGAAACGATCCATCAGCCGGAACTCGCCCTGAAGGAGTATACCAATCTCACGACGCTCCACTCCTGCTGCCGAAGCGGCTATATCCATCTGGCCCGTGTCTATGGCCTGATCAATAATCCACAGAAGGAGTTGGAGTGCCTACATAAGGCGCAGGAACTGGACCCCGCGCGCGCGAAAGAGCTGGAATGGAGCATCGTGGATGCGCTGAACGAGGAGCGGGACGATGAGGGGTGTGCCCGGGTGCTGAAAGGGATCGAGACGCGGGGTGGAAAAGAGGCTGATGAGGCTGCGTATCAGTTGGCGGTCCTGGCGGACCATACCGGGAAGACTGACGAGGCGATCCAGTGGATGCGCCGCTGTGTCGCCTCGCAGCCCAAGGACGGCGTATTTCATCGAGAATTGGGTCGGTTGCTGTTGGAACAGCGCGGCGATTCCGCCAAGTTGCAGGCGGCGATCCCGCAACTGGAGACGGCCGTGCAGCTCGCGCCCGAGGACTATAACGCTTTCTACGAGTTGGGCAGGGCCTACTCCTATGCCAATAATCTGGATGACGCCATCCTCGCCTTAAGACATGCGGTGGATCTCCAGCCGGAGAGCGGAGAGGGCTACCAGGCGCTCGGGCAGGCGCTGAACCGCGCCGGGCAGAAGCAGGAAGCCTCCGACATCCTGGCGACCTTTCAGCGTTTCGAAGACTTTGAGAAGACGCGGGAGACCCTCGAAGCGCGCTGCAAACGCAACCCCACCGACGCGGAAGCGCAACGCCGCACGGCAGAATTCCACATGCGGGCGCACGAGTACCTGGCTGCCGTCGGCCGCTATCGCAAATGCCTGGCCCTCCAACCGGAGAACCGGCAGGCGCGGGCGCGGCTGGCCGAAGCTCTGGGCTATCTGGGGCGCAGAGAGGAGCAGCGCGCGCAACTGGCGGTTTTGAACGCGCCGGGAGGAGGGTTGTGAGAGTTTGCGTCCCGTTCGGGCTGCTGGGTGTCCTGTACCTCGCGTTATGCACGGGCTGCCATCCTTCCGGCAAGCTGATGACCGGAGCGCCCATAGCGTCCGCAGAGCAGCTCTCCCTCTCTTATGTGGACATCTCCGCCCAGGCGGGCATCACCTTCCGGCACTGCAGCGGCGCCCGCGGCCAGAAGTATATGCCCGAAACGGTCGGCTCGGGTGTCGCCTTCTTAGACTACGATAACGATGGCAAACTCGACATCCTATATGTCAACAGCACCGACTGGCCGGACAATCCGTATCCCAAGCCGCACTATCCCGCGCTCTATCACAACAACGGCGACGGAACCTTTACCGATGTAACGGCAAAGGCCGGGCTGAAAATAGATGTCTACGGAATGGGCGTGGCGGTCGGGGATTATGACAACGATGGCTGGCCGGACATCTATCTGACCTGTATCGGACCCAACCACCTATTCCATAACAACCACGACGGCACGTTTACGGATGTTACCGCAAAAGCCGGCGTGGCCGGCGTGCCCGTGGAACCTGGCGGCATCCGCTGGAAGTGGAGTACGAGCGCCACGTTTTGTGATTATAATAAAGATGGTATCCCCGACCTCTTTGTCTGTAACTATGTCCGCTGGACCCCCAAGACCGATGTCTTCTGTACCACACGGGGCGGGTTGAAGGCCTACTGCAACCCGCACAACTTCGAGGGCGTCGCCTGTACGCTCTATCGGGGGCGCAAGGACGGTACCTTTGAGGACGTGACCGCACAAACGGGTATACTTCCTCATATCGGAAAATCGCTGGGGGTCGTCGTGGCGGATTTCAATGGGGATGGCTGGCCCGATATCGCCATCACCAACGACACCAGCGCCAACTTTCTCTTTATCAATGAGCACGGCGAGCGGTTTCGAGAAGTCGGATCGGAGGCCGGGATCGCGGTCCCCGATACCGGAGTCGCGAAAGCCGGAATGGGCATTGATACCGCGGACTTCATGAACACCGGGAAGCCGGGATTACTGACCGGCAATTTTTCCAAGGAGTGCCTCTCGCTGTACGAAAATGATGGCGCCGGGGTATTTCAGGATCAGGCCTATCCGCTTGGGGTTGCGCAGCCCAGCACCACCTTTCTCACCTTCGGCCTGTTCTTCTTCGATTTCGACCTGGACGGGCAGCAAGACATCTTTACGGCGAACGGACATATAGATGACTATGTCAACGAGTCCGAAGCCATGATCACCTACAAGGAGCGGCCCCTGCTCTATCATAATGTCGGGGGCCGTTTCGAGGAGGTCGGGCTGCGGGCAGGCCCGGCCATGCAGACCCAGGTGGTGGGGCGCGGGTGCGCCTGGGGCGACTGCACCCTCACCGGCAATCCGGATATAGCGCTCATCTCCAACAACGGGAACGGGTATCTGTGGCGCAATACCGCGCCGCGTACGGGCGCCTGGCTTGGCCTGAAGCTGCACGGCACCGCATCCACACGCGACGGGTGGGGTGCACATATCCGCGTGACCGGTGGGGGAAGGACGCAGGGTTTCGAGAAGTATGGCGGGGGCAGTTTTCTCTCGCAACATCAGCCCTGGCTACTGGTGGGGTTGAACGGGGCGAGCGCCGCCGAGCGCATCGAGATCGAGTGGCCCAGCGGCCAGAAGACGCGTCTGTCGCAGGTGACGGCAGGCCGATATTACGATATCGTTGAAGGGGAGGAGGGGGCCAGGCCCGCTCTTCCCTGATCACCAATCCGATTATCTGATGGAGCCTAGAATGAAACAATCCCTCCCCCTTCCCGCGATAGTGGGCATTATTGCTGTCGTGGTGGTCCTCGTGGCCCTGATCGGCTGGAAACTCTTCCTGGGCAGCAACGGCTCGTCCGGGAAGATGCCCGAGGCCGCAAAGGCAGAGATGGAGAAGAACCAGCAGAATATGCATTATCATGAGCGGGCGGTAGGCGGAGCGCCCAACGGTGTTCCCGGCGCAGGCGTACCCGGTGCGGGCGCGCCGAACGGCATGGGCCGCTGACCGATGCAACAAGAGATCAGCAGAGGGCGGTTCGAGGAGATTTTGCAGCGCTTCACAGGGCGCTCCGTCCTGGTCGTGGGCGACCTGATGGTGGATGAGTATCTGCGCGGCGTCGCCCGGCGGATCTCCCAGGAAGGCCCGGTCATGGTGATCGAGGTCGAGGCGGAGGAGTTCAAGCCGGGCGGCGCGGCGAATGTCGGCAATAACCTCCACGCCCTGGGCGCGGAGGTGCGGTTGGTGGGTGTCGTCGGCAACGACGAGATCGGGAGGCTGCTCCGCGCGGAACTGGCAGCGTGGAATATCGACGTCTCCGGCATCCTCACCGATCCCTCCCGCCCGACGACGCGCAAGACCCGTATCGTCGCCCAGAACCAGCAGGTGCTCCGCGTGGACCGGGAGCAGACACAGGCTGTCTCCGCGCACATGGCCGACCTGCTGGTATCCCACGTTGCCGAGGCGTTGCCGGGCGTGGATGCGATCCTGGTCTCCGACTATCGGAAGGGGGTCGTGACACCGGAAGTGGCGCAGCGCATCAGCGGGCTGGCCCAGGATCTGAACAAACCCCTCGTCACCAACCCCAAGCCGACCTCCGCGCCCTGGCTGAAGGGAGCGCGCGTCCTCTCGCTCAATCACTACGAAGCGGAGGAGTTGGGCCGGGAGCGCCTCCCGGAAGACGAACCCTCGCTGCACCTCTATGGCGATAAGCTGCTCCGCATGCTCGATGTGGAGACCCTGGTGATTACCCAGCGTGAAAAGGGGCTGGCTTACTGGCAGCGCGATGGGCAGTACCGCCATGTGCCCGCCCACAGCGTCGAAGTTGCGGACGGTGCGGGTGCGGGCGACACGACCATCAGCGCCATGACGCTGGCGCTCATCTCGGGAGCAGACACCTATGAAGCCGCCGTGATCGCCAATCGGGCGGGGGCCTGCGTCGTGCGGAAATCCGGCGTCGCCACCGCTTCGGTGGAGGAACTCCTGCATCTGGAGAACTAAAACCCCGGCAGGAATTCCTGTTTCTCGGCCTCTCCTCTCTTCCCCATGCTCTCCTCGGCCAATAATGGCCTCAGATACGCGGCGCGTCAGGAAGGGCGACGCGGTCTCTCATCCGGTGGGGCGGCGGGAGTGTTTGCCCGGCCGGATAAGGCGAGAACAACCTGCGCATCGGCACAGGAGCATGCGGTGCAGAGGGGAAGGATTTCGGGAGTGGAGAACCAGACGAGACCTGCAGAACTGCGATTTATTCAACAAGGCATCAGCTTATACGGCATCGTGACGCGTATGGACCAGGAGCATATGATGGTCCGGCTGCAGACGCTCCCGGTGGATCGGAGCCTGTTGCGCGAGGCGACGCCGGTCGAACTGACGATGCTGGCCAAGAATGGGGTCTATTGCGCTCCGGCTCGGGTGCTCTCTGAACAGGAGGGCAAACTGACCCTGGCCTTTCTCGCTCCGCCCCGTCAGCGGGAGCGACGCCACGAAAAGCGGACCGCCTACACGGCTCCTGTTCTGTTTCGTACTATCCACGCTCGCGGCTGTTATGGGGCCTGGCAGTCGGGAACGAGCGCCGATCTCAGCCGGAGCGGGATGCGCCTGCTGATGGATGCGGGGATCGACGCTGCCAAACATGTGGAGCTCCTGTTGACCCTCCAGGAAGCAAATCAGGGACAGGATTGCGCCGAAGCAAGCGACGAGAGCCTTGCGGAGGCGGAGCATATGGCGGATCTGCTCCTTCGCAGCCAGGAGCAACCGATCAAGATCGAGGCCACCCTCACCTATCAGTTGCGGCACCCGGATGGGCGCAGCGCGGTAGGGCTCACCTTTACCCGGATCAACCCCAGCGATCAGTTCCGTATCGTGCGCTTTTTGAACGACGCTTAAGGCTCCTCAACGGACGCGCGCAGCAACTGCTCAGGGGCCTGATCCGGCGTGGTGACTGCGGCGCGGAGCAACTCTTCCCCGGCCTCCTGCGGAGCGGAGGCCCGAAGCAGCATCTGGGAAGCCTGCTCCCGCTCCCGCCGCGCAACAAGGATCGGCAATACCTCCGCGGCCCGCGCGCGGAGGCGTTCACTCCTTCTCTTTTTCAACGCCCCCTCCACCGGCAGCACCGCCCGCCCATCTCCCACCTTCTCCAAAGCATCCAGCGCCGCCAGCGCCAACTCCTCATTGTGATGTCCCAACAAGGTGCACAAATTCGGCACCGCGGAGGATTCGAGCCGCCCATAGTACGCCGGGGTCAATCCGGCCAGAACACGCGGCAGGACAGCAGTTGCCGCCTTGCGAACCCGTTGAATACCCATCGTCTCCTTGCCTCCGGAAGCGTCGTAGACGGCCCCGGCAATCAGGCCGGATGTCTCCGGTACGCCCAGTTTGCCCAGCGTCTCCATGGCCTGAGCGCGGAGGCGGTTGATGCGTGCATCTTCTATGATAGCCATGAGCGGGGCTATAGGGAACAAAGAGAGTAGCATACTTCCGAAGATCGCCAGGAAAACGGTTTGTGAACTGACTCCCCCTTTCAGGATGCTCAATATGATGCCGACGGCAGTACTGACCCCCACATAGATCATCATGCGAGCAGAGTGGTCGGACCATTTACGGGTGTGGAATATGGAGGCCAGCGTTCGGACGCTTTTTGCGCGCTGCGCAGGATTGAGAGGCAGAACTCCCTGCAGCCAGGTGAGCGTCATCTGCTCTCGAAGCCGAAATGCGGAGCGCTGTTCCAGTTGCCATAGGAGGAAGTCAAAGGCTTCTTCCGGCAGCGGGAGGCCGGATTCGAGGGATTGATGGATAGGGGCGAGCAGCGGCGCATGGCGCTTCGCCAGCACATTGAGACGCGCGCGCTCCGCATCGGTCAGAACGACCGGCGCGGCAGGCGGTAGAGGGGGTATTTCCGGTGGCGCTGGTAATTCAAGATCGAAGACGCTGTCAGGGTCCATAGGAATAGCTCTCAATTACCAACGATGCGCAGGGTAGGCGATACTTCGGCGTTCAGGGAGCGGACGCCGTCGGGGGTCATCGTGACGATATTCTCGATGCGGACGCCGAACCTACCGGGCAGATAGATGCCCGGCTCTATGGAGAAGCACATTCCCGGCTGCAGGGGTGCGATGTTGCCCCTGACGATATTGGGCGGCTCATGTGTGGAGAGGCCGATGCCATGCCCTGTGCGATGGATGAAGTACTCCCCGTACCCGGCGTCGGCGATGACTTTACGCGCCGCCGCATCCACCTGCTCCCCGGAGACGCCCGGCTTCGCCGCCTCCCGCGCCGTGTGGTGCGCCTTGTAGACGATCTCATAAACGGTCGCTGCGTCGGGATCGGTCGGTGCCCCGAAAGCCACGGTCCGCGTGATATCGGAGGCGTAGTGGTTGGCGGTACAGCCGATATCAA
>Ga0070734_10001933_pt1 | contig 27591 bp, 18 predicted proteins | sample Coa_R1_8_FD_66444 | JGI IMG/M metagenome (GOLD analysis project Ga0070734, IMG submission 66444) | Surface soil microbial communities from Centralia Pennsylvania, which are recovering from an underground coalmine fire - Coalmine... | ecosystem: Environmental > Terrestrial > Soil > Unclassified ... | reverse complement strand
GACAAGCTTCTTGCGCAAGATTCGCGCTATCGGTGTCGCAATCCAGCCGTAGGGAATCGGCCAACCGGCGACACCGATGTGCACGATGTCCGTTTGACGAATCGCGAGCCAAAGATCAATTGCGATTCGGGGTGCGGAAACCAACGTGCGCAGCATGCCATTGGGCAGCGGCAGCGGGTTGATCGCGATTCGACCGAAGCGATGATCCGATGCAAGAGCTACCGGTCCATCCGGCGGAGTTCCGTCTGCCACCGGGCACGCGACCGCGAAATTTTCAAGATAAACCAGATGTTCAGCAAGATCCTTGAACCAGAGTTGCCCCGCACACAATCCCGACTCACCCCGATAAAGCGGAACGTTAATAACCAGCAGATAACGAGCGGCGATGCGCGGAAAGATTTGCGATTCCATCGGGGCCGAATGCGACTTACTGCCTTTCACGACGAATCACGAATCGCGAGCGAACCTGCACGAAGAAGCGCTCCTCCTATAGCTTTTTGCACTCGCCGCTCTTTCTTTTCCCAATCTGATAGCAATACCATTATCTTTGTTCGAAACATCGCTCCCTCGCAGCTGCCGATCGCTCGCTGTCGCACCTAATGCATCATCATCGATAACGTGTAGCCGCCAACTGTTTTGAGTTCAAGATAGCACCACCGGTCCGGCCGCCTCTGCGATCGTCGCTCCCAAGTTCCTGCCATCGATGGTGATGTTTATACCACGGCAACACTTGAAAGCGCTGGCGCCGGTGCCAAGTGGACAACCGCAGCGAACCACTCCGGTGATAACGTTTGCAATCGACTGGTGGTTGACCGATTAGGCCGACTCGCCGGTGGCGAATTGGTCAAAGCGTCGCGCCGCATGCCCGACCCGAAGCAGATTGAACACTGAGATGCCTACTTGCTTAGCATAGCGAAGTGACAGTCGCGCGAGGCCACTCCTATGCGCCCGGGTGAATCAACACGGCAAGCACGCCTCTCTGGTTAAGTGTGTGCCGTTCAGCCCTCCATACCCCACAGCGGTATGGAGGGCGTGATCACCGAACTGAGTGTGCGGTCACCCGCTTTGCAGTAACGGTTCCCGTGAACGTCACCAGAGGGGTCCCTTTCTCATTGAACTCCGTTCCATCGTCGGGCGATCCCGGGTAGATGGTGACCGAATAGGGTCCCGTGTAGCTATCGGCATCAGAATCCAGGGTCACGTGCGCACGTATGATCGCAGGACCGATGAAGGTGCCGGTCGATTGCGGGGGCGTCAGGCCCAAGGCGACGTGATGAAGCTTGAATTCGTGCTTTCCAACCTGCCGCGACACGCCCCTGCAGTCCGTTGGCCGGCGCGCCGCCGTTCCAGGGAGACATTCGCGCACGTTACGAGTGGCACGCGGGCGATTATCATTTCTTTGCCCAGCTCGGAGCGCTGCACCAGTCGCATTCGCTTGCGACTACCGACGAGGTGAATCTTTTGCAGACGAGCGCCGCAGCTTACGAGTTGCCGGCGTTCACGAGCGTCGACGGCGCGCTCGGTCTTGGATATGGCACCTGGGTCATCCAGCTCTACGGCACGAACCTGACCGATACGCGGGCGCAACTCTGGCAGAACGTGAGTCTAGGTTACGAAGCACTGACCGTGAGTCGTCCAAGAACGGTCGGAGTGCAAATCAGCTACAAAGTCGGCGGCAGTTAGCTTCGGGTTCAGCACGGACCGCTGCACCGCAATCCTGGCCGAGCGTGTAGCGACGCTGGAAGATGGTCGCCGCCCTAAATCGGAGCGTGCGTTGCATTAGCGAATGCTCGGGTCGGTGGTAACCCTCATATTTGTACATTCATCGTCCACACCGGGAACGCCGCAGGACGGTTTCTGCGCTATCGGCTCGCAAGATCGCCGAGCGCCACTTTGAGCGGGTCCAGGAAGGCTTCGAAATTGCGCCATTGGTCGACACCTTCGCGAAAGATCGGCCTGCGGACCTGCTCGGAGCTCGCGGTTCGGACGCTGCGGCGGGTCTTATAGAACTCGACGCAGCCGCGCTCGAACTCCAAGCCGCAAAAGTCGAGGAGGCGGCGTACGCTGAGCTCGAGGTCATCTACCACTACCTCGTGCTGCACGTGCAGTACCTTGCCGGGGAGCGCCGCATCCCAGTGCTTCATTAGCGCTACGTAGCTGCGGTAATAGCGCCCGATGTCCTCGAGGCTGTAGGTGAATTCCTGCCCGGCCGCGAATAGCTGTTTGAAGTTGCCAAAACAGCAAGCCATGGGGTCGCGTCGCGCGTCGATGATCTTCGCATTCGGTAGGATCAGATGGATTAGCCCGATATGGCGAAAGTTATTTGGCATCTTGTCGATGAAGAAACGCCTGCCGCTGCGGTAAACTTGCGTGTCTTCGATGTATTTCTCGCCAAGCTGCTTGAGTCTCTCTGGACTCAGTTCGCAGAGCACGCCAGGGTAGCGCGGCTTTAATGGGTCGTATTGCCGACCTTGCAGTTGGCTCACGATCCGGGGGATGTCCGCGAGCTCCATCGTTCCCTCGACCCGCGAATGTGAGGCAAGAATCTGCTCGAGCAGCGTGGATCCGGCGCGCGGCAATCCTACGATAAAGATTGGGTCCGAGCGCTCGCACCCGGCGCCCGACCGCGCCGCAAAGAATTCCTGGGTGCACACGGACGCCATAAGGCGCAGTTGACGCTCCATCTGGTCAGGGTTGTAGCGAGTCTGAGTCCTCTTGAGAAAGTTGCCTCGCTGGTAATAGTCAAATGATTTTGCGAATTCGGCGCGATCCTCGAGCGCCTTTCCAAGTGCGAAACAAAGGTGAAAGCGATCGACGTGTGATGTGGCGGCCGCAGCCTCCTGCGCGCGCATGCGATCGATCTCATCGTCGGTGAATCGATAGGTCTTGAGGTTGGCGAGACTCCAGTAGGCGTCACCAAAACTGGGTCGAACCCGTGCAGCGGCTTGATAGGACTCGATGGCCTCCGGTCGTCTGCCGTCCGTCTTGAGGGTGTGTGCGATCGAGAGATGGAGTTCTGCGCTCTGAGGCGTCTCTGCCAGCAGCTCCTGGTATACACGCAGCGCCTCTTCATGGTGGCCCAGGCCTACGCAGGCGTTCGCGTAGCTCGTGCGGTAACCGCGGTGGGTGGGGTCGATCTCCTGCAGCTTCTGTATCTCCTCTCGCGCCCGCGCATATTTGTGCCGTTGTGCCAGCACGCTCGCGTACTCATAGCGTGCGGCGTGATAGTTCGGCTCGAAGACGAGGACACTTTCCAGCAAGAACTCGGCATCGTCGAGAATCTCGAGTTTTGCGGCGATCTGGGCAAGCAGGCGCATCCCCTCAATATGGGTGCCTTGTGTTTGAAGAAACTGTCGTACCACTTGTTCGGCGGCATAGATCTGACCTTCGGCCAGGAGGTTGGTCGCGCTTACGAGTGGGAGCGGCAGACTCGCCAGCGCTGCGGCACGCGCCGCCGCATCCTCTGCTTGCGGGTTCCGGCCGAGGGCCCGACAAAGTTCCCTGAGCGCATTCCAGCTGGCTGACAAAGTCGGGTTGAGGTTAACGGCTCGCTGATAAGCCTCGATTGCTGCTGCGGGTTCGCCGACCGCGCGGTAGCAATGCCCGCGTTCCTGGAATAAACGGCCGTAATCGGGGTGGAGAGCCTCGAAGCTGGCGAGTGTCGTGAGGGCGTCGGCGACGCGACCGAGATAGCGCTGGCTGACAGCGATGAGATATAAAACGTCGCGGTTCTGCGGTACTTCGACCAGCAGTGCTTGTGCTGCCGCGAGCGCCTGGGCAAGCTGGCGCTTCTCGAGCAGGGCGCGCACGTGGCGGACCTCTTCCTCAATCCGCGATTCCGGGGTCGTTGGATCCACTGCTGCCATGGAACCCCGATTTTATTGGAAACGCTCGCCTTTTTGCGCTCCTTTACCTGCGCATCGTCGCGTACATGCCGAGGTGCGTTGTTTGATCGCGAGCATTATTTGCTGGAGAAGCGGTAGCTGAATTTCAAGCCGATGGTACGGGGCCGGGCGGTTGTCTCGGCCAGGTACCACTGTCTGTAATTCTCGTACAGATCGGCGAGCTTGTTCGTCAGATTCTGGCCATACACCTGGACGACCCATGCATCCCTCGCGAGGCCCACCGCGCCATCGTAGCTTGTCCATCCGGGTAGGTTGTACGCGATAGAGTTGCCTTGCAGATCCCGCGTTAGCGTATCCGTCGATGCCAGCGAGTGGGCTTGGTGGACGCCGCTTACCTGCCAGAACGCGCCATATTCGCCGACCGTGAAATCGTAACGAACGCGAAGGTTGGCTTGGAACGGTGGTGAGCTCGCGAGCGGGCTGCCGATCGCGCCGCCGGGATTGGAAAGAGACTGACCACGGTACGTGAGCTGGCTGAAGTTGATCGACGCTCCATTATTCCAGAAGAAAGGTGCAGCTTGCTCCAGCTCGCTGTGGTTCCAGGAAGCGCCTCCAGTCACTGTCAATTCATGGGTCACGCGAGCGGCGAGCGTGGTCTCGAGCCCCCGTACCTTGTATTCGCCGCCGTTAGTGGTGAACCGAAGGTTACCGGTAATGCCTGGGTCGAATATCGTGATCTGAGTATTCTTCCAGTCCTCCTGGTAGATCGCGCCGTTCCACTGCACCCGGTGCTCCCACCACTCGCTCTTCCAGCCGAGCTCATTGTTGATCAGAGTGTCGGGGTTATATACCAAAGGTGGATTCCATCCTCCGTTCGCCACGGCCTCGGAAGAGGTTCTCAGTGGCGAACCCAACCCGACCGAATTGGGGCGATTGAAGCCGCCGGCGCGGAAGCCCTGTGACCATGTGTAGTACAGCAGCGCGTCATCCGTAAGCTTGAAGGTCAGGTTGGCGCGACTTTTGAAGCCCGTATTGACCGTATCGAGATGTAGGGAATCAAGGTTATAAGCGTTTGAGACTGGCGAGACCGTCACCCCGTTGATCACCTTGGTGCACGTGGCGCCCGGCACGGCCATGACCCCAAATGTCTTGCATCCGAAGCTGCCGACCGAAGAGCCTTTGTCGGTGTCCTCGATGCGGTAGTAGCGGGTCCCCAGCGTGAGCGTCAGCCTCTTTGGGACGATGTCAAAGTCAAGTGAGCCGAATACTGCCCTCTGGGTGTAACCGCGCGTGATGTCGTTGAAGAACGAGTCATTGATGTTTCGCACGTTCGGGTTGTTTGACGTGGCAGGATCGTACACGAACACCGCACCCGGTAAGTTGTAAGTCACTGGCTTGCCGGGGTGCGGATCTCCGGGTCCCTGCAGGACCGACCCGTTCTGGGTAAAATAACCCAATGGCGGTGCAATCAGCGTGAAGTAATCAGTCGCTGTCTTGTAGAGCCAGTCGACCTGTTCCTCAATTTTGTAATTTTCCTGGAACAGACCGCCGAGCGCGCGCACGCGCCAGTCGTCCGGTGTGCTCAGCCGAAATTCGTTGCTGAGGTGGGTGTTACGCTCTATATCCCGCCATGTTGCACTCGGCGTATAGCAGTGGGGCGGCACTGCTTTGGCTGCGTTCCCAGAGACGCACTGGTAGTAGTCCATGTACGGGCCGCGTGCGTAGTTGGTGTAGTCCTGGACTTGATCCACGTTACGGATGAAGTATCCGCCCGTGTAGACAGCCTTGAGGGCACCAATTCGTCCGTCAATCGTCAAGGCGGTGTTCTCAAATCGGTCCTTATCGTAGGAGGGGTTGTACTGCTGCACGGTCAGGGCCGGCTGCGGGACTCCGCTTGAATTCACGGCTTGTTCTGCAAATACACCATCGGCCTCCATGTCCTGGTAGGACTGCGTGAGTAACGCGTTCCAGTCGTCGTTGATCCTGTATAAGCCCGACACGCGTAATCCCTTGTATGTGACGGGATTGATCGCGTTCGCGACGAGGTTGTTATTGTTGATGCTCACCATGTTTTGCGGCGTTGCGTGGTAGGCGTAATGGATGCCCAAGTCAGTCGGCTGCCGCGCGAATGTACCCGGCACGTTATTGATGTAACCGCCGCGCACCTCATCGTAAACAACGCCGCGCAACGCCAGCGTGCCAGGAATGACGGGTAGATTGATCATCGCCTCAGCGTTACTGCTCGGATCACCATGGGCAGTCGTCGCGTACCCCGCATCGACATTTGCCTCTGTGGCATCGAGTCGCGGCTTGTTCGTAATGTAGCGGACGACACCCGCCTGTGCGCCGGCTCCAAATAGCGTGCCCTGCGGGCCTTCTAGTACCTCGATGCGCGCAAGATCGGCCGCATAGATATCGAGGTTGCGGCCCGGCAACTGCACGGACTGATCGTCGAGATAGACAGCGACGTTCGGGAACGTCTCGAGCGTGCCAGCCCCCTGGATTTCAGTAAAAGCGGTGGCGAGGCCACGCATGTAAATGTTGTTCTGGCCAGGCCCGGTTCCCTGGCCAGTGACGTTCGGCAAGTACTTGATATAGTCGTCGAAGGTAGTCACGTTCAGCTGCGTCAACGTCTCGGCGGTCAGCGCTTGGAGCGCGATCGGTATGTTTTGAACGTTTTCCTCTCGACGCTGTGCGGTGACGATGATCTCGGCGATCTCATTTGTTGTCGCTGGAGCGTTGCTCGACACATCGGCATATACGTCGGCCGCCCCCGGTGCCAGGATGGCGATGATCGCGCGCGACAAGGTTATGTTCGGTTTCAAGCGGCCCATCCCCCAAATGACATGTTGTTCTGCGAATACGCAGCGTCACCAGGCAATTCTCATGGAGCTCCAGGTGACACTGGGTCATGTCGAACTTTGTGCGGCTCCCCCTTTTTTACTCCCAGATCCGGCTCATTCGACCCACAGTTCGCGGAGCGCTCTTCGCCGCATACTCACATCCCATATGCGCATCGGCCCACGAGCTGCCGACATGATCGAATGGTGAGCAACGTCCGCGAGATCGCTCGCGAAGCATACTTGGGGTCGAGCGCGTCACAGTGGACCATTAGAAAGACTTTACTCAGGCATAAGTTTGGCGATCTAAGGCTTTCCGTAGAACGGGTGCGCTCAATATCATGTGTCACGAAACGCTCTTGCCTCCTCTGCGTCCTCGCATCGCGAGTCCGGTGCATTCGCCCTAAGGTCCGAGCAGTTTTTGGGCTCTATCGTCGCTCTAGTAAGGGGAGCGGCGCATCGTATCGGAGAGTGGAACCATGAATCTCCCTGAAAAGTGCGCGGTCAGCCAAGCGCAGCATGGGCTTGTCTCGCACCATATCGACGGTAATGCAGTATCGGGGGCCGGCACTCGTCGGGCGATGGTGTTCAATCCAGCATTGGGTGTAGCGGTCCGCGAGGTTACACTCGGCAACAAAGCGGACGTCGACGCAGCGGTACAGGCCGCCGCCGCGGCGCAACCGTTCTGGGCACGAAGGCCCCCACCGCAACGCGCACGCGTGCTTTTTCGGTTCAAGGAGCTGGTCGCTCAGCATTCCGAGGCAATCGCCAGGACGCTGTCCGAGGAGCACGGGAAAACGCTGGCCGACGCCCGCGGCGAGGTACTTCGCGGAATGGAGGTCGCGGAGTTTGCCTGTGGCGCACCGCAGCTCCTCAAGGGCGAGTTCAGCTCGAGTGTCGGCACGGGTGTCGATACTTACGACGTGCGGCACCCTCTTGGGGTCGTCGCCGGAATTACCCCGTTCAACTTTCCGGCGATGGTACCGATGTGGATGTTCCCTTTGGCACTCGTCTGCGGAAACGCCTTTGTGCTGAAGCCCTCGGAGCGCGATCCCTCGGTTTCCTTAGTGCTTGCGGACCTGCTTAAGCAGGCCGGGCTCCCCGCAGGCGTGTTCAACGTTGTGCAAGGCGACAAGGAAGCGGTCGATGCGCTGCTCGAGCACCGCCTGGTATCTGCAATCAGTTTCGTCGGCTCGACACCCGTCGCGCGGCACATTCAGTCCCGCGCGATCGCCCATGGCAAGCGCGTCCAGGCGCTAGGCGGGGCGAAGAACCACGCGGTCGTCATGCCGGATGCCGATCTCGATGCCGCCACTGAGGCGGTCGTCGGTGCAGCTTACGGATCGGCGGGCGAGCGCTGTATGGCGATCTCGGTTGTCGTAGCGGTCGGCGAACGCACGGCCGACACCCTCGCCGAACGTCTCACGCGGCGCATATCGATGCTCGCGGTGGGGGCGCCCGAGGAACAGGGCGTTGACATGGGGCCTCTGATCAATGAAGCGGCACGCGAACGCGTGTGTGGCTACATCGACATCGGCGTGCGTGAGGGAGCGTCCCTTCTCGTCGACGGCCGCCCTATCCGCGTGCCGGGTCGTGAGTCTGGATTCTATGTCGGACCAACCCTGTTCGATCACGTCCGGCCGGAGATGCGCATCTACCGTGAAGAGATCTTTGGTCCGGTCTTGTCGCTGGTGCGCGTCGAAGATTACGCGGCAGCGCTCGAGCTGGTTAATAGCCACGAGTTCGCCAATGGCGGAGCCGTTTTTACCCAAAGCGGCGCAATCGCCAACGCGTTCGCGCGCGATGTGGGGGTTGGTATGGTCGGTATCAACGTGCCGATCCCGGTGCCGATGGCCTTCCACAGTTTTGGCGGGTGGCGGCAGTCATTGTTCGGCGATCATTGCATGCACGGGTCGGAGGGGATACGGTTCTACACGCATCTGAAGACTGTGACCCAGCGCTGGCCCGAGCCTGACGCAGTTCGCGCGGATTTCGTGATACCGACGATGAAGTGAGCGCGGACGCTCGGCGAGAGCAGGCGCGTAGACAGGCAGTACCTTGTCAATGTTGGCCAAAGGCCCGGATGAAGTACACCCGGCAAACCCGGTAGCGCAGATGTCAAAATCGGTTGAGCAGGATATCAATCTGCTGCGCGCGACGGAAATTTTCGTCGTAGCTGCCGAGACAGGGAGCATGACCTCAGCAGGTGCGATTCTTGGCATGACTCAATCGGCCATATCCCAGCAGATACATAACCTCGAAACGTCTATTGGGACAGCGTTGTTCGATCGGGATTTACGTCCGCTTTCCTTGACTATGGCGGGCTCGATGATGTTCGAGCGAGCAAAGCGACTGCTTGTTGAGGCTAATGACTTGCGAGCTGCGATGCGCAGCACTTTCGCAATTCCGATTCCGCACTTGCGTCTCGGTGTGTTAGCGTCGATCTCGGGCAGTTTGGTCGCCCCGCTGGTCTTCGAGTTGCTCGATAAGCTTGTCGCCAAGAGCGTCTCGGTGTGGACGGGGTTTGGCACCGATCATCAGCGTTCACTTCAGAACCGTGCGCTCGATCTGATATTGATCGCCGATCCGCTGTATGAGCTTGCGGGCTTGGAGCGGTATGAGATTTTCTCCGAGCCCTTTGTGCTTGTAGTCCCCCAAGCGCTGGCCTCGGATAAGATCACGTTTGCGTCGCTCGTGAAGTCACTGCCGCTGATTCGGCACAGCATCAGATCTCCGGTTGGAATGCAGATCGCACAGAACCTAAGAAGGCTTCGCGTGGTTGCACCACCGTATGTTGAGTTCGACTCGATCGAGTCCATTGTTGCTGCGGTCTCGCTCGGCCGAGGCTGGGCGATATCGACACCGATGCTTCTGCTGCAGGGTATGCGTCCCCCTTATAGCGTTGCCGTCAGGCCACTTCCCTCTGGGGACTTCAGTCGCAGCTTCGCTCTGATTGCTCGTAGCGGTGAACTTGGCAGCGTGGCCAGTGAGGTCGCACGGATGGCACGGACGATTACGAGAGAGGTCATTGTCCCGACTGTCTGTACCTTTGCACCGTTCGTGAAAGAGCAGTTCGACATCCCAATAGAAAGAGACTCGGATCGATCGGCGTTATGAACCGAAGCAGTGCGCGGAGAGCTAATAATAGCTCTGATCCGGCATGCTTGCCTTTCGCTTTGTCATGAATTCCTTGAGCGCCTCATCGATGGCCGGATCGAGTGGCGGAGCTTCGTAATCTCTGAGCAGACGCTTCCAGATCTTATTGGCTCGCTGTGCCGAATCGAACCCGCCCTCGGCCGCCCACTGCTCATAGGAGTTATTGTCCGATACCGCCGGTCGATACATCGCACTCTCGAAGTTACGTAAGGTGTGAGCGCTACCGAGGTAATGTGCGCCCGGTCCAACCTCGCGAATGGCATCGAGCGCCTGGGCGTTTCCGGACAGATCAATGCCTTCGGCGAACGACTGAACATTCCCGCACAGATCCGCATCGATGATCGTTTTCTCGTAGCCCGCAACCAGTCCGCCCTCGAGCCAGCCGGTCGCGTGGTTGATGAAATTCGCACCGGCGAGAACACTCATCAACAAGCCGTAAGCGCCTTCCTGCTCTGCTTGTCCGTCGGGCAGCTTTGAGGAGGTGAGGGCGCCAACAGTGTGAAATGGAACGCCGAGCCGCCGGGCCAATTGGCCAGCAGCCAGGACCATCTTTGCACTTTCCGGGCTTCCGAATGTGGGTGCTCCAGATTGCATCGAGAGCGTACTAGCAAAGCTGCCCATGAGACAGGGAGCGCCGGGTCTGATTAGCTGAACCAGCGCGAGGCCGGCCAAGCACTCGGCCAGGACCTGAGCCAGAGTGCCTGCGACAGTACAGGGACTCATGGCGCCAGCCAGCGTCCATGGCGTAACTGCCACTGCCTGACCGTGCCGAGCGTACACTTTGAGCGAGCCCGACATGGCGGAGTCTAGGACGAGGGGCGCGTTCGTATTGCTCACTGCATAAAGACAGCAATTATTCTCCAGATATTCATCGCCGAACAGGATCTTCGCCATGGCAACCGAGTCTTCAGCCCGCTCCGCACCGATCAGCGCACCGAAGAAAGGCCGGTCGCTATAACGAATATGGGCATAAAGAATATCTAGATGCCGCTTGTTTGCTGGTAGATCGACGGGCTCGCAGACTACACCCCCGGAGTGGTGCAGGTAGGGAAGCATTTGGTGAATCTTTATGAGATTTTCAGTGTCTTTGATCGATGCGTAGCGCCGGCCCTCATCGAGATTATGAATAAACGGCGGTCCAAACACAGGGCAAAGAACCGTGCTTCCATCTCCAAGAAGAACCGCCTTCGCTGGATTCCTCGCCTGCTGTACGAAGGACTTTGGCGCGGTCTTCTTGACAAGGGTCCGGCACATACCGCGCTCAAATCGGACACGTTCCCCTTTGACATCCGCTCCGGCGTTCCGAAAAATCTCGAGAATTTCAGGATCGCCACGGAACTCCATGCCGACCTCTTGCAGGATGTCATCCGCGTTGCCCTCGATGAGGCATTGACCTTCCTCGCTCAGAATGTCGAAGTATCCGATCTTGCGCTGGATGTACGAGGCATGCTCAGCGGTGCGCCTCGCGCGCGCCTCCCGGCGGTCGGCACGACCTGGGATCCAGGTCTACGTGAGCTTTGTGCCGTCGCCTTGTCTGCGTCGCTCATGTGTCCTCCAGCCTGTCATCGTACTCGCCTTTGTGCTAGCCCGCCGTTAAGTCAGAATTGACGGCGCATCGAGCGTTTAGCGTGTTGTCGGCGAACACGCAATGGCGGAGGCTTCATCGGTCGATCGTGGACGTCGACCGATGCGCTCGAGCTGTTGTGGCTGACTCGCGTCGCGCAGCGCTCGCAGCGGGTAAGACGAGGTGCTACGTTGGACTAAGTACGAGCGCAGCATACGCGCGGCGCATCGCCTACGAAGGAGACCATTAGAGGGACTTTGTTTAGTCATTAGTTTGACCGGCCAGGGTATCCCAGCATTGAGTCTCGCCGATATAATCTGCCCATTATCGGTTCCGGCCCCGAAGCCAGGAGAAAAGTGATGGGAACAGACGTGCCGGCGCTAAGCGCCCTCGTGCCGGAGCTTGACTGGTCGACAGACGCGATCGTGGGTCGACGCAATCGATACTACTCCGCCTCCCAACGTGCATTCGTCCCTTACAAGACGCCCCTGATCCTGAAGACAGGCAAGGGCCAGTACCTATGGGATGAACGTGGCAAGAAATACCTTGACCTTCTCGCCATGAATCTCTGCATCAGCGTAGGGCACGCACATCCACGCGTAACCGAGGCGGTCATTGAACAGGCGAAGACGCTCTCGCATTGCACAACGATGTTCTATCATCCAGTGCCCGCCCACTTCGCGGAAGAGCTCGCAGCCACGATGCCGAAGGGCCATGACTGGGTCGTGCATTTCATGAATAGTGGAGCTGAGGCTGCGGATCTAGCTTTGCTCATGGCCCGAAGCTACACACGGCGAATCGATTTTCTGGCGATTCGTAATAGCTATCACGGGGCCACTTTCGGTGCGCAGGCGATGACCGGCATCAGCGCCTTTCGCCACGATGTTCCCCAGTTGCCCGGCATCCATCACGTGGCCAATCCCGACCAATATCGCGGAATCCATGGCCCGACGCTCGATCCTTACCTTCGCGAGATTGATGACGTCATCGGCACTGAAACGTCGGGCCGTCTTGCCGGCATCATTATCGAGCCGATTCAAGGTTATGGCGGGATCGTCCCGATGCCCGCGGGCTATCTCAAGGGCGCGTTCGAACGCGTTCGCGCTGCCGGCGGCGTATGCATCAGTGATGAAGTTCAAGCGGGCTTCGGCCGCACCGGCACGCATTTCTGGTCTTTCGCGGGGTATGAGGTGGTTCCCGACATCGTTGTTACCGCAAAGGGCATTGGCAATGGCTTTCCACTGGCTGCCGTCATCGCAAAACGCGAGATCGCCGAGTCGCTAGCCGATAAGTTCTATTTCAACACCTACGGCGCAAACCCCGTCTCGTGTGCCGCTGGCCGGGTGGTGTTGCGAGTCATTGACGAGGAAGGCCTGCAGGACAATGCAAGGGTGGTGGGTCAGCAGATGCTTGAAGTGCTGCAGTCGCTCCACAGAGCACACGACATCATTGGAGATGTGCGCGGCCGCGGCTTGATGCTGGCTATCGAGCTGGTGAAGGATCGGCGCACCAAAGAGCCCGCGACACAGGAAACGGCCCACATTTTCGACCTGTCACGCGAGCACGGCATCATCATGAGCAAATCCGGTGCAAACCGAAACGTCCTGCGCATTGTTCCCCCGCTATGCTTGCACGCGGACGACGTCCATTTTTTCGCCGATGCTATGGACCGTTGTTTTCGCAGCCTCTAGTGACATTGCCGCGTCGGCGACGCAGGGACTTTGCCGCGTGGCCGGCACCGTAGGCGGTCGTTAATGGCGAACCAGGAGCATGCAAAGGTTGTCGTGATCGGCGGTGGCGTCATCGGGTTGAGTACCGCCTATCATCTTGGTCGGCTTGGTTACCGTGATGTCCTCCTCTTGGAGCGTAACGAACTGACCAGCGGCACCTCTTGGCATGCCGCGGGCATTGTGGGGCCGCTCCGCTCCAGCATGAATCTGACGAAGCTGGCGATCTATGCGACCGAGTTGTTTCCGGCCCTCGAAGCCGAAACCGGCCAGGCAACGGGATACCGCCGCACAGGCGGCCTCTGGCTTGCACAGACGTCGGACCGACTCGTGGAACTTAAGCGGATTGCGGCGATGGGAGAGATGGCGGGGCTCGACGCGTCGATAATCTCCGCGGCGGAATGCGCTAACCGATTTTCGATGCTGCGTGTCGATGACCTTTGTGGCGCGCTCTGGGTCAGCGAGGACGGTCAGACGAATCCTGTCGATACGTGTATGGCCTACGCCAAAGGGGCTCGCATGTTCGGTGTGAGAATCCGCGAGCGAACTTCGGTAACGGCCATCAATGCCGTGGCAGGCGCCGTGCACTCGGTTGAGACTGCCGATGGCGGCACAATCCGCTGCAACTTCATCGTGAATTGCGGCGGCGTCTGGGCGCGCCAGATCGGTGCGATGGCAGGCGTACCGGTGCCCGTGCAAGCTGTTCAACACATGTACATTGTGACGGAGCCTGTCGACGAACTGCCCGCCCCGTGTCCGATTGTCCGCGATCTCGACGGCGGCATTTACATGAAAGAAGACGCAGGTAAGATCGTGCTCGGCGGCTTCGAGCACAACGCCAAGCTCTGGAATCCGGTGACTGGTCACTCAGATCCCGGCTATCTCCTATTCCCCGAAGACTGGGAACAGTTCGAGCCGTTCCTGGACGCCGGGCTGCATCGGCTGCCAAAGCTGCAAACGATTGGTATTCGGCATTTTATGAATGGCCCCGAGGCGTTTACCCCGGACACCCGGCAGGTCATGGGGGAGGCGCCAGGTTTGCGAAATTTCTTCGTCGCTGCAGGCTTCAATTCGATCGGCATCGTTTCGTCCGCCGGCGTCGGTCGTGCCATCGCTGAATGGATCGTCGATGGTAGACCGTCGATGGATCTGTGGGAGGTGGACATCGCTCGCATGGAGGAATCCACGTCGACGACAGCCTTTTTGTCGCAGCGCATTCCAGAAGCAGTCGCCAACCAATTCGACATCCACTGGCCGTACAAGCAACCGCGCACCGGCCGTGACGTGCGCCGCAGCTCCTTGCATCATGCGCTCGCGCGCCAGGGCGCAGTCTTTGGCGCCCCTGCCGGTTGGGAACGACCGCTTTGGTTCGCCGAAAACGATACCGAGCGGGAGTTTTCCTACAGTTACGGGCGCCAACACTGGTGGTCGTGTGCGGAACGCGAGGCCAAGAGAATGGCAGATCGCGTCGGCCTGATTGAGCTTTCACCCTTTACCAAGATAGAGGTCGCAGGGGCCGATGCGCAGTGTCTGCTGCAGCGGGTGTGTACTGCGGACATCGGCGGTTCCATAGGAACTATCGTTTACACTCAGATGTTAAATGATTGCGGCGGCATCGAAGCCGACGTCACTGTCACGCGTATTGCCGAAGACCAATTCTGGATTTTCAGTGGCGCGCCCACGCGCAACAAGGATCTCGCGTGGTTGCGCCGCGCGGTCGGTAAATCGGAGCACGCGACGATCAACGATATTACCTCCGCCTACGCAGTGATCGGCTTGATGGGGCCGCTAGCCAGACAACTGCTTCAACGGATCAGTAGTGCCGATCTATCCCCGCCAGCATTTGCGTTCGCGACCTCGCAGGCGATCGACGTGGGTGCAGCGCCCGTCCGCGCATCGCGCGTGAGCTATGTCGGTGAACTAGGTTGGGAGCTCTCGGTGCCCGTTGAGTACGCCGAACACGTGCATGGGGTTATCTGCGCGGCCGGTTCCGCAGCAGGGCTCGTTCATGTCGGGCATTTCTGCGTCGATGCCTGTCGTATGGAAAAGAGCTACCGCCATTGGGGGCATGACATTGGCCCGGAGGATTCGCCGCTTGAGGCGGGTCTCGGGTTCGCCGTTGCCTTCAACAAGGAGGTCGAGTTCGTAGGGCGAAGCGCACTCATGGCGCAGCAGGCACGGGGCCTCTCGCGACATCTACTGCTCTTCTCGGTCGAAAATGCCTCTCCGCTCCTGCTGCATGACGAGCCCGTATACAGCAATGGCCGGCTGGTTGGGCGCACAACTTCCGGCGCCCGTGGCTTTCGTACCGGATTGTCGCTTTGTTTTGCTTACGTTGGTTGCCCTGCGGGCACACCGAAGAGTGACTTGCTCGGAGCTTCTTACGAGATCGCCGTTGCCGGTGAGCGGTACCGATTGCGACCGTTGCCCACCGCCCCCTACGACCCCAAGGGCGAAAGGATGCGGCAGTGACTCGTGCAAGACCGGTGCCGGGGCGTTGGCAGTGAGAGCGCATGCGCAAGCCGTGGTGATCGGCGGTGGAGCGATGGGATGCTCTTTGCTCTACCATCTGGCGAAAATGGGCTGGAGGGACGTCGTTCTCATTGAGAAAAACGAGCTCACCGCGGGCTCGACGTGGCACGCCGCCGGATTGTGTACCCACTTTGCGCACAACCTCACGATCATGCAGATGCGGGCCTACAGTGTCCGGCTTTACAAGTCATTGCTCACTCAGGAGACCGGTAGACCGGTGGGATTTCACCAGACCGGCGCCTTGCGTGTGACTAGCTCGCCCGAACGCATGGACGAGTTCCACCAAGTCAAAGGCCTTGGTCGCTTCGCGAACATCGACTTTCACATTCTCTCGACTACAGAATTAAAGAAAGTCTACCCACTCGCCGAGACTACGAATCTACTTGGCGCCTTCTACGAGCCGTTTGACGGTTATGTCGATCCGAGTCAGGCGACGCATGCGATGGCCGCCGGGGCGCGCGACCTAGGGGCTGAGGTATACCGCCACAATCCGGTTGAACGGATCGAGCGTGGATCGGGCGGTACATGGCTAGTGCACACTCGCAACGGGAGCATTCATTGCGAGGTCCTGATTAACGCTGCGGGGACGTGGGCACGGGAAATCGGCGCCATGATGGGACTTGATCTGCCGATCGTGCCGATGCTCCATCAGTATCTGGTGACGGACCGTGTCGAGGCTGTTGCAGCGCTCGGACGCGAGCTGCCCATCATTCGAGATCCGGAGCAAAGCTGGTACCTCCGTCAGGAAGGTTTTGGTTTCATCGTGGGGCCTTACGAGCGCGAAGGTCAGCCGTGGAGTGTCGACGGGGTACCGCCGCAGTTTGGGATGGAGTTGTTGCCGGCGGATCTCGGTCGGGTTGAGAAGATTCTGGACGATGCGATGGCGCGCGTGCCGGCGCTGGCGGAGGGCGGTATCAAGACTGTCGTGAACGGCCCGATCACCTTCACGCCGGACGCGGGCCCTCTGATAGGACCGGCATTCGGGCTCAGCAACTCGTGGCTACTCACGGGATCCAGCATGGGTGTCATGGAGGGAGGCGGTGCGGGGAAGTTTCTCGCCGAATGGATCGTCAGTGGCGAGGCCCCGATGGATCCTCTGCCGGTGGATCCCCGGCGATTCGGTGCTTTTGCAGATCGCGACTATCGCGTTGCGAAGGCGGTGGAGTCGTTCGGGAATCAATTCGCCATCCACTTTCCCTATGAAGAGCGGGCTGCCGGGCGACCCAAACGAAAAGCACGGACCTACGATGCGCTCGCACAGCAGCGGGCGGTGTTCGGTTGCGTCTACGGCTGGGAACGGGCGAACTGGTTCGCGAAGGGCGGACATGATGCGGTCACGCCGCTCACATTTCGACGACCGAGCTGGTCCGATACCGTCGGCGCCGAGTGCAGGGCGGTCCGCGACGCAGTAGGGATCGCCGACATAAGCCAGCTCGCGAAGTTCGAGGTGAGCGGCCGCGACGCCGTCCGGTTCGCGGAGTCGTTGGGCGCGAATCGGCCTCCTCAGCGGGTAGGCGGCATCGGCTTGATACACGCTTTGACCAAAAGCGGAGGTATCAAGTCCGAATTTACGGTCGTGCGCCTTGCAGAGGAACAATACTACCTGACCAGTGCAGCGGCGGCTGAAAGACATGACTTCGATCTGTTGCGGTCTCACGCAGCACGGTTCGAAGACATCACCGTGAGTAATGTGACCGCTAGGTTTGGCGTGATCTGTGTTGCCGGTGCTCTTGCTCGCCATGTTCTTGGGCGAATCACTGAGGTGGATCTCGGAAACGACAGCTTCCCGTGGCTGTCAGCACGAAACATCCGCATCGCAGGGAGATGGGTGCGCGCACTCCGTGTGTCCTATGTCGGCGAACTCGGTTGGGAGCTTCACGTGGAGACCGATTTCCAACTGGAGCTATTCTCCGCGCTGACGCAGGCAGGCAAGGCCTTTGATGCATCGCTTTTTGGCGCGTTCGCTATGAACTCCATGCGCCTCGAGAAAGGCTACCGTGCGTGGGGTGCAGATCTCTCTACAGAACGCACACCGATCGAGGCGGGCCTTCAACACTTGGTCAGGCTGGACAATAGGACTTTTGAGGGTCGCGACGCTCTGATGGCACACGCAGATCGTCCGGGACAGATGAGGATGGTGCTCCTGGAGATCACCGCGGATGACTTAGACCCGTTCCATGGTCACGCAGTTCTTCGTGGCGAAGCCGTGGCCGGACTGGTCACCTCGGGTGCCCATGGCCATCGTACTGGCAAAAAGCTCGCGCTCGCTTACCTTCTCGCCGACAACGAAGAACTCTTCGGTGCCGATCTTACCGTTCAGATCCTCGATCGGATTTGCCCGGCCCAGATGCTCTCTCGCGTGCCGTACGACCCCGAAAACGAACGTCTCAGGCTGTGAGGCCACCGCGATGAGCGAGTTGCGCTTTACACAGGAAGAGATTGTGAAGGCGCTGCGGCGCGCCGAATCTGGGGTGCCTGTGCGGGAGATCTGTCGACAGCTCGGTTGCAGTGAAGCGATCTTTTGTGTCTGGGCGATGCTGATCGGCAACGGGTTGCTGGTTGATTTAGGACTACACCGCTCTCGCGTGGGAAGCAACACGAGACGCAAGTTTAGACTGTGGATCCCACGCTGAATGGCCGCTGCGGGGCCACAGCCTCTCGCGAAATGATCGCTATTACACCAGGCGCGCGCAGGCCGCGCACGAGCTCGGCGGTCGCCCAAAGCGCCTACTTCTGTCGACCTGTCCGTGAGTGTGCGATCGATACACATGGACGGCTTGGCATTTAATTGTGGCGCGGCTCTAGAATTTCTGCTCCGTCGGACGCTCTTAGCTCGAACCCCGCCGCGAATTGTGTCGTCAGATTCTGCGCAAGGAGATATGGGGCGCGCGGTGGTACTCTCTGTATCGGCACACTCCGAACCTTGAGCGCCATGCTCTCGAGTGAACCCGTGTTTGCGGCGCGTCACTAGACGCGGCTGCAGCAACTGCGTCCTGCGAACGGAGAGACTATATGAGCAAACCCATCTCGATCCTGCTCCAGACGACTATCCCTAGGCTCGAAGATGATTGGCATATCGGACGCTTCAGTCTCTTGCGCAGCTTCCTCGCGGATCTGCGTGGGGATGACGGAGCACCGCTGTTCACCGTCACTGTTCGTGATCGCGCGCTGCCGGGTCAACCCGATCCGGTCATGTCGACGTTGGATGATTCGAACTTTCAGGAGATGTGGCTGTTCGCAGTCGACACCGGGGACGGCCTTACCGAGGCAGATTGCGCAGGCATCTCGCGTTTCAGAGAGCGAGGTGGCGGGCTGATGGTCACCCGCGATCATATGGATCTGGGGAGTTCGGTCTGCACGTTGGGCGGCGTCGGCGCCGCGCACTATTTTCATTCAAGAAACCCGGAACCCGACCCAGCGAGGCATCGAATCGACGACCCCTACACGCGTGAGATTCTATGGCCCAATTATCACTCCGGGGCTAATGGCGATTATCAGGAGATTCAAGCCGTCGGTGCGCCACACCCCGTACTGTCCGATCCCGATGCTCCAGGGGGTTTGATCCGCTATCTTCCCGCACATCCGCACGAAGGGGCCGTCGGCGCTCCGAAGAGCGATCCCTCGGCGCGGGTAATAGCGACGGGGCGCAGTCGGGTGAGCGGTGTGACATTCAACATTGCGGTCGCATTCGAGCCCTCAGACGTCGGCGGGCCTGCAATCGCCGAATCAACTTTTCATCACTTCGCTGACTATAACTGGGACCCTGCAATGGGAGCGCCGACCTTCGTCGACGAGCCGCCCGGCAATGGGCTTGCCACCTTCGCACCAGCGCGACGCTCGACTGAGCGCTATGTCCGCAATATAGCGATGTGGCTAGCCGGTAGGCGCTGAAAGTCGGTCGAACGCCAAGCGACTGCTTCTGCGGGCGTTTCCGCCTTACTCTGAGATTATCTGATCAAACACTTGGTGAAGGCGCGCCTTCGGGTTCGGAGAAGTCATTTCGATCTGCATGCCGCGGCCCGCGTCCTGGGGGGCCACCCTTGCGACCGTTTTGGCGTGCCGCCGCCGCCTTGGCCGCGGACGCGCGATGGCCGCCGACGCGGCCAAGCTCAGCCATCCATTCACGGCCGAAAAAGATCGAGGAGATGAGCGCCGGGACGGAGAGATCCAGGTCAAGATGTTCCCAGTGCAAACCCCCGCCGCGACCCAGGACCTCAACGCTAATACATCGACTTCCGATGGCAGCTTCAGGTGCTCATGGGGGCTCCAAACGTCAGCCTTCATGGAGCAGCGAACGCCAGTTACGCGGAACTCGACCTTCCGGTCCGGGCACCGGTTGGTTTTGGGGGTGAGAGCGAGGCGGCGCCAACTCAGCGCCGTCGATAACAGAATCCTTCTCATAGTCGTAGAACCAGTCTTCACCAGGTTCAAAGCTAGCAATCACCGGATGCCCACTCAGATGAAAGTGCTTGGTCGCGTGCTGGCTCGGAGAGGAATCGCAACAGCCTATGTGCCCGCATTCGGCACAACGCCGCAGGTGCAGCCACCAGCCACCGCTCGCCAGACACTCGAGACAGCCGTCTCCGGTTGGCTCTACAGCCGGATTGACACCTCGCGCGCGCCCGTACTGCTTCTTCATCCTGCCCGTCGCACTTAAGTCTAGCTGCGCCCATTCTACGCTTTCTCCGCGATTTGCTTCCGCCGCACGCAATTAGTGCGAGCTGATCAGCGCGCGGTTCGCGTTCGCGGGCGACCGCCCGTGTAAAATCAGCAGTAAGCCAAAAGGAGGAGCCTGGTTTTGAGAAGGAGCTTCTCGATAACTGCGACCTTGATCTCCTTCTCGCGCAGTTCTCTCTTCATCCAGTCAGGCAACGCCATGTATCTCTCTCCATCGATTGAGCAGCAGGGCGTCCATGGGGCGGGCGCCGCACCAGGACGCAGGGATTGACCAGAACGAGTCCGGCGTTTGTCAACTCACCCCCTTTTAGAAGGTTGAAAATCCGCGCAGCCTGCATTCACCGGCTGTGCGAGCGCGGTTCCGAGAGCCAATATCGCGAAGGCCGCCGATACAGACCTCAACGTACCTTTAATCGAACTGGTCCACTGCGTGTCCTTCTCCTACGTTTCATAGTGTTATTGGCGGATCGAAGCTGCCGTAAGGCGGCGTCCTCACTTCGCCGCTATCTGCACAGGAAAATTGATCCCGCGCGCCGCGGCTTCCTGAGTCGTGTGGTCTTTCAAATAGATCTGCGTGAGCAGCGGCAAATTGGCGGAGCGAATCGCCTCTCCGAGCGCCTTCTCGTAGCAACCCTTTGGATCCCTAGAGGGCTCCAGGTCGACCCGCATGCCATGCGTGCACACGATCCACGCAGCATGGTGAATGCGCAGATACAGCTGGTACGCTCCGGCAGGCTGACTAAGATCGAGTCCCTGGGTGGTCACTCGATAAGAAACAGTGACCTGAGCACCGTTCGCCGAAACATTGCCTGCGAAGAGCGTGCCCGCAATGACGACAGCGCCAAGGACGGCCCGGGCACCCATGCAAGCTGTTTTGGTGTACATGTGAATCTCCTCATGAATTCGCGTTGAAATGGTTTCGGTACATGGACAACGAGTCCTCGCGGCGCGAATTGGACACCCCTAAATTTCGGGATGACAGGTGTGGTGATCGGTCTGGGTGGGGGCCGGCGCGGGTGTGCGAAATATTTTGGTTGCCATTTCGACCCTGGTGGACTCATATAAAGAATGAGAGGGAATTGCATGGGTCGCCATGGCTGCCGCTGAGCCAAAATCATCGCTGGTCAAGCGGCTGTTCACAGAGCACCGGGGCGCTCTGCAGACGTTCTTTGTGCGGCGTATCCGGGCCAAGGCCGATGCAGCGGATCTGGCGCAGGAGGTCTACGTACGGATGCTGCGGGTCAGCGATGAGGCGGCGATCCGCAACCCGGTCCACTACCTCTACACGGTGGCAAACAATTTGGTGAAGGAGCATGCAGTACGTGACCGTTGGCAGGCGAGCGGGATTGACATCGAGGAGGCGCCGGCGCACGAGCAGCTCGAGACGCTGCCTGAATTTGACGAGGAACTCGATGCGAAGCAGCGGGTGGCGCGGCTCGGGGTGGTGCTCGAGCAGCTGCGCCCGAAATGCCGTGCGGCGGTGGAGCTGCGCTTCGCGCAGGGACTCTCCTTCCGGGAGATCGCGATGCACCTCGGGGTGTCCCCGCAGATGGCGAAGAAGTACGTGGCGCAGGGCTTGAGTCACTGTCGACGCCGCATGGCGGCGCTAGGTTGAATCTATGAATTCGAACGAAGAGCAACTCCGTGCCGCGATCGCCGAACAGGCCGGCGAGTGGTTCGTGGCGAACGATGAGGGGCCGCTCGATGCGCACGACTCCGCGGCCCTTGCGGGGTGGCTCAAGACCTCACCCGTCCACGTCGAGGAGTTCCTCGGCGTATCGACGATCGCGCGTGATCTGAAGGCGGCGCGCACCGATCCTGAGTACTCCCTCGAGGCGATTCTCACACGCGCACGGGCCGTGGACGACACTCCGGTCCAACCGCTCTGGCCACGCGTGATCGAGGCCGTTCGAGACAGACCCTCAAGGCGCTGGTTCCCAGCCGCCGTGGCGATGGCGGCGTGCGTGCTGCTGAGTGTGGGACTGCTCTTGACGTGGAACCTAAGGCCCACTGGGCACCCCGCGGCGCCCGAGGGCCTCGCGGCACTGCACTTCGAGACACGGCACGGTGAACAGCTGACGCAGCGCTTGGCGGATAATTCCGAGCTGCACTTGAATACCGACAGTGCGGTCACCGTCCGGTACGGCGAGAAGGAACGGGTCGTCATGCTCACGGCCGGCCAAGCGGCCTTCGAGGTTGCTCACCAGCCCGATCGCCCCTTTCGGGTGTACGCAGGATCGGCTGAAGTCATTGACCTAGGGACCAAATTCGATGTGCGCCTGGAGCAGGGCTCGACTGTGGTCACGGTGCTCGAGGGACGGGTTGCCGTCGGCACGAGTTCGGGCCAAAACCACCCCCCACGATTTGTCCGGCTGAGCGCGGACCAGCAGGTACGCGTGGCCGAGGGAGAGTGGCCGGCCACGCCCGTTGCGGTCGATGCGCAGCGCACCACGGCTTGGCTGCATCGACAGATTGTCTTTGACCACGAACCGCTGGAGCATGTCGCGGCCGAATACAATCGCTACACTCAGAAGCCGATCGAGATCGCCACACCCGCGCTACGGAATCTCAAAATCAGCGGGGTCTTCGCCACCGACGACCCCGAAGCATTCATTGCGTTCCTGCGTACCCTAAAGGGCGTGCGGGTCGAAGTGACCCCGACGCGGATTCGCGTGTCGTGAGACTGGGCGTGGCTGGGTGCTGCACCTGACTTTGCCGCCCTGCGCTAGACTTGACGTTAGGGCACTCAAAAATGTGCCTGAACGAGATGCGTATGGGAGGTCAGCGTCACCGATCAGCGGGCATCGCGACCGTGGTGTCGGGGGTTTTGCGAGGGCTCTCGATCTGCACGCCCGCCGCGCTCTTCGATGCTCCGCCGACGCTTGCCCAGCCTTCAGAACCCATGGTGCTCACCGCCGACATTCCCGCAGAGCCTTTGGCGCAAGCGCTCGAAGCGTTCGCCCGCCAGACCGGTCTGCAGCTCGTCTATGTTTCTGATGTGGTGCATGACCAGAGATCTCACGCGGTATCTGCGGGCGTGGGCGCCAATGAAGCGCTCGCTCGAATACTCCAGGGCACCGGACTCAAGTTCGAGTACCTCACGCCTCGCAGCATCCACATCCTGACCGCGCCAGTTGGGCCGCCGCGGGAATCTGCGACGAGGATCCCCTCCGGAGAGGAGCTGCAAGAGGTGACTGTCACGGCCAACCGCCGCGAGGAGAACCTGCAGAACGTACCGATGACGATTCAGGTGTTGACCGGGGAGACGCTCGCGAAGCTCAACGCCACGGCCTTTGACGACTTCGTGAAGTACCTGCCCGGCGTGACCGCTCACGGAGTGGGTCCCAGTCAGAACAATATCTATGTCCGCGGCCTCGGGACGGCCGCAGCGGGCATACAGGCGTCGGGAGTTACCGGCAGTTTCCCGAGCGTCGCGGTGTACCTCGACGAGCAATCCGCGCAGCTTCCACATCGCAATCTTGACATCTACGCCTCCGATCTCGAACGCATCGAGATCTTGGAGGGTCCGCAGGGCACCTTGTTCGGCGCGGGCGCCCAGGCGGGTGTCGTGCGTTACATCACGAACAAGCCGAGACTCGATGTGACGGAAGCTATGGTGAACGCGGGCTACGCCACGACCGCGCACGGTGATCAGAGCAGTAATCTTGACGCTACCCTCAACATTCCGTTGATTGCTAACACGCTCGCCGTGCGCGCAGTGATCTATAACGAGCACCGCGGTGGGTACATCAATAACCTCCCGGCGACCTTCGCACGTGCTCCCACAGACCTCGGTATTTCATACTTCTTCAGCGGCCAGGTTCCCGCCAACAGCGTCGCGATCAATAACTTCAATCTTGCGGCCGGCCAGATCAATCCGGTCACCTACTCGGGGCTGCGTGCAGAGGGCCTGTTCCAGTTCAATGAGGAGTGGAACGCGCTGCTCGCACAGTCCTACCAGAATATCGAGGCCGACGGCGTCTTTGCAGAGATGACCGCGAATTCGCTCGGTGAGCCGCTACCCGACTTGAGCGTAGAGCTCTACAACCCCTCGTACAACAAGGACAAATTTGAGAATACCGCGCTCACGATTAACGGCCGCGTCGGTGCCCTGAGGGTGGTCTATGCGGGCTCATATCTCGTGCGCAACGTCGAGCAGGTGCAGGACTACACGAACTACGCGCGCGCGTTCTCGCTCTACTATCAGTGCAGCATCTTGCCCCCCGCCGATCATCCGACCCTTGTGCAATGTTTCACGCCGAGCTCGGCCTGGCATGACCAAGAGCGCAACACTCACGAAAACCATGAGCTGCGCGTGAGCACCCCCGGTGATTGGCGGATCCGCGGTGTCGGCGGCCTATACTATGAAAACTACCAGATCCAGGAGCAGGTCGACTGGTCCTATGTCACCGGGCTTCCGTACTTCCATCCGATCGGACCGCCCACGGGTTACTACACCCTGAACGGATCACCGCTTCTGAACGGTACCCCGGTCCCGTTCTACCAGCCGGGCGCCGTGTTTGTGCCGGCACACGTGACGTCGAACAACCCAAACGTCCGACCGCTGGGCGACGGTTTCTTTGACGACATCACGCGCGGTTACAAACAGAAGGCCGCCTATGCGTCCGTTGACTTCGAGCTCATTCCGAAAACTTTGACACTTACCGCCGGCACGCGCTACTCACGTATCGATACTTCGGAGGTCGGCTCGAGCGTGGGTAGTTTGGGTTGCGAGCTCGTCTTTGCTCCGATGCCCGTGCCCAATCCCTGTCTGAACCACTCCAACTTCTTCAATATCAACTCAGAGGGTCTCAACAAAACCTATTCCGGTTTCAGGAACCGCGCGAACTTGAGCTGGAAAGTCACCGAGGATGCGCTGCTTTACTACACCTGGTCGCAGGGCTTTCGCGCGGGGGGCTTTAATCGAGGGCCGTTCACGGGCAATCCGCCGCTGGCAGCCGGCAGCAGTGTGCAAGCCACTAGGCACGGTGGCTGGGTAACGCCCGTGGCCTTCGCTCCCGACAGCCTCACCAACAATGAGCTCGGCTGGAAGACGCTGTGGATGGACCGGCGCATCCAATGGAATGGCGCGATCTATCGGGAGGACTGGAACCAAACACAGATTGGGGTATCGGGTCACGGTATCATCGGCGCCGACATAACCCTGAACGGTGGGAACTACCGGGTGCGCGGCGTGGAAACCTCGGGCGTAGCCCGCGTCGCGAGCGGGCTCACCATCGAGGCGGGCGCCGCCTGGAATCACAGCGAGTTGGTCAAACAAGCGACATTCCTGTGGCAGGACGGAACGCCAATCGACTTTAGCGCGCTAAAGGTTCCGAATCCGAACGGGCCACTCGGCAGCCCGCTCGCCGGGGCGCCGCCCTTTCAGGGCGACATCCGTGCGCGGTATGAGTTCAAGTTCAACGGCTATGACGCGTTCGCTCAGATCGACGCGGTGCATCAGTCACACTCCCTCGCCACGACCTATCAGCTTTCGCTTGACCTGCAAGGTAACCCCGTTGCTTATGGCCTGCCCGCTTTCACAACGTTTGATGCGGCGCTCGGTGCTGGAAAGGACTGGTGGCTCGTGCAAGTCTACGGAGAGAACCTCACCGATACGCGCGCCCAACTCTATGCGAACTACGCGCAGTGGTACAAAGCCGTCACGGTGAGTCGTCCCCGCACCATCGGTTTGCGCTTCAGCTATAAGTTCGTCGGCAGGTAGCGTTAGTTCAGCCATCCGAATCCGACCGTTCGGCGAGGCCTTGCTCGAGCAAGAAGGCAAGGCGCTGATGCGTCGCCTGCCTCACCTCTTCGCCAAATGCATTCTCCGCGAGCTTTGCGATGGTTGGATCGGCCGGCCGCGATCTAGCTGTGAAGTCCCAGATCTAAGGTGACATTCTGGCTCCGTTCCCATCCCAGGAGGAGCCCATGAACAAGAATGAACTGAATCGATTGGTAACCTGGCGTCTGAAGCTACTGCGGGAGGCCGATGAGATGCCTCGAGGGGTCGCTCAGACCTGCCGACACTACGGCCTCTCTCGCAAAACCTTCTACAAATGGAAGGCCAGGTACAAGAGTCACGGTGAGGCCGGTCTCTGCGATCGAGCCCGAGCTCCTCTGCTCTCGCCCAACAGCACCCCTCGGGCTGTCGTTTCCAAGATCCTGTACCTGCGAGAGAGATATCGATTTGGAGCCGGTCGAATCGCGAGCTACCTGCATCGCTTCCATAATATCCACTTGGCGCGCTCCACAGCCCATCGCATCCTGATCCGCTATGGGATGGGCCGATTACCGGCCAACCAGAAGCGTCGGACGACAGGGCGTCCCTGGCGTCGGTACGAGAAGCCACAACCCGGCCACCGCCTGCAAATCGACGTAAAATTCCTGGAACGCATCGCCGGATCCAGAAAGCGCCTCTATCAGTTCACAGCGATCGACGACTGCACGCGCATCCGCGTTCTCAAGATCTACGATGTCTGCAATCAGAAGTCGGCGATGAGCTTCGTGGACGAGGTCATCCGCAGGCTTCCCTTCCGGGTCCTGGTCATCCAGACCGACAACGGCGCAGAGTTCCAATCCAACTTCCACTGGCACCTGGAGGAGCAGGACATCCGCCATGTCTACATCCGGCCAAAAACACCCCGCCTGAACGGCAAGGTGGAACGCTCACATCGTGTCGATGAACAGGAGTTCTACCAGCTCCTGGACAAGGACGGCATTGGTGACGACATCCACTTGTTCAACGACAAGCTTCAAGAATGGGAGGACTATTACAATTATCATCGGCCTCACGGAGCCCTCGATGGGCAGACGCCTTACGAGCGGCTCCTGGCCAGAAAAGCCTCAGCCGGAGTGTCACCGAAGTCCTGAGACCTTACAGCTTGGGATTGGTGGGCGGTACAGGGATTGAACCTGTGACCCCTGCCGTGTGAAAGCAGTGCTCTACCGCTGAGCTAACCGCCCGAGGGCGCCATTATAGCGTCATTCCCGGCGCCTCATGCACGGTGGCCGCGGGTGGGTGGGGCCTGCCCGAGGGTCTCTGCTAAACTCGCGCCTCCGTTGGACGAGCCCCCGATGACCATTCGCACCCGATTCGCGCCGAGCCCGACCGGTTTTTTGCATATCGGTGGCCTGCGCACCGCACTTTTCTGCTGGCTGTATGCGCGCGGACGAGCGGGCCGGTATGTCCTCAGGATCGAGGATACGGACCTGGAGCGTTCGACCCCGGAGGCGATTCAACAGATCCT
>Ga0070734_10001931_pt1 | contig 27608 bp, 23 predicted proteins | sample Coa_R1_8_FD_66444 | JGI IMG/M metagenome (GOLD analysis project Ga0070734, IMG submission 66444) | Surface soil microbial communities from Centralia Pennsylvania, which are recovering from an underground coalmine fire - Coalmine... | ecosystem: Environmental > Terrestrial > Soil > Unclassified ... | reverse complement strand
TGCCGTCGACGTCGTAGGTGATAAGCGGAAATGCTTTGCTGATGGCGACGATCTGGGCATGGTCATCACTCGAACCACGACCGACCTTTGTTGATTTATGTCCGCGAGCATTATTCATCACAATCTCCTAAGTTTTTCCTCGTTCAGGAGGAATAGATTTCTTAGCTAAAATTTCCGGTTGCTTTCGGTTTATTGAGGTCCGACAGATCGACGATCCGGTCAATGTCAAGGGCGAGCAATAAGCGTCCAGAAAGCTTGTAGACTCCGCTGACTACCTCGCGAGCAAAGCCCTGAAGTGTTTCAGGAGGGCTCTCCAGAGTTTCCTCTTCGACCTCGATCACGTCGCCGATCTCATCGACCAGCAAGCTGACGGCGCCGTCATTGGTGCGAACGACCACATTCATCGGCAGCTGCCCGGCAGGCCGGTCTTGGAGGCCGAGCCGGCGTCGTAGGTCAATGGCCGAGACAATCTGGCCGCGTAGATTAATCAGCCCACTGACCACGTCAGGCGCCAGCGGTACGCGGGTCATTTCCTGGTGCTGGATCACTTCCTGAACTTTGGGAACGGGCGTGCCGAACACATGACCGTCGAGAAGGAAGGTGCAGAATTGTTGGGTAGAAGCCATAAATTCTCCTAAGAAATCTATGTTGCGGAAACTGCATCGGCGAACCCGGGAAGGACATTGCGAACAACCGTGGGCACGTCTAGAAGATCAGTCACCCGCTTCTGAATGACGGATGAACCAAGGATGCCGCGCCGGCCTGCCGGGCTTTGCACAATCAGTTTTTCGCTCACGATGTCGACGATGCGGTCGACAACCAGGCCGACGCTGCGGCCCGCCTCGGAGTACACGACGACTTGCAATCGGTCGTCCGTATGGGACGGCGAACTGGAAGTTTCCCCGTTGATCACACGGGACAATCGCAGCAGCGGCATAATGTCTCCGCGATACTGCATGACCTCCTGTGCACCTGTCATTTCAACCGCCGAGACCGGGAACTCTTCGAGCCGTGCGACGAGCGATAAGGGAATCGCCATTCGTCCCTGGCCGCCGCATTGCACGACCAGCAACGTCTGGTTACCGGAAGCGATCTCAGTCTTTGCGCAAGCCTTCTGTTGTTCTTTTTCGGCGAGGGCGGAATCGCGCGCAGAGACGACCTGAGCGCGCTGAGCCAAGCCCAGAATGTCGAGGATCAACGCTACTCGCCCGTCGCCCATGATGGTCGCGCCGGAGTAAGCCGTGATTCCTTTCAACTGTTGACCAAGAGGTTTAACAACGATCTCTTCGGTGTCGGTAATCTCGTCCACAACCAGTCCAAACTCATGTCCGTCCGCCTGGACTACGACGATATTGGCCGCAGAGCTTTCGGCATCGGCCGACGCAGGCCGCCTGATTTGCAGCTCGCGGTTCAGGTAGACCAGGGGCAACAGCCGTCCACGGAGACGATAGACCGGAGAACCATGCACCATCTCGATGCCCTTTCCCACCTCCCCGGCGTCCATGCGTACCAGCTCGAGAAGGCTTACCTGTGGAATGGCGAACCGCTCCCCGCCCGCAGCGACCATAAGTGCTGGAATGATGGCCAAGGTCAACGGAATCTTGATTCGCACGGTAGTGCCTTTGCCGGCTGTGGATTGGATGTCGACGGTGCCACCGATCTTTTCGACATTGGTTTTGACCACGTCCATTCCCACTCCACGTCCCGATACGTTTGTGACTTTGTCGGCAGTGGAGAACCCGGGAAGAAAGATGAGGTTGAAGATCTCGCGGTCCGACATGCGCGAGGCATGCTGGGCTGAAATCAGACCCCTCTCCAGCGCTTTCTGACGGATCCGCTCTATATTCAGACCAGCCCCATCGTCGCTGACCTCGATGTTCACTTGTCCGCCTTCGTGGAAAGCGCGCAGCTTCAATGTACCCGCAGCGCTCTTGTCAGACGCTTGGCGAACCGCAGGCTGCTCGATGCCGTGGTCAATGGAGTTTCGTACCAGGTGGGTCAGGGGATCCTTGATTGCCTCAATGATCGTTCGGTCCAGTTCAGTGTCCTGTCCTTCCATTTCCAGATGGACGTCTTTCCCGAAACTCAGCCCTAGATCGCGGACCGTCCGGGGGAACTTGTCCCACACGTTTCCGATGGGTTGCATGCGGGTCTTCATGACCTCTTCCTGCAGTTCGGTCGCAATCAGGTTCATGCGTTGGGACACGGCTTGAAATCCTGCATCCTGACGCATGCTGGAGAACTGGAGGAGTTGGTTCCGCGCCAGTACAAGTTCACCCACGAGATTCATGAGGCGGTCGAGCAGATTTACCCCGACGCGAACTGTCTCGATGACTGCATCTGGGTTGCGGCTCTCGATGCTCTTTTGTGCTGCCAGCACATCTTCAGGGTGTGCCGCGCCACGCTCAATGAGAATTTCACCGACCCGCTTTCGGCCCATTTCCTGCATTCGAAGTGCCTCAGCCAAGGCTTCGGGAGCGACCTGTCCGCGGGCGACAAGAACGCCGCCAATCTTTGTAGGGTCTGCCAATTCCCCAAGCTCGGCTCCGCCCAACGGACGTGCCCCAGCACCGGCGTCTTTCGGTGACCCAGCCGGCCCTTCGCCCGCCGGGCTGCTCTGAGTCGAGGCTGCCGATTGTTGAGACTGAAGGTCTGCGAAGTGCTGAATCAGCGCAGCGTAGTCGTCGGGGCCATCCTGTCCCGAAGCCTGAATAGCGGTCAGCATATGCCGCACCGCATCGACCATTGCCAGCAAGCCGCTGGTGATCTCCGACGTAAGTGTTAACTGCCCGTCTCGTAGCCGGGATAGCAGGTTTTCACCGGCATGCGCCAGCTTTTCAAGCCGGGCGAAACCCAGAAACCCGCAACTGCCCTTGATGGTGTGGATCGTACGGAAAACGCTGGCCAAGAGCTCCTTAGACGAAGGAGAAGACTCCAGTTTCACGAGTTCCTGGTCCAGTCGGTCCAGGTTCTCATTGCTCTCGATGAGAAAATCTTTAACAATTTCATCCATAAGAACGTCGTCGCAACCAATCGCATTTTCTATGTGCAACTGCCGGTCCAACCTCCCCCACCCGCTAGGCACTTTGGGGCGTAGCGGGCCCTCGATCCTGCAGATCTCGTCTTATTGGAAAAAATCAGAACCAATCAGGATTGTCTTGGCTCCGGAGAGTATGCCCGGACTTTATTTTCATCGGAGAAGTGGTTGATGTTACCGGCCATCTGGGTGGCTTCAACTTCCAGTGGGCCTGGGCCTCAGGTGCCGCTGCCGGACGGGCACTATAGAACGCTCGTTTAAAATCACATCTTGCTCCTCGAAATCGAAAAGATGATCTACGGCGGTGATGGCCTCGCTCGCCTGCCAGCCGACGAGCATGGACGTGGCAAAGCGGCGTTCGTTCCCTTCGTTCTCGCCGGAGAAAAACTCGATGGTGCCATCAGAGAGCAGAAGCCCGGATTTGCTCGAGCACACGCCGAGTCGATCATTGAGCCCTCGGCGCATCGTGTTCAGCCAGGCTGTCCGCATTTCACCCGGTGCGGTGGATGTCATTACCAGCACGCCAGCTACGAGCATCAACTTGAGATCAAGCAAGAGATCCTGCGTGAGACTTTGCGCCGCACAGCGAAGCTTGAACTCTCAGCCGATTTACAGGTTCATCCATCGCCGCCGTGGAACTACCGCAATCGCTCGCGGCTGCAGGTTCAGACAAGCCCGCCTTTCAAGGCCGGCTATTTCAGAATGGCGTCGCATGAACTGCTCCCGATCGAGGAATGCCCGATCAGCTCCCCTCTGATCAACAGAGGCATCGCGAAGCTATGGCAAAGCGGCCGCGAAGGCAGAGTGCCAAAGGGTGTGAGCGAAGTAGAGTTTTTCGCAAATGCAGACGACAGCCTGATGCTGATCGCAGTCTCGACTACTGCAGATGCAAAACGAGCGGCCCTTCGCGAATGGGCTGACGAGTTTGCCACCACGATGCCCGAGATCGCCGGGGTGGTGGTGTTCCGCGAAACATCCAAGGGTTCCTCCAAGGCACAAGAGAAGCTCGTTAGCACCGGAGCTGACCATCTCGTCTATCAGACACAGAAATTTTCTTACCGCGTCAGCGCCGGATCTTTTTTCCAGACCAACCGCCATCTGACCGACGAACTCGTGAAGATTGTCACCGAGGGCCAGTCAGGAGAGGTGGCGATCGACCTTTATGCCGGGGTGGGGCTGTTTTCCACAGCCTTATGTGACATGCGTCACATCTTTTCTGTTGAGTCGTCACAGACTTCCTCAGCCGACCTTTCCTACAATCTGTTCTCGAATGGAGTTGCTGTACAGGCCACAACGGAGCAGTACCTGGCTGGTGTAAAGAAGACGGGGCGGTTCGGGAAGGGCGTTGTCCTCCCTCATAACATTCATAAGCCCGACCTGGCGGTGGTGGACCCGCCTCGAGTTGGCCTGGGAGAACGCGTGGCGCGTATGTTAACGACCTTGGGCGCGCCACGCGTTATCTATGTCTCCTGCGATCCGGTGACGCTGGCCCGGGATCTGGTCATCCTGCTCGCGGGAGGCTATCGAATCGAGCAGATGCACCTCGTGGATCTGTTTCCGCAGACCTATCACATCGAGACGGTCGTGCACCTGGCACGATAATTCCAGGCTACCCGCGCGCCGTGACGGCAGCCATTCATGAGCCGCGAAGTTGCCGATCATGATTTCGCCTCCGTCATCCACGGGTCCCGCCGCCTTTTACTTCAAAGCCTGTCGTCTGCCGATGCTTTGGGCCGCCTGCGCCTATGGCCTCGGCATCGCTTTTGGCAAGTACCAGTGGCGACCGACCTCGTGGTGGTTCGTAGGCATCGCAGCATTCATCGCCGCTGCCGCCTATTTCGGTACCCGCCGCTCCCGTCTGGGATGGCTGCTCGCCTTAGGATCATTTTTTCTGGCGGGGGCGCTTCACATTCAGCTTCGCACTGACGGCGAACGACTCGACACGACGATCCTGCCGTATGCAGATCGGCAGGAGGTCGAAGTCACCGCCTACGTCACAAGAGACGGGCGCGTGCAGGAGAGCGACTTCGGAGAAACTCGACAATCCCTCGATGTCGAAGCCGAGCAGATACAGACCGCAAGCGGGGAGATCATCCCGACGCATTCTGGAATTCGACTGAATATCTACGGGACGCGCGTGGACTCGGAAGGTTCGGCTCTTACCGCAACGACGAAAGAGGAAACCCGTGTCTTTCGCTTCGGGGAACGCCTGCATTTTTCGGCGAAACTCAGGCCACCACGGAACTTTCGAAATCCAGGAGCCTTCGACTATCGCGGATACCTTGCCGATCACGGCATCGCCGCCCTGGGATCTGCCAAGCTCGAGCAGGTCGAACTGCTTCCCGGATTCGCCGGAAACAAAATCATGCTGTGGCGAAGCCGGATGCATCGCAGCGTGCTCGAAAGAGTACACGCCATATGGCCACCGCGTGAAGCCGCTCTTCTCGACGCGATGGTCATCGGGGATGAAGCATTTATCGAACGCGACACGCGCGTCGACTTCCAGCGTTCGGGCACGTACCACGTACTGGTCGTCTCGGGGATGAACATCAGCATCCTGGCCTTTGTTGTTTTCTGGACTTTGCGCCGCCTACGCCTCCCGGAAATTCCGGCCACACTGGCGACCGTTGGTTTCTGTGTCGGCTATGCCTTCATTACAGAAGTCGGCGCACCCGTCTGGCGGGCAACCCTCATGTGTGCTGTCTATCTCGGAACACGCCTCCTCTACCGCGACCGCGCTATGCTGAACGCCCTTGGGACCGCCGCCTTGGGACTGTTGATCTACGATCCGCAGCAACTCTTCAGCGCCAGTTTCCAAATGACGTTTCTCTGCGTGCTGATTGTCGCCGGAGTTGGCATCCCTTTCCTGGAGCGTACATCGCAGCTCTACAAGCTGGCTCTGGCGAATTGGGATTCGCCGGATTTCGCGACGTCGCTGCCGCCCGCAGTGGCGCAGTTCCGTCTGGATCTGCAGTTGATTGCCACTCGCCTCTCACTCTTTGCGCCGAAGCAGTGGGCCGATCGCTCGGTTCGCGGTCCGGTTCGGTTCGCGCTCTCGGCTTCAGAATTGGTCTTTGTGTCCGCTGTGATGCAGATGGGATTGGCGCTACCAATGGCTTACTACTTTCATCGCGCCACCACGATCGGGCTTCCAGCGAATCTCGTCGTGGTTCCAATGACGCAGCTGATGATGCCCGCCGCCGTCGCCGCGCTTGGGCTTGGCTATGTTGCGCCGTTCCTGGCGAAGCTTCCGGCCATCATTACAAGTGTGACCCTCGCCTGCATCACGGGCACAGTTCGGGGACTTGGCGGCTTGCGTCTCGCAGATCTGCGCGTTGCGATGCCTTCGTTACTGTTAAGCACGATAGCCGCGGCAGCTCTCATCATCGCCCTGTCGACTGCACGCAAGCGCGCATTGCTGACAACCGCCGGACTCATGATGCTTCTCGTGGGATCGCTTGGTCTCACCCTTGTGCGGAGTCAGCCGCTTACCCACCCCGATACACTCGAGGTCACCTCTATTGATGTCGGCGAGGGCGATTCGACATTGTTGATCACGCCGACGGGCAAAACACTTTTGATTGACGCTGGAGGTCCGATCGGGCCGGGATCGCAACTCGATTTTGGCGAGGATGTCGTATCCCCCTATCTATGGTCGCGCGGGATCTCCCGCCTCGACGTTGTGGCAATCACACACGGACACTCCGACCACATCGGGGGCATGATCGCCGTGCTGAAGAATTTCCGTCCGCAGGAATTATGGATCGGGCTGGAACCTCCCAGCTTCGCTCTCAAGAATGTGATCACCACTGCACACGAACTCGGTATCAACGTCGTACATCACTGGGAAGGCGACGAGTTCGAGCTGGGTGGAATTCGCGGTGAAGTTCTATTTCCACCTCCAGATTGGCCGGTGGGTGCCAGGCCGCAGAACAATGACTCGCTGGTCTTGCGGCTGACCTACGGACAGTCTTCCGTCCTGCTCGAAGGTGACGCCGAAAAGCAGGTGGAGCGCCGCATCGCCGCGTTACATCATCCCACCGCAACTCTGCTGAAGGTGGGGCATCATGGCAGCGCGAACGCGACTACTCCTGAGCTGGTTGACTCCGCAAAGCCCGCTTATGCCGTCATTTCTGTGGGATCAGGAAATTCATTCGGATTGCCGCGAATGGAAACTCTCAAGCGGTTAGCCGACTCGGGCTCTCGCGTCTATCGCACAGACATTGACGGGGCGGTCACGTTCTATCTCGATGGACAGTCGGTCACGCCTTCTTTGACGGGTCTTCCATAATTTCAATCTCAGCGGTCTCGTCATCGCCCTGTTCCGGCAGTTGCTGATGCTCCGCAATCAGCTTCTGCGCCGCTTCGGCGTCCGCCTGCCTTACCAGAATGATCATTCCACCCAAACCTGGAAACGTGTCCTGCACCATCGACGCCGACGTAAGGTCACTGTCGATTCCCGCAGACTCCAGCAGCCCCTTGACGATCATCGCCTCTGACTCCAGCTCAGAGTCGAACACTTTCACCAGCTTTTCGTTGGGGTCGGGCCGGGGCTGTGTGTTCGCCGATGAATCAATCGAGTCTGCCATGGTGCCTCCAATTTGAAAATTCAAAGCTAACTCTAAGATTCTACTCCGCTCGATGTACCCGACCCGGCGCCTTCCGCACGATACACGTCCCTATTTTCAAATTTGGTAACGAATGGCACGAACCCGAACGGGCACCTTCGGGCAGTTGCTTTCTTTCGCGATTCAGGCAGAATGGCCGTAATGACGGCGCAACGCCGGGATGAGCCACCTCATCCAAATACCAGGGGTAAAAGGGGGACCTATGAACATCTCGCAGCGCACCAGAAATGAAGATGGATTTCCCTTGGGGGACGATCTGGTTCGCGAACGCGAGGAGGAGGCCCGCAAGATCCGCCGCCTGCAGGTCATGATCAGCATGGTGATGTCAGTGATCGGTCAGGACCCCAACATGACCATCGAAGAAGCTTCAGAGCTGGCTGCCGGAGCTAAGCGCGCCGCCCTGGCGATGTTTCCCGACAAGGAGCTCGCCTTCGATCTTCTCTACAGGCCCCGCCTGCAACGACTCATTCGCGAGAGATTCCGATTGCAGTAAGCAAACTTCCAGCTATTCGTCTGCAACCGGGTTGCTGAGCGTCCCCACGCCTTCGACCGTTACTTCCATCCGGTCACCCGCGACAACCGGTCCTACACCAGATGGCGTGCCGCTCGGAATCAAATCCCCCGGGTACAAGGTCATTGCCTGTGAGATGTGGCGGATCACGACCTCCAAGTTGAAAAGGAAGTCGCGCGTGTTGCCGTTCTGTTTGATGTCACCATTGACCTTCGTCTGAACGCCGATGCCCGACCAGGGATCGATCTCGTCCGTAACCATCGGACCCACCGGACAGAACGTATCGAATCCCTTCGCGCGTGACCATTGCCCATCGGTGTTCTGGAGATCACGCGCCGTGACATCGTTCACGCAGGTGTATCCGAGAATGTATTGGCGGATATCCGCATCCGCTGGGGGCTGATAGCAGATCTTCCCGATCACCACGCCGAGTTCGCCTTCGAAGTCGACGCGCTGCGAGATCTTTGGGCGGCGCACCGTCGCTCCCGGTGATAGCAGTGCCGACGTCGCCTTCAGGAAGATCAGCGGCTCTTTCGGTATCTCGTGGCCTAACTCGGCGGCGTGCTCGCGATAATTTCTCCCGATGCACACGATCTTTGACGGGCGCACAGGAGGCAACAGTGCGGCCTGTTCCAGAGGAATCGCCTCGATCCGGCGCGAACGCAATCCTTCCACGTCTCCGTCGGCTTCTTCCGGAGGAGTGAGCAAAATCCGTACGATTGAGTCCTTCCCAGCGACCGACTCGACCCATCCGTACTGCGGCTGTCCATTAAACTGAAATCGGCAGTATTTCATCGATCTCTATCTAAACATATCTCTCGAAAACCGCGTGGATTGAGGAAAACTTTTTTACAAACCGGATGTCGAAAAGGCCGATCCCGTTCGATTACCCGGTACAAGGCCAAAGGAGGCCGACAATATGCAATATCTGCTGCTGATTTACGGCGACGAGAGCCAGCTTGAAGGACGTACCGAGACTGAACAAAAAAACATCTACGGCGAATATATGGAACTTGCGAACAGCATGAGGGCCAAGGGCCAATACGTCGGAGGAAACCGCCTGGACTCGATATCCAAGGCCACGACGGTCCAGGTGCGCGGAGGAAAGCGTCTAGTGACCGATGGCCCTTTCGCCGAGACCAAGGAACAACTGGGCGGCTACTTCCTGGTCGAAGCCAACGACTTGGACGAGGCAATACGGCTTGCCGAACGCATCCCCGCGCCTCGATGGGGGTCAGTTGAGGTGCGGCCAATCATACCGGTACCGCTTCCCGCGCATGTCTAGCCACTGACGCTCAGGTCCGGCTACTCTGGACGGGTAGCCGGAATGGATATCGAGCGCATTTTTCGCGAAGAGTCGGGGCGAATTCTCGCCACGCTCATTGGCCTGATCGGCAGCTTCGACGTGGCCGAAGAAGCGATGCAGGAAGCTTTCGCGGTTGCTCTCGAGGAGTGGCCAAAGCGAGGCATTCCTGAGAACCCGCGTACCTGGCTGGTATCCACGGCTCGGCACAAGGCGCTCGATTCCCTTCGGCGCGCCGCCAATTTCGAATCCAAGCGCGGGGAATTGCAGCAGATTGCCGCGCTCGAACAGAGGTTTGCTGCGGAAGATGCTGACATGTCAGGCCCGCACACTGATGATCGTTTCCCTGATGACCGGCTGCGCCTGATCTTCACCTGCTGTCATCCGGCTCTGGCACTGGAAGCACAGGTCGCCCTTACTTTGCGCACTCTATGCGGACTTACGACCGAAGAAATCGCGCGCGCCTTTCTCGTGCCGGTTTCCACCATGGCGCAGCGGGTGGTTCGTGCCAAGCAGAAGATTCGTGATGCGGGCATTCCTTACAGAGTCCCGCCGGATTCCGAATTGCCGATTCGCGTGGAAGCAGTTCTCGTGGTCGTGTACCTCGTATTCAACGAGGGATACAGTGCCACCTCTGGCGAGGCATTGATTCGTCAGGAACTCTGTGCCGAAGCGATTCGTCTGGGACGGATCGTCTGCCAGCTGCTTCCACACCAGATTGAAGCCCGAGCCTTGCTCGCCCTCATGCTTCTGCAGGATTCGCGCCGCCTCGCTCGTGTCGACCAGACCGGCGAACCGATTCTCCTCGAAGACCAGGACCGCAGTCTCTGGGACCGCGAGCAAATCGCCGAGGGGTTAAACTTGGTCGAGTCTGCGCTGCGAGATAGCCGGGCTGGTTCTTATGCACTGCAAGCAGCGATCGCTGCGGTGCACGCTCGTGCCAAAGATTCCAAATCAACTGATTGGCCGCAGATTGTTTCTCTCTATGAACTGCTTTTGCGGGCTCAGCCGTCGCCCGTCATCGAGCTCAACCACGCAGCCGGCGTCGCAATGGCACAAGGACCTTCCGCTGGACTCGCCCTGTTGGAGAAGCTTGAGGGCAGCTCAGAACTCTGCGAGTATTACCTGCTTCCTGCCGCCCGCGCCGATCTGCTCCGCCGGGTCGAACGATGGCCGGAGGCGGCGGACTCATACCGGCGCGCTTTGTCGTTAGCTCCAAATGACTCCGCGCGCAGGTTTCTGGCGCGCCGTCTCGCTGAAGCGGAATCGAAACTACAAGCCGGACCGTCCACGGAAGGATGACCAAATTTTAGGGAACGGATTCGCTCGCCGGTTCCGATCGCGCGCTCTCATTGCCCCGCTGGTCCACGGACGTGACGGCATAGGTGTAACGCTTGCCTGCCTGAACCTCCGTGTCGCGGTAAGCGGGTGCGGGGACAAGCTCGGAATTCATCTTGGTAAACGGTCCGCCATCGTCCGATCGGTAGACGTTGTACCCGGCCAAGTCAGCATCCGTTACTGGAGCCCACACGAGATCGATAAAAGCCTTTTGTCCGGGGCCAGAGAAGACCGCCTGTAGATTCGCCGGCACGGCCGGAGGAAACACATCGTCGGCGAAGACCTTCACCGCCGGAGTATCGTCGCCCTCTACCTCGATTTGAGGCTTGCTGGGCACGTCGATCACGGTGACGGTCTGGGCACGATACTGATAGGTTTTTTGCCATTCAATGTTCGAGTCAGTCAGTAGATAACCCTGCTCGTTCCCAACAGGCAGTTCGCCGACAAGAATGCGCTCGTTATTCCCAATCCCGTAGCGGTAGACGCGATAGACATAGTGCACGCCCTCTTGCGGAGCAGGCGAAGCGCTCGCTGACCAACTCAGCACAACTCCATCGCGCGTCAGCTTCTCTTCAAAGTTAAGAGGCGGGGGAAGCGTGTGCGCGAGAGGAACTCGAACCTGATTCGAGAGGCCAGCACCATGACCGTTTTGATTGAGGACTTCGACCGCATAGGTGGCGAAAGCATCAGGCGAGTCGCTCTTGATCGATGCAGGAAGGGTGTCCTCAAATGAGCCTTCGGGCCTTTTCGGCGCATTGGTCGTGGGCAATTTAGACAACGGCGGAGTTTGCCCAACCGGAGTACCGCATTCTTTCAGTTTGCCAATGCCGCGGCAAATCCGGGTCGGACCCAGGCTGCGTACCGTTTCACGGTCGGTTGTACGGTTGGGAAGAGTCCAATTCAGAGTGACGTGATCGCCCTTGCGTGAGGCGCGCAGGTCCGAGGGGGGGAAAGGCAATCGCAGCGACGGAGGCTGCGGAGGCCCAATAGTCGCGCACGCGGTTAGCATCAAGGGCGCACACAAGACCAGCCATCGCGTCAGCACGGGGTGTTTCATGCGGAAGAAAACAGACTAACAGAAGCCTTCCGGCATCCGCCGCGTCAGGGGTTCTTCAGGTTTGTCATCCTGAGCGGAGCGAGCTCGAATGAGCTCGCGGAGTCGAAGGATCTCTACCCTGAGAGCGAGTCCTTCGGATTACTAAGCCGTCAATTCCTTCACAGCCTCGCGAAACACCCTTGTGTGCCGATCCACGTGCTCCGCCTCCGTCTGCGGACACATCAGCGCCATATTGTGAAACGGCGTCAGCAGGATCCCACGATTCATCGCATAAAGATGCATGAAGCGCTCCAGCTCGAAATCCATCGCGTCGTGCGCCTGCTTGCCGTTCTTCGGCTCCGGACCAAACATGTATTCCGCGCGGCATCCAAGACGAGTCACATGCCATGGCAACTCCGCATCGGCGATTGCTCTCGCTACAGCCACCGTCCAGCGCTCCGCCATCGGGATCATTCGGTCGAAGGCCTCCTTCGTCAGCACCTTCGTAAGCGTCGCCCGCATTGCCGCCAGCGATAGTGCATTCCCCGCCAGCGTTCCTCCGATGCCGCCGACGTCGCAATTCTCGAGCTCCTGCTTGGCCGCGATACGCTCGGCAACTTCCTGCGAGAAGCCATAAGCCGCTCCCGGAATTCCCGCGCCGATCGCTTTGCCAAACACAATCACGTCTGGCTCGAGGTTCTCTGCGCGTGTGTAGCCTGCCGGCCCGGCGCAAATCGTGTGCGTCTCGTCAATGATCAGGAGCGTTCCGTGCTTGCGCGTGAGGTCGCGCAGTGCCTGGTGATATCCCGGCTGCGGATGCACGATGCCAACATTCGTCATTGCTGGCTCAGCAAGCACACAAGCCACATCTCCTGGAGCCAACGCCTGCTCCAACGCGGCGATATCGTTGAACTCAATCACCTTCGTCGTGATCGCAGGATCTACCGGTGGCCCGATATTTCCCGGTCGCGGCCCCGCGGTGCCGTCGTCGTGAAGGGTAATGAAGCTCTCGTCCACCGTGCCGTGATAGCACCAATGAAAGACGAGAATCTTCGGTCGTCCAGTAATCTGCCGTGCCAAACGAATCGAGAATCGATTCGCATCCGTCGCGGTGAGTGAAAACTGCCAGTACGGCAGGTTGAACCGCTTCTGGAGTTCCTCTGCGACGATGATCGCATCTTCGCCCGGCAGCATCAGCGTGATACCACGCCGCATCTGCTCTTCCGCCGCTTTCACGGTCGCAAACGGAGAGTGGCCCGTCATCGCTCCCGTATCACCCAGGCAGAAGTCGACATAGCGATGCCCGTCGACGTCGAAGAACTCCGCGCCCTGTGCCTCCCGTACAAACGGCGGGAATGCCCCGGCCCACTTCACCATCCAGTTCATGGGGACGCCCGCGAGTAGCGACTTGCGCGCCCGGTCAAACAGCGCCTTCGACTTCGGACGGTCGTCCACAAACTTCTTCTGCTCGCGTTGCATGAGGGACTGCAATCGGGTGCGGTCGATAGTTTTCATTGTCGAAAAAGATAAACCACAGAGAACCACAGAGGAAATTCCCCTGTGCAACCCTGTGGTGAGAGGTTTTCTTACAGAATGTACCGGCTCAGATCCTGATCTTTGACGATGTCCGTCAGCATCTTCCGCACGTAGTCACCGTCGATGGTGATCTGCTCGCCTTTCTTCTCGGGAGCCTCGAAGCTCAGCTCATCCAGCACGCGCTCCATGATCGTGTGCAACCGACGCGCTCCAATATTTTCCGTGCTCTCGTTCACGCGGAATGCAAAGTGCGCAATCTCGTCCAGCGATTCAGGCGTGAACTCCAGCTTCACCCCTTCCGTTTCAAGTAGCGCTGTGTACTGCTTCACCAGCGAAGACTTTGGCTCGGTCAGGATGCGAACAAAGTCTTCCATCGTCAGCGACTGCAGTTCCACGCGAATCGGGAATCGCCCTTGCAATTCCGGAATCAGATCGCTCGGCTTCGATACGTGGAAGGCACCCGCGGCGATGAACAAAATGTGGTCGGTGCGTACCATCCCGTACCGCGTGTTGACGGTCGTTCCTTCTACGATCGGCAGAATGTCGCGCTGTACCCCTTCGCGTGAGACGTCGGGCCCATGCCCGCCCTCGCGACCGGCAATCTTGTCGATTTCGTCGAGGAAGACGATGCCTGAGTTCTCGACGCGGTCAATCGCCATGCGCGTTACCTGATCCATATCGATCAGCCGCTGCTCTTCTTCCTGGATCAGATATTCGAAGGCCTCATTCACCTTCATCTTCCGCTTCTTGGTCCGCTGTCCGAAGATGTTCGGCAACATATCTTTAATGTTGACGTCCATCTCCTCGACGCCCTGATTAGTCAGAATCTCGAATGACGGGAAATTACGTTCCCGCACATCGATCTCGACCATTCGGTCATCGAGTTTGCCCTCGCGAAGTTGCTGACGCAGCTTCTCGCGCGTTCTGGTCGACGACTCGGTCAGTGCGGTACTCCCATCGATGACTACTCCACCCGTAGGCGCCGCGGGCTCCGGCCTCGGCGGCGGCGTCGGCGGCAGCAGAATATCCAGCAGCCGTTCTTCCGCATTCAGCTCGGCCTTGTCGGCAACATCTTCCAGCTTCTCTTCGCGCACGTTGTCGATGGCGATCTCGACCAGATCGCGCACCATCGATTCCACGTCGCGTCCAACGTAACCGACTTCCGTGAACTTTGAAGCCTCAACCTTCAGGAACGGAGAATTCGCCAGCTTCGCCAATCGCCGTGCAATCTCGGTCTTTCCCACTCCAGTGGGCCCGATCATGATGATGTTCTTCGGGATGATCTCTTCGGCAAGATCGGGCGGCAGTTTCTGCCGGCGCGTGCGATTCCGCAATGCGATGGCCACGGCGCGCTTGGCGTCTTTCTGGCCGATGACGTGCTTGTCGAGCTCGGCAACAATCTCGCGCGGAGTCAGTTCATCCAGCGCCAGCTGCTCTTCTTCAGCGGTAGATGGAAGGTAAATAGCCATTTGAAATCGTCAAATCCTATCTTTAGTCCTATCACCATCGTACCGATTTTTGGTCCGCCGATGGGTGCTACATTCGCGCTGGTTGCGGCACAACCAACCGTTTCTCAAAAGGGAGCTACGCTATGTTCTTTCTCTTCGGCATCAGGACCAAAGCTAAAGCCATCTCTCAGCAGGAGCGCCCATGTACCAAGTGCGTGCGCCCCACGATGCACGCCATTGTCGAAACCAAAAAGTGGTTCACGCTATTTTTCATCCCGGTGATCCCGTTTGGCGGCAACTTCTTTGCCCGCTGCGGAGTCTGCGGCCTGAACACAAAATGCACTGCCGAAGTCAAAGATCAGATGGCGATCAAAGCCATGGCCGCCAAAGCCTGATCTGTGCCCGAAAGTATCTGCACACTCCCCCAGCGCGTCAGAGCTCTTCGATCGTCACCCGATCATTGGTATAGATGCACATTTTCCCAGCAATCTTCATTGCTTCTTCGGCAATCTGACGGGCTGAAAGCTGGGTATGCTCCGCCAGAGCCTGCGCGGCCGCCTGCGCATAGGGACCTCCGCTGCCAATGGCGGCAATCCCGCTGTCCGGCTCAATCACGTCGCCCTGCCCGCTCAGGAGGAACGTCTGATCTTTATCGCTGACCAGCAACAGGGCCTCCAGATTTCGCAAAAACTTATCCGTACGCCAATCGCGGCCGAGTTCTACCGCGGCCCGGCCCAGGTTTCCGTGATATTGCTCCAGTTTCCCCTCAAAGCGGCTGAAAAGCGTAAATGCATCGGCCGTGGAACCGGCAAACCCGGCCAAAATCTTGTCGTTAAAGAGCCGCCGGATCTTCTTCGCCGAATGCTTGATCACCGATTCGCCCAGCGTGACCTGGCCGTCCCCGGCCAAAACCACGGTCCCGTTGCGGCGAACCGACAAAACTGTCGTCGATCGTATCAGTCGTTTCTGTGCCATGAGCGCAATCTTTGATTATAGCAGCGCAAGAAGTCCGCTCCCGAACCCCTATTCGATCCCGCTCAGCGATCTCGGCGGCAGTTCTCAGCGAACTCAGCGGTAAAGAAGTACCGACGAGCTCATGGGACGTGTGCGCCCGTAACAGCCTCTTACCTCGCCATTTACAGATCGCCTCAGTAACCACATCAGGGATTACCGCTGTGACATTCCTTCGTCCCACGAATGCCCTTAGCGTGGAGTGCATGCGTAAGTCCGCCGCCGTTCTTTGTCACGACAAACGATCCCTGCAGACGCTGCAGGCCACACTCGACCAACTCGATACCGAACTCATCCATTGCCGCTCGCATCACGAGGCGCTCGAACTGGTGATGAGCGGGAAGTGCTCCACGATGATTGTCGACTTCGACCTTCCCGGAGCCGAAGAAGCGATTCGCATGGCCTCGCTCCTTCCGCCCACGCAGAAGCCGGCCCTGCTGGCCGTCGCCAGCCGTGCATGGCCCGGCACCGGACAGGCCTTCCAATCTGGTGCGAACCGCATTCTCTACCGCCCGCTGGAAGGCGAACTTGTCAAAGAAGCCCTGAAGGCCGGTAGAAAATTAGCCAAACAGAATCGCCGCAAGTGCCCGCGTTATGAAGTCAAGACGCTCGTCTATCTCGAGCTCGACCATCACACGTTGGCCGGAATCAGCATTGATATCGGCGAACACGGCCTTGCGTTGCAGGCTGCCGAACCCGTGCCCATCAAATCCAATATGCCGTTCCGTTGTGTATTGCCGGGAACGCAAATTACGCTTCAAGGCGAGGCCGATGTGATCTGGGCCAGCGACCAGGGACGCGCTGGGCTCTTCTTTTCGAAGCTCGCCGCGCCTGCTCACAAACATCTAAAGCAGTGGCTTGCCAAGCGCGGACATCAGAGCAAGCACGCCGTGCGTGATCTGCTTCCACCCGCTGATGCGCACGTAGAGTTCGCGGCCGTGGAAGAGGAGCTACAAACAGAAGCTCGGTAGTGAAGGTCCAGTATTCTAGGGAAGGGCACGGCTTCTAGCCGTGCCGTAATTGGTCTGGAGAAATCGCGGCTTCTAGCCGCTGAGGGCCGCTTCCCCATTCCCCGCCGACGCACCTTCCCGTATCATCCCCGTATGCAGATCGACGAGTCCCTCTCCACTCTGACGCCTTCCGAGCTGGCGTTCAACGGACATTCGATGGTAGGTCCACTGAAGCGAGTGCTGGTTTGCTCACCTCGATCCGCCGGATGGAACCATCCTGAGCTCGTCGCCCGCTGGCGCGAACTCGGCTTCGGGCACGCACCCGATTTCGAGAAGGCGCAGGAACAGCATCAAGGGCTCTGCGCAGAGTTGGGTGCTGTCGGCGCGGAAATTCTCGATCTCCCGGCCGCCGAAGACCTTTCTCTCGACGCCGCATACGCGCACGACGCCTCGCTCGCCACAGACTTCGGCCTGATCCTCATGCGACCAGGCAAGACGAATCGGCTTCCGGAAGCCGACCATCAGGGACAATTCGCCTCCGAACTCGGCATTCCGACTTTCGCGAAGATTCAAGCTCCTGGCACCACTGAAGCCGGAGACATCGTCTGGCTAGACAACAAGACTCTGCTCATCGGTCAGGGATACCGCACCAACGCCGCCGGCATCACGCAGATGCGGGCGATTCTCGCGCCTAAGGGAATCGATGTAATCTCGGCGCCGCTGCCATATGGTCCGGGCCCGTCAGCCTGTCTGCATCTGATGTCGCTGATCAGCCTGCTCGACGAGCGGACTGCGTTGGTTGATCTGCCGTGGCTGGCGGTTGAAACCGTAGAACTGCTCAAGGGCCGCGGCTTCCAGTTCATCGAGATCGATTACTCAGAGCGTGAAACGCTCGCATGCAATGTCCTTGCGCTTGGAGAAAAGCGTCTGCTCGCGATCGCTGAAAACTACAAGACCAACGACCGTCTCCGCCACCACGGCTTCGACGTGCGCACCTTCCCCGGCACCGAAATCTGCATCAACGGCAGCGGCGGCCCCACGTGTCTGACGCGCCCCCTGCTACGCGCATAAAGCGAGATACAAACGCTGCGCCACCTGCGCGATTTTCGAAGGGTGCGAATTTCTGCGCCAGGAAGCCTGATCAGATCTTCTTCCTGAGCGGGATCAACTCGCGCAAACGTGGATCGCGCATGAAGAGTCCACCCCAGGCGAGCATGCCGAGGATCACCGGCATCGGATAGGTCGGGTCGCCGATACGCAACGTGGTGATCGTTGCCCCACCGAGCAGGCCAGTCATGAGGATCGCGCCTAAAACCGCTGTCTGTGGAATCACATAGATCACGCAACACAGGAGCTCGATCGTACCGACAGGCAGAATCAGGCGTTCGGGCAGGCCGGTGCGGCTAAACGCTTCGACCACAGAAGGAACTCTCATCAGCTTTACGACGCTACCGAAGAGCACGAGCAGCACCGGCAGGGCGCTCATCACTCTGCCTGTCCATAAAGCTGCTTTCGAGGTCGGGGCATACTGCATGGCTGAGGTTGCCATTTGAATCCTCCACGGATGAGTTAGTCGATCGGGCCTGCGCCCAACAGGATAGGCTGGTCCGATTCAGGGTCTGCCGATTAGATCACCTTCGATCGACCGGGATGCAAGATTAACAGCTCCTTAACACCGCAGCGGCATGCCAGTGCTTGGCGAAGACTCAGGCGAAGCTCCTTTTGCAGCCCGTGAAGATTTTCTTAGCGCACTCTGCGGATGTTCTTAGCGCACTCGGCGGTCAAAAGCTCTTACCGCCGCTTCGCAGAGAAAGGCCGCCGAGTTCGCCGAGTCGTTCGAATTCAGCGCTCTTCTCCAATTCAGACTTTCGTAATGGAATTCGCTCTTATAGCGCACGATTGCGATTGATATGATGTTGCCAAAGAACGTACGTCGAGAGAGAGTCCCTCAATGCATTCGTCGTTTCGGCGATTCATACTCGTTTGGATCGGGATAGCAACGCTCGTATCAGCTGCCGCACAAACTGCAGTCCCACCGCAGGCTCCAGTGGTCATTGACGCGGTTACCGCGTCTGAAGTGCTGCAGGATGGCCTTCAGATTCAGGCTGGGCCTGCGGCTCTACGGATTACGGCCCTTCGCGACGACATTATCCGCGTGCGCATCTCTCCTACAGCAACTCTGCCTGAAGACGCATCGTGGGCCGTCCTTCCTGAATCGCGCAGCAAAACGGTTTCTGTGCATCCCATGCAGGACGAAGCCTCGGTCGGTTTTCGCACGGCAGCGCTTGATGTCCGCGTGGAACGGAATCCTCTACGGATCGTGGTTCGCGACCTTTCGGGAAATGTCATTTCTGCCGATGCTACGGGGCGTCCCGTGAAGTTTCAGCTGGGCGGGTTTTCGGTCTGCAAGCAGATGACGCCAGCCGAACATTACTTTGGCCTCGGCGACAAAACCGGACAGTTCGACCGGCGCGAACAGGCGTACACGCTCTGGAACACGGATGTCGGCCCGCAAGAATCTGTGGACCCTCTCTACAAGTCGATTCCGTTTTTCTTGGCGATGAACGGAAGCCAGAGCTACGGAATTTTCCTCGATAACACGTGGCGCACCTGGTTCGATTTCGGCAAGCGGTATCGTGATGCCATCGCCTTCGGGTCGGAGGGTGGGCCGCTCGACTATTACTTCATTTACGGACCGACACCCAAGCATGTGATCGAGGGATACGCCTATCTCACCGGCAAACCGCCGCTGCCTCCACTGTGGGCGCTCGGATTTCAGCAATCACGATACAGCTACATGAGTGATTCGCAACTGCGCGATGTTGCGACGCGCCTTCGAACGGACAGGATTCCCTCCGACGTCCTCTATCTCGATATCGATTATCAGGACCGCAACCGGCCATTCACGGTCAATTCGAAGACCTTCCCCAATTTCCCGGCCCTCGTTGCTGATCTGCGCAAACAGCATTTTCACCTCGTCAACATCACGGATCTGCACATCGCGCACGCTCCAAATCAGGGATACACGCCGTACGACAGCGGTAACGCCACTGACCAGTTCGTGAAGAATCCTGATGGAAGCGAGTTCGTCGGCATCGTGTGGCCGGGACCTGCCGTCTTTCCGGATTTCACCCGCGCGCAGACGCGCGAGTGGTGGGGCAATCTTTATCGCGAATTCGTGAAAGATGGCGTTTCGGGATTCTGGAACGATATGAACGAACCGTCGGTGTTCAACGGACCCGGCAAAACGATGCCATTGAATACGGTTCATCGCATCGAGGAACCGGGATTCGTCACGCGTACAGCAACACACGCCGAGATCCATAACATCGTCGGGCTTGAGAACGCGCGCGCGACTTATGATGGCTTGCTGAAGCTGCGCCCCGACGAGCGGCCCTTTGTGCTCACGCGTGCCACCTACGCCGGAGGACAGCGCTATGGCTTCACCTGGACCGGCGACAACTCGGCCACGTGGAACCATCTTCGCCTGGCGACGCAGATGGTGCTTAACCTGGGCATGAGCGGCATCCCGTTTGTGGGAGCGGACGTCGGCGGATTCAACGGATCCCCTTCTTCGGATCTGCTGACGCGCTGGGTCGAACTTGCGTCGTTCTCTCCATTCTTCCGCGATCATTACGTCAAAGGTGCAGCTCCGCATGAAGTGTGGGTGAATGGCCCAGAGCAAGAGGCGCTCCGGCGGCGTTACATCGAAAATCGCTACAAGCTGCTGCCGTACTTTTATGCGCTTGCGGACGAGAGCTCGCGCACCGGCTTGCCGCTGATGCGTCCGGTGTTCCTCGAGTTTCCGGAGATCTTCTCGCCCAACGCTCCGGGCTTCGACCACTGGGACACCGAGTTCCTGCTGGGTCCAAGTTTGCTGGTTGCGCCGGCGCCGTTTGGAGAGATGCTCGATGACTACGTCGTCTCGTTTCCAGCAGGAACATGGTATGACTTCTGGACGGGCGAGAAGATGCCGCCCCAGCCTTCCGCGCCTGCTCTCGCCGACGCAATCACCGCGAAGCCGGGAACAAAATATCAGGAGCAGCGCAAGACGCATCCAAAGCTCGATACGCTGCCGGTGTTCGTCCGCGGTGGCAGCGTCATTCCGATGGAGCCTCTGATCCAGAGCACCGATGAAACTCCCGGTGGGCCGTTGGAGTTGCGCGTCTACCCGGGCGACCATTGCAGCGGATCTCTCTACCTCGACGACGGGCACACGTTCGCGTACCAGCAGGGGAAATATCTGCGGCAAGCGCTCACCTGTGAATCCGATGCCAATGCGCTGCGGCTGAAGTTCCATCCGCGCGAGGGATCGTACGCACCGTGGTGGAAGATCATCGAGATCGTGGTCTATGACTGGCCCTCAGCTCATGCGGAAGCCAAGGTATCGGGCAGCGCGTATCCGGTGAAGACCACCTACGATGCCGCACATCACGCACTCCACGTGATGCTGGCTGATCAAGCGGCCGAGGCAGAACTTACAATTCGAGGCCCGGCCTCGCATTAGGCCCGAGACCGACCCCGCAGCCCAGCTTTTGAAATTCCGATACTGCGTCACTGGTGGGGTGCCCCGTCCTTGCGTCTTTTGCAAGGGCGGGCATCACGAACAGGCAGCGTGGCTTTATGCGCGCACCAGCTAACGCTACACTCACCGCACCTCAAAACTCACAGTGGATCCCGCCACAACTTTCTGTCCGGCCGCCGGGACCTGCGAGAGAATGATGCTCGCGGGCGTCGCCTGCGCCGGTGGAGTAGGAGGTGTCGGCGCTCCCGGCTGCTGAGTAGCATTCGTTTGATCCCCCGGGGATTCGGCGATCGCCGCCACACTTACATTTCCCAGCCGGAACCCAGCATCCTGCAGCGTGCGGCTCACGCTGCCCAGCGGCTGCCCTACAAAACTAGGCATCACAAAAGCCTGTGGCGGTGCTCCTGTCGTTACCAGCAGGCTGATTTTCGGCGCGATCAATTGCGCCGCGTTTGCTGTGGGATTTTGCGCCAGAACCTGATCGGCGGGAATCTGTTGCGTAGGCACCGCCGCCATCGACGCCACATCCAGCCCTCGCCGCCTGATGTTCAATTCGGCTGCATGCTCGCTTTGCCCAGTCACATCCGGAACGCTGACTCGAGTTGGCCCTAGACTCTGCGCCACCCGTACTTGCCAGCCACGGCGAACCTTGGTCCCCGGCAGCGGAAGTTGCGACATGATGCGGCCTTCGGGTACCTGCGGACTGTAATACTGACGCTCAACGGTGATCTGTAGCCCAAGACCCGAAACGTTTTTCTCCGCCTCACCTGGCGTCAGCCCCACCAGTGCCGGCACAGCGACCTCCTGCCCATGAATCGCTAACCGCATGGCCGTCAAGCCCGAAATCATAGCCACGATCAACAGCACCAACGCCAGCACCGCAAATCGAAAAAAGGATTTCATCTTTCAGAGGATTATAGTGGTGCTGTTAACCTTAACAGGTTCCGTTGGGGATGCCCCACCCCTCCACCCTTGTCCCACTAAAACGTTATCCAAATTCCGCGTCCCGCAACGATTTCACGCAATCCAATAAGTGAGTAACGTTCCGCCCTGGAGGTGCGCCATGGCCCATCCGCTGGAGTATCATACTTATGTGCGCAGTTGCCTCTCGCCCGCGGCGCTCGTCCTTGCTCTGATTGGAACGTTCCTGTTCGCAAGCGGTCTCCAGGCGCAAATCAACGCACCACCAACGTCTGTGACTTCGCCCGGATTCGGCGGACGCGCGATTAACGGCACTGCGCCCAGCGTCACATCCCTCGGCCCCCGCGGATTTGCACCAAATGCCGGCACGCCCTTCCACCCGGCCCTAAATGGATCTCGCAATGGCAACCACCGGCGCCGTGGCAATGGCAATAATTTCGTACCGTATCTTTACGCGTACCCGGTGCCGTATGGCTTCGATTCCAACGATTACACCGACGCGCCTGATGCGGCCGAAGATGATACGAATGATCAGGGTGGGCCCACGGTTTTCGATCGGCGCGGCTCCGGCGCTCGCTCTTACGTCCCGCCCGTTGACGATCCTCCCGCGGCTCACGCGGACGTTGCATCAGACCCGGTAGCATCCGACCCTCCGCCGGCTGCTCCGCCTACCGTTCTTGTCTTTAAAGACGGTCACCAACTCGAGGTCTCCAACTACGCCATCGTTGGAAATACACTCTTCGACTTGACGCCGGGTCACTCGCGGCGCGTCGCGCTGGCGGAGCTCAACCTTGACCGCACTCGCCAGCAAAACGAACAAAACGGAATCGTCTTTCAATTGCCTGCGAATGCGCTGCCGGACTGATCCATGAAACGCCTCGCTTTCGCGCTCCTTGTGGCCGCTCCGGTGACAATGGCCGGGCAGCGAGTGGGCTTCGCACCTCATTTCAACGGTCGGTCGTCAGGCTTTCACAACGGGCACATTCGCCGCTTCGCATCTCCCGGCGCCGGATACTATCCTCTCGGCCTCTTTGATCCTTCTTACACGGACTACCTTGACGCTGGATACCCGGTGGCGTCCCAGCCTCCAGTAGTTGTCGTGCAACAACCTCGGGCGGCATCGGTACCCGAGCCTCCGGCCGCTCCGACTGAGCCACTCATGATCGAACTCCAGGGAGACCGTTACGTGCAGGTCAGCGGTAATCCATCGCATCAAGCGCAGATGATCGATTCTCCGGCTCCAGCAGAGGCGATGACACGTTCGAACAATCCGCCCTCCTCTGACTCAAGTTCACCCGCGATCCTGGTTTTCCGCGATGGCCATCGCGAGGAAGTTACCGGATATACCATCGCTGACGGGCGCCTCTACGTCACATCCAACTATTTGACGACCGGATTCTGGATTCAGTACGTCGAACTCTCCACGCTGAACTTGCCCGAAACAATCGCCGCCAACAGCGGTCGCCCCCATCCATTCCGAATCCCATCCTCCTCAAACGAAGTCATCGTCGGCCCGTAAGCGCGAAAGTTGCGCAGCCGCAAAGCGGCGAAAGAATGCAGCCCACGCCGTGAGGCGTGGGAAAGAAATCCAATTAGGATGTGCAAGCTCCGTAGGAGCGAAAGAAAGCTCGCATGCACCGAGATATTTCAATTCGACCACATTCGCTCTACCTCGAAGCAACACGTGTAACCCATTGACTTTCCGAACTCCCGCGCGCCTTCTGACACACCGAAACCGCCCGAAAACATGCTATAATCAACAAAGTTCCCAGGGCAGATAACATCCTGTAAATGCAATTACTTAGCCGCAGTCAAAGCAGGAACTTGCGCGCCGATACGCAAAGCTCAAAGCTCGCGGCTCAAGGCTCATAACTCACTATGCCTGACGACCAGAATCCTGAACTCCCCTTGACACCTCCGCCCGATGGCAACGGCCACGGCGCGCTGAACATTCAACCCGTCAACATTGAAGAGGAGATGCGCCGCTCGTATCTCGACTATTCAATGTCGGTCATCATCGGCCGCGCTCTCCCCGACGTCCGTGACGGGTTAAAACCCGTCCACCGCCGCATCCTTTACACGATGCAGCAGATGGGGTTGTATCCGAATCGGGCTACGCGCAAGTGCGCCCGCATCGTCGGAGACGTGATGGGCAAGTACCACCCGCACGGCAACCTCGCCGTGTACGACGCTCTCGTCCGGCTGGCGCAGGACTGGTCGATGCGCTACCCGCTGATCTTTGGGCAGGGAAATTTCGGCTCCGTCGATGGAGATCCTCCGGCAGCCGATCGTTACACCGAAGCGAAGCTCGCGCAGGTTTCCACCGCGCTGCTCGAAGATCTCGACAAAGAAACCGTCGACTTCCACGACAACTACGACGGCAGCGAAGTTGAGCCTGACGTTCTTCCCGCACGCATTCCGAACCTACTGATCAATGGTTCCGACGGAATCGCCGTCGGCATGGCGACGAAGATTCCGCCACACAATCTGACGGAGATCGTCGACGCTACCATCACGCTGGTGAACAATCCGAACGCGCAGCTTGCGGAAATTCTGAAGTTTGTGCAAGGCCCGGACTTCCCGACAGCTGGCATGATTCATGGCCGCTCCGGAATTTTCGAAGCCTACCGTACCGGCCGCGGACGCTTCATGATGCGCGCCAAGGCCGCGATTGAGAACATCACCAAAGATCGCCAGGCCATCATTGTCACCGAGATTCCATATCAGGTGAACAAGGCGAACCTGATCAAGCGCATTGCGGCGCTGGTTAACGACAAGGAAATCGAAGACATCTCCGACGTTCGCGACGAATCCGATCGCGACGGCATGCGGATCGTCGTCGAACTGAAGCGCGGAGTTGAACCTCAGATCGTCCTCAACCAGCTCTTCAAGCACACGGAGATGCAGCAAGGGTTCTCGATGATCCTGCTCGCGGTGGTCAACGGCCAGCCGCGCGAGATGGGCCTGATCCAGGCCATCAAGTACTTCATCGAGCACCGCGTCGACGTCGTCCGCCGCCGCACTGCCTACCTGCTCGCCAAGGCGAAAGATCGCGAGCACATCCTCGAAGGGTATCTCAAGGCTCTCGATCATCTCGACAACGTCATCACCATCATTCGCGGCAGCGCCAACCGCGCCGATGCCCGCGAAAACCTGGTGCAGTACTTCGGCGGCAAGAAGATCGACATCAACATCACCGGGCGCGCGCCGAAAGTCGATCCCGAAAAGCCGTTCACTGCGAAGCAGGCTGATGCCATCCTCGAACTGCAGCTGCATCGCCTGACCAAACTCTCGATCGACGAAATCTCGAACGAGTTGAAAGAGGTCCGCGACAACATCGCCGAATACGAATCGATCCTCGGCTCCGAAAAGAAGTTGCGCGCCGTCATCATCAAAGAGCTCGAAGAAGTAAAGAAGCTCTACGGAGACGACCGCCGCACGCGCATCGAAGACGAAGCGGCAGAAATCGTCCTCGAAGACCTGATCGCCGACGAGCAGGTCGCGGTGACCGTCAGCCACTCCGGCTACATGAAGCGGACGCCGATCTCCACCTACCGCATGCAGCGCCGCGGAGGCACGGGCCGTACCGGCATGAAGACGCGCGACGAGGACTTCGTCGAGCATCTCTTCATCGTCTCGACCCACGCTTACATTCTGATCTTCACCAATACTGGCCGCGTTTACTGGCTGAAGGTTTACGAGATTCCTGATATTAGCGCTGCCGGCAAAGGCAAGCACATCGGCAACCTCGTCGGCCTGCAACCTGGCGAAAAACTGCAGACCATTGTCGCCGTGCGCAATCTCGAAGAAGAAAACAAATACGTCTTCTTTGCTACACGTAACGGCCTGGTGAAGAAGTCCGAGGTGCGCGAGTTCATGCACGTACGCTCGAACGGCATCATGGCCATCGGCATCGAGCAGGGAGACGAACTCATAGCCTGCCGCATCACTGACGGCAACCAGATCATCTTCCTCGCCAGCCATGAGGGCATGGCCGTCCGCTTCGACGAGAGCCACGTGCGTCCAATGGGCCGTGGCGCCTACGGCGTCTGGGGCATCGACCTCGAAAAGGGCGATTACGTAATCGGCATGGCGACCACGACGAAGCCGGGAGCACCTGCCCCAGCCAAGGAGAAAGTTGAAGGAGAGCCGGAAGTCCTCGACGTCACCGTGAAAGGCGACCTGATCCTCTCTGTCACGGAAAACGGCTTCGGCAAGCGCACGCCCGCCGACGAATACCGCCTCACCAATCGCGGCGGCAAAGGCGTAATCAACCTCAAGACCACTGAGCGTGTCGGCAAAGTTGTCGGCATCGCTCAGGTCGACGAGAAGTCCGAGGTCATGCTGATCAGCCACTACGGCAAAATCATCCGCATGGACTCAACCACAATCCGCGAATCAGGCCGCAACGCCCAAGGCGTCCGCCTCCTGAACATGGAGCCGGGAGACAAGGTAGCGGCAGCGGTGGTGATTGCGCCAGAAGAAGAACCAAACGGCGGAAACGGCGGCACGCTGATTCAGTAGCGGCCAAAAATCTCGAAAGAAATGGGGATTTTCATTTTTCAGGCCTGACGCATGCGAAGCGGAATCTCGACGCTCAATCCCACATACCCAATCTTTAACGTCCTAGGTTCCTACCTCACTGCCGTGTAGAATGCGTCGGCTTCTGTTCGCAAGCAGAAACTGCCAAAAGGAGGACGTGATGCGACGTTCACTGTTGATGGTGGTAATCGTTGTAGCGATGGTTGCGGCCTGGTCCATCGGACGGCTCCAGGGACAAGAGCAAGGTGACAAAGTCACCTTCGTTGACTCAAGCCATGCAAATTACAGCCCTATGCAGCCTGGCAACACGAATGTTTCAACGACGCCACTTTGGGGCGATGCAAACGCTGGCGCGCACGGAACATTCAGCAAGTTTGTGCCCGGCTACGATGCAGGGATGCACACTCACACCAACGACGTCTGGATTGTCGTCGTCAAAGGTGCCTATTTGTACAAAGACGACGCGGGCGAAAAGCGTGTCGGCCCGGGTGACTTCCTGCGAGTTCCGGGAGGCCACAAACACTGGAGCGGCGGAGATAAGAAAGAAGGCGCCGTCTTTTACGAAGAATCTTCCGGCAAGTTCGATTTCGTTCCTGCAAAGTAGTAGCTGGTTGTGTAGGGGCGGACGCCATCGTCCGCCCCGGCGTGTCAACGCGTAAGATGGCCCGTGGTGCTTTTTGCTCGAAAATGAGCGGAAAGTGGATGCCCCACTTCTGGCTGATTTTGCCAAGAGTGGGGCAACTTTCTTCGTCGGATTACTTCGTCGAAGTCGCACTCCGGTTCTTAACTTCAAGCTCGTTCACAACCTGCTTTACATTCGGC
>Ga0070734_10001929_pt1 | contig 27642 bp, 24 predicted proteins | sample Coa_R1_8_FD_66444 | JGI IMG/M metagenome (GOLD analysis project Ga0070734, IMG submission 66444) | Surface soil microbial communities from Centralia Pennsylvania, which are recovering from an underground coalmine fire - Coalmine... | ecosystem: Environmental > Terrestrial > Soil > Unclassified ... | reverse complement strand
GCACGTGTTTTGATCTGAATCATCGCTCTCTGCCCCATGCGATGCGCAAATGCAATCCGAGGTCCTTGGTTGACGCCGCCTCGGTCACGCAGCCGTCGTTTTTCGCCTGCTTTCCAACGAGCCCCTTGCGTTGACCATGTCGAGGATGTGGAGGGATGCGAGACCTGTCGTGCGACTTTGACTGCCGACGGCCCAGGCGATGAACGGGGCAAACCATTGGGCCTGGGTTTGGCGCGTCGCGTTCACGGCAGGCTGGTTGGGCATCGCGGCCGGTTGTGCCTTCCCGACACCGAAGCCAACGGGGCGCCCGCCGATCGAGGAGCCGGCTTCCGTCATCGGAGGGGACGCAGAAGCTCTCATAGCGACGGGCTTCACCGCCTACGATCCCGATCATCAAAAGCACATGGCCCGATACGGCCGGCGCCTGGCTGCGCTCGCCACTTCCCTGGCGCGCATTCAAGCCACCGGGAATGACATGGCTTGTTCGACACAAATCTATCTGGAGGCAGTGTGGCTTTACCGCTACAGGGCGGATTGGGAGCGACTGGATCGGCAGCTGTCGCGGCTGAACACAAGCCTGAACAACCCGGATCAACTTTTCGCGCTCGCGCAGTCGCCGGAGGATGGCAGGTGGGGAATCTGTTACGACGAATGGTTCATGAGGGCCGAAGCCACACTGGGGGCCCTGGACGAGCTGTATGACGAAGGCCGCCTTCCGAGACATCCTGTCGAACTGTCAGGCCGGTTCAGGACACCCACGGAGCTGCGAGCCTACCTCGACGAACTGCTCGTCTCCGACATCGGAGCGACCGGCCGGGATAACCGAGGTGAGCTTGGCAATCTGACCACAACTCTCACGTCCTCTTTCTTCAAAGCCTACCTGCGGACATATCTGCGGCAGGTGTTCGGCAGCGGCCGTAGCAGTCAGAATGCCGATCTCCAGTCCAGTTTCGAATCCATGTATGACGATTTTCTGCACCGGTGGCAGGATCCTATGACGGGCTATTGGGGCGCCTGGTACCGCAGCGACGGGAAAATCTATAAGACCGCCGACTTGGGCATCACCTACCACACCATCGCATATCGGCGAGGGCAGGTGGATCATTGGCCCGAGATCATAGAGACAACGTTGCGCATCAAGAATGATCCCTATCCCTACGGCTGGCTTCACGACGGCCATTTCGACAATCACAATAACTACGACGTGGCCCGCATTCTGCTTTATGGCTGGCCCCATATGTCGACGTCGCAGAGGCGGCAAGCCGCGGCATCCATCAAGGAAATGCTTGACTGGACTCTCGAACGGTCATTGGACCCTGATGGTAGCTTCAAGACGGATCCTACTTCCTTCAGTTCCGTTTCGGCCGACTACTATTTCGGCGTATCATTTTTGGCTGAGATTGGCTTCTGGAATCAGGGCAAGCGCTTTTGGACCAACTCCGGCTTTCCCGGGGCCGCCAATGTCTGCCGTTTGATCAGGGCACGGATGCTGGAGCTGAAGCTCAAGGACCCCCAGGCCCGCCATGCGCTTGTGCGCCTCGATGAGTCCTGCGGATCCTGACGTTGCCACAAGATTGGACCACTGAGGCGTCGGCGGCCAAGAACTGGCTCGACAGACGGTCGCGACAGTTGCTTGGCCGCGGCCACCCTCTGCAGGACCCTGCAGCAAGCATTCGCCCCAACTTCTCCGTGCCAATTCCCATGTTCATCCTTTCAGGCTCCAGTGTTCAGTGGTTGGCGAGCCTGGGCCCTTGCGACGGCCGACCCATTTCGTCCTGCTGCGGCATCACCCCGTGGTGATGCGCTCAACGTTCCTGTAGAGCGTCAGCCAGGACGCGTAGCGGCCGAAGATGCGGGCTATGCGGTTCCGGCTGTCGGGCCGCTTTCCATCAGCATCGCCCAATTCAAAAAATCGCTGGACCATTGCACCGAAGGTCGCGGCGATCGGCACCGCGCAACGTCGGCCCGGTTGTGATTCTCAAATCGAATGCGAGCGCTATCGCATCCTGGAATTCAGGATGATGGTCCTGCCGTCGACAACGAACCGTCCGTAACCCTGATGGTGGATCGTCTTAGCATTCTTCTGTCGCAGGTCGGCCCAGGCCGCCAGCACCTCGAGGACGAAGAGATTGTAGCGGCTCACCAACCGAGTATCGGTTACCCGGCATTCGAGATTGGCGAAGCATTCGGCGACCATGGGTGGCTTAACGTGTTTCGCCGGCCGCGGAGTCAATCCAATGGCATCGAATTTGTCGACATCGCGGCCCGAGCAGTTTCCGACCTGTACGACTTTTTCCGCCAGTTTCACGCCAGGAATGGCAATGACGCATTCACGGGTCGCACGCAAGGCCGCGAAACTATAGTTGGCATCACTCACGATGCAGGCAACCAGGGGCGGCTCGAACTCGACCATCATGTGCCATGACATGGTCATTATATTAGGGCGACCCTTGCGAATGGTTGTCAGCAGAACCACCGGGCCCGGTTCCAGCAACTGGTATGCTTTTGGTAGAGCAAGCATTCTCATGGCGATTGCGCCTCCGGAGTCGGGCGTCAGTCGATGGTGGGAGCCCGAAGACCGCCAGCCGTGCCGGATATTGGACTGTTGAGGATGCAACCCGCACCCGGTTCGCTTGACAGCACCACGAGCTAGCTCCATCCCACCGGATGAAGGTCGGTTCGGCAGACGCCGCAGGCGTGAACCTTGATCAGAACCTGATGGGGACCTGGCTGCTCCCGAGGCCGGTCGACCGCCACCAGCGGACGGCCTACCTCAGTGAGTGTCATCGCCCGCAAGAGATCACCTTGGGTTCAGGCGTTGCCTTCGCTCTCGTCTTCCAACAGGTCGCGGCGCAGCACGACGACGCTATGAATGCTCGGCAGGTCGATAATGTGGCGATGCTTGAGATCGGTCAGGAGGCGGCAGACGGTCTCGATGCGCAGGCCCAAATAGTCCGCCATGTCCGAACGGTTCATGGGCAGCTCGATCTCGCGATCTCCCGCGCCGTGACCGTCGGACTTGCGGTCGATCAGGGTCAGCAGGAAGGTGGCAAGGCGCTCCGCGGCCGTCTTGCGCCCCAGCAGCAGGAGACGGTCCTGGGCCGCCGCGAGTTCCTTGCGCATGACGTCGAACAGGCGGCGTCCGGCGCCGGGATCCCGCTCCAGGGTGGCTTCGAAGCTCGTCCGCGTGTAGCGCACGAGCCTGGCGTCCGAGAGCGCTTCGACGCTGTGGCCATAGAGCCCGTCGTCGGCCAGGCCGATAAACTCGCCAGGCAGATGGAAGCTCGCCACGTGGCGCCGTCCATCCGGCAGGAATCGGACGGTCCTCAGCGCGCCGGAGACGACTTTGAAGATATAGGCCGCGCGATGGCCTTCCTCGACCAGGGTCTGGCCCTTGCGGCAGGAAACCACCGTGCCGGCACGATCCGGTTCCGTCGCCGGGGCTTCGGCCGGTGCCATCGTTGCCACAGCCCTCAGGTGCCGGGGAAATCCCAATGCCGCGCCCGCCAGGGCCGTCGCGGCCTTGCTCATTTTCGACTCCTCTGCCGGTATCCTGACCGCAAGCGCGATTGCCATGTTCAGCTCCTGTAGCCTCATTGCCGTGGTTTGCAGGGCCAAGGCTATGGCGACGGGAAGCCGCCTGAAACTTCGGAAATCTACCTAGGGAAAGCTGCTTAGCGGCCGACCTGAGTATTCAGTTCACCTGGCCCCCGAGAGCCTGGCGAATGGCCGCCAGGAGGACCTTGTAGGTCACCGGCTCGTCGGGCACCGCCGATGCCCCTGCGGCAATGGCGCGCGCCTCCAGGGTCGGGTCGTTGCGGCCCGTGTAAAGGACGACCGGGGTGGCCTCTCCCGCCGCTGACGCTCTTCTCGGAGCGGCGGGAGCTTTGAATGGCGCCGAGGTCAGGCCTATGCTTGGAACGGGACCAGATCTTTCCTAGGGAGGTCGAGCAGCCTGGACGTGACCGGGAGGCGTGGTCGAGACGGGTCCTGGAAATGCCGTGTCAATACGTGTGAGCACCGCCATGATTGAAGACAACGCCGAACGAAAGGTGGCGCCCACACGGGTTCCGCCGCCGGCCCATCCACGACTTCGACGCGAGCCCTTGCCCTGGCGCCAACCCAAAGCGCCCGAAGAGGATCCGGCCGCTGTTCAGCAAGTTCGCGTGATCATCGATAACCCCAGTTATCGCCAGGCCGATCAAGACATCGACTTTCTCAATCGCGATGACACTCGCGGACCACGCTTGCAGATCGACTATCTCAAGGCGGAGCTTGTGCTCAAAGCGCAGGACGTTGAGCACACAATCGTGGTTTTTGGGAGCACACGCATTCCCGAGCCACAAGCGGCACGCCGCCGGGTCGATGCGCTGCGCGCTTCGCTCGCCGCCGAGCCCACTAGCAGCGAACTTCTGCGGCGCCTTGCAATCGCGGAGCGCCTATTGGCCAAGAGTCACTACTACGACGTGGCGCGAGAATTCGGCCGGCTCGCCAGTATGACGTCAAGCGAGCGCTTCGGTGCCCGCACAGTGGTCATGACAGGCGGTGGGCCCGGGATCATGGAGGCTGCCAACCGCGGCGCTCACGATGCGGGCGCCAAGACCATCGGATTGAATATCACCCTTCCGCATGAACAGTATCCCAATCCCTATGTCACTCCCGGCTTATGCTTCCGTTTCCATTACTTCTCCATGCGCAAGCTACACTTCGTGATGCGCGCTCGGGCGCTAGTCGCGTTTCCTGGCGGATTCGGGACGCTCGACGAATTGTTTGAAGTCCTCACACTGATCCAAACGCGCAAGATCAAGCCGGTGCCCGTGATCCTGGTTGGCGAAGCCTATTGGCGACGCGTCTTCGACCCCGACTTCCTGGTCGAGGAGGGCGTTATCGACGAAGAGGACCGCGAATTGTTCTGGTACGCCGAGACCGCACAGGAGATCCTGGACGATATTCTACATTGGCATGCCTTGAGTGACGGGCCATTGAGCGCTGGTGCCTAGAAGCTGGTGGTGAGCTACGACCATAGGGGTCGACCGCCGGGCCAAGAGGACGAAACCCGAAGGAGACAGGCTTGAAGCTATCGTTCCATGGCGCCGACCAATCCGTCACCGGATCCTGTCATTTGCTGGATTGCGCGGGCAAACGCATCCTGATCGATTGCGGCCTCTATCAGGGGAGCCGCGAGCTGCGCGAGGAGAACGAGGCGCCTTTCGGCTTCGACCCGAAAACAATCGACTTCTTGTTGCTCACACACGCTCATCTCGATCACTGCGGCCGCGTGCCGTTGCTGGTCAAGCAAGGTTTCCGTGGCGAGATCATCACCACAGCGGCCTCGCAGGAATTGGCACGGCTGGTGATGCTTGATTCGGCACATCTGCTTGAAGAAGAGGCACGGCATCTCGCCCGCCGGGCTGCTCGCCGCGGCGGGGAAGAACAGGCTCTTCGGCCCCTCTACACCATGCTCGACGCGCTCAATAGCACCGAGAATTTCGGGCGCAAGGCATCCTACGGCGAGGCCTTGGAGTTGGGGCCTGGTCTCACCGCGACCTTTCTTGACGCGGGCCATATCCTTGGCTCGGCAAGCGTTCTCCTCGAGCTCGAGGAAAGCGGCCGCCACCGCCGCGTGCTATTCTCGGGCGATCTCGGCAATGCAGGGCGACCTCTGCTGCGCAACCCGGTGACACCGGCAAGAGCCGATGTCGTCGTTATGGAAACCACATATGGCGACCGCCTGCACCGTCCGCTCGAGACCTCGGTCGAGGAGTTCTATGCCGCGATCGACGATAGTTTCTCCCGGGGTGGCAATGTCGTCATCCCGACCTTCGCCCTCGAGCGTGCGCAGGAGCTATTGTATTTTCTCAAGAAGGGCATCGACGCGAAGCGGCTGCCGCCGCTGACACAGGTCTTTCTCGACTCGCCGATGGCGATCTCGGCAACGGAGATCTTCGAACGGCATCCCGAGTGCTACGAGCCGGAAATCGCAGAACTGTTTCGCGAGGGACGCGATCCCTTTTCCTTGCCCGGCCTGCATTTCTCGCGTGAGGTGGCAGACTCCATCGCCATCAACAATATCCGGAGCGGGGCTGTCGTGATGGCCGGTTCGGGCATGTGCACCGGCGGCCGCGTGCGGCATCACCTGAGGAACAACCTCGGGCGCCGGAATTCGAGCATTATTTTCGTGGGCTACGCGGCGGAAGGCACGCTCGCGCGGCAGATCATCGATGGCGCCAGGACGGTCCATCTGTTCGACGATGAAATTCCGGTGAAGGCTCGCATTCATACCATCAACGGTTTTTCCGCGCATGCGGATCAACATGAGCTGCTGGACTGGCACAGCCGCATTGCCGGGGTGGAGACTACTTTCTTGGTCCATGGCGATGACCGGGCAATGCGCGGTTTTGCCGCGCAGCTCAAAAGCCCCCGCATCGAAATGCCGGCGCCGCACCAAGTCTTCGAGATATGATCGACAGATTGTGAACCGGGGCGCTTTTCGACGGGCTTCCGGGCATTCTGGTGCGGCCCTATGACAGGGACGAATCACAATCAGGACAGGCGCCAAGGCTCGGCCAATTCTCGAACGCAGAGCAGACTGGGCCGGCAGGTAACAGTGTCTCCGCCGCGGACAGCCGTCTTCTACGCTTCGAATTCGCCGGCAGAATTTCCCGCCCGCGAGCGGCAATCATGCTCCCTAACCTAGCCCGTCGACCTATGCTCGAAGCGGAGCCCTTTTTGAGCTCGAACGCAGAAGATCCTAGCTCGAAACGATGCGGTGACATGCGATCACACCGCCCGGGCTCTCCCGGATCGGCTGCAACGGGCGACTCTCATGCATCGAGGCAGCGTTGTGCTGTGCTGTGCCCTGCTCTTTCTTGGCGGAGCGGGCGCCGGCGGATGCCGTTGGCAACGCCGCCACAGCTCCGATCGAGAGGCCGCCCCGCATGGCGAGCATAAGCAGGCTCACGGTCTGCCCACGCAAATTGCTCAGCGTCGTAGTTTGCAAAAGCGCATTCGCAGACGTGTTCCTGACATTCGTCGACAAACCAGCGACCCCCAATAGTGGTGGCAAGACCCATATTGTCCCGCACAGCCAGTCGCCGCGAGTACCAGCAAGAGCCATGGGAAAGGGCGGCGAATACACACCTTTCCACATGCGGCATGCGGATTTCACAAGGCGTTCGAGCATGCCGGATCTTCTAGCGGGAATTCGCTCTTGCAAATGCCATCGTGGGGCAGCATTTTCGGCTCGGCAAGGTGGCTATCTGGCGGATGTCGGCTCAGAACGCAGATGAGCCCAGATTGACCTGGACACAACGCCGTGCAGAAGAAATTGAAGTCCATTCTCGTCGCTGTCGACGGCTCGCCTCACTCCGATAGAGCCACTGATTTTGCGGCTAACTTGGCTCAGCAATCGGACGCGGTGCTTTTGATTCTCCACGTGCGCGCGCCGGTCTTGACGAGCGAGGCAAGAAACGAACTCGAGCAGCTTGAGAGGATGGAGCATCATCACCAGACCGAGTACGAAATCATTCAGGAATCGGGGCAGCAGATCGCCCTCGCAGCAGAGCAGAGAGCACGGAAAAGTGGCGCCCAGCGCACCGAGGTGATGGTCGAGGTTGGTGATCCCGCAAAGTGGATTGCTGACATGGCTCATGCGAGGCAGGTTGATCTCGTTGTCCTGGGTCGCCGCGGCCTGGGTCCTATTGCCCAGCTACTATCCGGCAGTGTCTCAGCCAAGCTTGCTCAGATCTCCGAGTGCCCGGTAGTCATTGTCCCCTGACACGGGTGAAAAAACGCTGCACCGACTGGTGATCCAATTCCCCAGAAGTGGTCCGGCGCAAGGCATGTCTTTTGACCTGATGGGCCTGCGCCGACCTTGGACTACCTGCGCGAGGGGACCGTCGCTCAAACTGTCCCGCGATCTAGACAGAAGACCAAACGTCCTGAGGTCCTTCAGCTGCGCCAGTTAGACTTTGCTGACCTAGGTCAAAGACTATCTTAGGTGCATCGCTTAAATTTGCCTTTCTGAAACGTTGAATGGCGGATCGTTGAGGTATCCAGTGTCCATGCGGCAAGGGACTTGATGCAAGCTCGAGACCTCATGACGACAAGCGTGATCACAGTTGCGCCGGAAATCCCGGCGCGCAAGATCGCCAAGATTCTCCTCGACAATGGCATCAGCGCGGTTCCAGTTGTGAGCGCCAGCGGAGATCTCCTCGGGATGGTAAGCGAGGGCGACCTGCTGGGCAGGCGCCAAGAAGAAAGAAGCCAGCGACGCGATTGGTGGCTCGCGCTTCTGGCTGAAGCAGGGTTCTTCAAAGAGGAATTCGTCGCGCAACTGCAGTCAAATGAACTGACCGCCGAAGATCTGATGAGCACGCCAGTCGTCACGGTGAGCGAGTCTACCCTCGATACGGAGATAGCCGCATTGCTATCCAACAATAGAATCAAGCGGGTACCCGTTCTACGCGACGGGAAGGTCGTGGGCATTGTGAGCCGGGCCGACCTCGTCCTGGCGCAAAGCGGACAAAGGAGGCCACGCGACGCAGCCACGCCCCGCGGGTGACGATGCTGTTGTTACACCGCTCATCCAAGCATTGACCTCCGATCGTCGGGTACTTCGTACTCGACGAAAATCCTTCTTTCGGGCCTGGCGAGTTGACCCAGGTCAAGGACAGAGAGATCCAGCCAAGCAAAGGTTCAAGTTCGAAAGCGGCCCGATGCTAGAGCGGAATCCGCAAGGCTGATCGTATGGGTCACGCGTCGCCACTATTTGAGCCATCGATCGATCACAACGAACCCGGGACCCCGATCGAGAACGGGAAGGAGCCCATCTGTGAGCGCCATCCAGCCGAGCAAGGAGCAACTTCTGGCCGACGCAGAAAGGCCGGGGCAGGAAGCGTTGCGCCTTCACTCCTACTACCGTGGCAAGGTGCAGATCCTGCCCAAATGTCCGGTCAGAGGGCTCGAAGACTTCAGCATTTGGTACAGCCCCGGCGTCGCCGCGCCCTGTCGCGCGATTCGCGCTGATCCGGCCCTGGTATTCGAGCACAGCAACAAGGCCAACAGCATCGCGATTGTCACGGACGGCAGCCGGGTGCTGGGCCTCGGCGACATCGGGTCCGAGGCCGCCCTGCCGGTGATGGAGGGCAAGGCACTGCTGTTCAAGTACCTCGGAGGAGTCGATGCGGTCCCGATCTGCCTCGGGACCAAGGATCCGGCCGAGATAATCCGGACCGTCAAGCTGCTGGAGCCGGGCTTCGGCGGCATCAATCTCGAGGACATCGCCCAGCCGAAATGCTTTCGGATCCTCGATGCCCTTCGTCGGGAGTTGCACATTCCGGTGTGGCACGACGACCAACAGGGCACCGCGACCGTGGTCCTCGCCGCACTCATCAACGCCGCTGCGATCGTTGATAAGCCGCTGAAGAACTTTCGGCTGGTCTTCGTCGGCATGGGTGCCGCCAATGTGGCGGCGTATCACCTGCTGCGGGCGTACGGGCTCGATCCGCGGGGGATCGTCGCCTGCGACAGCAAGGGCAGTCTTCACCGCGGGCGGGCAGACATCGAGGCAGTACAGAACGAGTTTCCCGACAAATGGCGGATCTGCCAGGACACGAACGCCAATGCCGTCGCCGGCGACGCGGCGGCGGCGCTAGAGGGTGCGGACGCTTGCGTCGCCTTCTCCGCTCCTGGCGCCATCACCTCGGCAGCCGTGGCCGGCATGGGCAAGAACGCCATAGTGCTCGCCTGCGCCAATCCGGTGCCCGAGATCTGGCCCTGGGAGGCGAAGGCGGCAGGCGCGTGCATCGTGGCCACGGGCCGTGGCGACTTCCCCAACCAGGTCAACAATTCGCTGTGCTTTCCAGGGATCTTCCGCGGCGTGCTCGACGTCCGCGCCCGTGCCATCACCGACGAGATCGCGCTTGCCGCGGCGCAGGCGTTGGCAGGAGCGGTGGAGAATCCTTCGCCGGACCGCCTGTTGCCGACCATGGCTGACTGGGAAGTTGCGGCAAAGGTGGCCGCTGCCGTCGCGGCAGCGGCCGAAGCCGCAGGGCTCGCCCGACGTCCAATCGGCTACGAGCAAGAATTCCGGTCGGCGCGCGCCGTGATTGGCACGGCACGCATGGCGACAAGGCTTTTGATGGACGGAGGTGCGATCGCACCGGTTCCGGCCGGCCCGAACCTTTCGCCGGTTTGACCTGCATCAATGAGACGGCACCGGCCGTCGCTATTGTTGATCCCGAAAGGAGAAGACCCAGATGGCAACCGTCGGCAATGCCGACCCCCAAGCGGAGACAGCATGGGCACGAATCCGCAAGGACGCCACCCGGTTGCGGCCGGCGCCAAATCTCTCCGACTACGACGGCTTCCGGCGTGCCTTTCGTTGGGATCAGGCCAAGGCCGAATTGGATGGTCTCCCGGGCGGCGGGCTCAACATCGCCTATGAGGCGGTGGACCGGCATGTCGCCCATGGCCGGGGTGACCGGCTTGCCGTCCGCTGGCTCGGCAAGGCAGGCGAGCGGAAGGAATTCACCTATGCCGACCTCGCCAGGCTCAGCGACCGGTTCGCCGCCCTGCTCGCCCGTCTCGGCGTCGGCAAGGGCGATGTCGTCTTCGCGCTTACCGGCAGGATCCCCGAACTCTATGTCGCCGCCCTCGGCACGCTGAAGAACGGCTGCATCTTCTCGCCGCTGTTCTCGGCCTTCGGGCCGGAACCGATCAAAACCCGCATGGAGATGGGGGCGGCCAAGGTGCTGGTGACGACCGAAGCGCTCTACCGCCGCAAGGTGGCGGCTTGGCGCGGCCAGCTTGCCTCGCTGCAGCATGTCCTGATCGTCGATGGAACCGCCCCAGCGGGCACTGTGGCGCTGGGGCCAGCGCTGACCGAAAGTGCGTTTTCGATCGTGCCCACGAAGGCCGAGGACAAGGCCCTGCTGCATTTCACCAGCGGCACCACGGGCCGCCCGAAGGGTGCGCTCCACGTCCACGGCGCGGTGATCGTGCACCAGATGACCGGGAAATACGTCCTCGACCTCCACCCCGAGGACATCTTCTGGTGCACCGCCGATCCCGGCTGGGTCACAGGAACCTCGTACGGGATCATCGCCCCGCTGACCCGTGGCGTGACCATGATCGTCGACGAGGCCGAATTCGATGCCGACCGCTGGTACCGGATCCTTCAGGACGAGAAAGTCACGGTCTGGTACACCGCGCCGACGGCGATCCGCATGTTGATGAAGGCCGGCGGCGAGCTGCCGAAGCGCTACGACCTCGCGAGGCTGCGCTTTGCCGCCAGCGTGGGCGAACCGCTGAACCCCGAGGCCGTGGTATGGGGTGCGGAAACCTTGGGTCTGCCCTTCCACGACAATTGGTGGCAGACCGAAACCGGCGGAATCATGATCGCCAATTACGCCGCCATGGACGTCAAGCCGGGCTCCATGGGCAGGCCGCTGCCGGGCGTCGAGGCCGAGATATTGGAGCGCAAGCAAGGCGGCGGAGTCGAACCCGTCAAGGGCGCGATGCAAGTCGGGGAGCTTGCCCTGAAGGCAGGCTGGCCGGCCATGTTCCGGGGCTATTTGAACGACCCCGAGCGCTATGCCAAGTGCTTTTCGGGCGAGTGGTATCTGACCGGCGACCTCGCCATGCGCGACGACGAAGGATATTACTGGTTCGTGGGCCGGGCTGACGACGTGATCAAGTCCGCCGGGCACCTCATCGGCCCGTTCGAAGTCGAAAGCGCGCTGATGGAGCACCCGGCGGTGGCCGAGGCCGCCGTCATCGGCAAGCCCGACCCTACGGTCGGCGAGGTGGTGAAGGCCTTCGTCGCCCTGAAGCCCGGCCACGCGCCGGACGAAGCCTTGCGCAAGGAGCTTCTCGGCCACGCGCGCAAGCGCCTCGGCGCCGCCGTCGCACCCAAGGAGATCGAGTTCAGCGCCGGCCTGCCGCGCACGCGCAGCGGCAAGATCATGCGCCGCCTTCTGAAGGCGCGGGAACTCGGGCTGCCGGAAGGCGATACCTCGACGCTCGAAAGCGATGCCCGATGAGCGACGCCCACAAGCCGCGCCTGACGCGCGAGCATCTCTTGGATCTCCTGCGCCAGATGATGCGTATCCGGCGCTTCGAAGAGCGCTGCGCCGAGCTTTACAGTGGCGAGAAGATCCGAGGGTTCCTGCATCTCTATATCGGCCAGGAGGCCGTGGCGACGGGTGCCGTACGCCCTCTCAAGGCCGATGACGCCCTGGTCGCCACCTATCGTGAGCACGGCCACGCCCTCGTCCGCGGCATCCCGATGACGACGCTCATGGCCGAGATGTATGGCAAGCAGGAAGGCTGCAGCGGGGGGCGCGGCGGCTCCATGCATGTCTTCGATGCCAAGACCCGCTTTTACGGTGGCAACGCGATCGTGGGCGGCGGTCTGCCGCTGTCGATCGGCCTCGCCCTTGCCGACAAGATGCAGAAGCGCCCCAACGTCACGGCCTGCTTTTTCGGGGACGGCGCCGTCGCCGAAGGCGAGTTCCACGAGACGATGAATTTGGCGGAGCTGTGGCGGCTGCCGGTTCTGTTCGTATGCGAGAACAATCTCTACGCCATGGGCACCGCCCTCGCGCTCTCCGAGGCCGAGGTCGACCTGACGCGCAAGGCGGCGAGCTATAGGGTGCCGGCCGAGGCCGTCGACGGCATGGATGTCGTCGCGGTGGAAGCTGCGGTTGCGCGGCTGGCGGCCAGCGTGCGCGAGGGCAATGGTCCGGCCTTCCTGGAGTGCCGGACCTATCGCTTCCGGCCTCATTCGATGTTCGATGCCCAACTCTATCGCGACAAGGCCGAGATCGAGGCGTGGAAACATCGCGACCCGATCGACCGATTCAGGAACTGGGCGCTATCGACTGGCGGACTGCATGAGAAGGACGTGGCCGATATCGAGTCCCAGGTTGCCGCCGAGGTGGAAGCGGCCGTCGCCTTCGCCGAGGCAGGAAGCTGGGAGCCGGTGGCCAACCTGACGCGGCATGTCCTGGCGGCGGGAGGTCCGGCATGAGCGCGGACGCGCAAGCCGCACCGGCCCAGACCACTTACCGTGAGGCCGTCAGGGCTGCGATCCGCGAGGCGCTGCTGAAGGACAACCGCGTCTTCCTGATGGGCGAGGACGTCGGGCGCTATGGCGGTTGCTATGCGGTCAGCAAGGGATTGCTCCAGGAATTCGGTCCAGAGCGCATTCGCGACACGCCGCTTTCGGAATCGGCCTTTGTGGGAGCGGGCATCGGCGCCGCCATGGGCGGCATGCGGCCGATCGTCGAAGTGATGACGGTCAATTTCAGCCTGCTCGCCTTGGACCAGATCATCAATAACGCGGCCACCATCCGGCATATGTCGGGCGGCCAGTTCGGCGTGCCGGTCGTCATCCGCATGGCCACGGGCGCAGGCCGGCAACTGGCGGCCCAACATTCCCACAGTCTGGAAGGCTGGTACGCCCATGTGCCGGGCCTGAAGGTCTTGGCGCCGGCGACCTTGGAAGACGCACGGGGGATGCTGCTGACGGCGCTCGCCGACCCGGACCCCGTGCTGATCTTCGAGCATGTCATGCTCTATAACATGGCCGGCGAATTGCCGCCGACGGCCGGCGCGGTGCCTATCGACAAGGCCGCGGTTCGCCGGCCGGGGCGGGATGTGAGCCTGATCACTTATGGTGGGACTCTTTTCAAGACGCTCGAGGCGGCCGCATCCTTGGCGCGCGAGGGCATCGAGGCCGAAGTGGTGGACTTGCGCAGCCTCAGACCACTGGACGAAAAGACGATCCTTGCGTCGGTCTCCCGCACCCGTCGCGCCGTCATCGTCGATGAAGGCTGGCGCAGCGGGAGCCTCTCGGCCGAAGTGAGCGCAAGGATCATGGAAGGCGCCTTCTGGGACCTCGACGCGCCCGTGGGACGGGTGTGCAGCGCCGAGGTACCAGTGCCCTATCCGCGCCACCTGGAAGAAGCGGCGCTGCCGCAGCCTCAAACGATCGTTGCCGCCGCGAAGGCCACCCTCGGCCGGTCATGAGCGAGTTCCGCATGCCCTCCCTCGGCGCCGATATGGAGGCCGGGACGTTGGTGGAGTGGCTAAAGAAGCCCGGCGATGCCGTCAGCCGAGGCGAGATTATCGCCGTGGTCGAAACCCAGAAGGGCGCCATCGAGATCGAGGTCTTCGAAAACGGGATCATCGGCGAGATTCTGGTCCAGCCGGGCACCAAGGTGCCCGTCGGCCAGCCACTTGCCCAGATCACGGTGGTGGGCGAGACGGGCAAGGCGCCAGCCCCTGCCGCCGTGGCTCCAGCCCGGACGGCGATCATGGAAGGGACAAGAGCGCCGGGACCTCCCGTCGCACCCGCCGCGCCAGCCGTCACGGCCGGAGTCCGTCGCTTGGCCTCTCCCGCCGCACGCAAACTGGCGGCCGAACGCGGGATCGACCTTGCCAGCCTCTCGGGCAGCGGCCCCGGCGGCGCGGTGATCAGCACCGATATTGCCGCGGTGTCGAAAAGGCCGCCCGCTTCCCGCAAGCCCGGGCTCGACCTGGCGGAGATGCGCAAGGCCATCGGCGCCGCCATGGCCCGCTCGAAGCGGGAGATCCCGCACTATTATCTCGGCACCAGCATCGATCTGTCGCGAACAATGGCGTTCCTTGAAAGGACGAACGCCGATCGTCCCCCGGACCGGCGCGTCATGATCGGGGCGGTGCTCATCAAGACGGTCGCGCTCGCGCTCCGCCGCGCGTCCGCGTTCAACGGCTTCTTTCGGGATGGCGCCTTTGTGCCGAGCAAGGCAATTCACGTCGGCGTGGCTATCGCGCTGCGCGGCGGCGGGCTTGTCGCCCCGGCGATCCACGATGCCGACGGCCTCAGCCTCGACGATCTCATGGCTGCGACCCGTGACTTGGTGGAGCGCAGCCGCGCCGGCCGGCTTCGCGGTTCGGAGATGATGGACCCCACCATCACCCTCACCTCTCTCGGGGATCGCGGCGTCGATTCCGTTGTCGGCGTGATCTTCCCGCCCCAGGTAGCGATCGTGGGCTTCGGTCGGCCTGCGGTCCGGCCCTGGGTTGTCGGCGGCCGCGTCGAACCCCGACAGATTCTCCAGGCCAGCCTCGCCGCCGACCATCGCGTGAGCGATGGTCACGCCGGCGCCTTGTTCCTCGCCGACATCGATCGCATGCTGCAGGAGCCGGACAAGCTATGAACGACGACATCCGCAAGACGCTCGCAGAAGAGATCGTCAATATCGCGCCCGAGGCGGATGTCGCCGCGGCCGACCCGGACGCCGACCTGCGCGAGTCCTTCGATCTGGATTCGATGGATTTCCTCAACCTGATCATCGCGCTGCATAAGCGCCTGGGTATCGACATCCCCGAGGCCGACTATGCCCGCCTGTCGTCGCTCAATGCGGCCATCACCTATTTGACGGAACGCCGAAAGCCCGGTTAAGGCCGCCGTCACCTGACGATGCGATGCTTGCCCACAGCCGTGACGGTGCTTGCCTGCGGTCCTTCGTCGCCTTCGTTCTCGGCTACGACGAGCCGCACTTCGGAGCCGGCTTCGAGCTTGAGCCGCTTGCCACGCTTGAACGGCTCGATCGGGCGGCGCGAGACTGCCATGCAGGGACCGAAGCGACCGTCAAACTAGTGATTGATGGTCGTCGTGGTGTGCTTCCCATCGGCCTCGAATGTGACCGTGATAGCGGGTGTTCCCACGATGGACTCCGCGACCGCGGTATAGTTCTCGAGGCTCGACCTAAGCACTTGATGCTCCGCGTCCCAATATTCGAAGTTATCCGGCCACCAGGTTGCAAACTTCCTGGGGCCGCCCCACACAATGCGCAGCTGCTGCCCGGAGGCATCGGTGAACGAGGCGCTCACTCCCCGATAGTAGAGCGCCGTCACCTGAATCGCGGTATCGAAGGGGCGACACTCCCCGGTGGCGAGCTCGAGCCAGCCCCGGGACATCCAGGCACCATTGTCCTGCGGATAGGCGATGGCAACGAATACCGTCGCAGCAAACTTGTTGCAGAAAACCATATCGGCTCTGGCGCCGGAAGCCCAGCAGGAGGCAACAACAGCTGCGAGAAGTGCGAGAATCGTCGATACTCTGGCGCACCTCTGCATCCCCCACGTCCCCCGGGCATATGAGCTGCTGAATTGGCATCGTGGATCCTGGTGTCGGGGCACCAGGTCACCCGCCATGGTGCCGCCATCACCAATGTCGGACTTGGACAAAGGGTAAAGTAAAGAGAGGGGCGACTGCGTTGACCTGGATCAACGTCAGAGGCGCGTTTCGGTCTCCCTCGGCAAGGTCGGTCGGGCTTGCGGGAGCCCGCAACGCTCCCTTGAGCCATTATTGCCTTATCGCAAGCCGGCGGGTCCAGAAATGGAGCTGTGCCCCTGCACGCCTGCGCCGGCTCCGAGAACGATGGCCTCTCGAAACGAAAACGGAGCCTGAACTCACTGGCTCCAACTCCATCCCAGGCCTCCTTTTGGCTCCTTTGGTATTCAGGCATCTCATGCCAAATCGGGCCCGCGATCCTTCATCTGCCATTCGCAGACCGCATCGCTGCCGCCACAATACTGGCCTCGTTGCTCGTCATCCAACCCTTTAGGGATCGTCGGACGTTAGGCTGGAACGAGCTGCGGAAACCTCTCAAGCGCCGGTGACGGCGACCGAAGGGCTGATCGCCAGGCACAGCGCCGCGGGAGGCCGGCCTGAAGCTACCCTGCCGAACCTTGCGGCCTCAGTTGCGCAAGTGGGCCACGACCTTGCCCTGGAAGGCGCCCGCTTTAAGCTGGGCCAGGGCATCGGGAATTTTCTCGAAAGCGACGGCTTCGGCCAGCATGGGGCGAGTGTTGCCGTTGACGAGCAGCTTCGCGAGTTCCTCGCCCACGACCCTCAATCCGCCGCGCCCTGCGGGGCCGGCAAATGCAAGACGCGCCGCCGCTTTTTTTGGCTTGGCGCAAGTTGCATGCCTTGACATCGCTGGCCTGAAGATCCTGGGCTGCAGGGCGATCGCTCAGCCGACGCCCCCTTACGGCGCGGCCGGAACGGCGCGCCATCCCGAAAAGCAGCGCGGCACATAGGGATAGTATCCGGCCGGATTGTCGCAGTAGTACCAATAGCTGGGCGGCACGCTGGGCGATGGGGGCGGCTGCACGACGAAGACCGGCGGAACGTAGGGATTGGGGTAGGGGTAGACCGCAAACGGATAAAGGTACCAAGAGCCGCCGCCAAACCACCACCAGCCGAAGCTGCCGTTATGCCAGCCATGATCCCAATAGCCGTGGCGCCAGACGTTGTAGTTGTAGCCGCCGAAGCCATGCATGTCGTGGCCTCGGTAACGCCAGTTGTCGGCACCTGCTGTCGAGACCATTCCGCAGATGACGAGCGCCGACAGCAGCCCGACGAGCAATCTGCTGAGTTTGATCATCTGTCTGCGGTCCTTCCAACGATTTTGCTGCGCCATCCATAAGACGAGCGCCAAACCGGAACATTGAGACAGGTCAACTTCGCCCACCGATGGCGCCAGGGAACGCGTCAGACACCGTGGCTCGCCAGTCCGACGCGTTGGCTGTCGAACAGCGCGGTCACTGTTGCGACGACAGCGGGCCCCATGAAGGCCGTTGATCTGCCGGAGAGCGCGTAGAGGCCGAAGAATTGCGTCTCCTGGCCGGCCGGCGCCAGCCTTGCCATCAGCGACCGGCTCGCCGATTGGGGCGGACCAACAAAGAAGCCGGGGACCCCGCCCGCGATCCAGAACCAGGTGATCCCGCCGACCAGTATGGCCGCCGTCGAGGCGGCGATGAGGCTAGCCAGCGAGATCAGCACCGTGCGCTTTGATCCCGGCCAGTTGTCGACCCAGGCGAAGGCCAGGGTGCCGAGGCCGGCGGTGACGTTGAGAAGGAAGCCGAACCCGTCACCTCGGCGATCGACATGTGAAATGCTCCCGCGGCGCAAGCACCACCGAAGGTGAACGCGGCGATGAGCCCGTCGCCGTAAATCATCTGAGCGAGGACGAAGCGCGCGATATTGCCGCGCTTGCGCAAGTCGGCGAGCGTGCCGCCGAGGGATTTGATCCCGAGGCGGCTCGCCGCCCGGATGCCGAGGCCGGAAGCGGTGTGATCGGTCGTGAAGACGAACATCGGCCAGCCGAAGAGGACGAACCAAAGCGCGACCAGCGGTCCGACCGCATTGCCGAGACCCAGGCCCAGCCCGACCAGCGCCCGACCCGATCCGCCGGCACCAAGTCCGGCAGCATGGCGTTATTGAAGACGACTCCGAAGCCATGCCCGATATTGGCGAGGCCCACGAGCAGGAGCTAGGCATCCGCCGCGCCCGTTCCCGGGCGGACGAGCCACAAAGACGCGCAAGCCAGAACCAAAGCGCTGAGAACGCGAGAAGCCGGGCTTGGGCCTTCCCGAGGCGCCGGCGATGGCACCAGGCGGCGGGCTCAATACCGCGAGCACGAGGCTGCTGATCGCGACGCCGTAATCCCACAGCGCCTGGCCGCGAACTTCGTCGCCGACGAGGGCCCGACTGAAATAGGCAGGGAATAAGAAAGTAATGAGGAGCGTGGGAACGGGCGAGTTGGCCCAGCCGAAAAGCGCCCAGGACAGGCGGCCCAACCTGCCCGGCCGCTCGCGGGCAGGTTCGAGCCCGGCGAGAGCCGTAGGTTCGGTGGGTATCAGCGCCATTGTCCGCAAGCTTTCAGGACCAGGTCCACGGCTTGAAAACCTAGGGGGCGCATGCGGGAGCCACGTTAAGGCAGATCAAGCCTGCGGGCGACGCAAGCTTTAGCAAAGCCGCCTCATCAGCGGTATTCGGACGCCGGTTTGATCCAAGTCAGAGAACCGGGCCTGCGAGCCATGTACCAATGCTGCATGAACGCGGACTCTCTCTCATTGGTGACGACCGTGAGTCTGGACCGAGAGGAGACAACTTGACCGCTTTTTCCCCTGACAGGAATACAACGTCAACTCCGCCGACCGTTGGGCCGGCTGGAACGCCGCCTTGGACCTTGCGCCAGTTGATCGACAAGCTGGCCGCTCGGGGTGACAAGCCGACACTCGCTTTTGTGCGCGACGACAAAATGCAGTTCCTCGGCGCGGCGGAACTTGCCCGGCTGTCGCTGCAGTTGGCAGCCGGCCTGCTGGACGCCGAAGTGGCGCGCGGCGACCCCGTATTGCTCATCGGCGAAAACGGATTCGACTGGGTGATCGCCCGCCTCGGCCTCGGCGCCATCGGAGCCATACCGGCTGCCGTAGACCCTCTCGCCTCGCCGGCCGAGGTCGGCGAGATCCTGGCCCAAACGGGCGCGCGCTTCGCGTTTGTCGGGGCCGAGCAGGCCGCGATGTTCGCCAACCCCTCGCTGGTCAACCCCCCGCTAGTCTGGATGATGGGAGAGATGGCGCCACAAGGCGATGCAGGGATCCTGAGCATGCGATCCCTGCTGTCCGTGCGCCGCCGGCCCTTCCCGGAGATCGATCCAGCCGCCCCCGCGATGATGGTATTCACTTCAGGCACCACCGGTAAGCCCAAGCGGTTCCTCCTCGATAGCCGTCGCATATGGGCCAATATCGAGCCTCTTCAAGCGGCCAAGCTCGTGACGGCGGAGGATCGCGTCTTTCTTCCGTTGCCGTTGCATCATGCCTACCCCCTGATCGTCGGACTGTTCACCGCGCTGGAGGCGGGTGCTCTCGTCGTTTTTCCCGACTCCGTCACCGGCCGCGCTATCCTGCAGGCGCTGCACAGGTCCCGAGCCACCATCATGCTCGGCGTGCCGCGCCTATACACCGCGCTCCTGTCGGCATTGGACGGGGCCGTGGCAGCCCGGGGCCGGCTGTTTCAGGCCTTATACCGCACCCTGCTGGCGGGCTGCATAAGCCTGCGCCGGCAGACGGGCTGGTCGCCGGGACGGCTCATTTTCCGGGGGCTGCGCGCCAGGATCGGCACCGATTTGCGGCTTCTGGTCTCGGGCGGTGCCAAGCTCGATCCGCAAACGGCCTGGACCCTGGCGGGTCTCGGCTGGGAGCTGCGCAGCGGCTACGGTCTGGCAGAAACCGCCTCCGTCTTCACCGGCAATACGCCGGATTCGGAGCGGCTGGGCAGCGAAGGCCGGCCACTCGGACAGGGGCAGATCAGGATCGCCCATCCGGGCGAGGACGGGGTCGGCGAGGTCGAGCTTCGGGGGCCTTCCATCTTCGAGCGCTATCTCGACAACCCCGAGGCGAATGCGGACGCCTTCACCGCGGACGGCTGGTTCAGGACCGGCGACCTCGGATACCTGGACAAGGACGGCTTTCTCTACATCACCGGCCGCTCCAAGGAGCTGATCGTGCTCGGCGGCGGGAAGAAGATCTTTCCGGAAGATGTGGAGCAGGCCTATGCGGCGAGCCCCTTCATCGCCGAGCTTGCGGTGCTCGAGCGCTCGGGCGCGCTCGTGGCGCTGGTGGTTCCCAAGCTGGCCGCGATCCGCAATGCCGGGGTCGAGAAGCCGGAGGACGCCGTTCGTGTCGCATTGATAGCGGCGTCCCAGCACCTGCCCTCCTATGCGCGCATCGCCGGGTTTGCCCTCACGCGCCAGCCTCTGCCGCGCACGCGGCTGGGCAAGTACCGGCGCTTCCTGCTGCCCGGCCTCTACGAGCGGGCGCTCGCCCATGCCGAGCCGCCGGCATCGGGGCCTCTCAGCGCCGAAGACCAGGCCTTGCTCGCCGAACCGACGGCCGCCGCGCTTTGGTCGCTGATGAGCGAGCGCTTCAAGCATGTGCCGCTCGCGCCCGATTCCAGCCTTCAGCTCGATCTCGGTCTCGATTCCCTGGGTTGGATGGCGCTCACTCTGGAGATCGAGAGCCGGCTTGCTGTCCGGCTCGACGATGCTGCCGTGAACCGCATCCTGACGGTCCGGGACCTCCTGCAAGAGGCGGTTGCGGCAGGCAGGAGCGAGGCGGCGGCCAGCGAAATCAGCGCTCTTGCAGGGCGTTGGCTGAACCCGAGAGGACCGGTGTTGCTTGCGGCAGGGACGGCCTTTCACTTGGCGAACCGGCTGGTGATGCGCCTTGCCTTCCGCTTGCGGGTCGAAGGGGCCGAGCAATTGCCGACGGCCGGGCCCTGCGTCATCTGCGCCAATCACGTGAGCTTCCTCGATCCCCCGGCGCTCGCCGCCGCCCTGCCGTGGCGGACGCTCAGCCGGGTCAATTGGTCTGGCGACCGACTATTGCTGTTCTCCAACCCGCTGAGGCGCTTCGTCTGCCGGGCCATGTGCATCTTTCCCGTCGATCAACGCTCGCCGGCGGGCGTTCTCGCCAGCGCCGTTGCGGTCTTGCGGCAGAATCATATGCTCGTCTGGTTCCCGGAAGGCTGGCGTTCGCCCACCAAGTCGATGCTCCCTTTTCAGCCGGGCATAGGCCGACTGCTGCAGGTAACCGGAGCCCGCGTGGTACCCTGCTATATCGCCGGAACTTTCGAGAGCTTGCCGCGCGGCCGAACCTTCCCGCGGCTCAATCGGGTAACGGTCGCTTTCGGGGCACCGATCAGCCCCGAGGCGCTTCGCGGCGATAGCGCGCCCGATGACTGGCAGGCGGTCGCCGACGCCTTGAGGAAGCGCATAGCCGAGCTTGCTGATAGCCTAGGCCGGAAGGCTGCTTGATCCCGGCTGGAGTCCCGATCTTGCGGATCGAGGGTGGTTGATGCCAGGAGCGGAAGGCTTCCAACGCAGCGCCTTGAAGGGGGAAATTCCTCTTGCCGCCAAAATCGAATTCTTGAGGCGGCCGGAAAGCTATCCAGGGCGCGTGAAGAGCGTCAAGGCCGTCGAGACCCATATTTCGTGGGTCTTCCTGACCGAGAACCACGCCTACAAGCTGAAGAAGCCCGTGCAATACCCGATCCTGGATTTCGCCTCGCTCGAATCGCGGCGGCGCAACAGCCTTGCAGAACTGCGCCTCAATCGACGCCTAGCCCCGGACGTCTATCTCGCCGTCGTTCCCCTGAAATCGGACCTCGAAGGGCGTCTGCGGTTGGGCGGCCGGGGAAGGACCGTCGATTGGCTGGTGAAGATGCGCCGGCTGCCGAAGGATCGGACGCTCGAGGACAGGATCCGCCGCCACAATCTGCGCAGGGAAGATCTCGCAAGCCTGGCAAGAATGCTCGCCGGCTTCTATCGAGGGGCAATTCCTGTTGCCATGACGGCCCCATCCTATCGCCGCAGATACGCCGCCCGCATACGCGCGAACAGGAATGAGCTCACGCGTCGCAGATGGCGCCTGCCGGCAGACATTGTCCGCCGCGTGACCACGGCCCAGATCGCCTTTCTCGCAGGTTACGCGGATCTGTTTGACGAACGGATCCGTGCCAAGCGTATCGTCGAAGGCCATGGCGACCTGAGGCCCGAACACATTTATCTTGGCGCAAGGCCCCTGGTACTGGACTCGTTGGAGTTCAACCGCGCTTTTCGCGTGGTCGACCCGGCCGACGAGGTGAGCTTCCTCGCCCTCGAATGCGAGCGCCTTGGCGCCCGTCGGCCTGGAGAATACATCTTAGGGCGATACGAGAAGCTCACGGGCGACCGAATACCGGCGAAGTTGCTCGCGTTCTATAAGAGCGAGAGAGCTTGCGTCAGGGCCAAGATTGCAATCTTGCATCTGGCGGAAACGGGTGCCCGAGGCGCGGCCAAATGGCGCCGCCGTGCAATTCGGTATCTGAAGCTTGCCGAGAAATACGCGCGGGGTCTCTAATTGGAATTCCTGAGGGCGAGCTATGAGGCTTATCGCGGCGAGCTTACAATCATGCATCGGCCGCGAACCGAGAATCGATCGAAGCCAGACCGGTGCCCTATCAGGCCCTGAAGTTCAGGTTGAATCGCCCATCGAAGCAGGACGTTCACTGGCAGCGCGAGGTACGGGCGCGCGAATGCGCTGGCCTCGGCATGCAGAGTTTCTTGAATGGGGACGACAGCCTTGGCGTTCAGCCCAGCTGACCAACCGACCCCTTCTGGAACAAGCCATGGCTCCTAGCCTCTCCCGACGTCGATGCGTATCCTGAATCTATCGCGGGGAGGACGGCTATGTCCTCGCATTCATCTTGTCCGCGAGGCCCGAACTGGCGTTCGATCACAGCGGAATCGTAGCGAACCTGCCCACCTGTGGAATTTAGGGCCTGTCGGGCGCGTTGAGACGCATCCCCGTTACTTCGCACTTTCGTCGAAGGGCTTTCCCGGCGCCTTCGGGTTGCTCGACGATGCGCCATCATTCGGCCCAGTGGCGGAAGCGACCCGGTCGCCAAGACGGACGCGATCGCCGGCCGCGTCCACTTCCTGCCGCGCAATCTGGGCGCCCCGTCTGCCGGAATGCCCTTCGCGTTGATCTGTCCCATCTCGCCCCCAAGGGCGCCGCTCCCGTGCCTACATGCTTGACCTTATACTGCCCCAAGATGCTGAGGAGGCTTGGGGCGCCGCCTTCGCACGGCCTCGCCGAGGATCAGGTCGAATTCGGAATCCATGTGATCGGCGGAGATACGGACTCGCCCCCCAACCCACCTCGATAGCCATCATCGACTTCAGGGAAGCGGATATCGGCCGAATGATTCGGAGCGATGGAGCCCGCGCGGAAGATACGGCATAAGTCACAGGCGCGATCGGCGATGCGACCTTCGGCCTTGCAGCCCTCAGGGCCAAGTTACCGGGGCTGAACTGGCATCGGCTCAGGCCCTGATAGGGCGATATCGTCTGCCCTCTCCGCTATCCAGCCTGAACTCACGCCTGGTCGGACTGACTACAGCCTCGGCCGTAGCCGCTAACATGCGGTCCGACTATGTACCCCTCTCGGTGCCAGCCGGTTCCATCCTGGCGGAAGATCCTGACGCCTTGCCGACGGTGCTGTCGGGGGAATGACTGCCGGACCCTATTTACGGCTGGCCCAGGCGCAGAGCGCAAAAGCACCGATCTTGCCCGGGAACTCGCGGTTTCGATCATAGCGATAGGTGAAATGACAGGCTGGTCGGGTCAAGAGAGCCAATCCGTTATAATTCTGGATCCGAAGAGCTATCCATTAATGCTTGGTTCGTAAGGCTGGACGCATTTCTAGGGAGGATGCCCGAGGTGGAGAAAAGACAGAAAAACATAGGGTCAGGTCCTTGCGACAGGCTGCGACCCCTCGGTCCTGCTCATAGCGTTGTGCCGCAGGAAGCCCTTCCCATGTTATTCACTCCTGGCGGCACTCACGAACAAGGCAGAACATGACTCATCGTTCCCATACCAGGGAGAAGCTTGGCGATGCGCGGCCTGGCCGCAGGCCACGGGCCAATCAGAGGGCGATCGGAAGCAGCACTCCTGGTCGCCGCCTCCCTGCGTCAGGGAGACTTTCCGGAAGGCTGCTTGCAATACAAGTGGTCTCAGATCCATGCCGTCCCCTCGCAATTAGGATCGCGGGCGGAAGATCCAACGACATGCAACTGTCCGCATGGACCGCATCGACGAGGCGACGGCGTCGAACTGGCAGGCCAACGACGTGTTGAGTCAGAACAAAACTCAATCTTTCTCAGGAGATCATCCCATGGCGAGGAAAGTGATCAGCGGTTTGTTCGACCACTACGAAGATGCCAGGCAGGCCGTTCACGAGCTTGAAGCAGCCGGCGTATTCCCCGAAGACATCAGCATCATTGCCTCGAATGCGGACAATCGTCATGCGCTGCTTCTCGAAGAACTCAAGTCAAGTCGGGCAGCGAAGGGCGCCGAAGCCGGTGCCACGGTCGGGACCGCAGTCGGCGCAGCGCTGCTTGCGGGCCTTGGCGTACTCGTCATTCCGGGTATAGGCCCGGTTGTGGCAGCGGGATGGCTGGCCGCTACAGCTGCAGGAGCGATCGCGGGCGCCGTGGTCGGCGCTGCGGCCGGGGGCATTGTCGGCGCGCTCACCAAGGCGGGAGTGAGCGAGGAGCACGCCCATATCTTTGCCGAGGGCATACGTCGTGGCGGCACCCTAGTATCGGCGCAGGTAGATGAGTCCTTGGTCGCCAAGGCCGAGGGGATAGTGCATGCATGTAACGCCGTAGATGTCGAAGTTCGCGGCGCCGCCTACCGGGCTGGCGGCTGGAAGGGCTTCGACGAAAGCGCCGGCACCTACGGCGAGGTAAAGGTGGGCGACCGCTATCGCGACCCTCATGGCGGCCATGAGTCCATCTGAATCGACCAAGTGCTGACGCACGCGATTGAGAACCCGGTTAGAGCGGCCGGAATCGAACTTGCGCCCTGACGGCGCATCAACCTGACGCGCACCAGGGCTCCGGGACCTTCGAGATTCTCAAGCGGTCCCCAGCGAACCGAGGCGATCGGACGCCTCGGCCAGAGCAAACTTGATTTGGACGACCTGTGCCACGAATATGTTCGAGCGGTTGAGCAGTTGCGGGCTCCGGGGAATTCGGCGACAACCGACGCCTTTCCGGGGGCAGAAAAGCTCAGCAAACGCAGGGTTGCTGTGGAAGAGGAGTTGCTGCCGTACATGGATAGCAACCGAACCTGATTCGAATGACGCCAAGGTGTGAAGGCCAGCCCCGACGAGCCATTGGAATGCACGGGGGCGGATACTCCTGTGCGAATCACCCGGCGCCCGGTGGCCGCAATGCCCGGTGAGCAGACCGGGCCAGTAGTTCATATCCCGCCGCTGGGGCTGCAGGGTTCTCTGGACCTGCCTCCTTCTGCGGAAGGGCTGGTCATTTTTGCTCACGGCAGCGGGAGCAGTCGGCTGAGCCCCCGCAACCGCTTTGTCGCCGATGCTCTCGGCCAGGCTGGCCTCGCCACGCTTCTGTTCGATCTTCTGACGGAAGAGGAGGCACAAGACCGCACCAATGTCTTCGATATCCCGCTGCTGGCGGACAGGCTCCAGGCCGCGGCCCGCTGGGCCCGTAACCGTTCCCCGACAAGGTCCCTGCCCGTCGGTTATTTCGGGGCCAGCACCGGCGCCGCGGCCGCCTTGCAAGCTGCCGCTGCGGATAAGGAGATCGCCGCCATCGTGTCGCGAGGCGGCCGGCCCGATCTCGCGGGGCCGGTCCTCGGTTTCGTGGAGGCCCCTACTCTCTTGATCGTCGGCGCAAAAGATCCGGAGGTGCTCGCTCTCAACCGTGCCGCGCAGCGCCGCCTGCGTTGCGAGAACAGGCTTGAGATTGTTCCGGGCGCCAGCCACTTGTTCGAGGAGCCGGGAACGCTGGAGGTCGTTGTCGAGTTGGCGCGAAGCTGGTTCCACGAACACCTTGCCAATGTAAAGCGGTCGTAAGGCCGGTAATTTCGCTCCTCGATCCGATACCGGCCCTTCAACATTACCCAGTCCAAATCTCGCCCGCCCTCGCCATTCTCCGGGGCGGCGGTCGATCGGCGCCTCGGCCATTGAGCGGCCATGCCGACAGTCGGATTTGATCTGGGTCAAGGCGCCCGCCCCAAGTCTCGCGAAAAATGGCCTTCAAGGCCAAGCAGGCCGACTCATCACCCCGACGCACATCGCCCACAGGAGGCAAACATGACCGACAATGCAAACAAGGTTCCGGTGAAGAGCGAGAAGACGTCAGCCGCGCGGACGCACATGGCGGCCGCCTGGCAGCCCTTCGAAGCGCTGCAGAGTCAGATCGACCGCGTGTTCGAGAATTTTTCGCGTGGCTTCCCTTTCGGCAGCCGGCTTCTCGATCTTGCGCCACTGCGCCGTCGCGAGCTGGACTTCGACCTTCCCTCGCCCGCCGTTGACGTATCGGAGAAGGATGGCATCTACGAGATCTCAGCCGAGCTGCCCGGCATGGACGAGAACAATATCGAGGTCAGGGTCGCCGACGACGTTCTGACCATCAAGGGCGAGAAGAAGGAAGAGCGGGAGGAGAAGGACAAGAACTACTACATGTCCGAGCGGCGCTACGGCTCCTTCCAGAGATCCTTCCAGCTCCCCGCCGGGGTCGACCAGAGCAAGATCGACGCGACCTTCCAGAAGGGCGTGCTCACGGTGACCCTGCCCAAGTCGCCCGAGGCGCAGAAGAAGGAAAAGAAGATCGCGGTCAAGGCGAAATGACGTTGCGGCGGCTTCCGGTCGTGGCCGGAAGCCGCCCCGTACCTAGTGTCCGCCATCGCGCAGGCAGCACCCGGAAGCAGTCTCTCGACCGTGTTGCAGGCCGGTAAAATGGTGGCGTTCGCGGCAATCCTCGGCCGCCCCGGAAATGCCGGTCATTCAGGCTCCAGGGCAGAGGTTCTTTCTGCCGTTCGTGGCTGTCGTAGAAGCGGAGGGGGATTGAAGTGAACCGACCTAGCGCAAGATGCGGTGCCGCCCTTTGGGCTTTCATCCTGTTCATCCTGTCAGGCTTCACAGCGCAGGCGCAGGACGCGGCACAAGGGCGGTCACTGGCGCGCCAATGGTGCGCCTCATGCCATCTGGTGGAGCCGGGCGTCGCGGCGAGCGATGCGGCACCCCCCTTCGCCACCATCGCCAAGGACCCGGCGAACACGTCGGAGCGATTGCATGGCTGGCTTGCAGCACCTCATCCGCCGATGCCCGACCTGCACCTATCGGGCAGCGAAGAGGATGACCTTGTCGCCTACCTGCTTTCGCTGAAGCCCCAATGAGAGCCACGCGGGCAACGACCGTTCATTGCTGCCCTCATTGCGTCTGCAA
>Ga0070734_10001924_pt1 | contig 27669 bp, 26 predicted proteins | sample Coa_R1_8_FD_66444 | JGI IMG/M metagenome (GOLD analysis project Ga0070734, IMG submission 66444) | Surface soil microbial communities from Centralia Pennsylvania, which are recovering from an underground coalmine fire - Coalmine... | ecosystem: Environmental > Terrestrial > Soil > Unclassified ... | reverse complement strand
TCACCATATCCAGGCGAAATTTCACTTTCTCGGAAAAAGAAAACGATGTGTAAGCAACACTGCCGGAGCGCAGTTGCGCCTGCGTCAACGGCATGTAGAGCGCCTCATTGCTGCCGTCCCAGGCTTGGCGGCTGCTATCCCAAATCACCAGATTTGCATCTTTCGCGTTCTGGATCGTCGTAGAGGCCCGGTTCCAGGCAATCACGAATTTGGTGCCCTCCCGTTTCACTTGCAGCCCAAGGCTGGAAGAAGCGGGCGGCCGGAGAAGGGAACTCCGGTTCCAGGTGAACACCCGGATGCCGATGATCAAAGCGAGTATCGCGCTGATGATTCCGATCTTCGCGGGGATGCTCAAGCGCTGGAACGCATCGATGGCTTTACGCAGGAGTGCGTTGACGGCGGCAAACCGGTCTTTTTCCGGAGCGTCGGCCTGCGTAGGCCATCCTTCGGAAACCAGTTTCGGGGCGTCGAATGGAAACGTCAAACTTGGATTTGCGGTTACGGCGCCATGCTCCCAAAAGAAAAATCCGGCCGTGGGACGGCCCAGACTCGCTGGGGCGATGACCAGAAAAACGCTGGCTGGGTCCTTGAACCATTGTTGGATGGTATCGAGGTCTTCGGCGCGCAGATGGACCCGTTGATCGACATCGGTCCGGTAGTAGCCGGCAATCTTGGAATCGGAAGGGCAGCGGGCGATCGCCTCCGCAAGCGATGCCGACGAAAGTTTGAAGTGCGGATCGGAGACTTTTTGTTCGCCGGGCAGCGGGATAAAATCGACAATCCGAATGACGTCGGGCTTGGATTTCTTGCTGCGGATCAGCAATCCGCCGGTCTCGCCGCGCCTGACCGTGGATTGAGAAACTTCCGCCTGCAACTGCTCGATTACATTCAGACTCAGCAGAATGCGAACCGGGCAGCCGGGATAGGCCCAGACATAGGATTCCGAAGTTGTCTGATCCAAGGACGGAACCACCACACTTCTCCAGTCTTTATTACAGCAAGATTCGGTTATCGCCGCAGCAGAGCAAACAGCTCGCGCTCGCTGCGCCGGATCTCATCCTGGCGCTCGAATCGTTCGTTGATACCGGCCAAACAATGCATGGCCAAATCGGCGGCTTGGCGTCCCAGTTTCGTCTTAGCTGCATTCTTCGCGACGTCGCGCAAAATCAAATAGGCCCGCCAGCGTTCTTCCTGCTCGTCTTTCAGTTTTCGTTCGGCGGTCAGCAACAACGCCAGTGCGCTGCGATGCATTTTGCTTGCTATTTTACGCGAGGGCGACTTGCGGGACGGTTCCGAAGCGGCGCTCGCGCGAGTGGAATTCGGCGATGGCGTTCGCCAGGTCGGACGCTTTGAAATCGGGCCACATGACGGGAGTGAAAATCAGTTCGGCGTACGCGGCCTCCCACAGCAGGAAATCGCTGAGGCGCTGTTCGCCGCCGGTACGGATCAGCAGATCCACATCCGGACCACCGAGGGCTGCCGCGAGATGCTCACGCGTGGTGTGGCCGTTCAGCTTTTTCGCGGCGGCGGCGATTGCTTCGCGCGAAGAGTAATCCACGGCCAGCCGAAGATGAAGGCGTGTGCCATCGGCGGTGGCTTCTTCGGCCGATTTGATCGCGGGAAGAACCATGGCGGGCAAACGGTCACGGCGTCCGATGATGGAAACGCGAACGCCGTTCTCCACGCAGCGGGCGCGTTCCCGCCGCAGGTAAACATGGAACAGCTTCATCAGAGCGGAAACTTCGGTGCGCGGACGCTGCCAGTTGTCGGACGAGAACGCATAGACGGTCAGTGTTCCAATCCCGAGATCGGGCGCCGCTTCGACAGTCCGGCGAAGAGCTTCCGCGCCGGCTGTGTGACCGGCGACGCGCGGGAGTCCGCGGGCGGTGGCCCAGCGTCCGTTGCCATCCATAATGATGGCGGCGTGCAACTTGGGATTGTCCGCTCGCATCAAAGCTCTCGCATGGCGTGAATCAGGGCTTCCATGTGATTCAAATATTTTTCGAGCGCCTTGCGGCCGGCGTCGGTCAAACGATATTCGGTTTTGGGCATGCGGCCTTCGAAGGATTTGGTGCAGGCGATGTATTCGGCTTCTTCCAGCTTGCGCGCATGCACGCTCAAGTTTCCATCGGTGGTCACGAGAAGCTTCTTTAACTCATTGAACGTCAGCGATTGATTGGCCGCCAGCGCGCTCACGATGCCCAGGCGCATGCGTTCATGGATCAAGCGATCCAGATCCGGTAGAGTGTTGCCGCCCGACACAGCGCGCACGCGGCCGTGGGTTGGCTTCTCGGCCGGCGATTCTTTTCGAGCAGTATTGTTTTTAGCCACCGTACCTCCTGGCGATGATGAATCCGAATATAAGGTGCAAGCCGCCGAAACCCATGGCTAAGAAAGCGGTGCCCCAGGAAAGCGGGCAAAAGAGCGCGACCGCTCCCACGAACATGAAGCAGAGACCCATTACGGGAACTACGCGCACCGAAAACGCTCCGCCCGTGACGACGCCGGTGCCGTAGAGCAGCAGCCAGGTTCCGGCGACGGCGCCGGTCAGTCCCGCGCGATAGAGGACCAGGGTCAGCAATGCGCCCACAATCAAAGGCGGCGCGAAGCTGAGCATGAACTTTCGAGTGGGCGCCGACATCAACGGGACTTGCGCGCGATAGGCTTTGCGCGCCATGGAAAATGCTCCCAGCCCGATCGCGAACATGCCTTCGAGCAGCCAAGTAATGAGCCACGCATCGCGCGACGATTGACTCGCGGCGATGACGCTCGCAGCGAGTGCGCTGACACCCATCGCGAATCCGCCCCAGCCCGGCACGGCCGTAAACGATCCAGCGCGTTCCATGGTTTCGCGGATGAACTTCAAATTGTCCATCGCGTGGCTGTGCAGCGACACGGGTTCCGGGTGCGCGGCACGAATGGGCTGAACGGTGGCCATGGGACAATTATACGAAATCGACTTTACGTTGTAAAGTACTGGCCGGGACTAGGTGGCCGGAGCGGAAGCGAAAAGGTCCATTTGATCGTCCACCGGCCACTCGGGCGATTCGCTCGCGGTGAGGCGATAGCGTTCGCGGATTTTGCGCACGCGCTCGCGGATCATTTCCGGATAGTGGCCGCGCAGATAGGCGTTTTGTTCGTAGCGCTCGCGGTAGCGGCGGACGAGATGTGGGAACTGTTGTTCTAGAAATGGGAAGAAAACTTGTTGCGCGCAGGGTTTCAGGAACAGCGGGGCGGCACTGAAAAAACAAGCCCCGTTCTGGACGGCGGCGTCACAGATTCCATCGAGGCTGCGTTCGCTGTCGTTGATCAGCGGCATCACCGGATGCGCCAGCACTCCCACCGCGACCCCCGCCGAAGTTAGCTTTTTCACCGCGCTCATGCGCAGATCGGGGCGCGGAGCGCGCGGTTCTAACATCCGCGCCAGCCGTTCGTCGAGTGTCGTGATGGTCAGATTTACTCGCACGGAGTTGTGTTTGGCGATTTGCGCGAGAAGCTCGGCGTCGCGTGCCACTAAATCGGACTTCGTCGTAATGCCGAACTCCAAGCCGCGCTCGGTGGCTAGCACTTCGAGCATCCGGCGGGTGATGCGGAAGCGGCGTTCGGCGGGTTGGTAAGGATCGGTGGCGGTTCCGATCCAAATGCACTCGCCGCGTTTTACGCGTTTCAGCTCGGCGCGAAAGGATTGCGCGTGGAATTGCTTGGCGAAAATCTTGCTTTCGAAGAGCTCGGGCTGGCGGAGCTCCATGAATTCGTGGGCGTAGCGGGCGTAGCAGTATTTGCAGCCGAACTCGCAACCGCGATAGGGGTTGATGGTCCAGACGAAGCGCATCTTCGGATTCGAATTCCGGCCAATGAAGCGGCGGGTTTCGAGCTCGAAGTATTCGACGCGCTGTTTCTTTTCAAGCACTTCGCTGGAGGCTGCGAGCTTGGCGATACCGATGAGTTGCGGGGGAGCATCGTCTTCGAACAGCATGGGCCGGATTTTATGTTCGCCTTTTGTTCGCCATTTGTCAAGCGACCGCCATGGATGAATTTCGTGTCGGGAATGTCACAATCTGCCGAGGGTTGAGTCTAACTCTGCGAAGGTTTGGCTATGTTGGGCTGGGCGATAGCGTTCTTAATGGCGGCGGTTTTGGTGGCTCTGATGGGCCTCGGGGAAACTGCGGGTGCACTGGTCGCCCTGACCAAAGTTTTGTTCTGGGTGTTTATGAGCGGGTTTTTGTTCAGCCTTTTCATGCACTATAAGAGCAGCCGGGCTTGAACAGCGCTCCCTTGCGGGCGCCGTTCGGTTAGAGGACTACACGGCTGTCGCCTTCGCGGCGCGTCACGCGTTCACGATCCAGGAATTCCAGTAGCGGGATGGCGTACTTGCGCGAGATTCCTGTCCAATCCTTAAACTCCGGAACCGAGAATTTCTGGCTTTTTCGTTGGGCCAGGAGGAGTTTCAGCGATTGAAGCGCGGATGCATGAAATACCAGATCTTCGCTGATGCGGACCAGTTTTTTATCGCGCAGGAGCAATTGGAGAATGCTGCGCGCGCGGCCGGGTTCCACGCCGGACTTCGCCAGCACCTCGTTCACGGCTGGGACAGCGAGCGCGGCTATGCGGAATGCGGTTTCAATTTTCGCGGACGCTGCTTCTTCGTCCTGTTTCAACGCAATTTTGTGCGAGGCGAGACGAACAAACTCCCCTTCGGCGACCAGCGTTTTTGATTGGGCGAGTAACGAGTCCAGGAGCCCTTGCGGCGCGCCGGGCAACTGTTTGCCGCGGAGCTCCTCTTTCGAGATACCGTTGACCAGTGGATTCGTGCGGTGGAATTGCTTCACCGTCTCGTGCATTTTTTCCAACTGCGCGGCGGCCCATTTCGGATCGAGAATCCAAAACTGCGGCGACGTCAGCACGATCAGCTTCGCGACGCTGGCGGCTTTCTGAATATCGGCTTCGAGCATTCCCGTGCGCGCGATCAGTTCCGGCATTCCCATCCCATGGCGCGACTCGCTTACCAGTAAGGCGATCCGCTGGGCGGGTTGGCCGGATTCCAGAATTCGCAGGCGATCTTGTGAGGCGCGGCGGGGGGCCGCAATATCGAGAACAACTCCGCCACCAATGGTGACGACAGGCGAGAACATCCGGACAATGAAACGGTCGCCCGGCAGCAGAAGCAACGGCTCGCTAAGCTGAAGCCGGATGTAGTCGCGCGAACCGGGACGAAATGATTCCGTGCCGCGCAGGCACCGGACTTCCGCTTCCACCTCCGCGGTTCCCGAGTGAAAATGCACGGGCGCGCGATGTTTCAAAGGCTTGGCGGACGGGAGCAGTTCGAAGGCGCAATCGATTTGGCGCGTGGATTGGAAGCGTCCGGCTTCCGCTAAAACCATTCCCCGGCGCAGTTCCGACGTTTCTACACCCGCGATGTTCAGCGCGGTGCGTTGTCCCGCGGAAGCGTGACTCACAGCGGATCCGTGCACCTGAATTCCGCGAATGCGAACGCGGCGGCCGGCTGGATGAAGATCCACTTCCTGCTCCACGCGAACGGTACCGGAAACCAGAGTTCCTGTTACCACGGTCCCGAAGCCGCGCATGGAGAACGCGCGGTCGATGGGCAGGCGAAAATATTGAGAGGAGTCCTTTTCGTGGATCGATTGAGCGAGCTTTCGAATTTCGTTGCGCAGTTCCTCGAGTCCTGCGCCGGTGGTGGAACTGACCGCGACGGCCGGGGCGCCTTCGAGAAAGGAGCCGCGCACGAATTCGTCGGCTTCCAGGCGAACCAGCTCGATAAAGTCCGGATCGGCAAGATCCGATTTGGTAAGTACGATGATTCCGTTACGGATGCCGAGCAGGCGGCAGATGTCGAAATGTTCGCGCGTTTGCGGCTTGATGGACTCATCGGCAGCTATAACAAAGAGAACGAGATCGATGCCGCCGACGCCAGCCAGCATATTTTTGATGAACCTTTCATGCCCGGGAACGTCTACAAAGGCGAGGCGCATGTTTTCTGAAAGATCGAGGTGCGCAAACCCCAGATCGATGGAAATCCCACGCTGTTTCTCCTCTTTGAGCCGGTCGGTATCGATGCCGGTGAGCGCGCGAACCAGGGCGGTTTTGCCGTGGTCGATGTGGCCGGCGGTTCCGATCACGATGTTCTTCATCTCGACGCTTTTCATCCTAACGCCTCTGCTGGCGCAGAGTTCGGATGTCCCGACGTTCAAGACGGGCGTGGCGGATGTGCGTGTAGACGTGCAGGTGACACAAGGCAAAGATCTGGTGAAAGATTTGGCCAAGGAAGATTTCGTTGTTACCGACGAGGGTCAAGCTCAGACCGTGGTTTCGTTTAATCACGGCAATGAGCCGTTGAATCTTCTTCTGCTGTTGGATATCAGCGGCAGCATGCAGCCGCATATCGATTCTATTTCGAAAACGGCGCGCGCCGCGCTGGCGCATCTACGGCCCGGGGACCGGGTGGCGATCATGGTGTTCGCGAAAACCAGCGAGCTGCACCAAGACTTCAGCGACAATTTAGCGGAGACGGCGCGGCAGATTTCAGAAGCGGTGAACAATCACGACGTCGGCAACACTACGCAGATTAATGCCGCCGTCGTGGATGCGGCGCACTACATGCAGGCGCATGCGGGTCCGGTGGGTAGCCGGGCCATTTTGATTTTGACGGACAACCTGAGCATGAGTTTTCAACTGACCGATGGGCAAGTGATCCGCGAGTTGAACAAGGCCGATACGGTATTCAACGCGATCGTCACCGGGCACGCGATTGAGCCGCGGCCGCCCAGTCCGAGCATGTATCCGAATCCGGATCTCACGCCGGCGAACGTGATGCATCTTTCCGACGAAACGGGCGGCGAGTGGGTGAAGGCGGACCACGCCGATCAATCGTTCAACGAAATGATCGAGCGGATTCGCAGCCGGTACATGCTGGCGTATCACGAGCCATCGTCGCAGCCTGGATTGTTCCGGCATGTTGCGGTGACGCTCACCGACGCGGCGCGGAAGAAGTATCCCTTGGCGGAGCTGAGGGCCCGTAGCGGATATTACGCGGAATAAATAGTTCTTCGGTTCTGCAGCAGTTCATCGGTTCTTCGGTTCGCTATTCTAAACCTAATGTCCACCGATCGATTCGCGGAAGTGCGCCGACGTCACGCCAATGCCGATGCGGGCGGCGGGGAAGCACGTATCGAGCGGCAGCATCAGGAGGGAAAGCTGCTGGCGCGCGAGCGGATCGATCTGCTGCTCGACGAGGGCACGTTCGAGGAGATGGACAAGCTGGTCCGTCACCGATCGCGTGAATTCGGGATGGACGAGCAGGTCATCGATGGCGACGGCTTTGTCACCGGCTACGGGCGCATCCACGGGCGGCTGGCGTACGTTTTCGCGCAGGATTTCACCGTTTTCGGCGGATCGCTTTCGGAAGCCAACGCGCAGAAGATCTGCAAGATCATGGATCTTGCGCTCAAGACCGGAGCGCCGGTGATCGGCCTGAACGATTCGGGCGGCGCGCGTATTCAGGAAGGCGTACTGTCGCTCGCGGGATACGCGGATATTTTTCTGCGCAACACGCTCGCGAGCGGCGTGATCCCGCAAATTTCAGCGATCATGGGTCCGTGCGCGGGCGGCGCGGTGTATTCGCCGGCTCTGACCGATTTTGTGTTCATGGTGGGGCATACCAGCCACATGTTCGTGACGGGTCCGGATGTGATCAAGACGGTGACGCACGAAGATGTGACCAAAGAGAAGCTGGGAGGGGCCGAAACGCACAATTCGATCAGCGGCGTGGCGCACTTCATCGCGCCCGACGATGCCGAATGCCTGCGGATGATCCGCGCTCTGTTCGCTTACTTGCCGCAGAACAATCGTGACGATGCGCCCGCGCGGATTTCCAAAGACCCGGTTGACCGCGTGGATCCGGCGCTCGACAGTGTGGTGCCGGCTGAATCGAATCTGCCTTACGACATCAAGGACATCATCCATCGCGTCGTGGATGATGGCGAGTTTTTCGAGATCCATGAGCATTGGGCGCGGAACATCGTGGTGGGCTTCGCGCGCATGGATGGGCGCAGCATCGGGATTGTGGCAAATCAGCCGGCGTTTTTGGCGGGATGCCTGGATATCAATTCATCGGTCAAGGGAGCGCGCTTCGTGCGGTTCTGCGACGCGTTCAACATTCCGATTCTGACATTCGAAGATGTTCCCGGATTCCTGCCGGGGACCGAGCAGGAGTTTGGGGGGATTATCCGGCATGGCGCGAAGCTGCTCTATGCGTACGCGGAAGCGACGGTCCCGAAAATCACCGTGATCACGCGCAAAGCCTATGGCGGAGCGTACTGCGTGATGGGATCGAAACATCTGAGGACCGATGTGAATTTCGCATATCCGACGGCGGAGATCGCGGTGATGGGCGCGGAGGGCGCGGTGAATATCGTTTATCGGCGCGAGCTGGCCGCGGCGGAAGATAAAGCGGGCGCGCGCAAGCAGAAGATCGAAGAGTTTCAGGATCGTTTCGCGAATCCGTTTGTAGCGGCCGAGCGTGGATTTGTGGACGATGTGATTGAGCCGCGTGAGACGCGTCCGAAGGTGATCCGCGCGCTGCGGATGTTGTCGAATAAGGTGGATACCATGCCGAGGAAGAAGCATGGGAATATTCCGCTTTAGTTCTGCGCTCCTTGTCTAGCCGGCGAGCGCCGCGTAGAAACGCGGCGGCGGCCTGGAAAGGCCGCCCCACAACGTTTAGGATCCGGATACGGCGATGGTCACCATGTTGCTTTGTTTTCCGTCGATGGTGAGGATTACTGGAATGTCGTTCGCGGTGCGTGTGGCTGCGGGGATTTGGACGTTTACTTGATCCAGGCCGACGAATCCGGGGGCGATGCCGGAGAATTCCACCACTGCCGCGTTCCCGTCGATTGTCACCGCCGGCTTAGCAACGCTGTTGTTGCTTGTGCCTGGCTGGCCGGTGGCCAAGCCTGGAGAAACTACTCCGAGGCCGGTGCAGAAAATGGTAATGAACTCGCCTGGCTTGGCAGGACGCGCGTCGCGTCCTGGGATGCTGCCGGTGGGCGCAACCAACGTATTGGTGTTTGCGATCAAAACTGCGCCTTGACCATGACCGCTTTGATCGGTGCTGAATAATCCGGGCGCGACTGGGCCAACTGGAAGAACTTGCGCGGCGCTGGTTACGCCGTTCGTGGTGACCGTGATGGAGGCGCTGGTTCCCGTCAGATCGAACGGAATTTGGATGCCCAACTGGGCGGGCGTGGAGTAGAAAATCGGCACAGCCGTGCCGTTGATCTTCACTTGCGCGCCGCCGAGTGTGGTGACCAGTTTGCCGTCCGATCCAAAGCTCGAGAACAAGACGCTCGACCCGTCGTTCATATTGGTTCCGAACACAGCGGCGATGGATCCGGGCGCCACCGGATTGTTTCCAGGCGCGAAGCTCGCATTGTTCACGACGCCCGCGGAGTTGACCATAGGTCCGGCGTGCGGTGTGCTCACTTCGCGAACGCGGTTGTTTTGGTTGTCGGCGATGTAGAGGTTGCCCGAGGCGTCGAACCGGATGCCTTCCGGGGCCTTGAATTCCGCCGTGGTCGCGGTTTGGCCGTCACCAGAAAATCCGTAGGTGCCGTTGCCTGCTACCGTCGTGATGATTCCTTTGCTATCTACTTTGCGGATCCGATAGCCTAACCATTCGGTGATGTACAGATTTCCGGCGCTGTCACAGGTCACGGCCCAGGGGCTGACGAGAGGCACTGTGGTTGCCGGAACACCTTCGGGCGCTGGACCGATGATGGAAGCCTGGCCGGCCATTCCGGCCACCGTGGTGATGGTTCCAGACTTGTCGACTTTGCGCACGACGAAATTGTTGGTGTCGGCGATATAAATGTTTCCCGCTTTGTCGACCGCGACGCCATGCGGATTGCTCAGCATCGCATCGGTGGCTTTGCCGCTATCGCCGCCGAATCCCTCACCACCGTTTCCGGCCACCGTAGTAATGATGCCGGAAGTACTGATCTTACGGATCCGGTTGTTAGCCAGGTCAGCGACATAGAGATTCCCGGCGCTGTCGATATCCAAGCCGACGGGAGTGTTTAAAGTCGCTTTGTTGGCGGGACCGCCGTCGCCCAAACCCGCCTTGGCAGGAACGTTGCCGGCAATGGCCGTGATTGTGCCGGACGTATCGACTTTCTCGATTGCATTGCGTTCGCCATCGGTGATGTAAACGTTGCCGGCTTTATCCACGACGACGTCGTACGGATTGACGCTGGTTTTGGCCGCCGCGCCGCCGAGCAGTTGGCCGGATTCCAGGCAGGTAATATCAGGGCCGCATCCGCCAATGGTGGTCATGGTGCCGGTTTTGTCGACTTTGCGGATGGCGAAGTTGGATTGATCGGCGATGTAAAGATTGCCCGCGGTGTCCACGAACACACCGGAGGGCCCGTTGAGTTGGCCATTGAGAGCGGATACTTTAGCGCCGGAGAAGGCGGTGGATCCGTTGCCGGCCACGGTTTTGATAACGCCTTGCGCTAGAGCGAAGGACGGAAGTAACAGGATGGAGAGCGCGGTTCGAGAGTAGAAAGAATGCATGATAAAACCCCTGTAGCATCTGTATGCGAAGGCGTGCGGGAAATGTGCGAAATTTTGGTAGCGCTCCCTTGCGGTCGCGGTTCGGTAGTCTGACTACAGGCTGCGGACGCCCATGGCGGTGATGTCGTCCACGCGCATGGCTTCCTTGACGACGAAGGGTTCGCCGTACTTGACGCCGATCAAGTTGCCGTAAAATCGAGCGACGGCGCCGAGGCGCTCGCGGATTTCCTGCTGTTTGGGAAACAGGTCGGATGCATAGGGAGTTTCGCCGTACTGCGAGTCATAAGCGAAGAGGGCCGACATCCGGCGCTCGAATTGAGCGGAGATGTCCACCACGAACGACGGGGTGACGTTGGCGTAGAGCGACGAATAGAGGATTTTGGCGGGGCGGTGTGGCTCGGTGTCTTCGTCCAGCTTTTTCAATCCAGCTAAAAAGCAGGCTTCAAAACCGATTTCCGACGCCCGGTAATGATCCGGGTGACGCGCCTCCCAATACGGCAGAATCACCACGCGCGGCCGCAGCGCGCGAATCTCGGCCGCCATACTCATCCGGACGCTCACCGTATTTTCCAAGCGGGCGTCGGGCAGGCGCATATTGCCGCGCCACGCGAGCAGCATACGGCACGCGGCTGCGTTCGATTCGGCGAGACGGATCTCGGGCGTTCCGCGGCTACCCATGTCACCGGCCGTGAGATCGAGCACGCCGGTGCGGTAGCCCATTTCGGCCATGCGGATCAGCGTGCCGCCGCAGGTTTGTTCGACGTCGTCGGGATGCGCGGCGATCGCCAGAATGTCGACTGGCCTGTCGATACCAGCCGAGGCGAGGTTTACTTGCTGAAACATTTCAGTTCCACTGTTGGTAGCGTGGCTGCCGCGGAGTGAGCAAGACCGCTAAACCCATGCCGGCCAGGAATCCGCCGATGTGGGCGAACCAGGCGACGTCGCCGCTGGAGGCTTGCGAATAGCCCACGGATCCGACGCCGCTGAAGAATTGAATCGCAAACCAATATAGCAACAAGAATGCGGCGGGGATGTCGACCGTCGTGATAAAGAAGACGATGACGACCAGTGTCACGATGCGGGCGCGCGGAAATTTGATGAGATAGGCTCCCATCACTCCGGCGATGGCGCCGCTCGCTCCCACGGTTGGTACAGGGGAGTTCGCATTGACCACGATGTGCACCAAACCGGCGGCGATTCCGCAGGCGAAATAGAAAATGAGAAATTTCGCATGGCCCATGACGTCTTCGACGCCACGGCCGAAAATCCAGAGGAACCACATGTTCCCCAGAATGTGCAGCCATCCGCCATGGATGAACATGGATGTCACGATGGACGAAAGATGCAGACGATCCGGGACAATTCCGTAGACCTGAATGAAGTGATTCAACTGGCGGCCGTTGCCGAGGCTCAGTTCGTAGAGAAACACCAGCACATTGGCGACGATCAGCAGCAGCGTGACGGTGGCTGAAGTGTAGTGGCGTTCGGAGGAGCGGAGAGGAATCATTGCATCCGCCTAGCGATATTGCTCGTAATCGGGATGCGTGCGCCGCTCGGCGCGGCCCATGAGAGCGCGCGCTTCCTCCACCGCGGCGATACGGCCGCGTGCGCCCAACGCGGTGCAGTTCAAGGCCGCCATTGCATTTGCGAACTCGAGCGATTCCCGCAGGGGCATGTTCTGCAAAACAGCATAACAAAACGCCCCGTGAAACACGTCCCCCGCGCCGGTGGTATCGGCACAGTTCACGACGAAAGCGGGCGAGTAAACGAAGCGGCCGTGCATGCGCGCGAGCGCGCCCAACGCTCCCAGCGTCATGGCGGCGACCGGGATGTGATACTCCTCCTGAATCATTTCCAGCGCGCGAAACGGGTCGCGCTCGTGGGTCCACTGGACGGGAAATTCCGAACTGGCGACCAGATAATCCACGTGGGGAAGGACGCGATCGAAGCCGTGGTAAATGGTGTCGACATCCACCGTGACCGGGATGCGATGTTGATGCGCGATCTCGGCTGCGCGGGCGACGGCGGGTGTGTCGTGGGCATCGATGTGCAGCATGCGCGCGCAGGTGATTTTTTCGTTGGTGATGGATTCGGGCTCCAGGCGGAGACATTCCGCGCGCTGCCAGAGAACGGTGCGCTCGCCGGTGGTCTGGTCGATCAAGATATAAGCGGTCTGGTTCGGGCAGTTCTTGCGGACTTCGAGATCGTCGAGATTGATACCGCTGTCTTCGAGGCTCGCCAGTTGGACGCGCCCGCGTTCGTCATCGCCGACGGTTCCGATATATTTGACCCGCAGCCCAAGCTTGGCGCAAGTCACCATCGCGCTGGCCACTTGTCCTCCAGGACTCAGGATCTCGCGTTCAAATGCCACTTTTCCGGCGTAGGCCGGGAAGTGCGACAACAGGATTAAGGTGTCGGTGGCGTTGAGCCCGACTCCCACTACGTCGAAGTCTGTCACAAACTTCTAGGATATCTCGGTACCTACTGCTCGAACGGTACTCTTTCCATTGGTGTACTAAGTCGTTTCCCCACTGGTAACGAATGCCTTGAGCCTCTACGATTCCAATAGAGGGAGAAATCCATGCGATCGCTTGCTTTATTTGGAAGTTTGTTGTTAGCTGCCGGCGTCCAGGCGCAGAGTTTAGCGGAACACGCGGCCGCTGCATCCGGCGCGACGATCGGAACGGCTGCGGGAAAACCTTTAAGCAACGCGATCACCAAAATCTTTGGTCAGACGGAAGCCAGCGCGCAAAAAGCCGCGAAAGCGCCTTCCGTGATGAAATCGCCGGATAAGCCGGAAAGATACACGCCGCCTGTGCAGCTCGCGCCTCAGAGTGTAGGCGGCGGGGTGGACGCGCCTTCTTTAACTGGAGGATCGGCGCCAGCGCGGCACAGCGGACTCTCGCATCGGCGTAGCGAAGGCGAATATGCAGCCGTTACGCCGGTAGTGGTCACGCCCGCATACATCCCAGAGCCGGCTCGGCCAGAACCGACGGCGGAGGAGTTCGCCACGGTGCAGGTGGGTGCATCCGAACAGGATGTGATCGGCAAGCTGGGCCAGCCGGAATCGAAAGTCACGATTCCCGATGACGGGCACCTGGTGCAGATCTGCCAATATTGGGCGAAGGGCAAACAGCTTGGCACGGTTCGGCTGGACAATGGGCAAGTGGTGAGCGTGTCGCAGGCCCAGCAATAGCCCCCGGGGTCCCGAGTCCCTAGCCCCCCAGCTACAATAGTTGCAGGCCGCTCTTGATTCGTCCGCTTTTACTCATCACCTTATCCGCGGTTACGTTCGCTCAAACCCCACCGCCGCGCGCGGCACAGGAAGGGCAGTTGGATGGAAGCGAGACTCTGTTCACGGTGCTCGCGGCCATTAACGCGGCCGGTTATGACGCCGATCTCGATTCCACCGCCACAGCGCCGATCCGCAAGCAGATTCGAGAAGTTATTGCGGCGAAACATTTGGATTCGGTAGAGGCGCTCAAGAAATTTTACGAGGCGCACAAGCAAGCCAACTCGGACGCCGAACTCAGCCAGTACATTTCGTTCGCGCTGACGCTGGATGGTCCGCCCGGTTTTGAATCCCGGCTGAAACCGGAGGAGATGCCGCACGACGTCCGGAAACTGGAAGGTCTGAATCCGCTGATTGCCCGTTTTTATCAGGACGCGAACATCGCGGAACTCTGGAAGCGGTCGCAAAATGCGTACAGCACAATGATCGCGGTAAATCATGGCGGGGTTGCGAAAGCGCTGCTCGAAGCGAACGCTTATCTGCGAAATCCCACCAGCGGATTCTACGGGCGGCGCTTCCAGATTTACGTGGATCTGCTGGGGGCGCCCAATCAGATTCAAACGCGCAGCTACAAAGACGACTATTTCGTGGTGGTGACGCCCTCCGCCGAGCCGCAGATAGAAGAGATCCGCCACGCCTACTTGCACTATCTACTGGACCCGCTCGCGCTGCGGCATATCGAGCAATTGAGCCGGCTGAGGCCGCTTGCCGAACTGGCAGCGCCCGCGCCCGCGCTGGACGACGCTTATAAGAACGATTTCCTCTTGTTTGCCACCGAGTGTCTCATCAAGGCCGTGGAGATCCGGCTGGCACACGGCCAAGAGAATCGCCAAGCGCTCGCCAGCCGCGATTTGAGCGAGGGCTTCGTGCTTACGCCTGCTTTCGCGGATGGACTGCAAGGGTATGAGAAAGCCGTGGAGTCGATGAGATTCTATTTTGTCGATCTGGTAGGACAGATCGATTTAGCGGCGGAAGACAAGCGGTTGGAGCGCGTGCAGTTCGCGAAAGCGGCCACAGTTAAAAAAGCGAAGCACGTGCAGCCGCCGCCCGAGCCCCAGCTCACGGGTCCGGCCAAGACTTTGCAGGAGGCCGAAGAACTCTACACCAAGCGGGACTTGGGCAACGCGCGGAAAAGTTACCTGCGCGTGTTGGAGCAAGGCTCGGCCGCCGAGCTGCACGCGAAAGCGTATTATGGATTGGCGAGAATCGCGGCTCTCGAAAAGAATCCGGAACTCGCCGAGAAACTGTTTCAGAAGACGCTTGAGGTTTCCCCCGACAAAGAGACCATGTCGTGGGCCTATTTATATTTGGGCAGGTTGGCGGATGCCGCCGGCGATCGGGAACAGGCCGAAAAGAATTATCGCTCGGCGCTGGCCGTCGAGGGCGCGCCTGCATCGGTCAAGAGTGCCGCGGAAAAGGGGCTGGCGCAGCCCTTCCACAAAGACAAGTAGCCCGCGATTTCGCGAGGCGAATATTTTTACGACTCAATGAGTAAGAATCGGGAGAAAGGGATGACGAAGAGAATGTATCGATTGCTGCCGCTCGGCGGCATTTTCATCGCGCTAGCCGGCGCGCTCTGGGCGCAGAAAGCTCCAGCGCCGAAGTCGCAGAAGGAACTGGAAGCCTTGCAAGCCTGGCAAGCCGCGACCGATCCGGATCAGCGGATCAAGGCCATCGAGAACGTGCTCACCAAGTTCGCCGATACGGAGTTTAAAATTCCGCTGCTCGAAGACGCCATGCAACTGGAGCAGCGCAAGCGCGACTTTGCGCAAACCATTTTTTACGGCGAGCGAGTGCTCGAAGCCGATCCCAAGAATGCCTTCGCGCTGGTGACGATGGCCGGTGAAATCGCGCGCCACGTTCACGAATTCGATCTGGATAAAGAAGAGCAACTGGCAAAGGCCGATAAGTACGCGAACGCCGGTTTGGAAGCCGCGAAGACCATGCCGAAGCCGCAGTCGAACGTTACCGAAGAGCAGTGGGCGAACGCAAGAAAAGATATGCAAGCGCAGGCCTACGAGGCTTTGGGGCAAACAGCGCTGCTGCGCAAGAAGTACGACGATTCCATCGCTAATTACAAGAAAGCGATCGAGGTACAGGCCACTCCCGAACCGGCGACTTATGTCCGGCTGGGCCAAGCCTATGAGGACTCCGGCAAATTCGATGAAGCGAATGAGGCGTTCGACAAAGCCATCAACACTCCGAACGTGAATCCGCAGGTGAAAGCGGTGGCCGAGTCGAAGAAAGCGGAAGTAGCGAAGCGTAAAGCCGCCGGAACGAAGCCGCCTGGAGCGCAGTAAACCGGTCCGCTCGCGGCCATGAGTGAACACCTGGATAGGCTCGAGGCGGTTCTCCAACATCCGTTCAAGAATCGGGAACTGCTGGAGCGCGCGCTAACGCACAAGTCTCGCGTCTGTGAGAAAAATATCGAGGATCCCGCCGCCGATAACGAGCAGTTGGAGTTCCTGGGCGACGCGATCCTGGGTTTCCTGGTAAGCGAGGCGCTGGTGGCGCAGCATCCGGCTTTTCCCGAAGGGCGCTTATCGAAGCTGAAGGCGCATCTGGTAAGCGCGTCTCATCTGCACCAGGTGGCCTTGCGGCTAGCGTTGGGGCATCATCTATTACTGGGCCGCGGCGAAGAGATGAGCGGCGGGCGTGAGAAGAAAGCGCTGCTGGCGAATGCGCTGGAGGCACTCATTGCCGCGTTGTATTTGGACGCGGGGCTCGGCCCGGTGCGCTCCTTTGTCGTTCAACAGATCGTGGGCGACGCCCACTTGCCCGAAGAAGGAGCGCAACTCACCGATCACAAGAGCGCGCTGCAGGAGATGGCGCAGGCTCTGAAGCTGCCGCAGCCGCGCTATGCGATTGTGGAAGAGCATGGTCCCGAGCACGCCAAAACTTTTCTGGTGGAAGTGCGCGTGGGACGGGATTGGGTGAGCCGGGCTGAGGGTTTGTCGAAGAAGAGCGCGGGGCAGAAAGCGGCGCAGCAGGTTCTGCAGCAGTTGACGGATTGGGGTCGTTGATCTGGCCGGCGGGCTACTTCTTCGCGGGCTCAGCCGCCGGGAATGTGGATGGCTTTTGGTTCTTGGACTCCCCAGCTTTTTCGGGCTCGCCCATCAATCCCGTTTCGTTCAAGATAATCACGTCGACGCGACGGTTCTTGGCGCGGCCTGCTTCCGTGTCGTTCGCCTCCAAGGGATTGGTGTCGGCATAACCGGCAATGGACAGCCTGTCTTTGTCCACACCGAAAGTTTTTAAAGCTTCGAGGAGCGCGATGCTGCGCGCGGCCGAAAGTTCCCAGTTGCTGCGAAATCGTGAATTGTGGATCGGCACGGCGTCGGTATGGCCTTCCATGCGGGCCGGATTGGGAATCTTTTGCATGGCTTCCGCGATGGTACGGATGCTGGAGAAAGTGTCTTTTGCGATCTCATCTTCGCCGGAGGGGAAAAGAGCGGCTTGCGTGAAGCTGATGGCGAGGCCGCGCGGGACCATGCTGATTTGAATTTTTCCAGCTTTGATTTCGGGCGCGAGTTGTTTAGTCAAAACATCGAGCGAAGGCGAAAGCTCAACTGCTACCGGCGAAGGCTTTTCGTTGGGTTTGGTGATCCGTTTGTCGCCGCCAGGGCCCATTTTTTGCGCGTTTCCTTGGCCCTTATGATCGACGGCGCCGCCCAGGATGACTTTGACTACGCTATTGAATGATTTTCCTTCGAGCGCTTCCTTCACCGAATCAGATACGGCCTGCGCCTTGTTCTTGTCCACCTGCGAAGTAGCGAACATCACCACGAAGAAGGCGAAGAGCAGGGTGATGAAATCAGCGTAGGAGACCAGCCACCGTTCGTGGTTGACGTGCTCTTCCTGTTTTTTGCGTGGCATTGCTTTGTTCAGCTCTTGGCGGGCGCGGGCGCGGCGGCGGCGGGCTTTTTCTCCTTGGCGTCACTACCTTTGGCAGGGGCTTTGGCGGCAGCCGGTTTGTCGTAGCGGTAAGCATCTAATTTGCTGCGGATCAATTTCGGATTCAAGCCTTCCACAATCGCGATCACACCTTCCAGCTTCAGCTCTTTCAGTTCCGTGTCCTTTTCAATGCGCGCTTTGATTTTTGCGGCTGCCGGAAGCAGCAGAATGTTGGCGAGACCAACTCCATAGACTGTGGCGACGAACGCCACCGCGATTCCGTGCCCCACTTCTTCGATGTTCGCCAGGTTTTTCATCACCTGGATTAAGCCCATGACGGCGCCGATGATCCCGATCGTGGGTGAGTAGCCGCCACCCGATTCAAACACTTTGGCTTCGGCTTGCGCGCGGCTGTCGGCGATGTCCATATCAAGTTGCATCATGCTGCGGATTTCCTGTAAATCGGTGCCGTCGACGGCGAGGGTCAGCGCTTTTTTTAGGAACGGATCCTGGATGGAGAGCGATTCGTTTTCGAGCGAGACCAGTCCGTTTTTACGAGCTTTGGTGGCGTAGGCAATCAACTCTTCGATGGCGGCGTCAGGCGGCTGCGTCTTGTCGAGCAAGACGTTCACAAAGCGAACCACAGCTCCTTTGAGCACCGAAAGTGGCGTGCTGACCATCACAGCACCCAGGGTTCCTCCCAGCACGATGAAGGCGGCGGTGATCTGGGAGATGTCTCTGATTTTGCCGCCCTCCATCAGCAGCCCTCCGACGATTCCTCCCACAGCCAGTAAAACTCCACCGATAGTGGCGAAGTCAGGACGCGCGCCCACCTTTTTAACTGGTTCTGGCTTGCCCTTTACGGGGATCGCGCTCTTGCTGGGTTCGGATTTGGGTGTTTCGGCCATGTTCGCGCGTTATGCCACTTCGTCGTCTTCCGTCCGGTCGTAGGCGTGCACCACTTCCGGCTGGCTGCGATCGGCAATCAATCGCCGGAATTGGATCACCCGATCGACGACCTCGTCGGCGGACTCCAGCACCATGAATTTTTGACCACTGGTCATCGCGATCACAGTATCCGGCGTGATCTCAATGTGTTCAATTAAATCCGCATTCAAGACCAACGGAACATGGTTGATGCGGGTGAGCCGGATCATGGGATTGCCCACTTGTCTTATCGGCTTGAGAAGGGCGAATTTGAGCAGCGTCCGGAGATTGGGCGCGGCCGGCCGCTATTGGAGGATTTCGAGCAGTTCGACCAGTTCTTTGCGAATTTCCTTCAGCACGGGCGCAGGATCGCCGAACAGATCGCCTTGGGAACGTCCGGATTTTTTTGCGACGCTTTCGCTGCCGCGTGGCGCAGCATCGCGTGTGCGCGTTTCCAGAAATTTCCGCGCGCCTTCGATGGTATAGCGCTTTTCATAAAGCAGGCGCTTAATCTCGAGCACCAGTTCCACGTCCTTGCGCCGGTACAAGCGGTGGCCTTTGCCCGATTTCTTCGGACCCAGCGAGGAAAACTCCGTTTCCCAGAAGCGCAGAACGTACGGCTTGATGCCTGCCAGACGGCTAACTTCGCCGATGCGAAAATATAGCTTGTCTGGAATCTCTGGGCGGCGTTCTTCTAGCGCGGCTTCGAGCATACTGGGATTCTAGCAAAAAGCACGAGGAGAAAATCTACGAAACAAGAACGGCCGCAGTCGAGTAGTGTGCTAGTGGGAATCCATCCGGTGCGCGAAGCGTTGCAGGCGGGACGGAATCTTGACCGCATTCTGATCGCGCGCGGGGCAGGTGGTCCGAGGCTGCAGGAAATCATCGACCTGGCGCGGACCAACCGGGTTCCGGTGCGGTTCGAGCCGAGAGACGCGCTGGATCGTGCATCGAACAGCGCGGCGCATCAAGGCGTGGTGGCTTTTGGCGCGGCGCAGCGTTATGCGGAACTGGACGATGTGGCCGAAGGCGCGAAATTGCTGGTGCTGCTGGATGGCGTGGAAGATCCGCACAACTTGGGCGCCATCATTCGAACTGCGCACGCCGCGGGCGCGGCTGCGGTGCTGGTTCCGGACCGGCGCGCGGCAGGCTTGACGGAAACAGTCGCGAAAGCGGCGGCCGGGGCGCTGGAACATTTGCCCGTGGTTCGCATCGGTAATGTGAGCCAGACACTCGAAGTGCTGAAGGGTCGTGGATTTTGGATTTACGGCTTGGATGAACGGGCCAAAGATTTATACAGCGAAACCGACTACGCGACGCCCACTGTAATCGTGCTGGGCGGAGAAGGGCAAGGCTTGCACCAATTAGTTAAGAAACATTGCGACCTGCTGGTGCGGATTCCGATGGCGGGCGCGATCTCGTCGCTGAATGTTTCGGTGGCGTCGGGGATTGTTCTGTTCGAATGGAATCGCCGCTTGACTAAATAAAAAAGCCCGCCCCGAAGGGCGGGCCATTCTCGAATCCGTGAATTCTTGAATTCTTCTTAGTAATCCATGTCCGGTCCGTGCGGGCCGCCTGCGCCAGGCGCGGGAGCCGCTTTCTTCTCCGGAATCTCCGCGATCATGGCTTCGGTGGTCAACATCAGAGCCGCGATGGACGACGCGTTCTGCAGAGCAGAGCGAGTGACCTTGGTCGGATCGATGACGCCCGACTTCACCAGGTCTTCGTACTGCGCGGTGGCGGCGTTGAAGCCGTAGGTGGCATCGCCGTTGCTGCGGATCTTCTCGATCACGATGGCGCCTTCATAACCGGCGTTGCCGACAATCTGGCGAACCGGTTCTTCCGCGGCGCGCTTCACGATGTTCACGCCGATTTGTTCGTCCTCGGCAACCTTCAAGCCGTCGAGCGACTTGGCCGCGCGCAGCAGAGCTACGCCGCCGCCGGGAACGATGCCTTCTTCCACAGCCGCGCGAGTAGCATGCAGCGCATCTTCCACGCGAGCCTTCTTCTCCTTCATTTCGGTCTCGGTGGCCGCGCCGACCTTGATCACCGCAACGCCGCCGGCCAGCTTGGCCAACCGCTCTTGCAGCTTCTCGCGATCGTAATCGCTGGTGGTTTCGTCGATCTGGGCGCGCAACTGCTTAATGCGGCCTTCGATCGCCTTCTGCGCACCGCCGCCATCCACGATGGTGGTGTTGTCCTTGTCCACGGTCACGCGCTTGGCGCGGCCGAGGTCCTTCAACTGCACGCCTTCGAGCTTAATTCCGGTTTCTTCGAAGATGGCCTGGCCGCCGGTCAGCACGCCGATATCTTCGAGCATCGCTTTGCGGCGATCGCCGAATCCGGGAGCCTTCACGGCGCAAGCATTCAACGTGCCGCGCAGCTTGTTGACCACGAGAGTGGCCAGCGCTTCGCCTTCCACTTCCTCGGCAATCACCAGCAGCGGCTTTCCGGCGCGGGCGATCTGCTCAAGCAGCGGCAGAAGGTCCTTCATGTTGCTGATCTTCTTTTCGTGGATCAGGATGTAGGGGTCTTCCAAAACGCATTCCATCCGATCCGGGTCGGAGATGAAGTAGGGCGAGAGATAACCGCGGTCAAACTGCATTCCGTCCACGGTCTGGAGCTCAGTGACCATGGTGCGGGACTCTTCCACTGTGATGACGCCGTCCTTGCCGACCTTTTTCATCGCTTCGGCGATGATGTTGCCGATGGTGGTGTCGCCGTTGGCGGAAATGGTTCCAACCTGAGCGATCATCTCACCGGAAACCGGCTTGGAGAGCTTCTTCACCTCTTCCACAATCAATTCCACGGCCTTTTCCACGCCGCGCTTCAGCGCCATCGGGTTTGCACCGGCGGCAACGGCCTTCACGCCTTCGCGGAAGATCGCCTGCGCCAGGATGGTGGCGGTGGTGGTGCCGTCGCCGGCGGTGTCGGAGGTCTTCGAAGCAACTTCGCGGACCATCTGAGCGCCCATGTTTTCGAGCGGGTTGCTTAGTTCGATTTCTTTTGCGACGGTGACGCCGTCCTTGGTGATGGTGGGGCCGCCGAACTTCTTCTCGAGAACGACGTTGCGGCCGCGGGGCCCAAGCGTGACTTTCACGGCATCGGCCAACTGGTTCACACCGCGCAGGATCGCCTGGCGGGAATTTTCGCTATATACAATCTGTTTTGCTGGCATTCCAATTTCTCCTTAGTAATCAAAAACTCAAAACTGTTCGGCAGCCTTAGGCCACCTTTGCGGTTTTGCTGCCGCCTTCCAAAATTCCGAGGATCTCATCCTCGCGCATGATCATGTACTCTTCGCCATCCAGACGGATTTCGCTGCCCGAATACTTGCCGAACAGCACACGGTCGCCTTTTTGTACATCGAGCGGAACCAGCTTTCCATCTTCCAGCCGCTTGCCTTTCCCGACGGCTACGACTTCGCCCTCCTGCGGTTTTTCTTTCGCGGAATCGGGAATGAACAGGCCACCGATCTTGTTTTCTTTTTCCTCGATCCGTTTCACCACCACGCGGTCATAGAGCGGTCGAATATTCATACTTGGAACCTCCTGGCTTGAATGTTGATTAGTTGCTGCTGACTGGCGGACGTTATCACGTTCGCCTCAATCATATTAGCAGAGTCGGGCGAAGAGTGACAATTTTTTGCTGTAAGCTATTGATAGTAAAAATAATTTAGGTGTCGGCAAGGTTCACGCTCCCTCGCGGTCGCGGTTCGGTTTCGGTCGCCGGGCTGGTTTAGATATCCTGGAAGTATCGATGCGTCACGCCCGGCTTTTGCTCCTCGTCGCCATTGTGGCCATTCTGGGGGGCGTCGGCACGACGTATTATGCGCGATTGAAGCTGCGCGCGCGCACTGCACTCGCGAGACCCACTGAACTTCCTCCCGGCACCCTCGGCCAGACGCACGCGTTCACTTACACGCACACTTCGAATCAGAAAACCGTTGTCACGGTGAAAGCCGACGATCTTCGCGAGGTGGAAGGCAAGCAGTATATGACGGGTGTCACGCTCGACATCCAGGACAAAGACGGCAAAGAGTACAACCACGTCACCAGCGCGAAAGCCGAAACCGATTTGAACTCCGGGATGCTCTATTCCGAAGGCGAAGTGGAAATCACCATGAAAGTGCCGCTGGATCAACCGCTGCCGCCCAGCGGGAAACTGATGGCGATCAAATCGTCGGGCGTGCATGTGGAGATCAAAACCGGTAAAGCGTCCACCGATCGTTTGGCCACATTTCAATTCGATCGCGGTGAAGGTCACGCGGTAGGCGCAAATTACGATCCGTCCACGGGCCAGTTGGAAATGCGCAGTCAAGTGGAGCTGACGTGGCGCGGCACCAACCCGAAATCGGCGCCGATGAAAATCGAAGCCGGACAGGTAACTTACAGCGAGAGAGAATCGAAAGTGATCCTAAGCCCGTGGTCGCGGCTGACGCGCGACACAATGACCCTGAACGCCGGTCCAGCCGTGGTAACGCTGGATCACGGGCAGATCAAACTGGTGGAGACCACGCAGGCGCGCGGGACGGATCGTCGTCCGCAGCGCAATTTGGAATACGCGGCCGAGCATCTCACCATCGATTTTAACGGCGATAATCAGATCACTAAGATTACGGGGGTGGACCAGGCGAAACTGGTCTCCACGGCCGACACCTCCATCACCAGCATGGCGGCCGATCGGGTGACGATGGACTTCGACACCACGACCGCGGATAGCATCCTGCAGACCGCGGTGGCGATGGGTCACGCGACGGTGGAATCGAAGCCGGTGACCAAGCCGGGCGTGGATCCGCCGGAAACGCGAATTTTGAAGAGCGAAGTGATTATCACTAAGATGCGGAACGGCGGGCAAGAGCTCGCGTCGGTGGAAACACAGTCGCCGGGCGCGCTGGAGTTTGTGCCGAATCGTCCGGAACAGTCGCATCGTTGGATGAATGGGGAGCGGATCGCAATCGCCTACGGGCCAAAGAATCAGATCCAATCGTTCCGGTCGAATGCGGTTTCAACGAAAACGATAAAGCCCAAGCCGCCCGGCGCCAAGGAAGCTCCGGCGCCTTCCTTGACCTGGAGCAAGGACATGTTTGCGACGTTTCAGGCCAACTCCTCGCAGCTCGACAAACTGGAGCAGACGGGGGATTTTCGCTATGAATCCGGCGATCGAAAGGCGCGCGCGGATCGGGCATTTTTGGATCAGCAGAACAATCGCATCGATCTCAACGGCAAGGCGCGAATTTGGGACAGCAAGGGATCGGCGGATGCGGACAAGATCGTGATGGATCAGAATTCTGGAGATTTCACGGCTGAGGGCAATGTAAACTCGACCCGCATGCCGGATAAGAAAGAATCCAAGGAAGGGGAGGGAAGCAAGGGAGTCAAGGAAGATAAGAAGGTTGCGAAAAACGATTCCGGTGGCGGAATGTTGGCCGAAGATGAACCGCTGCATGCGCGGGCGAAGAAAATGATCTCGAAAGACAACAACCAGCAGATCCGCTATGAAGGAAACGCAGTATTGTGGCAGGGCGCGAACCGGCTGGAAGGCGACCTGGTGGAGATCGACCGCGATAACTCTTTGCTCAAGGCGCATGGGCATGTAGTAAGCCAACTCTTGGATAAGGCGAATGACGACGACAAATCGAAGAAGCCCGGCAGCGCGGCGCCGCGCGTTTTTACCATCGTGAAAGCGCCCGATCTGGCTTACGACGACCAGAAGCGCGTCGCCGAATACACTGGAGGCGCGATATTGCAGCGATCCAATATGGATGTAAAGGCGAAGGAGATCAGGGCGTATTTGCGCAACGACAGCAACGATTCTTCACTCGATCACGCCGTGGCGGATGGCCAAGTGCAGATTCATTCGCCAGCGCCCGGACGCATGCGCGATGGTACATCCGATCACGCGGAATACTTCGTGGACGACGACAAGGTGGTGCTGAGCGAAGGCCATCCGAAGTTCGTCGACAGCTTGCGCGGAATGACGCAAGGCGAGAAATTGACCTGGTTCTCGAAGGATGATAGGCTGCTGGTGAACGGAGTTGAAGCGCAACCTGCCCAGAGTGTTCTGCACCGCAAGGTAAAGTAGTCGTCCGATGCGCACCCTGCAAACATCCGAAATCTCGAAAAGTTATCGCGGCCGCAAGGTTGTCGACAACGTTTCGCTGTGGGTGAAGCAGGGTGAAGTAGTGGGACTGCTGGGTCCGAACGGCGCCGGAAAAACTACATCGTTTTACATCATCGTGGGGTTGATCAGTCCGGATTCGGGACGCGTGTTGGTATCGAACAGCGACGGGTCGGAAGAAATCACATCGATGCCCATGTACCAGCGGGCGCGGCGCGGCATCAGCTACCTTCCGCAAGAAGCTTCCGTGTTCCGCAAACTGACGGTGGAAGACAACCTGATGGCGATTCTGGAAACGCTGCGCATGAGCGGACGCGAGCGGCGGGAGCGGATGAACCGGTTGATCGAGCAGCTTGGCCTGGAAACCGTGCGGCACAACAAAGGCTACGCATTATCGGGCGGCGAGCGGCGGCGCGTGGAAATTGCACGGTCGCTGGTGATTGAACCGAGCTTCCTTTTGCTGGACGAGCCGTTTTCGGGAATCGATCCCATTCAGGTTTTGGAGCTGCAAAGGATCATTTTCGACCTGAAAAACATGGGCATCGGCATTTTGGTGACGGATCACAACGTGTCGGAGACGTTGGCGGTGACGGATCGGGCGTACATCATCAATAATGGAAAGATTTTCCGCGCGGGAACTCCCGAGGCGCTGGTCGCGGATGCCGAAGTGCGTCGCATCTATCTGGGTGAGAATTTCAATCTCGAGTTCGAGACGGGCAGATGGAAGATTCCGGCGGAGAATTAATTGGCCGCGGGTGAACGCAGATGAACGCCGATAAAATATATCTGCGTGCATCCGCCTTCATCTGCGGCCTGATTGCTTTTCCGCTTTTCGCTCAACAACGGGATTGGCCCATCTATGGCGGAACGCCGGAAAACAATCGCTACTCCGCGCTCAAGCAGATCAATCGCGAGAACGCTCGCAAGCTCAAAGTTGCTTGGACCTTCGACACGGGCGAAACGGGCGGATTGCAGACCAGCCCGATTGTAGTCGCGGGTGTGATGTATGCGTACACGCCTTCGCAGAAAGTAATTGCGGTCGATGCGGCTACGGGCAAGCTGATCTGGAAATTCGATTCGGGCGTCGGGAGCCTGCAGCCGGCGCGCGGGTTGGTTTATTGGGCGAGCGGCAAGGATCGAAGGATTCTCGCTGGGGTGATGAATTTTGTTTATGCGCTGAATGCGGAGGCCGGGAAGCCGATTCCGTCGTTCGGCGACGGCGGGCGCATTAACCTAAATGAAGGATTGGGCAGGGAAGCGGAATCGAACTCCATCGCGCTGACCACGCCTGGCGTCGTGTATGAAGATCTGCTGATTGTTGGCGGACGCGAGCCAGAGACGCTGCCTGCGCCTCCGGGCGATATCCGGGCGTTCGATATCCGCACCGGAAAGATGCGCTGGTCGTTCCACACCATTCCCCACGAGGGCGAGTTCGGATACGACACCTGGCCGAAGGACGCATGGAAGCACAACGGCGCGGCGAACAACTGGGCCGGCATGACGGTGGACACCCGGCGGGGAATCGTTTTCGTACCCACTGGTTCAGCCGCGTTCGATTTTTACGGCGGCGATCGCGTGGGCGACAATCTATTCGCGAATTGCCTGCTGGCCTTAGACGCGAAATCCGGTAAACGACTCTGGTATTTCCAAGGCGTCAAGCATGATGTCTGGGATCGCGATTTTCCAACGCCGCCGGTGCTGGTGACAGTGAAACACGATGGCAAGTTAGTGGATGCTGTTGCGCAGGCGAGCAAGCAGGGATTTGTCTACCTATTCGATCGCGCGACAGGACAGCCGTTGTTTCCGTTGGAGCCACTCAAATATCCGGCGAGCGATGTTCCGGGAGAAGTCACGGCTTCCGAGCAATCGCTGCCCACGAAACCCGCGCCCTTTGCCCGGCAAATGCTTACTGAAGATCTGTTGTCGACCCGGACGCCGGAAATTCATCAATGGGCGCTGCAGGAATTTCGCGCATTTCGGAGTGAGGGCCAGTTCGTTCCTTTCACGGTGGGAAGAGACACCGTCGTTTTTCCGGGATTCGATGGAGGCGCCGAGTGGGGCGGCCAGGCGCTGGATCCGGAAACCGGGATTTTCTACGTGAATGCCAACGATCTTGCCTGGACCGGCGCGCTCGCGGAAAACACCGGGGCGAAATCTGGCGGGCAACGCGTGTACCTGAGCCAGTGCAGCATCTGTCATCGCGACAATCGTGCGGGATCGCCACCCGATACGCCATCGCTGCTGAACGTGGGCGATCGCCGGAGCCGCAAGGAGATTACGGACATCGTCGAAAAGGGCAAAGGCCGTATGCCCGGATTCTCCGGATTGAAGGAGGAAGATCGAGCGGCTTTGATCGATTATCTTCTGGGCGGCGAGGGTAAAGAGATGGCGAGCGCCGGACCGGAGCTGCCGACGATGCGCTATCGATTTACGGGATATCACCGGTTCCTGGATCCGGACGGATATCCGGCTGTCGCGCCGCCGTGGGGCACGCTGAACGCGATCAATCTGAATACCGGAGAATACGCTTGGAAGATTCCTTTCGGCGAATATCCGGCGTTGGTTTCGCAAGGATTGAAAAACACGGGTTCCGAGAATTACGGAGGGCCGGTGGTTACGGCGGGCGGTGTGGTATTCATCGGCGCCACCAGTTTCGATAAGAAATTCCACGTGTTCGATAAGGCGACGGGCGAGTTGTTGTGGCAGACCACGCTGCCGTTTGCCGGTAACGGAACTCCGGCGACGTATGAAATCAAGGGCAAGCAGTACGTCGTGATTGCGGCCGGCGGCGGAAGGCCGTTCGGAACGGTGACGGGCGGAGTTTACGTGGCTTTTTCGCTCTG